>Ga0255336_100367_pt1 | contig 78942 bp, 61 predicted proteins | sample MeOH1_35cm_T3_17_FD_189102 | JGI IMG/M metagenome (GOLD analysis project Ga0255336, IMG submission 189102) | Sandy soil microbial communities from University of British Columbia, Vancouver, Canada - MeOH1_35cm_T3_179 | ecosystem: Engineered > Artificial ecosystem > Sand microcosm > Unclassified ... | reverse complement strand
GCTCGACGAGATCGCCATCCTGTTCGGCGGCCGCGCGGCGGAAGAGGTTTTCCTCAACGCCATGAGCACCGGTGCTTCCAACGACTTCGAGCGCGCCACCAAGACCGCGCGCGACATGGTGACCCGCTTCGGCATGAGCGACACGCTCGGCACGATGGTCTACGTCGACACCGAGCAGGACGGCATGTTCGGCAAGATGTCCTCGAAGACCGTGTCGGAAGCCACGCAGCAGAAGGTCGACGCGGAAATCCGCCGCATCGTCGACGAGCAATATGGCCTGGCCAAGCGCCTGCTCGAGGAAAACCGCGACAAGGTCGAGGCCATGACGACCGCGCTCATGGAATGGGAAACCATCGACGCCGACCAGGTCAACGACATCATGGCGGGCAAGCCGCCGCGGCCGCCGCGCGGCGCGTCCGGCCAGAACGGTGGTGGCAACACCCCGTCGGGCGGCTCGCCGGTGGCGCCCGCCACCGCGCCCGCCGCGGCCTGAACGGCCGGCTTGGCGGCAGCGGCCGCAGTCGTTTGCCTGCCCGTCCACCGAGCCTGAAGCCGGCGCCCCGTGCGCCGGCTTTTTCATTGCCGCCGCCCGGGCGCGGCCTGCTCCGCGGTCTATTCCACGGCCTATTCTGTGGCCTATTCCGCAGCCTGCCTCGCGGCCCGTCCCGGTTCCCTGCACTTTCCCGGTTTTCCCATGTTGTCCCCGATCTCCGCTGACTCGCATTTCCAGTGCGGCCGCTTCCGCTTCGCACGCAACCGCCGCCCGCTGGTGATGGGCATCCTCAACGTCACGCCGGACTCGTTCTCCGACGGCGGCCAGCATGCCGGGCGCGATGCCGCGCTGCGCCATGCCGAGCGCATGATCGCCGAGGGCGTCGACATCATCGACATCGGCGGCGAGTCCAGCCGGCCGGGCTCGGCGGCGCTGCCGCTGGAGCAGGAACTGGCGCGCGTGCTGCCGGTGGTGGAGGCGCTGCGCGACTGCGGCCGGCCCCTGTCGATCGACACCTACAAGCCCGAGGTCATGCGCGCCGCGCTGGCCGCCGGCGCCGACCTGATCAACGACATCTGGGGCTTTCGCATGCCCGGCGCGGTCGCGGCCGTGAGCGAGGCGGCGGCGGGGCAGGCCGGCCTGTGCGTGATGCACATGCAGCGCGACCCGCAGACCATGCAGGAAGACCCGCGCTACGGCGACGTGGTGCGCGAGGTGGCCGGCTTCCTCGGCGAACGGGTGGACGCGCTGCGCGCCGCCGGCGTCGACGAGGCCCGCATCACCCTCGACCCGGGCTTTGGCTTTGGCAAGACGCCGGATCATAATCTGCAGTTGCTGGCCCGCCTGCCGCAACTCGCGGTAGCGGGGCTGCCGCTGCTGGTAGGCTTGTCGCGCAAGTCGACGCTGGGCGCCATCCTCGGCGGCCGGCCGCCACAGCAGCGCGTGGCCGCCAGCCTGGCCGCGGCGGTCTGCGCGGCGGAACGCGGCGCGTACATCGTGCGGGTGCACGACGTGGAGCAGACCGTGGACGCCATCAAGACGTGGTGGGCCATCCGGCAGGAATCGATCACAGGGGACGCGGGCTAGCATCCCCACAAGACAGAACGACGGGAGAAAACACGTATGACACGCAAGTACTTCGGCACCGACGGGGTGCGCGGCAGGGTGGGCGAGGCGCCCATCACGCCCGATTTCGTGATGCGCCTCGGCTACGCGGCCGGCATGGTGCTGGCCCACGGCGCGCGCCAGCAGGCGCAGGGGCGCCCGACCGTGCTGATCGGCAAGGACACCCGCATCTCCGGCTACATGCTGGAAGCCGCGCTGGAAGCCGGCTTCACCTCGGCCGGCGTCAACGTGCTGCTGACCGGGCCGCTGCCCACGCCCGGCGTGGCCTATCTCACGCGCGCGCTGCGGCTGTCGGCCGGGGTGGTGATCTCGGCCAGCCACAACCCGTACTACGACAACGGCATCAAGTTCTTCTCCGCCGACGGCGACAAGCTGCCCGACGAGGTGGAGCTGGCCATCGAGCAGGCCCTGGAAGAGCCGATGGTGTGCGTGCGCTCCGACGACCTCGGCCGCGCGCGCCGCATCGACGATGCGGCCGGGCGCTACATCGAGTTCTGCAAGAGCACGTTCCCCTACGAGCAGGATCTGCACAAGCTCAAGCTGGTGGTGGACTGCGCCCACGGCGCCGCCTATCACATCGCGCCGCACGTGTTCCACGAGCTGGGCGCCGACGTGGTGTCGATCGGCAACCAGCCCGACGGACGCAACATCAACGCCGGCTACGGCGCCACCGCGCCGGAGAAGCTGATCGAGGCGGTCAAGGCCCACGGCGCGGACCTTGGCCTGGCCTTCGATGGCGATGCGGACCGCCTCCAGGTGGTGGACCGCGACGGCCGCCTGTTCAATGGCGACGAGCTGCTCTACCTGATCGTGCAGGACCGCCTGCAGTCCGGGCAGAGCGTGGCCGGCGCGGTCGGCACGCTGATGACCAACATGGCGGTCGAGCTGGCCTTCAAGCGCCAGGGCGTCGAGTTCGTGCGGGCCAAGGTGGGCGACCGCTACGTGCTGGAGGAACTGAACAAGCGCAAGTGGGTGCTGGGCGGCGAAGGCTCGGGCCATCTGCTCTGCCTGGACCGGCACACCACCGGCGACGGCATCGTCTCCGCGCTGCAGGTGCTGGCCGCGCTGCGGCGCAGCGGCAAGACCCTGGCGCAACTGCTCGAAGGCGTGTCGCTGTTCCCGCAGACGCTCATCAACGTGCGCGTGGAAAAGGGCTTCGACTGGCAGTCGCACGCCGGCCTGAGCGCCGCGCGCGCGGTCATCGAGCCGCAGCTCGAAGGCAAGGGCCGGGTGCTGATCCGCGCCTCGGGGACCGAGCCGGTGGTGCGGGTGATGGTCGAGGCCGAGCAGGTCGAGACCGCCGAGCGGGCGGCGCAGACGCTGGCCGATTCGCTGCGCGCCTGACACGCCACTCCGCCGCGCGCGGGATGCGGGGGCTTGCCTTCCGCGCCCGCAGGCGGGAGAGGGTAGGCCGCTTGCGCCGCGAGCGTGGCGGATGCGGCGGGCCGGCGTCGCCGGTGGCATGGAGCCGGGTTTTCACCCGGCTTTTTTACGCCCATACTGCAATTAACGGCCATCTGGTGCGCGCGCGCCAAATGCTAGCAAAATGTGTCTATCGGGGCGATTTTGGGCGAAATAGTGTATTAAACGGCGCGTTTTGTCATGCGCATGTCATCCTCCTGGCGACCGTCAAAGAGACTTGCCGTCGACTTACAAGAAGATCTCGTGATGTCATGGAATTGTCATATACGGGGCATAAAGTTCGACGTGTCAAAAAATTGTCATTCCCCAACCATGTCTCTGGAGGACATATGAAGCTGGTCAAGACTGCCGTAGCAGGCATCGTGTCGTTGGTGGTGGCGGGCACTGCGTTCGCGGCGGAAATTACCGGTGCTGGCGCATCTTTCCCGGCGCCCGTGTATTCCAAGTGGGCCGACGCATACCAAAAGGCAACGGGTAACAAGGTCAACTATCAATCCATCGGTTCGGCCGGCGGCATCAAGCAGATCGGCGCGAAGACCGTCGATTTCGGTGCTTCGGACGCACCCCTCACGGACGACGAACTGGCCAAGCAAGGCCTCGTGCAGTTCCCGACGGTGATCGGCGGCGTGGTGCCGGTGATCAACCTGCAGGGCGTCAAGCCGGGCGAGCTGACCATCACTGGCGAAGTGCTGGCCAACATCTACCTGGGCAAGATCAAGAAGTGGGACGATCCCGCCATCAAGGCGCTGAACCCGCACGCCAAGCTGCCGAGCCAGGACATCCTGCCGGTGCGCCGCGCCGACGGTTCGGGCACGACCTTCATCTTCACCAACTACCTGACCAAGGTCAGCTCGGACTGGAAGAGCTCGGTCGGTGAAGGCACCACCGTCAACTGGCCGGGCGGCGGCACGGGCGGCAAGGGCAACGAAGGCGTGGCCGCGTTCGTGCAGCGCCTGAACGGCGCGATCGGCTACGTCGAGTACGCCTACGCCAAGCAGAACAAGATGACCTACCTGAACATGAAGAATTCTTCGGGTGCGGTCGTGCAGCCCAGCGACGACGGCTTCAAGGCCGCCGCCGCGGGCGCGGACTGGAGCAAGACGTACTACCAGATCCTGACCAACCAGCCGGGCAAGGCCGCATGGCCGATCGCCGGCGCCACCTTCATCCTGCTGCACAAGAGCCAGGAAAAGCCGGCGCAAGGCACCGAAGTGCTGAAGTTCTTCGACTGGGCCTACAAGAGCGGTGCCGCGATGGCCACCGACCTGGACTACGTGCCGCTGCCGGAAGGCGTCGTCAACCAGATCCGCAACACCTGGAAGACCTCGGTGAAGGACGGTTCGGGCAAGTCGCTGTACTGATGATGGGCTGACCGCCATCGCCGGGCCCTGGCGCCCGGCCTGGCGGTTTTGCCTGTCCGGCGCCGGCCTGGCGCCGGACAGGCAAGACCGCGGCAGACGCTGCCGCGCCGCTGTACCGAAGTACCGAATACCTGAGTATCCAAGGCATCCGCCGCGTCCGCGCGAGCATGCAGCGCGGGCCCCGCAGTCCGCGGCCGCGCTGGCAGCGGGCGGTACGCCACCTAAACGAACCCCAATATCACATCATGGCGACTACATCCGATCTATCCGCAGTGCGGCCCCCCAGCCGCACCGGTGACATCCTGTTCGGTGGCCTGACGCGCGGCGCCGCCATCGTGACCCTGCTGCTGCTCGGCGGCATCATCGTATCGCTCGCGATCAGCGCCTGGCCGTCGATCCAGACCTTCGGCCTGCGCTTCCTGTGGACCGCCGAGTGGGATCCACCCGCGGACGTCTACGGCGCGCTGGTGCCGATCTACGGCACCCTCGTCACGTCGCTGATCGCCCTGATCATTGCGGTGCCCATCAGCTTCGGCATCGCGCTGTTCCTCACCGAGCTGTCGCCGGCCTGGCTGCGCCGCCCGCTCGGCACCGCCATCGAGCTGCTGGCCGCGGTGCCCTCGATCGTCTACGGCATGTGGGGCCTGCTGGTGTTCGCGCCGATCTTCGGCGAATACTTCCAGAAGCCGCTGGCCGCCACCGTGGGGCAGTTGCCGCTGATCGGCAAGCTGTTCCAGGGCGCGCCGCTGGGCATCGGCCTGCTGTGCGCGGGCGTGATCCTGGCCATCATGATCATTCCGTACATCGCCTCGGTGATGCGCGACGTGTTCGAAGTGACGCCGGTGCTGCTCAAGGAATCGGCCTACGGCGTGGGCTGCACCACGTGGGAAGTGATGTGGCGCGTCGTGCTGCCCTACACCCGCGCCGGCGTGATCGGCGGCGTGATGCTGGGCCTGGGCCGCGCGCTGGGCGAGACCATGGCGGTCACGTTCGTGATCGGCAACACCAACCTGCTGGACAGCCCGTCGCTGTTCTCGCCGGGCAACAGCATCACCTCGGCACTCGCCAATGAATTCGCCGAAGCCGGCGCCGGCCTGCACACGGCCGCGCTGATGGAGCTCGGCCTGATCCTGTTCTTCATCACTTTCGTGGTCCTCGCGCTGTCCAAGATCCTGCTGCTGCGCCTGGCCAAGAGCGAGGGCGCAAAATGAGCCAAGCCTCGATGTCCACTTCTTCGTCGATGCCGGCCGTGAGCCAGGACGCGGATGCCGTGCGCACGCGCCTGCAGGCGCGCCGCCGCCGCACCAACGTCTATGCGCTGGCCGCGTCGCTGGGCGCGATGGGCTTCGGCCTGTTCTGGCTGGCGTGGATCCTCTGGACCACCATCACGCTGGGCGTGGGCGGCATGTCGCTCGACCTGTTCACGCAGATGACGCCGGCGCCGAACACCGCCGGCGGCGGCCTGGCCAACGCCATCTACGGCAGCTTCGTGATGGTCGGGGTGGCCACGCTGATCGGCACGCCGCTGGGCATCCTGGCCGGCATCTACCTGGCCGAGTACGGCAAGAAGTCGCCGCTGGCCAGTTTCATCCGCTTCATCAACGACATCCTGCTGTCGGCGCCGTCGATCGTGATCGGCCTGTTCGTCTACGCGCTGGTGGTGACCCGCATGGGCCATTTCTCCGGCTGGGCGGGGGTGTGCGCGCTGGCGCTGCTGCAGGTGCCGATCGTGGTGCGCACCACCGAGAACATGCTGAACCTGGTGCCCAACGCGCTGCGCGAGGCCGCCTTCGCCCTGGGCACGCCCAAGTGGAAGATGGTGCTGTCGATCACGGTGAAGTCGTCCTACGCGGGCATCGTCACCGGCGTGCTGCTGGCGGTGGCGCGCATCGCCGGCGAGACCGCGCCGCTGCTGTTCACGGCCTTGTCCAACCAGTTCTGGACCAGCGACCTGAACAAGCCGGTGGCCAACCTGCCGGTGACGATCTTCCGCTTTGCCATGAGCCCGTTCGTGGAGTGGCAGCAACTGGCGTGGGCCGGCGTGTTCCTGATCACCATCGGCGTGCTGGCGCTCAACATCGTCGCGCGCATGCTGTTCAAGAAGTGACCGGCGGCCCATATCGCCCTTGTTGCATAGACGCCCGAACCGGCAAACCGAAAATTTCCTGCGAGAGACGAGCATGACCTCGACCGTCATCGACATTCCCGATACGACCCGCGCCAAGATCGACGTGCGCAACCTGAACTTCTACTACGGCCAGTTCCATGCGCTGAAGAACGTCAACATGTCGATCCCCGAACGCAAGGTGACGGCCTTCATCGGCCCGTCCGGCTGCGGCAAGTCGACGCTGCTGCGCACCTTCAACAAGATGTACGCGCTCTATCCGGAGCAGCGTGCCGAGGGCGAGATCAACATGGACGGCGACAACCTGCTGACCGCCAAGCAGGACATCGCCCTGCTGCGCGCCAAGGTCGGCATGGTGTTCCAGAAGCCCACGCCGTTCCCGATGTCGATCTACGACAACATCGCCTTCGGCGTGCGCCTGTTCGAGAAGCTGTCGCGCTCGGAGATGGACGACCGCGTGGAGTGGGCGCTGTCCAAGGCCGCGCTGTGGAACGAAGTCAAGGACAAGCTCAACCAGTCGGGCTACGGCCTGTCGGGCGGCCAGCAGCAGCGCCTGTGCATCGCGCGCGGCATCGCCATCCGTCCCGAGGTGCTGCTGCTCGACGAGCCGTGCTCGGCGCTGGACCCGATCTCGACTGGCCGCATCGAAGAGCTGATCGCCGAGCTGAAGGACGACTACACCGTGGTCATCGTCACGCACAACATGCAGCAGGCGGCGCGCTGCTCGGACTACACCGCGTACATGTACCTGGGCGAGCTGATCGAGTTCGGCGAGACCGAGAAGATCTTCATCAAGCCGCACCGCAAGGAAACGGAAGACTACATCACCGGCCGCTTCGGCTGATTGAGCGCTGCGCGCATAATGCACAGCATACGAACAACGGCATCAGTGGAATTTGCGGAACACTTGCAGGACCAGAGGCCAGGAGAACAACATGTCTGACAAGCATCTGTCGACCCAATTCGACGCCGACCTCAACGCCATCAGCACGAAGCTGCTGCAGATGGGCGGGCTGGTCGAATCGCAGATCGAGACCGCCATGCGGGCGCTTTCCGAATTCGACGGCGCGCTCGCCGACCAGGTGGTGGAGCGCGAGCAGCGCCTCAACGCGCTGGAGCTCGAGATCGACGCCGACTGCGGCAACATCATCGCGCGCCGCCAGCCCACCGCGCGCGACCTGCGCCTGGTGATGGCGATTTCCAAGACCATCACCAACCTCGAGCGCGCGGGCGACGAGGCCGAGAAGATCGCCAAGCGCACCAAGCACATCATGGAAGACGCCGGCGCGCACCAGATCAACTATTCCGAGGTGAAGCTCTCGGGCGACCTGGCCATCGCGCTGCTGCGCCAGGCGCTGGACGCCTTCGCGCGCCTGGACACCGTGGCCGCCGCCCGCATCGTCAAGGACGACAAGGCCATCGACGACGAATTCCGGGCCTTCGTGCGCAAGCTCATCACCTACATGATGGAAGACCCGCGCACCATCTCGGTCGCGCTGGATTTCCTCTTCATCGCCAAGGCGATCGAGCGCATCGGCGACCATGCCAAGAATATCGCCGAGTTCATCATCTACATCGTCAAGGGCACCGACGTGCGCCACGCCTCGCGTGAGGACATGGAGCGCGAAGCGCTGAGTTGACGGGCGCCATAGCGGAGAGAAAATACATGCCAAGCAGCATTCTTGTCGTCGAAGACGAACCGGCGATCGCGGAACTGATCGCGGTCAACCTGCAACACGCTGGACACTATCCGATCCGGGCCTACAACGCGGAGCAGGCACTGTCGCTGATGAGCGACGTGCTGCCCGACCTGGTCCTGCTCGACTGGATGCTTCCGGGCAAGTCGGGGGCAACCTTCGCGAAGGAACTGCGCAACAACGACCGCACCAAGCAGATCCCGATCATCATGCTCACCGCGCGCAGCGAGGAGCAGGACAAGGTGATGGGGCTCGAGGCCGGCGCCGACGACTATGTCACCAAGCCGTTCTCGCCCAAGGAACTGCTGGCGCGCATCAAGGCGGTGTTGCGCCGCCGCGCGCCGCAGCTCACCGACGACGTGGTCGCCATCAACGGCCTGCGCCTGGACCCGGCCACGCACCGCGTCACCGGCCACGACGAGTCGGGCCTGCTCAAGCTCGACCTCGGCCCCACCGAGTTCCGCCTGCTGCACTTCCTGATGACGCATCCCGAGCGCGTGCACAGCCGCTCGCAACTGCTGGACCAGGTGTGGGGCGACCACGTGTTCGTCGAGGAACGGACCGTGGACGTGCACATCAAGCGCCTGCGCGCGGCCCTGACGCCCGGCGGCTACAGCAATATGATCGAGACGGTACGCGGCAGCGGCTATCGCCTGGCGCGCGGCCCGAGCCACTGAACCCAGGCCGGCCATGCCGGCGCCGGCGTGGCGGCGGGGCCGCCGCAGTCGCCCGAGCCGCCGGTGTCGCGGCCGGCGCGCCGCCAGCCGGCTCTCCGGCGGATCCGCGCGCGCCGCGCGTCCAGCCGGCCCTGTCACCCCCGCTTCACCCGCCTGTCATGCGCCTGTTGCCGGTTTCGTGGCACACTCCACCGCATCGCGCGCGGGCCTGCGGCCTGCCTGACCTTCCCCCTTCTTCATGAACGTCATCTGGGCCCGCTCGGCGGCCATCCTGATCGTCCTCGGCCTGGCATCCGCCGGGCTGTATTTCCTGTCCGGCCCGGTGTCGGCGCTGTCGTTCCTGTGCGCCGCGCTGCTCGGCCAGCTGCTGTACTACCTGTACCAGATCAACCGCCTGTGGCGGGTGCTGGACGCGCCGGCCTACGGCGAGATCCCGAGCGCGCTCGGGCTGTGGGGCGAGGTGTATTACCGCCTGCACCGCCTGGTCAAGCGCTGGCGCATGCAGGTGCTGCAGGTGGAGCAGCAGCACACGCGCTTCATCCAGGCCATCCAGGCTTCGCCCAACGGCGTGCTGATGCTCGACGACGCCGACCAGATCGAGTGGTGCAACGACGTGGCCGAGCAGCATTTCGGCCTCAACGCGCGGCGCGACGTGCGCCAGCGCATCACCCACCTGATCCGCCGCCCCGAGTTCGTCCAGTACCTGACGCTGCAGCGCTTCGACGATCCGCTGCTGATGCGCGACCTCGGCGAGCATAAGCGCAGCGTGATCGCCGTGCAGATCCTGCCCTACGGCGAGAACCGCAAGCTGGTGCTGACCAACGACATCACCAAGCTGGAGAACACCGAGGCCATGCGGCGCGACTTCGTCGCCAACGTCTCGCACGAGCTGAAGACGCCGCTGACGGTGCTGACCGGCTTCCTGGAAACCGTGCGCGACCTGCCGGTGTCGGAGCAGGACCGCAACCGCTACCTGGACATGATGCTGGTGCAGTCGATGCGCATGCAGCATCTGGTCGAGGACCTGCTGGTGCTGGCCAAGCTCGAGAGCGACGCGCTGCCGCCGAGCTACGACCGCGTCGACATGGCCAGCATGGCGGCCCACCTCGTGCACGACGCCGAGGCGCTGTCGCAGGGGCGCCACCAGCTCAGCGCGGACATCGACCCCGAGGTGCAGATCCGCGGCGCCGAGACCGAGCTGTTCTCCGCGTTCGGCAACCTGGTCTCGAACGCGGTGCGCTACACGCCGGACGGCGGGCGCATCGGCATCAGGTTGAGCTACGAGAACGAGCACGCCATCTTCGCGGTCAGCGATACCGGCCTGGGCATCGCCGCCGACCACATCCCGCGCCTGACCGAGCGGTTCTACCGCGTCGACCGCAGCCGCTCGCGCGACACCGGCGGCACGGGCCTCGGGCTGGCGATCGTCAAGCACGTGCTGTCGCGCCACCATGCCGACCTGCGCATCACCAGCGAAGTGGGGCGCGGCAGCGTGTTCCGCGTGGTGTTCCCGCCCGACCGCAGCGGCCACGCGCCGGTTCCCGCCGCGCACCCGCAGCCCGATCATTCGCGCCAGCCGCCGCAGAAGGCCGCCTGAACGGCAAGGCCGCGCGCCGGGACCGGACATGCCGGCCTCCGGCGCGGCGGCCGCCGCGGCACGCCGGGCGTGCCGCGGGGGACTTGCGTGCGGTATTCCGCCGCCGGCGTCAGGCCGCGGCGAACATCGCCAGCAGGTCGTTCTGGCTGACGTGCGGCTGCCTGGACTTGGTGTGCTTGCGCAGGTAGGTGCCGTCGGACTGCATGACCCAGGCCGAGGCGTTGTCTTCCAGGTGCACGCGCAGGCTTTCCTTGATCACGCGCGCCTTGAGGGCCTTGTCCAGCACCGGGAACGCCACTTCCACGCGGCGGAACAGGTTGCGGTCCATCCAGTCCGCGCTGGACAGGTAGGTCACTTCGGCGCCGTCGGCCAGGAAGTAGTAGACGCGGTGATGCTCGAGGAAGCGCCCGACGATGGAGCGCACCGAGATGTTCTCCGACATGCCCGGCACGCCGGGCCGCAGCGCGCATACGCCGCGCACGATCAGGTCGATCTTCACGCCCGCGCGCGAGGCCTTGTAGAGCTCGTCGATGATGGACGGCTCGAGCAGCGCGTTCATCTTGGCGATGATGCGCGCGCGCTTGCCGGCGCGGGCGTTGCGGGCCTCGGCGCGGATGTGCTCCACCAGGTTGCTGTGCATGGTGAACGGCGACTGCCACAGGTGGTTCAGGCGGATCGTGCCGGCGGTGCCGGTGAGCAGCTGGAACACGTGCTGCACGTCCTCGCAGATTTCCTCGTTGGCGGTCAGCAGGCCGAAGTCGGTGTACAGCCGGGCGGTGCGCGGATGGTAGTTGCCGGTGCCGAGGTGGGCGTAGCGGCGCAGCTTGAACTGCTTGCTCTTGGCGCCGGTCAGCTCGCGCCGCACGATCAGCAGCATCTTGGCGTGGCACTTGTGGCCCACCACGCCGTAGACCACGTGGGCGCCGGCCGATTCGAGCCGCTCGGCCCAGTTGATGTTGGTCTCTTCGTCGAAGCGCGCCAGCAGCTCCACCACCACCGTGACTTCCTTGCCGTTGCGCGCCGCGGTCATCAGCGCCTCCATCACCGGCGACTCGTTGCCGGTGCGGTAGACGGTCTGCTTGATGGCCACCACGGCGGGATCGACCGCGGCCTGCTGCAGCAGGTCCAGCACCGAGCTGAAGCTCTCGTAGGGATGGTGCAGCAGCACGTCCTGCTGGCGGATCGCGTCGAACATCGGCACGCCCGGCGTGAACACCTTGACCGGCGCGGGCACATGCGGCGGGAACTTGAGGGCAGGGCGGTCCACCAGGTCGGGGATCTGCATGAGCCGCACCAGGTTGACCGGGCCGCTCACGCGGTAGACGTCCTGCTCGCCGAGCCCCGATTCGAGCAGCAGGCGGCGCGCGATCGCCGGCGGCGTGTCGGAGGAAATCTCCAGGCGCACGGTGTCGCCGAAATGGCGCGCCGGCAGCTCGCCCTGCAGCGCTTCGCGCAGGTCGGTGATGTCGTCCTCGGAGACGAACAGGTCGGAGTTGCGGGTCACGCGGAACTGGTAGCAGCCGTTGACCTGGATGGCGGGGAACAGCTCGTGCACGAAGCCCTGCATGAACGACGACAGCAGCACGAAGCCGTAGGGGAAGCCGGACAGCTCCTCGGGCATGCGCACCATGCGCGGCAGCGCGCGCGGGGCCTGCACGATGGCGAGGTCGGCCTCGCGGCCGAAGGCGTCCTTGCCCGAGAGCTCGACCACGAAGTTCAGGCTCTTGTTGAGCACGCGCGGGAACGGATGGGCCGGATCGAGCGCGATCGGCGTGAGCACCGGGCCCAGCTCGCGCAGGAAGAAGCTGCGCGCCCATTCGCGCTGCGCGTCGTTCCAGGTCGAGGTCAGGTGGAAGAACACGCCCTCCTTCTCCAGGAGGGGGAAAATCACGTTCTGCAGCATGTCATACTGCGAGGCCACGAGTTTCTGCATGCGCTCGGTGACGAGCTGGTAGGCCTGCTGCAGCGAGAGGCCGTCGGGCGTGATGCCGGACGGATTGTCGCGCATCTGTTCCTTGAGCCCGGCCATGCGGATCTCGAAGAACTCGTCCAGATTGCTTGAAACGATGCAGATGAACTTGAGCCGCTCCAGCAGCGGTACCTTGGGGTCAGCGGCCTGCGCCATCACGCGCGAATTGAATTCCAGGAGGCCCAGCTCGCGATTGAGCAGCGCGCCGGGGGGGCTAGTCGACATTGGCATGACCTTCTTATGGTAATGCGGCGACTTTTTCATAGAATCGTGTCAGATTGATGACAAAGTGATTTTGTCATGATGTCGACACGATGAAGACATATTTTCTGTTCCCGGGCGCATGGCGTCCCGTGACACTGCTAACTGTGCCGCGCCGTGCGGCCGCTATCCAGATTTCCCTACCGCGATGAACCAAAACCCACGCTTGCTGGCCGCCGTCGACATGGGCTCCAACAGCTTCCGCCTGATGATCGGCCGGGTCGACGAAAGCCAGACCGCGTCCGGCACGGCGAGCCAGATCTTCCAGGTCGACGCCCTGCGCGAGCCGGTGCGCCTGGCGGCGGGTCTGACGCCCGACAAGTACCTCGACCAGCCGGCCCGCCGGCGCGGCATCGATGCCCTGCGGCGCTTTGGCGACCGCCTGCGCGACTTCTCCGCCGACCACGTGCGCGCGGTGGCCACCAACACCCTGCGCGTGGCCAAGAACGCCTCGGAGTTCCTGATCGAGGCGGAGAACGCGCTCGGCTTCCCGATCGAGGTGATCGCCGGGCGCGAGGAAGCGCGACTGATCTACCTGGGCGCCTCGCACGACGCGCCGGCCTGCACCGGCAACCGGCTGGTGGTGGACATCGGCGGCGGCTCGACCGAGTTCATCATCGGCAACGGCTACTCGTCCAAGCTGATGGAGAGCCTCTACATCGGCTGCGTCTCGCACAGCCGGCAGTTCTTCCCGAGCGGCAATGTCGACGAATACGCGATGAAGCAGGCCGAGCTGGCCGCGCGCCGCGAGATCCAGGTGCTGGTGCGCCAGTACCGCGCCGCCGGCTGGCAGCAGGCGGTGGGCTCGTCGGGCACCGCGCGCGCGCTGGCCGAGCTGATCGAGCTCAACGGCATGAACGACAACCCGGCCGAGCACGGCATCACGCGCGAGGGCCTGGAGCGCCTGAAGCGCGCGCTGGTCAAGGCGGAGAACGCCAACCGCGTCAAGCTGGTGGGGCTCAAGGCGGACCGCATCCCGGTGCTGCCGGGCGGCCTGTCGATCATGCTCGGCGTGTTCGCCGAGCTGGACATCGAGCGCATGGACGTCACCGACGGCGCGCTGCGCCTGGGCGTGCTGTACGACCTGCTGGGCCGCACGCACCACGAGGACATGCGCACCATCACGGTGGACCAGTTCATGCGGCGCTACGGCGTCGACCGCGCGCAGGCGCTGCGCGTGCAGCAGGCCGCGCTGGGGCTGCTGGCGCAGTTCCCGGAGCCGCGCCACGAGCGGCGCGACGACAACCTCGCGCTATTGGGCTGGGCCGCCGGCCTGCACGAGATCGGCATGAGCATCTCGCACAGCGGCTATCACAAGCACTCGGCCTACATCGCCACCCATGCCGACATGCCGGGCTTCTCGAAGACCGACCAGGCGCGGCTGGCCACGCTGCTGCTCGGCCATGCCGGCAAGCTGGGCAAGCTGTCGGGCAGCGGCAAGTTCGTGGACTGGCGCATGCTGTTCAGCCTGCGGCTGGCCTTCGTGCTGTGCCGGCGCCGCGCCGACGAGCCGCTGCCGGACATCACCGTGGGCCAGCGCTCGGACGCGCTCGACGACGGTTTCGAGGTGCGCCTGCCCAAGGCCTGGATCGAAGCCAATCCGCTGGTCGAATACAGCCTGGCGCAGGAGGCCGACGAGTGGGAGCGCATCGGCAAGCGCTACAAGGTGGTGTACGCCTGAACGGCGCATGGCGAAGGCGGGAGGGCAGGAGCGCCCCGCCCGCGGCCACCGCTGGCCCGGCCCGCGCGAACGGCGGCCGTCCGCGCTGCGCCGCGCGCGGTGCTCAGACGCCGCGGTTCAGGCCGAGGAAGTGGCGCGCGTAGCGCGGGTTCATGTCGTTGACGCGCAGCAGCGTGAGGAAGTCCGCCACGTTGAAGTCGGGGTCCCAGGCCGGCATGCCGCAGATGCGGGCGCCGAGGCGCAGGTAGCCCTTGATGAGCGCGGGCGGCTCCACGTCGAGCGTCTGGTTCAGCTCGTCGATCGGCAGCGGCAGGCGCGGGAATGCGTGGTATTCGATCGGTGCCAGCGCGCGTTCGGCGAACACGCGGTATAGGCTGGCCGCATAGTGGCCGCCGTCGCTCATCGGCACGCTGGCGCAGCCCAGCATCGACTCGATGCCCCAGCGCTGCAGGTACTCGCCCAGGCCGCCCCACAGCGCCATGATGACGCTGCCCGAGCGGTAGTCGCGGTGCACGCACGAGCGGCCCAGTTCGACCATCTTGGGCTTCAGGTGGGCCAGGCGCACGAGGTCGAATTCCGACTCGGCGTACAGGCAGCCAATGCGCTTGGCCTGGTGCGGCGCCATCACGCGGTAGGTGCCGACGACCTTGAGCGTGGCGAGGTCGCGCACGATCAGGTGGTCGCAATAGGCATCGAACATGTCCACGTCGAGTTCGTGCGCGGACGGGTTCAGCCGCGCGCCCATTTCCTCGGCGAAGACCTTGTAGCGCAGGCGCTGGGCCTCGACTACTTCATCCTGGTGGCGCGCCCACGCCACGCTGAAAGCAGGCTGTTCATGCGCTTGGGCATGTGCTTGCGCAGGTGGCGGGCGATGAAGACGCCTCCGCGCCGAATGGCCGGCTTGGCCATTGGGCAGGGAATCGAACAACGGCTGGGTGGGCGTCGGGAGATCTCGCATCAGTATGTCCTTTAGGTGACGAAACTGTTGCAACCGAATGTAGATACGGCAGGTGACAGTGCCGTGAAGCGGTCATGACGGTTCGGTGACTGTACAACGGCGCGCGCCACCTCTGCAACGGCAGTGTTGCCCGGATGGCACTGGCGGCGGCGCCGGGGCTCCGGCGCGCGGCGTTGGCGCTAGAGGAATTCGGGGTTGATCACGGCGCGCAGCACGACCTGCGATTCGCTTTCGCGGGTGCGGCCGGACAGCCACCAGATGCCGCTCTTGCGCACGCTCCAGTTGATCTCGGAGCCCGCCAGCAGCAGGCTGGCGAGGCGCCCGAGCCAGGGCTGGTGGCCGACCACCACGGTGTGCTCGGCGCCCTGCGGCCAGTCGATGGCGGCCAGCACCGCGCTGACGTCCGCGCCGGGCGCGAGGTCGGGCAGCACTTCGGCGTTCTCGCGCAGCGCCGCGGCGGTTTCGCGCGTGCGCAGCGCGGGGCTGCACACCACGCGCGCGCCGGGCGGCAGATGCGCGCGCAGCCATGCGGCGGACGCGTCGGCCTGCTTGTGGCCGCGCCGCGTCAGCGGGCGCTGCAGGTCGGCATTGCGGGTCAGGCCGAGCGCGGCGGGCAGTTCCTCGGCTTCGGCGTGGCGCCACAGGATCAGGTTCATGGCAGCGGGGAAAATCGCGGGATGGGGTGGCGGGGCGAGGTCGGCAACGGAGCGGACGGCACGAGGAGTATGGCGACGCGCGCCGCGGCGCGCAAGGCGGGCAAACACCCGCCGGATGCGCCCGAGCGTTGCACGCCGGCATGACGGCCATGTGACCGGCGGGACATGCGTGGAGGCGCGGCAGCGCGGCGGGCGGAGCAGTCGTGCGGGAATGCGGGGGAGGGGGACGCGCGGATGTCGGATGCGCGGATATGATGCTGCCGCCGAAGCCGGTCTGTGCGGGAACGCACATCCGGACCGCGGCGGCACGACACCGCTCCGGGGCAGGGCCGCGCCGGGCGGCGCCCTCGGGAAGCGGTCAGGCGCGGCGTCCGCCGTGGCGGCGGGCGCCGCAGAGCATCAGGCCTTGTGGCGGAAGTTGATGCGGCCCTTGGTCAGGTCGTAGGGCGACATTTCCAGCGTCACGCGGTCGCCGGCCAGGATGCGGATGCGGTGCTTCTGCATCTTGCCCGACGCATAGGCCCAGATCTCCACGCCGTTTTCCAGCGTGACGCGGTAACGGTTGTCGGGCAGGGCTTCCGAGACAACACCGCCAAATTCAATCAGTTCTTCCTTAGCCAATCTCTTTCCTTTACTGCAGCCGGGGCTGCATGAATGTCGGTAAATCCGGTGAGGCGGGTGCCGGCTTGCCGCCGGCGTTTCCGCAAGGTCCGGGTGCCGGCAGTGACAAGCGCCGGCTTGCTTGGGTGCGCCGAAGGTTGCGAAGAGGCAAGCTGACCCGGACCGGCACGGCAACTGCGCGTGCAATGAGGTCCACGTTAGGGAATCGCCAGGGGGCGCGTCAGAGCCCGGCCGATTGCCTTGCCGGTTGCGGCCGCGTGCCAAGGCGGCCGTGCTACCGTGGTGGGCGCGGAGCGATGCGAGGGCAGGATGCTTCCGGTGGCTCGCCGGCACTGCGCCGCAAAGCGTGCTGCAAAGCGGCATCCGGCAGGGGCGCCCGGTTACAGGGCATGCTGCATTCACCCCGGGCTAACGCGCGATTGTACCATGAGCGGGCCCGGCAGGCGCGCCAGCATGCCGGCGCGCCGGCACTTGCGTGGCCGGTGCGGGTGGGGCGGAAAGCATGCGGGAGGACGGAAGGCAGGCCGCGGAGTGACCCGGGCGGCGCCTGGCCGTGTCCGGAGCCGGCGGCGATCCTTGTGCGGGGCAAGGCATCCCGCGCGTTTGCCGCGGCGGTGCCTTGTTGCGGTGCGGCGAAGGCCGTGGCGGCTGCACGAAAGTGGCGCGTGCCTCATCTTCCAGCGCCTGCTCGCGGCGCGCGGCGCACGAAAAAACGCGCGAAAAAAAGGCTTAGACCCGATGGTCTAAGCCTTTGATCTCATTGCCAAATACTGGTCGGGGCGACATGATTCGAACATGCGACCCTCTGATCCCAAATCAGATGCGCTACCAGGCTGCGCTACGCCCCGAAGCGGCGAATTGTAGCCCGGCGCGGGGGCGGGGGTCAAACTTTGTTTGGCTTGCCGGGCAGGCAGCCCGGCACCGCCGGCGCGGCTGCCGCCGCCATCGGAAGGGATCGGGTCCGCTTGACTTGAGCGCGAGCGCTGACATAATCCGCACACCCCGGCAGCCACGCTCCCGCGCCCGGTCAGGCGCAGGGCGGGCGGGCCGCCGGCGGCCCGCGGCCATGAAAACAGGGCCGCAGCAACGACCACAAGAGCGCCCCGCCACGATAGCGGGGCCTGCCCCAGACCGCCGGGGCGCAAGGAAGGCGGCCGATGTGCAAAAAGAATGGCGCAAACCTTCCGGGCTGCGGGTCCCGGGAGGCGCATGGCGGCGCGACGTAGCGCCGCCTGCCAAGTTGGACGGGGAAATCATGTTTCAGTCGCAGGTCAGTGTGCTGGTCGCAGCCGTATTCGGGCTGCAGATGGCGGTCGTCTTCGCCGTATTGCGGCGCACGCCGGGCATGGGCCGCGCCGGGCTGAGCGCGTGGGTGGCCGGTGAATTGCTGGTGACGGCCGCCGCCGCGCTGCTGGCCGCGCAGGGCTACCTGCCGGGCTGGCCGGTGCTCGGCCTCGCCGACGTGCTGATGACGGCGGCGCTCTCGCTGATGGTGTACGGCACGCGCCGCTTCTACGACCGCAGCGGGGCCGCGGCCTCGCTGTGCATGCTGAATCTCGTGGTGCTGGGCGGCACGGTCTATTTCGAGCTGTCCGGCGCGCCGCCGGCCGGCCCCGCGCTGCTGTCCGCGCTGGCCAATCTCTATCTGCCGCTGGCCTTGCTGCGCGTGGTGGCGCCGCAGGTGCCCGCGCGCCGCGGCACCGGCCGCCTGGCCGCGCTGTCGCTCGGCCTGATCGCGCTGGCATGCGCGGGCATGGGTTTCTACCAGGCCGCCGAGCTGACGCTGGTGCCGGCCGGGCTGCTGGCGCTGCCCAGGCAGGTGCCGCAGGAGACTTTCACCATCCTGCACGCTTTCGGCATCGTCAGCCTGTCGGTCAGCTTCGCGCTGATGGCGCACGACCGCCTGCGCCGCCGGCTCGAGCGCCGCGCCAGCTATGACGACCTGACCGACGTGCTGTCGCGCGGCCCCTACTGGGCGACGCTGGAGGAAGCCTGCCAGGAAGCGGAGCGGCTGCACCAGCCGCTCACGGTCGCCTTCATCGACCTCGATCACTTCAAGGCCATCAACGATCTCTACGGGCATCTCGCCGGCGACAGCGTGTTGCGCCACTTCGGCGGCCTGCTGCGCAAGACCGTGCGCAGCGGCGATTTCGCCGGGCGCCTGGGCGGCGAGGAATTCGGCATCGCCATGCCCGGCACCGCGCTCGAGCAGGGGCGCGCGCTGAGCCTGCGCCTGAGCACGCTGGTGCGCGCCACGCCGTGCCCGTCGGAGCCGGATGCGATCTCGTACACGGTCAGCATCGGCATGGCGGAGCGGCTGCCGGGCGAAGGCGCGGACGGCCTCATGCGCCGCGCCGACAATGCGCTCTACGACGCCAAGACGATGGGGCGCAACTGCGTTTCCACCCAGCCCACCGAGCGTGCCGCCGGCCTGGGCTCGGCGGCCCGCATCCGCGTCTCCCAGGCTTCCTGACGCGCGCCGGGGCGCATGGCGGTGCTCACGCCGGGCGTGCGCTGAGGTAGAATGCTGGCCTCCACGCCGGCCCGGCGCTTGCTTGCCGCGGCCGCGCCATCCGCCCTTAGCTCAGTTGGATAGAGCACTCGCCTTCTAAGCGAGCGGTCACACGTTCGAGTCGTGTAGGGCGGGCCACTGCCTCTCTCCGCTCTCCCTAGGTCTTCCACTTCCAGGTGCTCCGCCACGTCCGGCTTCACGGCATCAATGACGCATGCGGTGAACATGGTCGAGCGCCAGCCGTTTCCTCGGCGGGAAGGCATCGCGCGCGCATCCGGCATCCGTCCGGGTCCTGGCCGGCGCCGCGCGCCGGCGTGGACTAAGATGCCACGATGACCTTCCCAGGCAAGCCCATGCTGAATTCCCGCGGCGGCACCAGCAAGGTGCATTACTGGCTGGCCGGCGGTGCCTGCGTGCTGCTGGCCGCGGCGGCGGCGCGCCACGCGCTGTTCCTGGCGGTGGAGAGCGGCGCGTTCGAGCCCAAGCCGGCCAGCGCCGCCGGCGCGCTCACGCCCGACCGGCTCGGCGCGCCGTCCCGCCAGTTCGCGTTCGCCAGCGGCGCGCGCCTGCTGCGCGCGTCGTGCGTGCAGGCGCCGCGCGCCGACGCGCCGGCGCTGCTGATCTATCACGGCGACGAGGAAAACCTCTCCGACTGGGCCCATGCGCAGGCGCTGCTGTATCGCAACGGCATCACCTCGTGCGTGTTCGACTACAGCGGCTACGGGGCGAGCGGCGGCAAGCCCGGCGTGCGCCGCCTGCGCGAGGACGGCATGGCGGCGTACGACCAGTTCCTGGCGGCCACGCCGCGTGCGGCGCGGCGCTATGTGATGGGATTCTCGCTCGGCTCGGGCGCGCTGCTCGACGTGGCGCAGGCGCTGCGGCCGGCGCCGGCCGGCATGGTGATCGCGGCCGGCTTTACCTCGGCGCGCGCGGCGGCGGTGGTCACGGGGCGCGTGCCGGCCTGGATGGCGCGCCTGCTGCCCGAGCCGTGGGACAACGAGGAGCGCCTGCGCCGTTCGCGGCTGCCCGTGCTGGTGGTCCACAGCCGCGCCGACGACGTGATTCCGTTTTCCCATGCCGAGCGCCTGGCGCGCGCCGCCGCCGGGCCCCGGCGCCTGGTCGCGCTGGCGGCGCTGCCGCACGACGCCGCCATCGAGCCGCAGTGGCAGGAGGCGTTCTGGGCGCCGGTCGTGGCCTACCTGCGTTCGGGCAATCTTGGCGAGGCGGGCGGCATGGGCGCTGCGGCCGGCGACTAAGGCCGCTGGCAGCACGAACGCAAAAAGGGCGCCGGCCGGAGCCGCGCGCCCTTTCTTGCGGTGGCGGCGGCATTGCCGCCGCGCCGCTTACGCTTCCGCGGGCAGGCTCGCGCCGACCGTGTTGAAGCCGGCGTCCACGTAGGTGATCTCGCCGGTCACGCCGCTGGCGAGGTCGGACAGCAGGAAGGCGGCCACGTTGCCGACTTCCTCGATGGTCACGTTGCGGCGCAGCGGCGCGGCTTCCTCGAAGTGGCCCAGCAGCTTGCCGAAGCCCTTGATGCCGGAAGCCGCCAGCGTCTTGATCGGGCCGGCCGAGATGCCGTTGGCGCGGATGCCGCGCGGGCCGACCGACGCGGCCAGGTAGCGCACGCTGGCTTCCAGCGAAGCCTTGGCCAGGCCCATCGTGTTGTAGTTGGGCACCGTGCGTTCCGCGCCGAGGTAGGTCAGCGTCAGCAGCGAGGCCGTGTCCGACAGCATCGGCAGCGCGGCCTTGGCCAGCGCGGGGAAGCTGTAGGCGGAAATGTCGTGGGCCACGCGGAACGCTTCGCGCGAGAGGCCTTCGAGGAAGTCGCCGGCGATCGCCTCGCGCGGCGCGAAGCCGATCGAGTGGACCAGGCCGTCGAGCTTGTCCCAGTGCTTGCCCAGTTCGGCGAAGGTGGCGGCGATCTGCTCGTCGCTGGCGACGTCGCATTCGAGCACGATGCTGCTGTCGAATTCCTTGGCGAAGTCGTTGATGCGGTCCTTGAAACGTTCGCCGACGTAGGTGAAGGCGAGTTCCGCGCCTTCGCGTTTGCAGGCCGATGCGATGCCGTAGGCAATCGAGCGGTTGGACAGCAAGCCGGTGATCAGGATTCGCTTACCTGCCAGAAATCCCATAGGTTCTCCAATGATGTTCGGGGCGGACGGGCACGATTCGTGCAATGCCGTCCGGGGTTGCGGCGCGCCCCGCGCGAAGGCCGCGCTGCGGCAGCCCGAAGGCCGGCGTGTCTGCTGCGCCGCGTACTGGAATGTCCGGATGGCTGGGTGTCATCCGATCCAATGTAAAATTGTCTCATAACTTGACCGCGCCGCCGACGGCCGCGGCTTGTCCGATTCAGGCGGAGGTTTCCAACCGGATGTATATTCGCGCACGTAGACCGCTTCAGGCGGCATGGCAGCGCATGCGCACGTTTGCGGTGCTGGGTTGTGGACTTCTTGCCCTGGCTGCCGCGGGTTTCCCCCTGTCCGCCGGCGCGGCCCACGGTTTTGCGCAGTATGGCGAACTCAAGTACCCCGCCGGTTTCACCCATTTCGACTACGTCAATCCCGACGCCCCGCGCGGCGGCACGCTGACGCTGGCCAATCCCGACCGCCGCACCAGTTTCGACAAGTTCAACCCGTTTACGCTCAAGGGCACCTCGGCCCCGGGCGTGAACACGCTGATGTTCGAGTCGCTGCTGATCGCCAGCGCCGACGAGACCGCCAGCGCCTACGGCCTGCTGGCCGAGGATGTCGCGGTGGCGCCGGACGAGCTCTCGGTGACTTTCCGCCTGCGCCCGCAGGCGCGTTTCAGCAACGGCGATCCGGTGCGGGCCAGCGACGTCAAGTATTCCTACGACATGCTGATGAGCAAGGCTTCCAGCCCGGGCTACCGCAGCATGTGCATGGACGTGAAGTCGGTCACCGTGGTGGACCCGCGCACGGTGCGCTTCGATTTCCGCCAGCGCAACATCGAGCTGCCGCTGATCGTCGGCTCGCTGCCGGTGTTCTCGAAGAAATGGACCGCCACCACGCCGTTCGAGAAACTGACCTTCGAGGCGCCGGTGGCCAGCGGCCCGTACCTGATCGAGCGCTATGACGCCGGGCGCGGCATCACCTTCAAGCGCGACCCGGGCTACTGGGGCAACGACCAGGCCGTGCGGCGCGGCACCTTCAACTTCGACCGCGTGGTCTACCGCCTCTACAAGGACGAGACCGCCAAGCTCGAGGCCTTCAAGGCCGGCGAGTTCGACGCCATCGTGGAATACAAGGCCAAGAGCTGGGCCAAGAGCTACGAGGGCAAGCGTTTCTCCAGCGGCGAGCTGCTCAAGACCGATTTCCCGCACCGCAACGGCGCCGGCATGCAGGGTTTCGTGATGAACATGCGCAAGCCGATGTTCCAGGACGTGCGCGTGCGGCAGGCCCTGATCCTGGCGCTGGACTTCGAATGGCTCAACCGCCAGTTGTTCTACGGCGCCTACCGGCGGCTCGACAGCTGGTTCTCCAACAGCGAGCTGGCCGCCAGCGCCACCTTCGACGGGCGCCCCGGCCCCGGCGAGCTGGCGCTGCTCGAGCCGCTGCGCGCGCAACTGGCGCCCGAAGTGTTCGGCCCCATCGTCACGCAGCCCAACACCGATGCGCCGCGTTCGCTGCGCGACAACCTGCGCGCCGCGCGCCGGCTGCTGGCGCAGGCGGGCTGGACCTACGAGGACGGCGCGCTGCGCAACGCCAAGGGCGAGCCCTTCGTGTTCGAGTTCCTGGACGACGGCGGCGCCATGAGCCGCGTCATCACCACCTACGTGCGCAACCTGGAAAAGCTGGGCATCGAGGTGAACCAGCGCACCACGGATTTCGCGCTGTACCAGAAGCGCCTCGAGGATTTCGATTTCGATATGGTGTCGATCCGCTTCCCGGACTCGCAGAGCCCGGGCAACGAGCTGCGCGACCGCTTCAACAGCGAGGCCGCCGGCACGCCGGGCTCCGACAACCTGTTCGGCCTCAAGTCGCCGGCGGTCGACCGCCTGGTGGACAATGTGCTGCACGCCCACACACGCGAGGACCTGGTCAGCGCCGGGCGCGCGCTGGACCGCGTGCTGATGCACGGCTACTACATCGTGCCGAACTGGTACAGCGCGTCGCACCGCGTGGCGTACCGCAAGGAACTGGTCTATCCGCAGCGCCTGCCGTACTACTACACGGCCGAGGGATGGATCCTGAGCAACTGGTGGCGCGCCGACGCCAGGCCGGCCGCCCGCTGAGCGCGGACGGCAACTGAAGGAACCGAGATGCTCGCTTACCTGTTCAAGCGCGTGCTGCTGATGATCCCGACCCTGATCGGCGTCATCACCCTGACGTTCGTGGTGATCCAGTTCGTGCCCGGCGGCCCCGTCGAGCAGATGATGATGGAGATGAAGGGGCGGGGCGCCGGCGGCGAGGCCAGCGGCGGCGGCGCGGAATACCGCGGCCGCCGCGGCGTGGACCCGGACAAGATCAAGGAGATCCAGGCGCTGTACGGCTTCGACAAGCCGCCGCTGGAGCGCTATTTCATCATGCTCAAGCGCTTCGCGCGCTTCGACCTGGGGCAGAGCTACTTCCAGCACCGCAGCGTGTGGGAGCTGGTGAAGTCCAAGATGCCGGTGTCGATCAGCCTGGGCCTGTGGACCTTCTTCCTGACCTATCTCATATCGGTGCCGCTCGGCATCTCCAAGGCGATCCGCGCGGGTAGCCGCTTCGACGTCGTGACCAGCATGGTGGTGCTGGTCGGTTATGCCATTCCGGGCTTCGTGCTGGGCGTGCTGCTGCTGGTGCTGTTCGGCGGCGGCACCTTCGTGCAGTGGTTCCCGCTGCGCGGGCTGACCTCCGACGACTGGGACCAGCTTTCGATGATGGGCAAGGTGATGGACTACCTGTGGCACCTCGTGCTGCCGATCACCGCCTCGGTGGTGGGCAGCTTCGCGGTCATCACCATGCTGACCAAGAACGCCTTTCTCGAGGAAATCCGCAAGCAGTACGTGCTGACCGCGCGCGCCAAGGGCCTGGCCGAGCGCCGCGTGCTGTGGAAGCACATCTTCCGCAACGCGCTGATCCCGCTGGTGACCGGCTTCCCGGCGGCCTTCATCGGTGCCTTCTTCACGGGCTCGCTGCTGATCGAGACGCTGTTCTCGCTCGACGGCCTGGGCCTGCTGTCCTACGAGGCGGTGCTGCGGCGCGACTATCCGGTCGTGCTGGGCACGCTCTACCTGTTCACCCTGATCGGCCTGGTGACGCGGCTGATCTCCGATGTCTGCTACGTGATGGTCGACCCGCGCATCCACTTCGAGGCGGTGCACCGATGAAATTCCGCACGCGCGCGCCGTCCAGCGGCCTGCCGCATTCGCCATCGCCGCGCCAGCGCGCGTGGCAGCGCTTTCGCTGCAACCGGCTGGGCTACTGGAGCCTGATCCTGTTCATCGGCATCTTCGTGCTCAGCCTGTTCGCGGAAGCGCTGTCGAGCGACCGGCCGCTGGTGGTGAAGTACAAGGGCGAGTGGTATTTCCCGATCGTCAAGGTCTATCCCGAGACCACCTTCGACGGCGACTTCCCCACGCGCACCGACTATCTCGACCCGTTCATCCGCGACCGCATCACCAGCAACGGCAACTTCGCCGTGTTCCCGCCCAACCGGTATTCGTACGACACGCTCAACTACTTCTCGAAGGAGCCCAACCCGGCGCCGCCTTCGGCGGAGAACCTGCTGGGCACCGACGACCGCGGGCGCGACGTGCTGGCGCGGCTGCTCTACGGCTTCCGCGTCTCGGTGCTGTTCAGCCTGGCGCTGACGCTGATCGGCGTGTTGATCGGCACGCTGACCGGCGCGCTGATGGGCTTCTTCGGCGGGCGCTTCGACCTGATCTCCCAGCGCGCCATCGAGATCTGGAGCTCGATGCCGGAGCTCTACCTGCTCATCATCTTCGCCTCCATCTTCACGCCCAGCCTGGCGCTGCTGATCATCCTGCTGTCGCTGTTCGGCTGGATGGGCCTGTCGGACTACGTGCGCGCCGAGTTCTACCGCAACCGCTCGCTCGACTACGTCAAGGCGGCGCGCGCGCTCGGCCTGTCGAACGTGCAGATCATGTGGCGCCACATCCTGCCCAACAGCCTGACGCCGGTCATCACCTTCCTGCCGTTCCGCATGAGCGCGGCCATCCTGGCGCTGACCAGCCTCGACTTCCTCGGCCTGGGCGTGCCGCCCACCACGCCCAGCCTGGGCGAGCTGCTGGCGCAGGGCAAGGCCAATCTCGATGCCTGGTGGATCTCCCTGTCGACCTTCGCCGTGCTGGTGCTGACCCTGCTGCTGCTGACCTTCATGGGCGACGCGCTGCGCGACGCCTTCGACACCCGCCTGGGCCTGGCGCAGCTGCGCGGCCGCGCGGAGCCGAAGGCGCCCGAAGGCTCGCCCGCCGCCGAGGTGACGCCATGAGCGCGCTGCCGCAGGCCGGCGCGGGCGGCCGCGCGAAGGGGGGCAAGCCACGCGAGCCAGGCAGTGGCGGCGGCCCGCTGATGTGCATCGAGCGCCTGTCGGTGACATTCGGCCAGGGCGAGGATGCCACCCGCGCGGTGCGCGACGTCAGCTTCGACCTGTGCGCCGGCGAGCGTTTCGCGCTGGTGGGCGAATCGGGCTCGGGCAAGACCGTGACCGCGCTGGCCATGCTGCGGCTGGTGGAGGACGCGCGCTACCAGGGCGCGGTGCGCTTCGAGGGGCGCGATCTGATGCAGGTGTCCGAGCGCGAGATGCGGGGCATCCGCGGCGCCGACATCGCGATGATCTTCCAGGAGCCGATGACGGCGCTCAACCCGCTCTACACGATCGGCAACCAGATCGTGGAGACGCTGTCGCTGCACGAGGGCCTGGACCGCCGCGCCGCGCGCGAGCGCGCCGTGGCGCTGCTCGAACGCACCGGCATCAGCGACGCCGCGAACCGCTTCGACAGCTTCCCGCACCAGCTCTCGGGCGGCCAGCGCCAGCGCGCCATGATCGCGATGGCGCTGGCCTGCCGGCCCAAGCTGCTGCTGGCCGACGAGCCCACCACGGCGCTCGACGTCACCATCCGCGTGCAGATTCTCGACCTGCTGCGCGACCTCCAGGCCGAGTTCGGCATGGCGGTCATGCTGATCACGCACGACCTCAACCTGGTGCGGGCCTTCGCCCAGCGCGTGGGCGTGATGGAGAAAGGCGTGCTGGTGGAGGTCGGCAAGACCGCCGAGGTGTTCGCCGCGCCAAGCCATCCCTATACCCGCAAGCTGATCGACAGCCGGCCGCGCCGCGAGGTGCTGCCGCTGGTGCCGCTGGCGCCGGTGCTGCTGGAGGCCCGGCAGCTGTGCGTGAACTACGCGCGCAAGAAGCGCGGCATGGCCGGCTGGTTCGGCCGCGAGCAGTTCGCGGCGGTCAAGGACGTGGATTTCACGCTGCGCGAGGGCGAGACGGTCGGCATCGTCGGCGAGTCGGGCTCGGGCAAGACCACGCTGGCCCACGCCGTGCTGAACCTGACCCGGCGCAGCGGCGGCGACATCCGCTTCCTGGGCCGCGGCCTGGACGAGGTCTCGCGGCGCGAGCGCAGCACGCTGCGCTCGCGCCTGCAGGTGGTGTTCCAGGACCCGTTCGGCTCGCTGTCGCCGCGCATGACCATCGAGCAGATCGTGGGGGAGGGGCTGGCCCTGCACCAGCCCGGCCTGTCGCGCGACGCCATGCGCCAGCGCGTCACCGAGGCGCTGCGCGAGGTCGGCATGGACCGCACCGCGCTGGGACGCTACCCGCACGAGTTCTCGGGCGGCCAGCGCCAGCGCGTGGCGATCGCGCGCGTGCTGATCCTCAAGCCGCAGGTGCTGGTGCTGGACGAGCCGACCTCGGCGCTCGACGTGTCGATCCAGCAGCAGGTGCTGGCGCTGCTGACGCAGTTGCAGCGCAAGTACAACCTCAGCTACCTGTTCATCAGCCACGACCTGGCGGTGATCCGCGCGATGGCCCATCGCGTCATCGTGATGAAGTCCGGCGAGGTGGTCGAGGCGGGCGATACCGAGGCGGTGCTGGGCGCGCCGCAGCACGCTTATACGCGCAAGCTGATGCTGGCGGCCGAGATTGGTGCGCCCGAGCCGGTCGGGCCGCAAATTGGTGCAGCCGAAACCGGGGTGTCACCGGGTTGACTCGGGACTGACATACGATAAACAAGAAAGCAGATGCGACTTCCGATGTATGGGCTTGATTCCAAAGCCTTTTAGGGGGATTTTGTAACGCACTTTGACATGCGCGTGACAACCTTATACCATCCGGCGAGAAGTATTTTCAGGGGTGGTTCGCGCGCCGCTTATGAGCGGCGCGAGTGTTTTGCATCACATAAGCGGCTGGTCTGCTTATTGCATGCCGCCCACGGGGGAAATCACCCCAGTTGAATTCGAGCCGGTCCGGCGTGTCGTCCCGGGCCAGGCCAAGACCGATTGAACAGGAGAACCAATGCAGCGAACGGTACTTCATTCCCTGGCGCGCGCCGCCGTTGGAATTGCCATTGCCTGCGGTGCTGCTCTGTCGAATGGAGTGCTGGCTGACACGGTGTTCAAGGACCCCGACGCCCGCATCGATGCGCGTAGCGAGCTCAGCTCGGACCCGCATCCGGAAGGCAAGCGCGGCTTGCTGTCCTCGATGATGAGCTCCACCAGCCACGTCGCCAGCAAGGCCGGCGACCTCGTCATGAATGCCCTCGGGCTGATCGGCGTGCGCTACCGCTTCGGCGGCAACAGTCCGGAATCGGGCCTCGACTGCAGCGGCTTCGTGCGCTACGTGTTCAACGACACGTTCGGCTTCATGCTGCCGCGCCGCTCGGTGGAAATGAGCCAGGTCGGCACCACGGTGGCGGCCAGCGACCTGCGCCCCGGCGACCTGGTGTTCTTCAACACCATGCGCCACACGTTCTCGCACGTCGGCATCTACATCGGCGACAACAAGTTCGTGCACGCGCCGTCCACCGGCAGCAAGATCCGCGTGGACGACATGCGCGCCTCGTATTGGGTCACGCGCTACAACGGCGCGCGCCGCATCGACGACAACCTGCAGGGCGGCGTCGGCGCGGACAACCTCGGCAACATGGTCGAGACGCTCAAGCGCTTCGATCCGAACGCCGGCAACCGGACGCTCTACGGCGGCTGATCTCGGCCCGGACCGGATGAAAAAAGGACTGCCTCGGCAGTCCTTTTTCGTTGGCGTCGTCCTCGCCGTCCGTGAAGTTCGGGCCGTTGGTCTCGTCGATGGCGCGGCGGGTTTGCCGCGCGGACGGACGGCGATCGGTTTCCGCTATTGCGCGGCCACCGCGCCGGCGGGCTTGAGCCGCGCCTGCGCGAGCTTGTCGCGCAGGCTGGCGAGCACGGCCGCGGTGGCCTGCTCGCCGGCCAGGATGGCGCGGTTGCGCGCGGTGAAGTCGCTGCCGCCCATGTCGGGCAGGTCGGGGCGGATCACCACGTCGGCGCGCGCCAGCGCCATCTTGTTGAGCGACTGCCCCATGATGGCGGTGGTCTGCAGCAGCACGCCGCTCTGGCCGCCGTTCTTCTGGCTGGACGGGTCGGCGGAGATGTTCACGGCGATCACGAAGTCCGCGCCCATGACGCGCGCGGAATCCACCGGCACCGGTTCCACCAGCCCGCCGTCGACGTAATCGTGGCCCTGGATCGAGACCGGCTGGAACACGCCGGGCACGCTGCTGGAGGCGCGCACCGCCTGCCCCGTGTTGCCGCGCCGGAACAGGATGCCGTGGCCGGTCTTGAGGTCGGTGGCGACGATGCCCAGCGGCAGCTTCATGGCCTCGATGGGGCGGTTGCCGACCAGCTTGTTCACGTAGTTCTGCAGCGCCTCGCCCTTGAGCCAGCCGCCGAAGCGGGTGCCGAAGGGCAGGGCCCAGTCGGCGATGGCGGCTTCGTCCATGGTCAGCGCCAGCTTGTTGAGCTGGAAGCCGCTCATGCCCGAGGCATAGAGCGCGGCGACCACCGCGCCGGCGCTGGTGCCGGCGACCAGGTCCGGGTGGATGCCCTGCGCTTCCAGCGCCTTGATGACCCCGATATGGGCGAAGCCGCGTGCGGCGCCCCCGCCGAGGGCCAGGCCGATCTTGAGCGGGCGCGGCGGCGCCGGCGGCGCGGCTGCCGGCGCTTCCGGCTGGGCGGTGAGGGTCCCGGGCTTGGGGCCGAAAGAGCAGGCGGCGAGCAGCGCTGCCGCGCCCGCGCCGAGGAAATGGCGTCGTTGCATGGATCCGTGAGGGAAGGGGAAATGCCGCGGCCGTCACAGCCGGTGCGGTGCCGCGGCGAATGTGCCGCCGGCGCCGGCGCCGCGTTGGCGCGGCAGCATTTCAGACCGGGCAAAGCATAAATGATTCCACGCGCGGCGGCACCCGGCGCGCGGCGGGGCCGGGCGGCGCGCCCCCGCTTGCTATAATGCGGCGATCCTACACCCCGGCCTGCGCGCATCCGCGCGCGGGCTTTTTTGTTTCGCTCCGACATGACACAACGCGTCCGCACCCGCTTCGCGCCGAGCCCCACCGGCTTCATCCACCTCGGCAACATCCGCTCCGCGCTCTACCCCTGGGCGTTCGCGCGCCGCATGAAGGGCGATTTCATCCTGCGCATCGAGGACACCGACGTCGAGCGCTCGTCCCAGGAAGCGGTGGACGTGATCCTGGAAGGCATGGCCTGGCTCGATCTGGACATCGACGAAGGCCCTTACTACCAGATGCAGCGCATGGACCGCTACCGCGAGGTGGTCAGGCAGATGCTGGACAGCGAGCTGGCCTACCCGTGCTACATGAGCACCGAGGAACTCGACGCGCTGCGCGAGGCCCAGCGCGCGCGCGGCGAGAAGCCGCGCTACAACGGCTTCTGGCGCCCCGAGCCGGGCAAGGTGCTGCCCGCGCCGCCGGCCGGCGTGCAGCCGGTGATCCGCTTCAAGAACCCGATCGGCGGCAGCGTGGTGTGGGACGACGCGGTCAAGGGCCGCATCGAGATCGCCAACGACGAGCTGGACGACCTCGTGATCGCCCGCCCCGACGGCACGCCCACCTACAATTTCTGCGTGGTGGTCGACGACCTCGACATGAAGATCACCCACGTGATCCGCGGCGACGACCACGTCAACAACACGCCGCGCCAGATCAACATCATCCGCGCGCTGGGTGGCACGCCGCCGGTCTACGCCCACCTGCCGACCGTGCTCAACGAGCAGGGCGAGAAGATGAGCAAGCGCCACGGCGCCATGCCCGTGACCGGCTATCGCGACGAAGGCTACCTGCCCGAGGCCGTGCTCAACTACCTGGCCCGGCTGGGCTGGGCGCACGGCGACGCCGAGATCTTCTCGCGCGAGCAGTTCATCGAGTGGTTCGACCTCGAGCACCTGGGCAAGTCGCCGGCGCAGTACAACCCGGAAAAGCTGGCCTGGCTCAACAACCACTACATCAAGGTGGGCGACAACGCGCGCCTGGCCACGCTGACCCGGCCGTTCATCGAGGCGCTGGGCGGCAAGGTGGAAGGTGGCGCCAGCCTGGAAGCGGTGATCGGCCTGGTCAAGGACCGCGCCAACACGCTCAAGGACGTGGCCCAGGCCGCGCTGCTGTTCTACCGCGGCGAGACGCAGCCGGACGCCGCGCTCAAGGCCGAGCACCTCAACGCCGACGTGCTGCCCGCCCTGCAGGCCCTGGCGGCGCGCCTGGGCGCGCTGGCCGAGTGGAAGCGCGAGGACATCGGCGCGGCCTTCAAGGCCGTGCTGGCCGAGTTCGGCCTGAAGATGCCCAAGCTGGCCATGCCGGTGCGCCTGCTGGTGGCGGGGCAGTTGCAGACGCCCGCCATCGACGCGGTGCTGGAGCTGTTCGGCCGCGAAACGGTGCTGCGCCGGCTGCAAGCTGGCCTCGCCTGAAATTTTTTGCGGAAAGTCGCGGAAGGGGCTTGCGCTCCTGTCGCGACTTGAGCATAATCTCGTTCTCCCTGCAGCGCGGACAAAAACCAAGCGGGCTTAACGGACGGCAGCGAACAGTAGTAATTCCCGCAGTAATGCGGATCGCTGAAAAAAGTTAAAAAAGGGGGTTGTCAAAAAGCAAGGTTGTTTATATAATCTTGTCTTCGCTGAAACAAAGAAACAAACGCGAAACGACAGCAGCAGCAAGCTGGAGCAGTAAATCAGCAGTAACGTAGTGCCTTGGGGCTATAGCTCAGCTGGGAGAGCGCTTGCATGGCATGCAAGAGGTCAGCGGTTCGATCCCGCTTAGCTCCACCAAAATGCCGGAAGTTTCGATTGCGGTCATGGCGAAACTTCCCGGTGTGGTGAAGACCGGATTATCCGGATATTCGCCGCGCCAGACGGAACAAGTCGGAAGACAAGTTTCTGTCCCCTTCGTCTAGAGGCCTAGGACATCACCCTTTCACGGTGAGTACAGGGGTTCGAATCCCCTAGGGGACGCCAGATAACGGACGTAACCAAACGTCCGGTTTGTCGTCGGCGGCATCGCTGCCGGCAGCAAGTAGAAGTATTGGAGTGGTAGTTCAGTTGGTTAGAATACCGGCCTGTCACGCCGGGGGTCGCGGGTTCGAGCCCCGTCCACTCCGCCAAATCAAGACCCGCATGGTTATGCCATGCGGGTTTTTCTTTTTCCGCCCGCATTTTCCCGTCTTCGGTTTTTCCTGCTGCATTTCCTGCCGCGGCATGCGTTCGCGGTATTCGCTCCGGCCGTGCCCCGATAATCGCCCGCCTCGCTGGCCGGATACCGCCGCGGCGCATTATCGGCGCGCCGGCGAGCGATTATCCCGGCGCCGGCTTCAATCCTGCGGGCGCCGGCTTACCGTGACGAAATAGCGCACCAGCAGCGTCGCGGCCAGCGCCAGGCTCACGCTGTTGGCCAGCCAGAAGCCCGCGGCGCCGCGCGTGAAGGCCGGCAGCGAGCCGATCAGGCCGAAGCCCAGCACGTAGCCGCCGCCCAGCCCCACGCCCCACAGCGACAGCGCGTAAATCAGTGTCGGCACCAGCGCGATCTTGTAGGCGCGCAGGATGAAGGCGGTCATCACCTGGACCGCGTCGAAGGCCTGGTAGAACGCGATGAACAGCATCAGGGGCAGGGCGGCCCGCACCACCGCCGGGTCCTTGGCGTAGGCGTGCAGCAGCGGCTCGCGCAGGATCCACAGCAGGCTGCCGACCATGACGGCGAGCAGCGCCGCCAGGCAGATGCCGCGCCGCGCGATGCGGCGCGCCGCGGGCAGGTCGCGCGCGCCGATCGACTGGGCCACCAGCGTGGAGGTGGCGATCGCCAGCGACAGCGGCAGCATGTAGGCCACCGCGCCGAGGTTGGCGATGATCTGGTGGCCGGCCAGCACCACCGTGCCCATGCGCGTGATGAAGATCGACATCAGCGTAAACGAGGTGATCTCGATCAGGTAGGTCAGGCCCATCGGCACGCCCAGGCGCAGCAGCGCGCGGATCGGCCGCGCCTGCGGCCAGGCCCAGCTCGAGAAGATCTGCAGCGGCCGGTAGGCCGCGTTGCGCCGCAGGATCAGCACGCCGGAGACGCACCACATCCAGCTGATCAGCGTCGAGGCCAGCGCGCAGCCGGGGCCGCCCATCGCCGCCAGGCCGAGGCCGCCGTCGATGAACCAGGCATTGAGCGGGATCTTCACCGCCAGCCCGACGATCTGCAGCACCGTCACCATCACCGGCCGCGACAGCGCATTGTTCAGCGCCGAGTAGATGCGAAAGCCGAGCGCGGCGGGCAGGCCGAAGGCCTGGATGTGCAGGTAGGTGGTGGCCTTCTCGACCAGCTCGGGCGGCGCCTGCGCGAACTGCAGCAGCGGCCCGGGAAAGGCCAGCAGCAGCATGCCCGGCACCGCCAGCGCCACGCCCAGCCACGCCGCCTGCCTGACTTCGCTGCCGATCTCCGCCGCGCGGCCCGCGCCGTGCAACTGCCCGGCGATCGGGGCGAGCGCCTGCAGCACGCCCATCAGGCTGATGTAGACGGTGACGTAGATCGAGCCGCCGAGCCCCACGGCGGCGAGGTCGGTGGCCGAGGCGCGCCCGGACATGATGGTGTCGATCACGCCGAAGGCGATCACCGCGAGTTGGCCGACCAGGACTGGCGCGGCCAGTTCGCCGATGCGGCGGATATCCTGCAGCAGTTTCATCCGATGGGCCGGCGCGCCGCGGCGCTGCCGGATAGCTGTGGCTGTTGAGTGCGTGTTGTCCGCATTGTCCGCGTCGGTTGTGACGGCACGCCCCGTTGGTGCGTCCTAGCGGCGCGGCAGGCGGCGCTGCGGCAGGACCGGCTTGGGCGGCGGCGCCTTCGACATATCGACGAGGCGGTACATGCGGAAGCGCTCGTCGCGGTCCGACGGCCGGCGGCCTTCCCAGACCAGCCGCCATTCGAAATGCGAGATGCTGGTCGGCTCGCCGTAGTCCACCGAATCGTGACGCAGCAGGATGTCGCAGCCGTCGCTCGGGCCGCCGAAGCGGATGTGCCCGAAGTAGGCGAACGAGGCCAGTTGCGCGTCGCCCATGCGGATCGGCTGCACGCAGTTGTAGGTCGCCGGCAGCGCCATCGATGCGGCCTGCGCCACGTCGCGGTAGGTCTTGCCGTAGTTGATCGACGGCATCCACAGCGTCATCGCCAGCACCCACATCAGCGTGGTGCCGGCGGCCGAGATCACCACCGGGCGCCAGATCTGCTTGGGCGCGCGCGACAGCCGCCAGCGCACGATCAGCACCCAGGCCGCGGTGACGATCAGCGCGTAGACCACCGCGCTGACGGTGAAGTCCTGCTGGAAGCCCGGCAGCAGCCGGTAGATGTTGGCGGCGATGCGCGGCGGCTGGCCGGTCGTGCGGGCGATCCACATGAACCAGACGAAACCGCCGAAGATCGTGAAGAACAGCAGCGCGAACCAGTCGATCGCATTGATGGCCGCGCGCGTCAGCGTGGGCAGCCCGAAGGCGGCCAGCACCGCCATCGGCGGCAGCAGCAGGATGAACTGCACGTCGCCGGGCTGGCGCAGCAGGAACAGCAGCAGCACCAGCGGCACCAGCAGCGACAGCGGCAGCGCCACATGCGGCGCGCGGCGCATGCCCGACCAGCTCAGCCACGCCCAGCACGCGATCGGCCACACCGGCCAGGTAAACAGCAGCAGGTTGCGCGCGATGAAGTTGAGCGCCAGCGCGTTGGGCGCGCCGTAGGTGCGGCGGTCGTCGCGCGACCACTCGCGGATGAAGGTCACGGCGTCGTTGTGGTCGGCCGCGCCCAGGTAGGCCACCGCCATCCACGCGGCCACCAGGGCCAGCGCCAGCGGCACGCTGGCCAGCAGCAGGCGCGGCAGCGGCAGCGGCCTGCAGGCCAGCCCGCAGGCGATCACGGCCAGCAGCAGCACCACCGGCAGCATCGGCCCGCTCGACAGCGTCAGCGCGCCGAGCCCGGCGCCGAGCCAGAGCCCGCCCTGCAGCGGCTTGTCCAGGCTGCGCACCATGCCGTACAGGCTCATGGCGACGAAGCAGACCTGGCCGACCTGCGGCGTGGTCTCGTGCCCGCGCATGGCCAGGCCCACGCAGGCCAGAAAGATCAGCAGCGCGCCGTCGGCCAGCGTGCGGCCGTAGTCGCGCGCGTTGGGCTGGCCGCCGAAGACGTAGGCGAACGGCTGCACCTCGGCGCGGCGGCCGAGCAGGTAGGTGGCGTACCAGATCAGCGCGCAGGTGCCGAAGTAGAACAGCGCCGTGGCCAGGCGCGAGGCGTCGGGCGCGCCCAGCCAGCCGCCGAACAGGCGGATCATGGCGGCGCCGACCCAGAACACCAGCGGACCGTCGTCGCTGTACGGGCGACCCACGATGTTCGGCATCAGCCAGTCCTGGGCGCCGCCGGTGGCCAGCTGCCACATCACGCCGAAGCCGGCCGCGTCCTCGTTCTTCCACGGGTCGCGGCCGAACAGGCCGGCCAGGCCATAGATGATGCAGATGGCCAGCAGCAGCGCGCGCGGGAGCGTGCCGGTGGCGGCTGCGGTGAGGTGGACTCGGGAGGTCTTGGCTGCGCTCATCGATGGGTAGGGCTGGGTGGCGGCCGGGCGGGCGCCTGCGGTTGGCTGCGTCTGTCGCCGGCGCGCGGGGCGCGAAGACTGCAAAAGGGACTGCAAAAGGGACTACTGAAACGACTGCCGGAACAGCTGCCGGAACGACCGCCGCAAAGACAGCGGAAGCAGGGCCGGGCGGCGCGGGCCGCAAAAGCAAAGAGGCAGCCGATGCTGCCTCTTTGCTTGGGTGCGCGGCGCCGGAGCATCGTCCGAGGCCGGGCTGCGAGCAGGCTCGCGCAGCGAATTACTTCGCCGCGGCCTTGCCCAGCTTGCTGCCGAACTTCTGGCGGAACTTCTCGACGCGGCCGGCCGTGTCCATGATCTTCTGGGTGCCGGTATAGAACGGGTGCGATTCCGACGAGACTTCGATTTTGGCCAGCGGGTATTCCTTGCCGTTGTATTCGATCGTGTCGCGGGTCTGGATCGTCGAGCGGGTCACGAACTTGAAGTCGTTCGACACGTCGTGGAACACGACTTCGCGGTAATTCGGGTGAATGCCTTCTTTCATGGAGCTTCCTTTCAGGTTGGGTAGCCAGTCCGCTGCATGCCGCGCTGCCGCTGCCGGGGTTTCCGGGGTTCCGGTCGAACCGGTTGGCAGTGTTGCGGCGAACGAACCACTTGCCGATAACGGACAAACCGGGATTATCGCAGAAAAACAAAAACATGGGCAAGATTTGCGAGCGTGCCGCCGGTGTCGGCCGGGCGCCCGAAAATAGGCCAGATGCGTCACATCGCGGCCGGGTCCTGGCGGTAGAACGTGGCTAATGCGCCATACAGCGCCGGCCAGTGCCTGCGCAGCCCGGCCGGTTCGACAAAGAAGGTCTCCGATGCCACCGCGAAGAACTCGCTCGGCGCCTCGCAGCCGTAGGGGTCGATCACGCGCAGCGCCGGCGGCAGCCGCTCGGGATGGTCCCAGGCATGGTCGGACTGGCGGTCGCAGGCATCGGCGAAGCGGTCGTATTCGCCCAGCAGCGTCTCGGCCCACTGCTCGCGGTCCACGCCCGGGTGCAGCACGCGCGAGAACGGCGGCACGCCGTCCGGCTCGCCGTCTAACATATCGAGCTTGTGGGCGAACTCGTGGATGACCACGTTGTAGCTGTCGTCGGGGTGCGCGTGGTGCGCGCCCGCACCCACGCCGGGGGCCTGCACGTCGGGCCAGGACAGGATCACCGGGCCGTGCTCCCAGGCCTCGCCGCTGGCTTCCTCGACCACGCCGTGCACCAGGCCGATGTCGTCCTCGACGGTGCGCCGGATGATGAACTCTCCCGGATACAGCACGATGCCGCGCCAGCCGCGATACCACTCGATGCCGAGCTTGAGGATGGGCACGCAGGCCTGCGTCGCCACGCTGGCCACCATCTCGTCGGCCAGCGGCAGCGCGTGCGCGGTGGAGAATTCCTTCTCGGCGATGAACAGCGTGGCGAGCTCGCGCAGCGCGGCGAGGTCGGCGGCGCCGTAGCGCTGCACGAACGGCAGCGTCGCCACCGTGTGCGCCCACAATGCGTCGGGGATGGCGTAGTGCTCGAGCTTGCGCTCGCGCGAGCGGCCCCGCAGGAAGTGGCTGAGTTTGCCGAACATGGTTCTCCTGCCTGGTTCTTCGGACTGCGTGCTTCGCCGACAGGTTGCGCTCGTAGGTCGCGCTCGTAGCGCGCCGCAAAGCAAGAAGGGCGTGCCGTGGCACGCCCTCCTGCGCGATACGCGCGCGCCGTGGCGAGCCACTGCGCGCGGCATGGCCAGCGCTCAGCCGCCCCTGCGCATCATATCGAAAAACTCGGCGTTGTTCTTGGTCGCCTTCATCTTGTCGAGGATGAATTCCATCGCCTGCACTTCGTCCATGTCGGAGATGAACTTGCGCAGCACCCACACCTTCTGCAGGATTTCCGGCTTGATCAGCAGCTCCTCGCGGCGCGTGCCCGACTTGTTCAGGTTGATCGACGGATAGACGCGCTTCTCGGCCAGGCGGCGCTCGAGGTGCACTTCCATGTTGCCGGTGCCCTTGAACTCTTCGTAGATCACGTCGTCCATGCGGCTGCCGGTCTCGATCAGCGCGGTGGCGATGATGGTCAGCGAGCCGCCTTCCTCCAGGTTGCGCGCGGCGCCGAAGAAACGCTTCGGGCGCTGCAGCGCGTTGGCGTCCACGCCGCCGGTCAGCACCTTGCCCGAGGCCGGCACCACCGTGTTGTAGGCGCGCGCCAGGCGCGTGATGGAGTCCAGCAGGATCACCACGTCGCGCTTGAGCTCGACCAGGCGCTTGGCCTTCTCGATCACCATTTCGGCGACCTGCACGTGGCGGATGGCCGGTTCGTCGAAGGTCGACGCCACCACCTCGCCGCGCACCGAGCGCAGCATCTCGGTCACTTCTTCCGGGCGCTCGTCGATCAGCAGCACGAACAGGTCGGCTTCCGGATGGTTGTTGGCGATCGCGTGGGCGATGTGCTGCAGCATCACGGTCTTGCCCGACTTCGGCGAGGCAACCAGCAGCGCGCGCTGGCCGCGGCCGATCGGCGCGATCATGTCGATGATGCGGCCGGTGATGTTTTCCTCGGCGCGGATCTCGCGTTCGAGCGTGAGCGGCCGGTTCGGATGCAGCGGCGTCAGGTTCTCGAACATGATGCGGTTCTTCACCGCCTCGGGCGCCTGGCCGTTGACCTTGTCCACCTTCACCAGCGCGAAGTAGCGCTCGCCGTCCTTGGGGGTCCGCACCTCGCCTTCGATGGTGTCGCCGGTATGCAGGTTGAAGCGGCGGATCTGCGAAGGGCTGATGTAGATATCGTCCGTGCTCGCCAGGTACGACGTCTCGGGCGAGCGCAGGAAGCCAAATCCGTCAGGCAGGACTTCCAGCGTGCCGTCGCCAAAGATGGTTTCGCCCAGCTTGGCGCGCTTCTTCAGGATGGCAAACATCAGTTCCTGTTTGCGCATCCGCTGTGCGTTGTCGATCTCGAGGGTCGCGGCCATTTCGAGAAGCGCAGACACGTGAAGCGATTTGAGTTCTGTCAGGTGCATAGACGAGGGGTACAGAGGCGCCCGGACGGGCTGGACCTAAAGAGGGGGGGAAGAAATGAGCGGACGCTCGGGGAAGTTGTTGGTGCCATCTTAGCACAATCCGGCCGGTGCGCCAGGGCTGGCGCACGCACGTCGGATTGTGGCGACAAACGGGGCCGCGCCTGGTGGCGCCGCGCCCCGCGCAATCGTCTTACAGATTGCCGTCGAGGAATGCGGTCAGCTGCGACTTGGACAGCGCGCCGACCTTCTGCGCGGCCACCGCGCCATTCTTGAACAGGATCAGCGTGGGGATACCGCGGATGCCGAACTTGGCCGGCACCTGCTGGTTCTCGTCGACGTTGATCTTGGCGATCTGCAGCTTCTCGCCGTAGTCCTTGGCCACTTCGTCCAGGATCGGGGCGATCATCTTGCACGGACCGCACCATTCGGCCCAGAAGTCGAGCAGGACAGGCTTGTCGGACTGGAGCACGTCGGCGTCGAAGGAGGCGTCGCTCACATACTTGATTTGTTCACTCATGGCGGAAAACCTCTGGTTTCGCTCTGTTGATTTTGAAGGCGGGATTTGCCGAACCGCTACATTACACGAGTTTGCGCATGCCCGTGGGCGGGCGCCTTACCCGGTGCCGGCAGTCCCGAGCGACGGGATGGCCGGCCAACGCGGATGTTGCTGATATGTTACCAGTTGCCTGGAATTCAATAGCGGCCCCGGCAGGCTGGCGGTGCGTTGCCGTACATGGCGCGAAGCCTTGCCGGCACGGTGGCACTTGGGGGACATTCTGCCCGGGAATGCCGGTGCCGTGGAGTGATTGTATTAATGGGCGCGAGAGCTTTTCTCAATCGCGCGCGGCCTTCGCATATGGCTCGCGCATGATTCGCGTATGAATTACCGAGCACACCGCGAAAGTGCCTGCGATCCGGCTTTTCGCTGTCCCGGAACAAGGTCCCGGGGAATGCGGCGCGTAGAATAGATAGAATCACGCGCTCCAGACAAGGCCACCAACCATGACGTCCGACCATTCTCCCAAGACCGATCCGCAGCAATCGCCCACCGTCGAGCACCTGAGCGACGCGCTGGACCATATCAACACCGCGGTCGAGCAGAACAGCATTGCCGGCGGGGCGGCCAGGGGCCTGCTGTTCAGCGTGATCGAGACGCTCGGCGCGCTGATCGGCGACCCCGACCTGCCTGAGCACGCGCGCTCTGGCTACCAGGGCCTGCTCGAGACCGCGCGCGAGATCCGCGCCCGCGTCGAAGGCGGCGGCCACTGACGGCTGCGGGTATTCCCGGCATTTCCGGCATTCTCGGCATCATTTCCGGCTTGCGGGCGCAGGCGCCAATGACGGCATCGTCCGTGCCCGCGGCGCGCGCCACGGGCCGGTCGCCGAGCGCCCGGCGTTTCGCTCCTCCCGCCACGCCAGCTTCATGACCGCGCTGCAATTCCGGCCCGGCCCGGACTTCCTGCCGCAGGCCGCAGCCGCGGCCTGGTACTTCCTCGACCGCTGCGGCGGGCAGCAGGCCGCAGCGCACGTGGTGGTGCCCACCGCGGCGCAGATTCCCGGCGTGCGCCAGGCGCTCGACGCCGCCGCGCGCGCGGCCGGCGCGCCGCGCCTGCTGCCGCGCGTGCTCACGCTCGGCCACTGGCTGCTGGACCTGCCGCCGGAGGCGCAGCCGGTGCGCAGCCACGCGGCGCGGCTGCTCGCCGTGCAGCAGGCCATCCGCGCGCAGGACTGGCTGCGGCGCGCGTTCGGCGCGCAGACCGAGGCCGCCGCCTGGGGCCTGGCGCAGACGCTGCTCACGGTCAGCGACGAACTGAGCGCGCGCTGGCTCGACGACGACGCCATCCGCGACGACGAGATCGACGGCGACGACCGCGCGGCGCTGCTGCAAGGCGCGCTGGAGCGGACCTACGCCCATCTGTCGTCGCGCTTCCTCGGCGAGGAGGCGCGCATCGTGATGGCGTTCTGGCAGGCGCTGTCCGGCCCGGACGACCCTTTGCCGGCGCGCCGGCGCATGCTGCACCGGCTGGCCATGCACGTCGACGGCCCGGTCATCTGGCTCGGCCCCACGCCGCCCACGCCCATCGACGCAGCGTTCCTGCGCCAGGCCGCGGAACTGGTGCCGGTGATGCGCATCGGCTACGACTGGACCGCGCAGGCGGACGATGCCGAAGCGGGCACGGCGCAGGAGGGCCCGGAACCCGGCGACTGGTACGACACGCTGCTCGCGCTGTGGCCCGAGGCGCGCCTGCCCGGCGCCGGCGAGCCCGCCGCGCGCCGCGCGCCGCCACGCGCATTGCCCGAAGCGCGCCCGCGCGTGCGCGTGGTCGGCAGCGCGCGCTTCGAGGACGAGGCCGCGGCCGCGGCCAGCCAGCTGGTGGCGTGGCTCAACCAGGGCCGGCGCCACGTGGCGCTGGTCGCGCACGACCGCGTGGTGGCGCGCCGCGCGCGCGCCTTGCTCGCGCGCGCCGGCGCGCCGGTGCGCGACGAGACCGGCTGGAAGCTCTCCACCACGCGCGCCGCCGCCGCGCTGATGCGCTGGTTCGACCTGCTCAACCAGGACGGCGACACCGCGGCGCTGCTCGACCTGCTCAAGAGCCCGTTCTGCCTGCCGGACTTCCCCGCGCGCGGCGCCGCCATCGCCGCGCTCGAGCAGCGGATCCGCCGCGACGGCATCAGCGGCGGCTGGCGCCGCCTGCAGCAGCGTTTCGCGCCCGACGCCCGGCGCGAGACCGCGGCCGGCAACGTCGACAACGCGGACGATGCCGCCGGCGGGGGGGATGCCCGCCACGCCGCGCGCCAGGCCGCCTGCGAACTGGTGCAGCGGCTCGCCGCCGAGGCCGGCGCCTGGCCGCGCGGCCGGACGCAGCAGCCGGTGTCCACCTGGCTCGAACGGCTCGACGCCACGCTCGACGCGCTCGCCATGCGCGCGGCGCTGGCTGCCGACGATGCCGGCCGCCAGCTGCTCGACGCGCTGGCGCGCCTGGCCGACCTGCCGCACGACGAAACCGGCGCGGCCGCCACGCTCGACCTGGCGGAATTCCGCTCGATGCTCTCGGCGCTGCTCGAATCGGTGGCCTACAAGGAGCCCTCGGCCAGCGGCGCCGCGCGCATCACCATCCTGCCGCTCAACGGCGCGCGCATGCGCCGCTTCGACGGCGTGGTGGTGGTCGGCTGCGACGACGCGCAACTGCCGTCGAGCGCGGCCGAGCTGATGTTCTTCTCCAACCAGATGCGCCGCGAGCTGGCGCTGGAAGACCGCGAGATCCGCTTCGCCCAGCAGGCGCGCGACCTGGCCGAAGTGCTGCTCAACAACGACGACGTGGTGCTGACCTGGCAGCGCCTGGGCGCGCGCGGCGAGCCCAAGCACGTGTCGGGCTGGATCGAGCGGCTCGGCGCGCTGTGCTCGCGCGCCGGCGCGCCGATCGAGGCGAGCGCCTTGCCGGCGCTGCACGAGACCTTCGCCGAAGCGGGCGGCATGCCGGCGCCGGCCGCCGCGGAGCTGGTGCCCGCGCGCTGGAGCGCGCAGGCGTACAACATGCTGCGCCGCTGTCCCTACCAGTTCTTCGCCGGGCGCATGCTCGGCCTGGCCGGGCTGGAAGTGGTCAGCGACGATCTGGAGAAGCGCGACATCGGCGAGCTGCTGCACCGCATCCTGCTGCGCTATCACCGCGAGGCCGGCGAGGACGGCCTGCGCCACGACGACGCGCGCCTGGCGCGGCTGCGCGGGATTTCCGACCACGAATTCGGCGCGCTGATGCGCGAGGACGGCAACGCCATCGGCTACTACCGCCGCTGGTGCGAGGTGCTGCCGTCCTACGTGGCGTGGCAGGCCGAGCGCGAGGCGCAGGGCTGGTTCTGGGACGGCGGCGAGATCGACGCCACCGTCGACCTGCCCATGCCCGACGGCCAGCCGCTGCGCGTCAACGGCCGCATCGACCGGCTCGACCGCGCGCGCGACGGCAGCCGCGCCGTGCTGGACTACAAGACGCAGAGCGTGCTGCGCCTCAAGCGCAAGGTCGACGACGTGGAAGAGGACTGCCAGCTGCCGTTCTACGGCCTGCTGCGCGCCGACGTGCGCGTCGGCAGCTGGGTGGCGCTGGAAGGCGCGAAGGACGGCCCGCCCGCGGCCCAGCGCGAAGTCGGCCTGCCCGATTTCGACGCCGCCGTGGCCTGGCTGGAGCGCCAGCTGCGCGAGGACGTGATGCGCCTGCGCCGGGACGCGCCGCTGCCGGCCTTCGGCGATGCCGGCGCGTGCACCTACTGCACCGCGCGCGGCCTGTGCCGCAAGGGCTTCTGGGAAAGCACGGCGCTGCCGCCGCAGGTGGGAGGCCGCGCATGAGCGCGCACGCCTATCTGCGCGACGGCGCGCCGGTCGCCGAAGCCGAGTTCACGCGCGCGGCCTGCGACCCCGCCGCCTCGGTGGTGGTGGAAGCCTGCGCCGGCAGCGGCAAGACCTGGCTGCTGGTGGCGCGCCTGCTGCGCCTGCTGCTGGCCGGCGCCGCGCCGCACGAGATCCTCGCCATCACCTTCACGCGCAAGGCCGCCGAGGAAATGCGCGAGCGCCTGCTCGAAGTGCTGGCCCAGCTGGCGCGCGACGACGACGACGCGGTGATCGCCGCGCTGGTTCAGCGCGGCCTGTCCGCCGACGCCGCGCGCGCCGCGCTGCCGCGCGCGCGCGGCCTGCACGCGCAGGTGCTGGCCGCGCCGGGGCGCATGGCCATCGACACCTTCCACGGCTGGTTCGGCACGCTGCTGCGCGGCGCGCCGCTGGCCTCGGGCATCGTGCCCGGCGCCACGCTGCGCGAGGACGCATTGCGCATGAAGCGCGAGGCCTGGGCGCCGTTCTGGCAGGCGCTGGCCACGCCGCCGTATGCGGAGCTGCGCGCCGCCTTCGAGCAACTGGTGGACGCCATCGGCGAGTTCCAGGCGCGCGCGCTGCTGGACGCGATGTTCCATGCGCGCAGCGAGTGGTTCGCCTTCAAGGAAAGCGCCGATCCCGCCGAAGCGCTGGCCGCCGATCTCGGCGACGACGCGCGCGTCGACGTGCTGCCCGAAGTGCTGGCCGACGACGCCTGGCTCGACGCCTGCCAGGACATGGCCTCGCAACTGGGCCGCGGCGGCAAGACCGAGCAGGCCCATGCCGCGCGGCTGGCGGACGCGGTCATGGCGATCCGCGCGTGGCGCGAGGGCGGGGCGGCGGACGGCGCGCCGGCCGAGCGCGCCTTCGCGGTCCTGCGCGATGCGTTCTTCACCGCCGCCGGCAAGCCGCGCTCGCTGCGCGCGACCGCCGCGCTGACCAAGGCGCTCGGCGGCGAGGCCGCGGTCGAGGCGTTCGTGGCCGCGCACGGCGAGCGCTGCGCCGCGCTCGAGCAGGTGGCGCAGCGCCGCTGCGAGGCCGCCGTGCTGGCCGTCAACCTCGCGCTCTACCGCCTCGGTGACGCGCTGCTGACGCGCTACCAGCATCACAAGTCCGAGCAGCGCGCGATGGACTTCGCCGACCTCGAATGGCTGGCCGCGCGGCTCATGCGCGACGAGGAAACCGCCACCTACCTGCAGGTGCGGCTCGACGCGCGCTACCGCCACCTGCTGCTCGACGAGTTCCAGGACACCAACCCGCTGCAGTGGCGCATCCTGCAAGGCTGGCTGGCCGGCTACGCGGGCCTCGGCGAGCGGCCCACGGTATTCCTCGTGGGCGACCCCAAGCAGTCCATCTACCGTTTCCGCCGCGCCGACGCGCGCCTGTTCCAGACCGCCAGCGAGATGCTGCAGGCCGCGTTCGGCGCCACCGTGCTGCGCACCAACCGCACCCGCCGCAACCGGCCCGAGGTGCTCGAGTGGGTCAACGCGGTGTTCGATGCCGCGCGCGCCGACGGCCGCTATCCGCTGTTCGAGACGCAGACCACCGCGCTCGAAGAGCCGGGCGGCCCGGTATGGCTGCTGCCGCTGGTCGAGCCCGAAGCGGAGGCGGCGGAAGATGCCGGGGAAGATGCCGGAGGTGCGGAGGCGGCCGAAGACGGCGCGCTGGAAACCGCCGCCATCCACCGCGACACGCTGACCCAGCCGCGCCGGCACGAAGGCGACTCGCTGCGCCTCGAAGAAGGCCGGCGCGTGGCGGCGTGGCTGCGCCACGTCCGCGCCACCGTGCCGGTGGCCGAAGGCGGCGGCACGCGCCCGGCGCGCTGGAGCGATTTCCACCTGCTGGTGCGCCGCAAGACCTATCTGGCGGAATACGAGCGCGCCTTCCGCGAAGCCGGCATTCCGTGCCTGAGCCCGCGCCGCGGCGGCCTGCTGGCCACGCTCGAGGCGCTCGACCTGTCGGCGCTGCTGGCCTTCCTGATGACGCCGGAGTCCGACCTCGACCTCGCCCACGTGCTCAAGAGCCCGCTGGTCGGCGCCACCGACGAAGACCTGATCGCCATCGCGCAGCAGGTACAGGCGCAGGAGCCGCGCCCGGGCTGGTGGGCCTGCCTGCGCGGACAGGGCCTGCCCGAGTTCGCCAGCGCGGCGCTGCGCGACGGCGTGGCGCGCCTGCGGCACTGGCTGGAAGTCGCGCCGCACCGGCCCGTGCACGACCTGATCGACCACATCTATCACGGCGGCGAGGTGCGCCGGCGCTATGCCGAGGCCGCGCCCGCCGACATCCGCGACCAGGTGCTGGCCAATCTCGACGCTTTCCTCAAGCTCTCGCTCGACCTCGACGGCGGGCGCTATCCGAGCCTGCCCAAGTTCATCGACGAATTGCAGGAGATCCGCCGCGGCGAAGAGGGCGAAAGCCCCGACGAAGGCGGCATGGCGGACCGCGTCGAAGAAGGCGATGCCGATGCGGCCGATGCGGCGGACAGCGCGCTCGATGCCGTGCACATCCTCACCGTGCACGCCGCCAAGGGCCTGGAGGCGCCGTTCGTGGTGCTGCTCGACGCCAACCACAGCGAGCCCGCCGCCGACAACGGCGGCATCCTGATCGACTGGCCGCCGTCGTCGCCGGTGCCGGTGCATTTTTCCGCCTACGGCAAGCGCAGCACGCGCGGGCTGGCGCGCGCGCCGCTGTTCGAGGCCGAGGCCGCGCTGGCCGAGCGCGAGAACTGGAACCTGCTCTACGTGGCCATGACGCGCGCGTGCCAGGGCCTGTTGGTCAGCGGCGTCAAAGGGCGCGCCGCGCGCGGCGCCGAGGGCGAAGGCAACCGCGAGATCGCCGGGAGCTGGTACGTGCGCCTGCAGTCGGCCGGCACGGGCGCGCCGGTGGAGGCGTTCCCGCCGGCGACGGCCGGCGACGACGCCTGGCAGCGGCCCGGCCACGACGCGCGCGTGCGCTATGCCGATTTCCGCGAGCGCTACCGCGAGGCGGCGGACACGCTGGTGCCGGTCTACGAATGGGAAGACGAGGACGCGGCGCGGGATGACGTCGAAGAGGACAGCCACGCCATCGTCTTCGACGCCGAGGCGGCGCGCCACGGCGAACTGATCCACGCGCTGGTCGAGCGCATCACGCGCTATCCCGAGGCGTTCGAAGCGTTGCCCGGGCCGGACGTGGTGATGCGCTGGTTCCCGCTGGCCGGCGGCGGCGATGCGCAGGCGCGCGCGCAGTGGCGGGCCCAGGCCGAGGCCGCCATCGGCGCGGCGCGGCGCATGCTGGAAGCGCCCGCGCTGCGCCCGCTGCTGTTCCCGCAGGACGCGCGCAGCGCGCGCAACGAGGTCGAGCTATATGACGCGCGCGGCCGCCTGCTGCGCATCGACCGGCTGGTGGAGTTCGACGAGCGCGTGGTCATCGTCGACTACAAGCTGCGCCTGCTGCCGCAGGAGCACGCGGCCTATGCGCAGCAGCTCGCGCGCTACGTGGCGGCGGTCAGGCCGATGTTCCCGGGGCGGCGCGTCGAGGCCGGCGTGGCCACGGCCGACGGGGAGTGGATCGCGGCGGATGCATTGCAGGTTCCGCGCCAGGGGGCATTGTTCTAGACTTGTCCTGCGTCATGACGCGCGGCTTGCCATGCGCGGCACAATAGTCGCACCGGTGCGCAGGGCGCAACGCGCGGACGCGGCCGGGAAGGGACGGATTGCTGCCGGGGAACTGCCGGGGAGCGAATGACCGGGGGACGAATGGCTTTGCCGGGAAGTCCTGCGGCGCGGATTCCGCGGGGAAGGACCTAGCGACAGGGTTCGCGAGCGGGTCCGGCGGAAAATCCGGCAAGAAGGCAGAAGACAGGGGAATAGCGGAATAGGGGGACGAGCCTGACCCTCGGCACTGGCGGAAAACGGCTGTGGCTGCTTCGTTCCCGACCTGACCAGGTTGACCGCGCCGCCATGCGAGGAGGCCCGTCCGGTGCGCATTGTAACCCAGTGCGGGCGGGCCCGCCTATTTCCCGTGAAATTGACCCGGCAAGCCGCATGGCCGGCTCGGGCCGGCACTACAGTGGAACCGTGCCGGCGCGGCGCGCAGGGCCGCCACCACAACCAGCGAGACCAGCGATGAACGCCAAAGACCAGATGCTCCACGCCACCTTGCCGCCGCAAGACATCTCCACCGAAGTCCTGCTGGAGAAATACGCCAAGGGCGAGGAGGCCAGCGTTGCCGACGTGCGCCTGCGCGTGGCGCGCGCGCTGGCCGAGGCCGAGGCCCCGACCGAGCGCGAGCAGTGGGCCGGGCGCTTCCTGTGGGCGCAGGAGCAGGGCTTCGTGCCGGCGGGGCGCATCGCCTCGGCGGCCGGCACGCGCATCGAGGCCACGCTGATCAACTGCTTCGTGCAGCCGGTCGGCGATTCTGTGTCCGACGCGCGCGGCGGCAAGCCCAGCATCTACACCGCGGTGGCGCAGGCCGCCGAGACCATGCGGCGCGGCGGCGGGGTGGGCTACGATTTCTCCGCGATACGGCCGGCCGGCGCGCTGGTGCGCGGCACGCATTCGCGCGCCTCGGGGCCGGTCTCGTTCATGAAGGTGTTCGACGCATCGTGCGCCACGGTGGAGTCGGCCGGCTCGCGCCGCGGCGCGCAGATGGGCGTGCTGCGCTGCGACCACCCGGACATCGAGACCTTCATCCACGCCAAGGACCGCGGCGACCTGACCAATTTCAACATCTCGATCGGCGTGAGCGACGACTTCATGCGCGCGGTCGAGGCCGACGGCGAGGTCGAGCTGATCCACGAGGCCGAGCCCGCCGCCGAGGCCATCGCCGCCGGCGCGTACCGGCGCGGCGACGGCCAGTGGGTCTACCGCCGCGTGCCGGCCCGGCAGCTGTGGGACCAGGTGATGCAGGCCACCTACGACCACGCCGAGCCCGGCATCCTGTTCCTCTCGCACATCAACGACGACAACAACCTCTATTACTGCGAGCGCATCGAGGCCACCAACCCGTGCGCGGAGCAGCCGCTGCCCGCCTACGGCTGCTGCTGCCTCGGCTCCATCGACCTGACCCGCTTCGTGCGCCAGCCGTTCGCCGCGGACAGCCGCTTCGACTTCGACGCCTTCGCCGAGGTCGTGCGGCTGGCCGTGCGCATGCTCGATAACGTGCTCGACGTCACCTTCTGGCCGCTGCCCGAGCAGCAGGCCGAGGCCCAGGCCAAGCGCCGCGTCGGCCTGGGCTTCCTCGGGCTGGGCAGCGCGCTGGTGATGCTGGGCATCCGCTACGACGCCGAGGCCGGCCGCGCGCTGGCCGCGCGCGTCGCCGAGGTGCTGCGCGACACGGCCTACCAGGCCTCCGCCGCGCTGGCGCGCGAGAAGGGCGCCTTCCCGCTGTTCAAGGCCGACGAATACCTGGCCAGCGGCTTCGCCCGGCGGCTGCCGCCGGCGCTGCGCGAGACGATCGCGCGCGACGGCATCCGCAACTCGCACCTGCTTTCGGTCGCGCCCACCGGCACCATCACGCTGGCCTTCGCCGACAATGCCTCGAACGGCATCGAGCCGGCCTTCTCGTGGACCTACAACCGCCGCAAGCGCATGCCGGACGACACCTACCAGGTGTTCGAGGTGGCCGACCACGCCTGGCGGCTGTACCGCCATCTCGGCGGCGACATGGCGCGGCTGCCGGACAGCTTCGTCACCGCGCTGCAGATGTCCGCGCTCGACCACATGAGGATGCTCGAGGCGGTGCAGCCGTATATCGACACCAGCATCAGCAAGACCGTCAACGTGCCGGAGGACTATCCCTACGAGGCCTTCCGCAATCTCTACCTCGATGCCTGGCGCGCCGGGCTCAAGGGGCTGGCCACCTACCGCCCCAACAGCGTGCTCGGCGCGGTGCTGTCGGTGACGCCCGCCGCGCCGGCCGCGCCCGCCGCCGGGGCGCCGGCCGACGACCCGCTGCGCAAGCCGTTCGAGAGCCGCCCCGTGGGCGACCTCGAAGGGGTGACGTCCAAGGTCGAGTACATGACCTACGAGGGCCACAAGACGGTCTACCTCACCGTCAACTTCATGCGCGTGGCCGGCGTGCTGGACGGCAAGCCGGTGGCGGTGGAGCGGCCGGTGGAATTCTTCATGCCGGCCGGCCAGCGCAACGACGGCCAGCAGTGGATCACTTCCACCATGCGCCTGCTGTCGATGGTGGCGCGCTCGGGCGGCTCGATCGCCAAGGCGCTGGCCGACATGCGCAACGTGGTGTGGGACAAGGGCACGGTGCGCTACGGCACGCTGCAGCGCCAGGACGGCAGCGAGGCGCCGCGCTTCCATGACTCCGAGGTGGCGGCGATCGGCTACGCGCTGCAGCGCATCCTGATCAAGCGCGGCTTCCTCGATGCCGACGGCGTGCAGGTGCCGGTGGCGGCGCTTGCCGCGCGCCTGGCCGCGCAGGAAGCGGGCGGGGGCGCCGGCCCCGGCGCGCAGGACGCGGCCGCCGGCCAGCCCGCCGGCGCGGGCGCCCGGCCGTCAGCCGGCCTCGGGCTGGGCCTGGGCTCGGGCAAGACCTGCCCCGAATGCGGCGCCCATGCGCTGCACAAGGTCGACGGTTGCGCCAAGTGCGCCAACTGCGGCTACGTGGGGGAGTGCGGCTAGCCGGATCGCCCCGGGCGCGGCCGGCGGCGCCCGATCCGCCGCGGATGCGCGCGCGCCGCCGCCGATCGTCCCTGACGGGCGGCCGCCTTTTGCTACAATCGCCGCCATGAGTTATCAAGTGCTAGCGCGCAAATGGCGCCCCCGGGATTTCACCACGCTGGTCGGCCAGGAGCACGTGGTCCGCGCGCTCACGCACGCGCTGGAGCAACAGCGCCTGCACCACGCCTACCTGTTCACCGGCACGCGCGGGGTCGGCAAGACCACGCTGTCGCGCATCCTGGCCAAGGCGCTCAACTGCGTCGGCCCTGACGGCCGCGGCGACATCACCGCGCAGCCGTGCGGGGTGTGCAAGGCCTGCACCGAGATCGACAGCGGGCGCTTCGTCGACTATATCGAGATGGACGCGGCCTCCAACCGCGGCGTCGACGAGATGGCGTCGCTGCTGGACAAGGCGGTCTACGCGCCGACCGCGGGGCGCTTCAAGGTCTATATGATCGACGAAGTGCACATGCTGACCAACCACGCCTTCAACGCCATGCTGAAGACGCTGGAAGAGCCGCCCGCGCACGTCAAGTTCATCCTCGCCACCACCGACCCGCAGAAGATCCCGGTCACGGTGCTGTCGCGCTGCCTGCAGTTCAACCTCAAGCAGATGCCGCCGGGCCACATCGTCAGCCACCTCGACCACATCCTGGGCGAGGAAGGCATCGCGCGCGACGCCAACGCGCTGCGCCTGCTGGCGCAGGCCGCGCACGGCTCGATGCGCGACGCGCTGTCGCTGACCGACCAGGCCATCGCCTACAGCGCCGGCCAGGTGTCCGAGGCCGCCGTGCGCGGCATGCTCGGCGCCATCGACCAGAGCTACCTGGTCCAGCTGCTCGACGCGCTGGCCGCCGAGGACGGCGCCGCCATGCTGGCGGTGGCCGACGGCATGGCCGACCGCAGCCTGTCGTTCGCGGGCGCGCTGCAGGATCTGGCCTCGCTGCTGCACAAGATCGCGCTGGCCCAGGCGGTGCCCGCCTCGGTGCAGGAAGAATGGCCGGAAGCCGCCGAGGTGCGCCGCCTGGCCGCCGCCTTCGACGCGCAGGAAGCGCAGCTGTTCTACCAGATCGCCAATCTCGGCCGCAGCGAGCTGGCGCTGGCGCCGGACGAATACGCCGGCTTCACCATGACGCTGCTGCGCATGCTGGCGTTCCGCCCGTCGGCCAGCCCGGCGGCGCCGGCGCAGGGCGGCGGGCAGCAGGCCCGGCCCGCCCGCGGCGCCGCCGCGCCCGCCGGCCGCGTGGCCGCCGATGCGGCCGCCGCCACGGCTGCGGCGGCGCCTGCCGTCGTCGTCGCTCCTGCCGCTGCTGTCGTTGCGCCCGCGCCTGCTGTCGCGCCGGCCGCGCCGGCCGTGCATTCGCTGCGCCCGCCGGCCGCCGCGCCGGCGCCCGCCGCCAGCCAGCCCGCGCCCGCGCGCCCGCCCGAACCGGCGCCGGCGCAGCCCGCTGCGGCAGCGGCCGCCGCCGCGCCCGCCGCCACGGCGCCGCTGTCGCCGGCGCGCGCCGCGCTGGCCGCCGCGCGCCAGGCTTCCGCCGCGCGCGGCGGCAGTCCGCGCATGACGCCGGCTGCCATGCCGCCCGCCGCGCGCGCGCCGGCGGCCCAGCCGCTGCGCCCGCCCGGCCCGGCCGCCGCCGCGGTGCGGCCCGCGCCGCCCGCTCCGGTTCCGGCCCGCGCCGGGTCGCCCGAGCGCCGCGCGCCGGCCGCCGCGTCTGCCGAAGCCGCCGAAGCCGCCAATCACGGTCCGTCGGACGAGGTCCCGCCGTGGGAGTTCGCCGGCAGCAGCGACGTGCCGCCGTGGGAAGACCTGCCGCCGGACCTGCCGGTCATCGGCCCCTACGACAGCGATCCCGAACCCATGCCCATGCGGCAGGCCGCGCCGCGCCGCGAGCCGTCGCGTCCGTCCGCACCATCCGCGCAATCGGCACAGCCCGCTTCCGCCGCCGCGCCGGCGGAAGCGGCCGCGCCGGTGCGCCTGGCGCCGCCCAGGCCGCCCGTGGCCGGCGAGGACGGCACGCCGCCGGTGTTTACCGGCGCCTGGCCGGCGCTGGCCGCCAGCCTGCCGCTCAAGGGCCTGGCGCAGCAGCTTGCCTACCAGAGCGAACTGGTGCAGGTGGTGGGGCGCACCTTCCATCTGCGCGCGCCGGTGGCGCCGATCACCGAGGCTGGCGTGGTCGAGCGCCTGCAGCAGACGCTGTCGGAGCAGCTTGGCACCGAGGTGCGCGTGCAGTGCGAGATCGGCGCGGTCGCGGACACTGCGGCGGCGGCCGATGCGCAGGCCCGCGCCGAGCGCCAGCGCGAGGCCGAGGCCACCATCGGGGAGGACCCGTTCGTGCAAGGCTTGCTGCGCGAGTTCGGCGGCCATATCCTGCCGGGATCGATCCAGCCACGCGCGGCCTGACCACCTGCCGCGCCACCGTTTCTTTTTATGACGGGCCGCCGGCGCCCATGACGCGCGGTGGCCCGTGGTTTCCATCCAACACGCTATCAGGAGCTTTCCATGATGAAGGGTCAACTGGCCGGGCTGATGAAACAGGCCCAGCAGATGCAGGAGAACATGAAGAAGATGCAGGAGCAGCTTGCCCTGATCGAGGTCGAGGGCCAGTCCGGCGCCGGCCTGGTCAAGGTGGTCATGACCTGCAAGAACGACGTCAAGCGCGTCACCATCGACCCCAGCCTGCTGGCCGAGGGCGAGGACAAGGAACTGCTGGAAGACCTGGTGGCGGCCGCCTTCAACGACGCGGTGCGCAAGGCCGAGGCGACCACGCAGGAAAAGATGGGCTCGATGACGTCCGGCCTGCCGCTGCCGCCGGGCTTCAAGATGCCGTTCTGAGCCAGGCACGCGCAAGGAAGCCGGCAATGAGTCTCGAATCCGCACCGCATCGCGCGCCGCCGGCGGGCATGGTGGTGTTCGCCGGCGGAGGCGCCGCTTGAAGAACGCGCCCCCGATTTCGCTGCAGGCGCTGATCGAAGCGCTGCGGGTCCTGCCCGGCGTGGGCCCCAAGTCCGCGCAGCGCATGGCCTACCACCTGCTGCAGCACGACCGCGACGGCGCGCGCAAGCTCGGCGACGCGCTGCGCGGCGCGGCCGACGGCATCAAGCACTGCTCGCGCTGCAACACCTTCACCGAGCAGGAAATCTGCTCGACCTGCCTGGACGAGCGGCGCGACGCTTCGTTGCTGTGCGTGGTGGAAACGCCGTCCGACCAGGCCATGATCGAGCAGACCCTGACCTACCGCGGCCAGTATTTCGTGCTGATGGGCCGGCTCTCGCCGCTGGACGGCGTGGGCCCGCGCGAGATCCACCTGGACCGGCTGCTGGCGCGCGCCACCGACCCGGCGCTGGGCGGGCCGGTGTCCGAGGTGATCGTCGCCACCAACTTCACCAGCGAGGGCGAGGCCACCGCGCACTACGTGGGCGAGATGCTCAAGGCGCGCGGGCTCAAGGTCACGCGCCTGGCGCGCGGCGTGCCGGTGGGCGGCGAGCTCGAGTACGTGGATGCCGGCACCATCGCCCGCGCGGTGATGGACCGGCGCTCGGTGTAAGCGCGCCGCCAGCGCATGCGCATGAATCTCGCCCGTTTCGATCTGGTCACGCTGGGCCTGTTCGTCGCCGTGGCGCGCCAGGGCAGCATCTCGGCGGGCGCGCGCCAGTCCCATTTGGCGGTGGCGGCGGCCAGCAAGCGCATCTCCGACCTGGAGGCCGCGGTCGGCGCGCCGCTGTTCTTCCGCCACGCCGCCGGCGTGCAGCTGACCGAGGCCGGGCAGGCCTGCTTCCACCACGCGCTCACCGTCCTGCAGGACGTCGAGCGCATGGCCGGCGTGATGTCGGACTATGCCAGCGGCGTGCGCGGGCAGGTGCGCGTGTGCGCCAATACCTCGGCCATCACGCAATTCCTGCCCGACGACCTCGCCAGCTTCATGGCGCTGCATCCCACCATCCGCATCGAGCTCGAAGAGCAGAACAGCAGCGAGATCGTGGCCGCGCTGGTGGAAAACCGCGCCGACGTCGGCATCTTCGCCGACCGCACCCCGAGCGCGGGGCTGGTCACGGTGGAGTACCGCCAGGACGAGCTGGTGGTGGTCACGCCGCCGGGCCACCCGCTGGCCGAGCGCGGCCCGGTGCGCTATGCCGATACCCTCGAATACGACTTCGTCAGCCTGCCGCAGGTGACTTCGCTGGCCGCGCGCCTGCTCGAGGAAAGCAGCCGGCTGGAGCGGCCGTTCCGCCTGCGCATCCAGGTGCGCAGCTTCGACGCCATGTGCCGCATGGTGATGGCGGGCTTGGGCGTGGGCGTGCTGCCGCGCATCGCGGCCGAGCCGCACGTGCAGTCGATGGGCCTGTCGCTGGTGGCGCTGCAGGACGCCTGGGCGCGCCGCACGCTGCTGATCGGCATGCGCGACCCGGCCGGGCTGACGGTGTCGGCGCGCCTGCTGATCACGCATCTCTGCGGCGACCGCGCCCCTTTCTGACGCCCCCGCCTTTCGCGTTCCAAGAAGGCCCGCTTCTCCGAATGCCGATTCCGCCATGCGCGCGGCTGGGGCACACTGCGTCGAAACAAGGCGTGGCGCCGGCGCGATCGTCAGCGCGGCCCGCCGCAATCGAAATGCATGGAGACCCCGCACATGGCGCGACAGATTCTAGAGGGCATCCGGGTCCTGGAACTCGGACAACTGATTGCCGGCCCCTTCACCGCCAAGACCCTGGCCGATTTCGGCGCGCAGATCGTCAAGGTCGAGCCGCCCGGGCAGGGCGACCCGCTGCGCAAATGGCGCATGCTGCATGGCGACACCTCGGTGTGGTGGGAAGCGCAGTCGCGCAACAAGCAGTCGATCTGCATCGACCTGCGCCAGGCCGAGGGCCAGGCCGTGGTGCGCCGCCTGGCCGCCGAGGCCGACGTGCTGATCGAGAACTTCCGCCCCGGCACGATGGAGAAATGGGGCCTGGGCTACGACACCCTGAGCGCCGACAACCCTGGCCTCATCATGGTGCGGGTCTCGGGCTACGGCCAGACCGGCCCGAAGAAGGACGAACCCGGCTTCGCCGCGGTGGCCGAGGCCATGAGCGGGCTGCGCCACCTGACCGCCGAGCCCGGCCGCGCGCCGGTGCGCGCGGGCCTGTCGCTGGGCGACACCATTGCCGGCCTGCACGGCGCGCTGGGCGTGCTGCTGGCGCTGTACGAGCGCGACGCGCGCGGCGGCAAGGGGCAGGTCATCGATGTGGCCCTGTATGAATCGCTGTTCAACCTGAGCGAGAGCCTGCTGCCGGAATACTCCGCGTTCGGCGCCGTGCGCCAGCCGGCCGGCGGCGCGCTGCCGGGCATCGCGCCGTCCAACGCCTATCCGTGCGCCAGCGGCGAGTACGTGCTGGTGGCGGCCAACGGCGACGCCATCTTCAAGCGCCTGATGCATGCGCTGGGCCGCGCCGATCTGGCCGAGGACCCGGCGCTCGCGCGCAACGACGGGCGCGTGCAGCGCGTCGAGGAGATCGACGCCGCCATCGCGGCCTGGACCCGCGCCCACAGCGTGGAGGACGCGCTGGCCGTGCTCCGGCAGGCCGAGGTGCCGTCGGGCCGCATCTACACCGTCAAGGACATCGCCGAAGACCCGCACTACCGCGCGCGCGGCGTGATCGAGAGCGTGACCTCGGCCGCCGGGCTGACCGTGGAAGTGCCGGGCATCATCCCCAAGCTGTCGGCCAGCCCGGGCGCCATCCACGACCGCGCGCCCGCGCTGGGCGAGCATACCGACGCGGTGCTGGCGCAGGCGGGCTTCGATGCCGCCACCATCGCCGACCTGCGCGCGCGCGGGGTGGTGGCATGAGCGCCGCCACGTTCGCCGCTTTCGCCGCCTCCGCCGGCCCGGCCCGCATCGAGATCAACGAGGTGGCGCCGCGCGACGGCCTGCAGATCGAGCCGGTGGTAGTGCCGACCGACGCCAAGGTGGCCTTCCTCGACGCGCTGTCCGCGTGCGGCTTCGCCCGCATCGAGGCGACCTCTTTCACCTCCGCCAAGGCGATTCCCGCGCTGGCCGACGCCGAGGCCGTCATGCACCGCATGGCGCGCGCGCCCGGCGTGCGCTACACCGCGCTGGTGCCCAACCTGCGCGGCATGGAGCGCGCGCTGTCGTGCCGGCCCGACGAGCTCAACCTCGTGATGTCGGCCAGCGAGACGCACAACCGCGCCAACCTGCGCATGACGCGCGCGCAGTCGCAGGCGCAACTGCTGGCGATGATCGCGGCGGCGGGGCAGGCCGGCGTGCCGGTCAATGTCTCGCTGTCCACGGTGTTCGGCTGCCCGTTCGAGGGCGAGGTCGACGCGGACGCGGTGATGGCGCTGGCGGCATCGTTCGCCGCCGCCGGCGCGGCCGGCATCACGCTGTGCGACACCACCGGCATGGCCTATCCCACGCAGGTCGCCGCGCTGTGCGAGCGCTTCCGGCGCGAGCTGCCGCAGGCCGGCCTGACCATCCACCTGCACAACACGCGCGGCATGGGCCTGGCCAACGCGCTGGCCGCGTGGCAGGCCGGCGTGGCGCGCTTCGACGCCGCCGCCGGCGGCCTGGGCGGCTGCCCCTACGCGCCCGGCGCGAGCGGCAACGTCAGCACCGAGGAACTGGTGCACATGTTCGCCGCGATGGGCGTGGACACCGGCGTGGACCTCGGCCGCCTGCTCGAGGTGGTGGCGGGGCTGCCGGAGCTGGTGCGGCGCGACACGCCGAGCCAGTTGCTGAGCGCCGGCCCGCGCCTGCGCACGCACCAGCCGCCAGCCTGGATGGCGGCGCATTTCGCCGCGCAGGAAGCCGCGCAGCAGGCATTGCAGCAGGCACCGCAAGCACCGCACGAAGATTCGCGGAACGGTTCGCAGGACGGTGCGCGGCGCTGAGCGGCGCGCGCCGGAGATTCGCCGCATCACCCCGTAGCAACGGGCGCGCACCGCGCGGCGAGGGCCGCCGCGGGCGCAAGACCAGATCAAGACCAACACGCATCAGGCAGGAGACACCCATGTCCAGCATCCAGGCATTTGCCGCCGCACGTTCGCCGCTTTCCTACACCCGCGCGCCGCGCGGCGCCTCGGCCGCGCGCCGCAGGGCGCTCGCCGCCGCCGCCGCGCTCGCCGTGGCGGGCCTGGCCGGCACGTCGGCCTTCGCGCAGGACGGCGCCTGGCCGCAGCGGCCGGTCACGCTGGTGGTCTCGGCCGCGGCCGGCGGCACCACCGATCTCGCCGCGCGCATGATTTCCGAGCCGCTGGCCAAGGCCCTCGGCCAGCCGGTGGTGGTGGACAACCGGCCCGGCGGCTCGGGCGGCATCGCCGCGCAGGTGGTGGCGCGCGCCAAGCCGGATGGCTACACCCTGCTGGTGCAGTATTCCGGCTACCAGGTCATCACGCCGCTGCTGACCAAGACCGCGTGGGACCCGGTCAAGGACTTCGCGCCGGTGGCCAACCTGCTGTCCGCGCCGCAGGTGCTGGTGGTGCGGCCGAGCCTGCCGGTCAAGTCGCTCAAGGAACTGGTGGCCTACGCCAAGGCCAATCCCGACAAGCTCAACTACGCGTCGTCGGGCAACGGCTCGCTGCAGCACGTCTCGACCGAGCTGCTCAACCAGATGGCCGGCATCCGCATCACCCATGTGCCATACAAAGGCACGGGCCCGGCCATGACCGACCTGCTGGGCGGCTCGGTCGACCTCACCATCACCACGCCGCCGCCGCTGATGGGGCATATCCAGGGCGGCAAGCTGCGCCCGCTGGTCGTGACCAGCAAGCAGCGCCTGCCCAGCCTGAAGGACGTGCCCTCGGCGCCCGAGGCCGGTTATCCCGATCTCGACGTGTCGTCGTGGTTCGCCATGTACGCGCCGGCCGGCACGCCCAGGCCCGTCGTCGACAAGCTGGCCGGCGAGATCGAACGCATCATGCAGACCGAGGCCTTCCGCAAGAAGGCCGAGGAGCTCGGCGCCGAGGCGAAGTTCATGGGGCCGAAGCAGCTCGACGCCTACCAGCGCGGCGAGCTGGCGCGCTGGGCCAAGGTGATCAAGTCCGCCGACATCCACGCCGAGTGAGGCTGGCGGGCCGCGGCGGGCTGCCGAAAGCCCGTCGAAAGGCATGTCCTGTATGCTGGCCGCCGCACGCGGCATAGGTGTTGGTCCCGATGCGGGCATGCGCCGCATCCGCTAGCATCGCAGCTTGCCGCTGCGCGGCACTGCGCCGCGGAGACAACGGGCAGGATGAGCGGATAGAACAGGTAGGAGAAAGCAATGTATAACAAGAAATTCTGGAAGCAGGCGCTGATCGCGCTGGCGCTGTTCCTGGCGGGCTGGTTCACCTTCGGCAGCCAGGCCCAGGCCCAGGGCAAGCCCGAGAAGACCAAGGTCACTGTCGCCGTGGGCGGCAAGAACCTGTTCTACTACCTGCCGCTGACCATCGCCGAGCGCCTCGGCTACTTCAAGGACGAAGGCCTCGACGTCGAGATCGTCGACTTCGCCGGCGGCGCCAAGGCGCTGCAGGCCGTGGTGGGCGGCAGCGCGGACGTGGTCTCCGGCGCCTACGAGCACACGCTGAACCTGCAGGCCAAGGGCCAGCAGTACCAGGAGTTCGTGCTGCAGGGCCGCGCCCCGCAGATCGTGCTGGTGGTCTCCAACAAGAACCTGCCCAACTTCAAGTCCGTCGCCGACCTCAAGGGCAAGAAGATCGGCGTCACCGCGCCCGGCTCGTCGACCAACATGATGGCCAACTTCGTGCTGGCCAAGGCCGGCCTCAAGCCGTCCGACGTGTCGTTCATCGGCGTGGGCGCCAGCGCCGGCGCGGTGGCCGCGATGCGCTCGGGCCAGATCGACGCGATGGCCAACCTCGATCCCGTGGTGTCGATGCTCACGCAGAAGAACGAAGTGCGCATCGCCTCGGACACGCGCACGCTCAAGGACACCCAGGCCGTGTTCGGCGGCAACATGCCGTCGGGCTGCCTCTATGCCTCGGCCGCCTTCATCCGGCAGAACCCGAACACCACGCAGGCCATGACCAACGCGATGGTGCGCGCGCTCAAGTGGCTGCAGAAGGCCGGCCCGTCCGACATCGTCAAGACCGTGCCGGAGAGCTACCTGCTGGGCGACCGCGCGCTGTACCTGGCGGCGTGGGACAAGGTCAAGGAAGCGATCTCGCCGGACGGCGTGATGCCGGCCGACGGCCCCCGGACCGCGCTCAACACGCTGCAGCAGTTCGACCCGGAGCTCAAGGGCAAGTCCATCAGGCTGGATGACACCTTCACCAACGCCTTTGTGCTGAAGGCCAACGCCAAGTACAAGTAAGCCACCGCCCGCGCCACGGGAACCGGCGGCCCGCTGCGCGCAGCGGGCCTTTGCATTTGCGCCGCGGGCAACCCGCGGCGCCAGTATTCCACCGCGGCCCGGGGCCGCGCGGCGGTGCCCGGCACCGCCGTCGCCCCGGGCCGGCACAGAGCCAGCCATGAGCACTGCCGCACTTTCCCTCGACAACGTCACCTGCACCTTCGTCTCGCGCGAAGACCGCAGCCAGCGCTACACCGCCGTCAAGGACGTCACCCTGGCCATCGCGCCGGGCGAGTTCGTCTCCGTGGTGGGGCCGACCGGCTGCGGCAAGTCCACCCTGCTCAACGTCGGCGCCGGCCTGCTGCAGCCGTCGGCCGGCGAGGTGCGCGTGTTCGGCGAGCCGCTGCGCGGCATCAACGCGCGCGCCGGCTACATGTTCCAGGCCGAGGCGCTGATGCCGTGGCGCAGCGCGCTCGACAACGTGATCGCCGGGCTCGAGTTCCGCGGCGTGCCGCGCGCCGAGGCCGCGCGGCAGGGCGAGGCCTGGCTGCGCCGTGTCGGCCTGGGCGGCTTCGGCGACCGCTATCCGCACCAGCTCTCGGGCGGCATGCGCAAGCGCGTGAGCCTGGCGCAGACGCTGGTGCTGGACCCGGACATCATCCTGATGGACGAGCCGTTCTCCGCGCTCGACATCCAGACCCGCCAACTGATGGAGAACGAGGTGCTGGAGCTGTGGGCGGCCAAGCGTAAGGCGGTGCTGTTCATCACCCACGACCTCGACGAGGCCATCGCCATGAGCGACCGCGTGGTGGTGCTGTCGGCCGGGCCGGGCACGCACCCGATCGGCGAGTTTGCCATCGACCTGCCGCGCCCGCGCGACGTGGCCGAGATCCGCAACCACCCGCGCTTCGTCGAGCTGCATGCCGCCATCTGGGACGTGCTGCGCGAGGAAGTGCTCAAGGGCTACGCGCAGCAGCGCAAGGTGGCCTGAAGCGGCCGCCGCCGCAACCCCGGCATCCGCCATCCAATCCGGTCCGACTCTATTTCTATCCTCATGGCATTCCGTCCCGATTCCAAGGGCATGCTGCGCTTCTGGCAACTGCTCGTCCTCGTTGTGATCCTCGCCGCGTGGCACTTCGCCACGCGCTCGCAGCAGGTCGCGTTCTTCTTCGGCGAGCCGCTGATGGTGGCCCAGCGCATCTGGAGCTGGTTCGTGGTCGAGCGCGACATCTACCTGCACCTCGGCGTGACGCTGGCCGAGACGCTGCTGGCGTTCGGCATCGGCACCGCGGCCGGCCTCGGCGTGGGCCTGTGGCTGGCGCTCAGCCCGCTCACCTCGGCCGTCCTCGACCCCTACATCAAGGCGGCCAACTCGATGCCGCGCGTGATCCTGGCGCCGATCTTCGCGGTGTGGTTCGGCCTCGGCATCTGGTCCAAGGTGGCGCTGGCGGTGACGCTGGTGTTCTTCATCGTGTTCTTCAACGTCTACCAGGGCGTCAAGGAAGTCAGCCCCGTGGTGCTGGCCAACGCGCGCATGCTCGGCGCCAACCAGCGGCAACTGCTGCGCCACGTCTACCTGCCGAGCGCGACCAGCTGGGTGTTCTCGTCGCTGCATACCTCGGTCGGCCTGGCCTTCGTCGGCGCGGTGGTGGGCGAGTACCTGGGCTCGGCCAGCGGCGTGGGCTACCTGATCCTGCAGGCCGAAGGCACCTTCGACATCAACACCGTGTTCGCCGGCATCGTGGTGCTGACTGCGGCGGCGCTGGTGCTGGACACGCTGGTGGGCAGCGTGGAAAAGCGGCTGATGAAGTGGCAGCCGCGCACGGGGGAGACGGAGAAGCTGTAAGGCGGCCGGGGCAATGAACGACGCCGCCGGTTTTTTCGGCACGGCGGCATTCGCCCGCGCTGGCCCTCTCCCCCGACCCCTCTCCCGCAGGCGGGAGAGGGGAGCAAACCGGCGGCCGACCGTGGCGTCGCCGGCAAGCCGGCAAGTCCTCAAGCCAGCAAACCCCCAGATCAAACCACCGTGACCGCCGCCAGGCCCGCCGCCACCTCGATCACCTGCGTGCTGGCCGTGGCCGGCAGCGCCGGCGCGGTGCCGTTGGCCTGGGTCTTGAGCTTGTGGAACTCGCAGCTCAGCTTGGCCGCGGTCAGCGTCACCACGGCGTAGCCCTGGGCGTCGGAATCGACGTGCTTGATCCACGGGTTGAAGGCCTTGAGCGTGTCGTTGAAGGTGTTGACCACGGTGCCGCCCTGCGTGACGTACACCAGCGGCTTGGCGGCGGCGAAGGCGGCGTCGGTGTCCACCACGCTCTTGAAGTAGCTCTGGAACGAATTGCTCGACAACCCGGCCGTGACCAGGTCCACCATCACCGGCACCGGCGTGGCGGCATCGTAGTCGTCCATCACCGGGCCGGCGAAGAACGCGTGGATGTCGCCGGTCAGCGCCACCACGTTGGCGATGCCCTGGGCCTTGAGGAAGGCCATCAGGCTCTTGCGCTCGGCGTTGTAGCCGTCCCACTGGTCGGCGTTCAGGATGTACTGGTCGAGCAGCGCCACTGGCGGCAGCTGGGCGTCCAGCAGGGGCTTGATGCCGGCGTCGAAGGTTGCGCCGGGCATGTTGACGGGCGCCGCGCCGAGCAGCGCCTTGAGGTTGGCGTAGGTCACCGCGCCGGGGTAGGTGCCGCCGCTCTTGGCGGCGCTCAGGTCGGCGGCCAGCGCGGCGGTCATGGCGGCCTGCAGCGGCGCCAGCGCCGCGTTGGCCTGGACCAGCGCGGTGGCGAACATGGCGGCGATGGCCTGGGTGCCGTCGATCTGCATGCGCAGCAGCGAGACCTCGTTGCCCCACAGCTTCCAGGTGGTGGCGGCGCTGCTCATCTGGGTCTGCCACCAGGCGCGCTGGGTGTCGCCGAGGATGGAGACCGGCGTCAGCGCGTTGCCGGCGCCGGCGATCTTGGCGCCTTCGAGCGCGGCCAGCGTGGCCTTGGGCACGAAGTAGCGGCTGCCGATCTCGCTGCCGGCGGCCTGCTCGGGGATCACGTGGTCGGCGCGGTAGAGGCGCTCGTCGGTCATCACCAGCGTGGCCAGGTTGCCGAAGGTGAAGGCGCGGTAGATCTGGATGTTCTGGAACGAGGGGTTGCTCAGGTCCAGGCTCACGTCGGCCGGCATGAACTCGAACCAGGCCTGGTTGGCGCTGCGGCGGCGCGCGGTGCGCGGCGTGGCGTCGTCGGCGACGCTGTAGGTCTGGCGGTCCTGCCAGCAGTCGTCAGAGAACTCGTGGTCGTCCCAGATGGCGATCACCGGGAAGCGCGCGTGCAGGGCCTGCAGGCGCGCGTCGCCGCGGTAGGACTTGTACAGATAGCGGTAGTCGTTGACGGTGGTGGCGTAGGTGGCGCCGTCGTCGCGCAGCGTGCCGTCGGGCAGCTTGAGCTGGGCGTGGCGGCTTTCCACCGCGCCGGTCTGGAAGCTGGCGCCCACGGTCTCGTAGATGTAGTCGCCCACGTGGACGATGAAATCCAGGTCCTGCGCCGCCAGCTCTTCCATGCCGGCCCAGTGGTTCACGCTCCAGTCCTGGCAGCTGACGAAGGCGAACTTGAGCTGGGTGAGCGGCGTTCCGGCGGCCGGCGCGGTGCGGGTGCGGCCGACCGGGCTGGTCTTGCTGCCGACCACGAAGCGGTAGTAGTAGGTGGTGGCCGCGGCGAGGTTGGTGACTTTGTTGCGCAGCGTGTAGTCCCAGTCGGGCAGCGCGCTCAGGGTGTCGTTGACGAGCAGCGTGGAGAAATCGGACTGGGCCGATACCTGCAGCTTGACGGCGACCGGCTGCTTGCCGTTGTCGCCTTCCACGCGGGTCCACAGCACGATGCTGTCGGGCTTGGGGTCGCCCGAGGCCACGCCGTGCAGGAAGCTGAAATTGTCCGCGGGGTCCGGCGCGGCCGGCGCGGCGGGCTGCGCCGGATCCGGCGTCGCGCTGTCGTCGCTGCCGCAGCCGGCCAGGCCGGTGGTGGCGACCGAGACGGTGATGAAACTTCCCCATTTCAAGAATCGGCGGCGATCCATGGCTTGTTTCTCCTTATAGGTGGATGCGTTGGCTGCCGCGCACGCGCGCGTTGGCTCAGCCCGCGATTCTTGCCCCGCCGCGTGACTGCTGTGTGTCCGGGGATACCCGCGATATAGAGGTTTTCTACGAATCGCCGCGTGGCGCTCCCGGCGTGGCCGCGGCCGGGCTCGAAACGGAAAAGCGCCCGGATGCGTCGAGCATCCGGGCGCTTTTTTCCCGGCTTCCGCTGGCCGTGCCGCGCGGCGCGCGTCAGCGGGTCACGGCATGAAGGTCACGGCACGATCACGATCTTGCCCGTGACCTTGCGTGCTTCCATGTCCTTGAGCGCCTGCGGCGCCTGCTCGAGCGGATAGCGCGCGGAGATGTGCGGGCGGATCTTGCCTTCCTTCATCCAGCCCAGCATCTGTGCCATGTTGGCCTGGTTGGCCTTGGGCTCGCGGCGCGCGAAGTCGCCCCAGAACACGCCCACCAGCGAGGCGCCCTTGAGCAGCGCGAGGTTCAGCGGGATGCGGGGAATCTCGCCGTTGGCGAAGCCCACCACGAGATAGCGGCCGCGCCAGCCGATCGAGCGGAAGGCCGGCTCGGCATAGACGCCGCCGACCGGGTCATAGATGACGTCCGGGCCCTTGCCGTCGGTCAGGGCCTTGACGCGCTCGCGCAGGTCCTCGGTGCTGTAGTTGATCAGCGCGTCGGCGCCGTGTTCCTTGCATACCGCCAGCTTTTCGTCGGTGGACGCGGCCGCGATCACGCGCGCGCCGATGGCCTTGCCGATCTCGATGGCCGCCAGGCCCACGCCGCCGGCCGCGCCGAGCACCAGCATGGTCTGGCCGGCCTTCAGCTCGCCGCGGTCCACCACCGCGTGGTGCGAGGTGCCGTAGGTCAGCGTGAACGCGGCGGCGGTCTCGAAGTCGATGCCCGGCGGCATCGGCACCACGGCGCTGGCGGGGGCTTTCGCCTGCGAGGCGAAGGCGCCGTTGCCGAGATAGGCGATGACCTTGTCGCCGGGCTTGACGTGGGTCACGCCCGCGCCGACGGCATTGACCACGCCGGCCAGTTCCGAGCCCGGCGAGAAGGGCAGCTGCGGCTTGGCCTGGTATTTGTTCTGGATGATGAGGACGTCGGGGAAGTTCACGCCGGCGGCCTTCACGTCGATCACCACCTCGCCCTGGGCGGGCACGAGGTCGGGCAGGGTTTCGAGCACCAGCGAATCGGGCGGGCCCCAGGCTTTGCACAGTACGGCTTTCATCATGTCTCCGGTATATGGTCGTCGGCGTCGTCGTGTCCCCCGCGCGGCGGCGCACGGGGGCGCGAACACGGGTGCACGCGCGCGCCGTGCCGGCTGCGCGGGCCTCGCGCCAGGCGGGTCCTGCAACATCCTGCAACAGGCCCGGGCAAGTGTAGCGCAAAATAGCACGGTCGTTCTGTTAGCTCCCGCGCGGGCATCGCCGCGGCGCGGCGGCGCGCTGTTTTTTGCGGCGCGCGCGCGGCTTGCGCGGCATTCTTGTCAGGTACAATCGCGGCCATGCATATCCTTCTCGCAAACGACGACGGCTACCTGGCCCCCGGCCTCGCCGCGCTGCATGCCGCGCTGGCGCCGCTGGGGCGCATCACGGTGATCGCGCCGGAGCAGAACCACAGCGGCGCATCGAATTCGCTGACGCTGCAACGCCCGCTGTCGATCTACGAGGCGCGCGAAGGGGTGCAGAAGGGTTTTCGCTTCGTCAACGGCACGCCGACCGACTGCGTGCACATCGCGCTGACCGGCCTGCTCGAGGAAAGGCCCGACCTGGTGGTGTCCGGCATCAACCAGGGCCAGAACATGGGCGAGGACGTGCTGTACTCGGGCACCGTCGCCGCCGCCATCGAAGGCTTCCTGCTCGGCATTCCCTCGATCGCGTTCTCGCAGGTGGACAAGGGCTGGACCCATCTCGATGCCGCCGCGCGCGTGGCGCGCGACATCGTCGAGCGCTACATCGCCAGGCCCGCGGCCGAGCCGTTCCTGCTCAACGTCAACATTCCCAGCCTGCCGTTCGAGCATATCCGCGGCTACCGCGCCACGCGCCTGGGCAAGCGCCATCCTTCCCAGCCGGTGATCACGCAGGTCAACCCGCGCGGCGACACCAACTACTGGATCGGCCCCGCCGGCGACGCGCGCGACGCGAGCGAGGGCACGGATTTCCATGCCACCGGCGAAGGCTACGTCTCGCTGACTCCCTTGCAGCTCGACCTGACGCACCGCGCCCAGCTCGAGCAGATCAACCAGTGGCTGGCATAAGCCCGTCTTTCCTGCGCTGTCCCCGGCCGACATGAGCACTGCCCCGCGCCGCCCGAAATTCCCGCTCTCGCTGGACGCCGTCGTCGAGCGCAAGCCCGCGCCGGCACGCACCGCGGGGCTGCCCGCCGTGGGCGGCGCGCGCGGCGCGGCGGTCGCCAAGGCGGCGAAGGCGCGCGCGCCGGGCGTGCCCGCGCCGGTGCCGCCGGCCAGCGCGGTGCAGGCCCGCGCCAGCGCCGCCACCGCGGGCGGCGGCGGCATGGCCTCCGGGCGCGCGCGCGGCGCGCTGGCGGCCCGGCTGCGCGCGGCCGGCATCCGCGACGAGCGCGTGCTCGACGCCATCGCCACGGTGCCGCGCCACCTGTTCGTGGAGCCGGGCCTGGCGTCGCAGGCCTATGAGGACGCGGCGCTGCCGATCGGCCACCAGCAGACCATTTCCAAGCCGTCGGTGGTGGCGCGCATGATCGAACTGCTGCGCGACGGCCTGGCCGCCGACGAGCCGCTCGCGCGCGTGCTGGAGATCGGCACCGGCTGCGGCTACCAGGCGGCGGTGCTGAGCCTGGTGGCCAGCGAAGTGTTCTCCATCGAGCGGATCCGTCCGCTGCACGAACAAGCCAAGGCGAACTTGCGGCCGCTGCGCGTGCCAAACCTGCGCCTGCATTACGGCGATGGCATGCTGGGCCTGCCGCAGGCGGCGCCGTTTTCCGCGATTATCCTGGCGGCTGCCGGCATGGAGGTGCCGCAGGCGCTGCTGGAACAGCTCGCCATCGGCGGGCGCCTGATCGCCCCGGTGGCGGTGGCGCCCACCGCCGGCGGGCCGGGCCAGACCATCACGCAGCAGTTATTGTTGATCGAGCGGCGCAACCGCCATCGATTTCACCGGACCGCGCTTGAAGCCGTTTTCTTTGTGCCATTAAAATCGGGCACTATCTGAGTCGAACTATGCACAATATCGTGAATACGGAACGTTTCGCCCGCGCCGGGCAGCTTGTCACCGCCTCGTTGCTGCTGTCGCTGCTGGCGGCCTGCGCCTCTTCGCCGATGCCGGCTCCCGTGGTGGACCGCACTTCCGGTGCCGGCGTGGCCGGGGTCGCGCCGCTGGAGCCGGCGCCGCCCGGCTACTATCGCGTCAAGCGAGGCGATACGCTTTATCGAATCGCGCTCGAGAACGGCCAATCCTATCGCGACGTGGCGGGCTGGAACCAGCTCACCAATCCGAACCAGATCGAAGTGGGTCAATTGTTGCGCGTGGCGCCGCCGGGCGCGGACGTGAACGCCGGCACCGGCGTGGCCACCATGCCGGTGACGCCGGGCGCGGTGCAGGGCCAGCCGATCGACCAGGCACGCCCGGTGCCCGTGCCGCTGCCGACGGCCTCGGCATCGTCGGCGCCCGGCGCGACCGCCGCGCCGGCGGCGCCGGCCTCGGCCGCGGCGGCCGACAGCGGCATCAAGCTGGCCTGGCCGGTGACCGGCCAGTTGATCGGCCACTTCGACGAAAAGGGCAACAAGGGCATCGATATTGCCGGCAAGAAAGGCGATCCGGTGCAGGCGGCGGACGATGGCCGCGTGATTCACGTTGGCCCCTTGCGCGGCTACGGGAATCTTGTCATCATCAAACACAACGATACATATCTCACTGCGTATGGCCACAATGACAAGGTGCTGGTCACAGAGCAGGCAACGGTCCGCAAGGGGCAAAAGATTGCAGAGATGGGCAACAGTGACACCGATCGTGTGAAACTGCATTTCGAGGTAAGAAAGAACGGGAAACCAGTCGATCCGATGCGGTATCTGCCGCCACAGTGAGGATTCATGGCACGCCAGAAAACTGTCTCAACCGGAAGCACCAGCCGGACCCGGCGTTCCAAGCAGCCGGAGATGCAGCAGACCGCTGGCGTGGCCCAGGCCGATGCCGAGGCCGATGCCTACGACCAGGACCCGGCCGCCGAGCTGGTGCCGCTGACCGATGAGCCGATCACGGCGGGCGGCACCGCCGGCCTGCGCGAGGCCGACCTGATGGTCGAGGAAGTCGAGCGCCAGGCCCGCGACGAAGAGGACGAGGAATCCGACGACGAGGAAGAGGGCGAGAGCGAGGCCGCCGCGCCCGACCACGACGACTTCCGCACCGTGCTGCACACCGAGCTGGCAGCCGACACCGTCCAGCACTACCTGAACCGCATCAGCATCAAGCCGCTGCTGTCCGCGCCCGAGGAGCTGCATTTCTCCACGCTGGCCAAGGGCGGCGACTTCTCCGCGCGCCAGGTCATGATCGAGCGCAACCTGCGGCTGGTGGTCAGCATCGCCAAGGGCTACCTCAACCGCGGCGTGCCGCTGCTGGACCTGATCGAGGAAGGCAATCTCGGGCTGATGCACGCCATCGAGAAATTCGATCCCTCGCGCGGCTTCCGTTTCTCGACCTACGCCACGTGGTGGATCCGCCAGAGCATCGAGCGGGCCATCATGAACCAGGCGCGCACCGTGCGCCTACCGGTCCATGTCATCCGCGAGCTCAACCAGGTGCTGCGCGCCAAGCGCCATCTGGAGAAGGGCGGCACGGACGGGCGCGACGCGAGCCTGGAAGACATCGCCCACCTGCTGGGCAAGACCCCGGACGAAGTGCAGGACGTGCTCGCGCTCAACGAGCACACCACCTCGCTCGACACCCCGTTCGACCTCGACCCCGGCTCCAGCCTGCTGGATTTCCTCTCGGACGAGCATAACGCCGCGCCCGACCAGGAAGTCGCGCACCGCGAGCTGGAAAACCTGATGAAGCAGTGGCTCGCGCGGCTGTCGGAGAAACACCGCTACGTCGTCGAGCGCCGCTTCGGACTCAACCATATCGAGCCGGCCACGCTGGAAGAACTTGCCGAGGAAATGGGGCTGACGCGCGAGCGCGTGCGCCAGATCCAGCAAGAGGCGCTGGTCAAGCTCAAGCGCCATTTCGCTTCCCAAGGCGTGCGCAAGGACGCCGTTCTATGACACCTGTGCTGGTATTCGACATCGAGACGATTCCCGATGTCGATGGTTTGCGTCGTCTCCACGACCATCCCGATTCCATGACCGACGCCGAAGTCGCGGAGCATGCCTTCGCGGCGCGGCGCGAGAAGAACGGCAGCGATTTCCTGCCCCACTACCTGCAGCGCGTCGCCGCGATCTCGTGCGTCCTGCGGCGCAACCAGCGCGACGGCAGCCCGGTGTTCCACGTCGGCTCGCTCGGCACGCCGGAAGACGGCGAGGCCGTGCTGATCCAGAAGTTCTACGACCTCGTGGCGCGCTACTCGCCGCAGATGGTGTCGTGGAACGGCGGCGGCTTCGACCTGCCGGTGCTGCATTACCGCGGGCTGGTCCACGGCATCGTGGCGCCGCGCTACTGGGAGATGGGCGAGGGCAGCGAGTCCGACAGCCGCGAATTCAAGTGGAACAACTACATCAGCCGCTACCACATGCGGCACCTGGACCTGATGGACCTGCTGGCGATGTACCAGCCGCGCGCCAGCGCGCCGCTCGACGATCTCGCCAAGCTGTGCGGCTTTCCCGGCAAGATGGGCATGGACGGCAGCAAGGTCTGGCAGGCCTACCAGGACGGCCAGCTGGGCGCGATCCGCGACTACTGCGAGACCGACGTCGTCAACACCTACCTGGTGTACTGCCGCTTCCAGCTGATGCGCGGCGGCCTCACGCCGCGGCAGTTCGATACCGAGGTCGAGTTCGTGCAGCAGTCGCTGGCCGAACTGCCCGGCGCGCAGTGGATGGACTACCTGCGCGCGTTCCGCATCAAGCCGGTGTACGCCGGCGGCGATGACGAGGAAGAACCCGAGATCTGACCCCGCCGCGGTGGCTGGTTTTGCCGGCTGTCCTGTCGCGCCCCGGTCCGGCCATGCCGCGCCGGGGCGTTTGCCATGCGGCCACGGCCGCCGGCTATTCGTCCGCGAGCGACAGGTAGATGGGCTGGTGGTCGGAGGCCTGCGTTTCGCCGTCCACCTCGCAGCACAGCAGTTGCGGCAGCAGGTCTTCGGTCAGGAAGACGAAGTCGCAGGCGAACGGCGGCTGCGGCCATTGTTCCTTGTCGTACAGCGCGCAGGTGGGCGCGTGCGGCTGGCCCGGGTGGGCGCGCATCCAGGCGTCGTGCCACGCCACCGTGGCGGGCTCGTGCGGGCTGTCGTAGGGGGCCAGCATGCGCAGGTAGGCGATGTCGTCGGGCGCGCTGTTGAAGTCGCCGCACAGCACGGCCGAGACCGGGCGCGGCTCGGGCGTGAACGGGCCGGGCTTGTGCTCGCGCCGGCCTGGCTGGCTGGCGTGCTCGCATGCCTCGCGGTGCCAGACGCGCAGCGCGTCGGCCTGCGCCGCGCGCTGGTGCGTGGAGTAATACTCGAGGTGGGTGCAGATCACGCGCAGGTGGCGCTCGCCAGCCACCACGGTGGCTTCCAGCGCCACGCGCGGCATCGACGGCACGGTCGGGTCGGCGGGCCAGGGCAGGGTATGGCGGAACACCTCGCGCACCGGCAGCCGGGTGGCGATCAGGTTGCCGAACTGGCGTGGCGAGCCGTCGGCGTCCAGCCGGTCCACGCCGGGCGCGTAGAGGATGCGGTAGCCGGGCAGCAGGGCCGTGAGCTCCGCCACCTGGTCGGCGCCGGGGCCGCCCGCGAGTTCGGCGTAGCCGCGCGTCACCTCCTGCAGGCACAGCACGTCGGCGTCGGCGATGGCGCGCAGGGTCCGCACGGTGCGGGCGAGGTCGACGCGCCCGTCGGCGCCGCGGCCCCACTGGATGTTCCACGAGATCAGTTCCATGTCGTCTCCTGCTCGGCTGCCGGCCCGGGTTTGCGCGCAGCATCCATGTTGCGCCAATCGGCAGCGCTTGTCCCGTGCTGGTTTCAGGCCGGCCGGGCGCCGCCATCGTGGCCGGACGCGGCCGCGTCTGGACTACAATCGCGCTTTCGCAAAACAATATGACAGTTCCCCAGGTGTCCCAAGCCGTGACTCGACCACAAGCCCAACCGGCGCCAGGAAATGGCGTGCAAGCCGCATCGCCGGCTTCCGTGCCCGCTTCTGTTCCCGCCTTTGTTCCTGCTTCCGCGCCCGTTCCTGCCGCGCCTCCGGCTTCCCCGGACGCCGCGCTGCCGGTGGTGCAGATCCACAGCCTCGACATGGAGGCGCGCGGCGTCGGCCGGCTGGTCAACGAGGACGGTACGCCCGGCAAGGTCGTCTTCGTCGAGGGCGCGCTGCCCGGCGAGACCGTCAGCTACCGCAGCTTCAAGCGCAAGGCCAGCTTCGAGCAGGCATCGCTGGTCGAGATCAAGCACGCCACGCCGATGCGCGTGAAGCCCGGCTGCCAGCATTTCGGCGTGTGCGGCGGCTGCTCGATGCAGCATCTGGACTCGCGCGCGCAGCTGGCGATCAAGCAGCGCGTGCTCGAGGACGATCTCTGGCACCTGTCCAAGCTGCGCCCGGACGTGGTGTTCCGCCCGATCGCCGGCCCCGACTGGGGCTACCGCTACCGCGCCCGCCTCACGGTGCGCTACGTGGCCAAGAAGGGCGGGGTGCTGGTGGGCTTCCACGAGCGCAAGAGCAGCTTCGTCGCCGACATGACGCGCTGCGAAGTGCTGCCGCCGCATGTCTCGGCCATGCTGGTGCCGCTGCGCGAGCTGGTGACGGGGCTGTCGATCCGCGACCGCCTGCCGCAGATCGAGCTGGCCGTGGGCCAGGACGTGACCGTGCTGGTGCTGCGCATCCTGGAGCCGCTCACCGCCGCGGACGAAGACCTGCTGCGGGCCTTCGCCGACCGGCACGGCGTGCAGTTCTGGCTGCAGCCCAAGGGCCCGGACACGGTGGCGCCGTTCTACCCGCTGGACCGCGAGCTGGCCTACACGCTGCCGGAGTTCGGCATCCGCATGCCGTTCAAGCCGACCGATTTCACCCAGGTCAACCACCAGATCAACCGCGTGCTGATCGGCCGCGCGCTGCGCCTGCTGGACGCCCGCCCGGAAGAGCGCCTGCTCGACCTGTTCTGCGGCATCGGCAACTTCACGCTGCCGCTGGCCACGCGCGGCCGCTCGGTGATGGGCATCGAAGGCAGCGAACTGCTGACCTCGCGGGCGCTGGCCAATGCCGCCCGCAACGGGCTCGACCACAAGACCGAGTTCGCCTGCCGCAACCTGTTCGAGGTCGGCGCCGAGGACATCGCCGCGCTGGGCCACTTCGACCGCTGGCTGGTCGACCCGCCGCGCGAGGGTGCGCTGGCGGTGTGCAAGGCGCTCGGCGAGCTGGCCCAGGCTGGCAGCGATGTGCTGCCCCGGCGGATCGTCTATGTGTCATGCAGTCCGGCGACGCTGGCGCGCGATGCGGGGCTGCTGGTGCATGAGGCGGGTTATCGGTTGTCGGGGGCGGGGGTGGTTAATATGTTTCCGCACACTTCGCATGTGGAGTCTATTGCGGTGTTTGATCGGGGGTAAGAGGTAAGGGGCTTGATTTCAAAGTCAACTGCCTACAATCAACTTCAAAGTCAAAGGCTTTCGCTCCTCCGGAGCGACCTACTTTCTTTTGTCCGAAAAGAAAGTAGGCCAAGAAAGCGGACTGCCTTGCCGGCAGGGGCCGAGCCGAACAGGGTTTCTTGGGTTGGTGGTTTCGTGGTGGGGGCGGTGGTTCTGCTGGGATTCTGCCGGTACCGGTTTTGGTGGCCACGCTCTCTCGGGGGGCGTTGGATTCGTGGTGGCGCTGCATGATGGCGTTGGTCCAGGCCCTTCAGGCTGCTGCCGCGACCGGGGCGGAGGGGATCGTCGTAGGGGCGGTGCTGGTTTCGTGGTGGGCGTGGTGGCCCCCATTCGATCTCACTGCCAAACGGTTTTGACTTGAGAGGCAATCCGGTTCCAGCAACCCTGCACACCCGCGCGGGGTCCACCACGCCCACCACGAAACCAGTGCCGGTGCTACGCCGTGACCGCCAAAACCGGTAACGGCAGATGGCCGAACCAGCAGTGTGCCCGCCATCATAGGTCTGACCCCGAAACCCATACCGCCAGCCAGATCGTGACCAGCCGAACCGGTAACGGCAGGATGCCAGCAGAACCACAGGCCCCACCACGAAACCACCAACAAGAGAAATCCCAACGTTTCTGCCCCTGCCGGCCAGGCAGCCCGCTTTCTTTGCCTACTTTCTTTTCGGGGAAAAGAAAGTAGGTCGCTCCGGGGGAGCGAAAGCCTTTGACTTTGACGTTCAGCAGTTGACATTCAGCCGTTGACTTCGACGTTAAGCCGTTAAGAAAAGAAAAAGCCAGCACGGATTGCGCTGGCTTTTTCGTTTCAGGAGGGGAGGGACAGGGCGGCCCGGCCGCCCACCTCAATCGCGATTGCCGCCAAAGATCCCCAACAGCGCCAACAGGTTGGCAAACACGTTATACACATCCAGGTAAATCGCCAGCGTGGCCGTGATGTAGTTCGTCTCGCCGCCATTCAGCACGCGTTGCACGTCGAACAGGATGTAGGCCGAGAAGATGCCGATGGCGATCACCGACACGGTGATCATCAGCGACGGCAGTTGCAGCCAGATGTTGGCGACGCTGGCCAGGATCAGCAGGATCACGCCGACGAACAGGAATTTGCTCAGGCCGGAGAAGTCGCGCTTGCTGACCGTGGCGACGGTCGCCATCGCGCCGAATACCGCCGCGGTGCCGCCGAAGGCATACATGATCAGCGCCGGTCCGTTGGAGAACTGCAGCACGGAGCCGATCAGGCGCGACAGCATCAGGCCCATGAAGAACGTGAAGGCCAGCAGCAGGACCACGCCCATGCTGCTGTTCTTGGTCTTCTCGATGGCGAAGAAGAAGCCGAACGCGATGCCTAGGAACAGGATCAGCGACAGGCCGGGGCTGCCCCGCATCAGGCTGAAGCCGCTGGTCACGCCGATCCACGCGCCGAGCACGGTGGGGATCATCGAGATGGCGAGCAGCCAGTAGGTGTTGCGCATTACCCGATTGCGGACCACAACGTCGCTGGTTGCGGTGCCGCTGCCGAAACTGTAGGTGTTCAGCTTGTTGTCCATGGTGACTCCTGTTTCAAAACGGTGAGGCGCCGGGCTGACCCGGACGGGCACAACGCCAATGTGGCATCGCACCGGGCGAATTGCAAGGGCTTGTGAAACGTAATCGCCACTTTGTCATCAAGGTGTAATCTCGCCTCGCGCGTGGCCAACGTTCATTCGATTATCGGCCGCGACAGGCGTTCCCTCCACGCCGAACAGAAATAAAGTGGTGTGATGGTCACGTGAGGCGGATGGCGTCGCCGGTGGCCGGGGGCAGTGCGCCGGCAGCGGAGTCGTTCTCGAAACCATAACTGTCTCGTGCTAGAATTGCACGTTTATTCCAATTGTAACCCCTTCATTTTTCGGAGTTTTTATGGCGATCGAACGCACCCTGTCCATTATCAAGCCGGATGCCGTGGCCAAGAACGTCATCGGTCAGATCTACGCTCGCTTCGAGGCCGCCGGCCTGAAGATCGTGGCTGCCAAGATGGTTCACCTGTCGCGCGGCGAAGCCGAGCAGTTCTACGCCGTGCACAAGGCCCGCCCGTTCTTCAAGGACCTGGTGGACTTCATGGTTTCCGGCCCGGTCATGATCCAGGCCCTGGAAGGCGAAAACGCCATCCTGACCAACCGCGACCTGATGGGCGCCACCGACCCGAAGAAGGCCGACAAGGGCACCATCCGCGCCGACTTCGCCGACAGCATCGACGCCAACGCCGTGCACGGCTCGGACGCGGCGGAAACGGCTGCCGTCGAAATCGCCTTCTTCTTCCCCGGCATGAACGTTTACAGCCGCTGATTGTCTGGTCTATTTCACAAGACTAGACTGCTTCTGAAGTCGATACTGCCGTCATGAACCCTCTCGTCAACCTGCTCGATCTGGATGCGGACGCGCTCACCGCCTATTGCGGCGAGCTCGGCGAGAAGCCGTTTCGTGCGCGGCAGTTGCAGCGCTGGATCCACCAGTTCGGCGCCAGCCGCTTCGACGCCATGTCGGATCTCGCCAAGTCGCTGCGCGAAAAGCTCGCCACGCGCGCCGAGATCCGCTCGCCGGCCGTCATCACCGACCACCTGTCGGCCGACGGCACGCGCAAGTGGCTGCTCGACGTCGGCGCCGGCGACGCGGTGGAGACGGTGTACATCCCCGAGGAGACGCGCGGCACGCTGTGCGTGTCCTCGCAGGCCGGCTGCGCCGTCAACTGCCGTTTCTGCTCGACCGGCAAGCAGGGCTTCTCGCGCAACCTGACCACCGGAGAGATCATCGGCCAGTTGTGGATGGCCGAGTTCGCCATGCGCACCCAGCTCGGCCGCGGCCCCAAGGACGACCGCGTCATCTCCAACGTGGTGATGATGGGCATGGGCGAGCCGCTGCTGAACTACGACCAGGTGGTCCCGGCCATGCGCCTGATGCTGGACGACAACGCCTACGGGCTGTCGCGCCGGCGCGTGACGCTGTCCACCTCCGGCGTGGTGCCGATGATGGACCGGCTCTCGAAAGACCTGCCGGTCGCACTGGCGGTATCGCTGCACGCATCGAACGATCCGCTGCGCGACATGCTGGTGCCGCTCAACAAGAAGTACCCGCTGGCGGAACTGATGGCGGCCTGCCGCCGCTACCTCGAGTTCGCGCCGCGCGATTTCATCACCTTCGAATACTGCATGCTGGACGGCGTCAACGACGGCGTCGAGCATGCGCGGGAACTGCTGAAGCTGGTGGCCGACGTGCCATGCAAGTTCAACCTGATCCCGTTCAACCCGTTCCCGGAATCGGGTCTCAAACGCTCGAACAACGAGCAGATCCGCCGCTTTGCCCAGGTCCTGATGGACGCCGGCATCGTCACCACCATCCGCAAGACGCGCGGCGACGACATCGACGCGGCCTGCGGCCAGCTTGCCGGCGAGGTCAAGGACCGCACCCGGCTGGCCGAGCGCGGCAAGTTCGGCAAGATCACGCCGATCGTCGCCGCGCCGGTGGCGAGCGCGCCGGGCGCCGGCCAGCCGCGGGAGGCTCGCCCTGCATGACGCGTCTGATAGTCGCAGTCCTGGCCGGGCTGGTGATGCTGTCCGCCTGCCAGCTACCGCCCCCGGCGAAGCCGGACCTGCAGACCGCGTCTGACCAGCCCGATCGCACGCGGCGCGCCACCATCCGCCTGCAGCTGGCCACCAGCTACCTGTCGGCGGGGCAGTACAGCGTGGCGCTGGACGAGGCCAAGCAGGCCATCGCCATCGACCCGACCCTGGTCGACGCGTACCATATCCGCGCGCTGGTCTACATGAACATGAACGAGCGCGCGCTGGCCGAGGACAGCTTTCGCAGCGCGCTGTCGATGCGCCCCGACGACGGCGACGTGCTCAACAACTACGGCTGGTTCCTGTGCCTGAACGGCCGTTACCGGGAAGCGGTGCCTTACCTGGAGCGCGCGGTCTCGGCGCCGTCGGCGAGCGGCCCGGCCAAGCCGCTGACCAGCCTGGGCGCCTGCCAGTTGCGCAACGGCGACGGCGAAGCCGCGGAGAAGAGCCTGTTCGGCGCGCTGCGCTACGACCGCAACAACCCGGAAGCGAACAGCAACCTCGCGCTGCTTTATTACCAGCGCGGCGACTACGCGCGGGCGAAGGAGTACGCCGCGCGGGTCAACAACAGCAGTTTCGTCAGCGCGCAATCCCTCTGGCTGGGCGCGCGCATTGCCCGCCGCCAGGGCGACGCCGCGACGCAGAATGCCCTGGTGGGCCAGTTGCGCAGCCGTTTCCCCGACTCGCGTGAGTTGACCGCATACGAACAAGGAGCATGGGATGAGTGAGCAAGAGCGCGCCGAAAGCCAGACTGCGGCGACCGGGCACGTGGGCGGCGTGGCCGCCGACGCTGGCCGCGAGGCGGTGGCGCGCGAGATTGGCGAGCGCCTGGCGCAGGCGCGCAAGGACCAGCGTTTTTCGCTGGAAGACGTCAGCGCGCGGCTGAAGGTGGCGGCGCACAAGCTGGCCGCGATCGAGCAGGGCGACGTTGCCGCGCTGCCGGACGTGACCTTCGCCAAGGGCGTGATGCGCGCCTATGCCCGCATGCTCCATATCGACATCGACGCGCTGCTCGCGCGCTTCCACGCGCAGGCGGTGCCGGTGGTGGAAATCGGCATGCGCCGCGAAGGCGGCCTCAACGAGAGTTTCGACGACCGCAACCGCTTCGGCTCCAGCAGCTCGGGCGGGCGCTGGATCTGGCTGGCCCTGGTGGTGGCCCTGATCGGCGGCGGCGCCCTGTTCGGGCTGGATCATTTCAAGCAATGGCTCGAGGCGCGCAAGGAAGGCCTGAGCGCGCCGCCGGCCGTGGAAGCCACGGCGCAGCCGGGCGGCGAGCCCGGCACCGTCACGGCGGCGCTGCCGCCGGTGATGGCGGCCTCGGACGCGCCCGCGCCGTCCGAGGCGCTGCCCGCCAGCGGCCCGGTGGTTGCCGAGACGCCCGCCGCGCCCGCAGCGCCGGTGACGCCGACGCCTGCCGCGCCCGTCGCCGCGAGTCCGGCGCCGGTGGTGGCCGCGGCGCCCGTCGCACCCGCGGCACCGGCCGCCGCGGGCGGCGGCGAGCTGCGCATCCGCTTCGCCGCCGAGACCTGGTACGAGATCCGCGACCGCAGCGGCAAGGTCGTCCTCGGCGGCACCGCGCGCGCCGGCGAGGACCTGAGCGGCGGCGGCACGCCTCCCTACAAGGTCGTGATCGGCAACGTGAAGGGTGTCGAATCGCTGACCCGCAACGGCACGCCGGTCGATCTGGCGGCCTCGAACCGTAACAACGTGGCGCGCCTGACGCTGCCCTGAATGCCGTTTCTCCCGGCCCCGCGCAAGACGCGGGGCCGGGCAAGATGAAGGTGGTAATGCTATGAATCAACAGGACTCCATGCCGGTACTGCCCGGCCCGCTACCCCGCCGCAAGACGCGCCAGGCGCGCGTGGTGTGGGGCGACAACGTGGTCACCATCGGCGGCGGCGCGCCCGTGCGCGTGCAGTCGATGACCAACACCGACACGGTGGACGCCATCGGCACCGCGATCCAGATCAAGGAGCTGGCGCGCGCCGGCTCCGAGATCGTGCGCATCACGGTCAACACGCCCGAGGCCGCGGCCGCGGTGCCCGCCGTGCGCGAGCAGCTCGACCGCATGGGCGTCGACGTGCCGCTGGTGGGCGACTTCCACTACAACGGCCACAAGCTGCTGCAGGACTATCCCGAGTGCGCCGCGGCGCTGTCGAAGTACCGCATCAACCCCGGCAACGTGGGGCAGGGCGCCAAGCGCGACACGCAGTTCGCGCAGATGATCGAGATGGCCATCCGCTACGGCAAGCCGGTGCGCATCGGCGTGAACTGGGGCAGCCTGGACCAGTCGCTGCTGGCGCGCATCATGGACGAGAACGCGCAGCGCGCGCGGCCGTGGCCGGCGCAGAACGTGATGGTCGAGGCGCTGATCACCTCGGCCATCGAGTCGGCGAAGAAGGCCGAGGAGATCGGCCTGTCGGGCGACCAGATCATCCTGTCGTGCAAGGTCTCGCAGGTGCAGGAGCTGATCGCGGTGTACCGCGAGCTGGCCAGACGCTGCGACTACGCGCTGCACCTGGGCCTGACCGAGGCCGGCATGGGCAGCAAGGGCATCGTCGCCTCCACCGCGGCGCTGTCGGTGCTGCTGCAGGAAGGCATCGGCGACACCATCCGCATCTCGCTGACGCCGGAACCGGGCGCGCCGCGCGAGAAGGAAGTCTACGTGGGGCAGGAAATCCTGCAGACGATGGGCCTGCGCAACTTCACCCCGATGGTGATCGCGTGCCCGGGTTGCGGGCGCACCACCAGCACGACGTTCCAGGAACTGGCGGCCAGCATCCAGGGCTACCTGCGCGAGCAGATGCCGGTGTGGAAGACCGAATACCCCGGCGTGGAAGAAATGGACGTGGCCGTGATGGGCTGCATCGTGAACGGCCCGGGCGAAAGCAAGCACGCCAACATCGGCATCTCGCTGCCGGGCTCGGGCGAATCGCCGGCGGCGCCGGTGTTCGTCGACGGCGTCAAGGTCAAGACCTTGCGCGGCGAGCGCATCGCCGAGGAGTTCCAGGCGATCGTCGACGACTACGTGCGCACCCACTATGGCAGCAACGCCGGGCGCGCAGGCAATGAGGTGGCGGCCTGATCCGTTGCGGACAGGGCGACACAGGGAAAGACAACAGAAGATGAATCAACCCGTGAATCCGGCGGCCGGCGAAGGCCGGGCTGACAACAAAGCCGACAGCAAGGCCGATAACAAGGCCAAGGCCGCCAAGGCCCTGCAGGGGGTCAAGGGCATGAACGACATGCTGCCCGCCGACGCGCCGCTGTGGGAGCATTTCGAGAACGCCGCGCGCGCCATGCTGCGCGCCTACGGCTACCAGCAGGTCCGCACGCCGATCGTCGAGCACACGCAACTGTTCGTGCGCGGCATCGGCGAAGTGACCGACATCGTCGAGAAGGAAATGTATTCCTTCACCGATTCGCTCAACGGCGAGCAGCTCACGCTGCGCCCCGAGGGCACGGCCGCCGCGGTGCGCGCCACCATCGAGCACAACCTGCTGTACGACGGCCCCAAGCGCCTGTGGTACACCGGCCCGATGTTCCGCCACGAGCGCCCGCAGCGCGGCCGCTACCGCCAGTTCCACCAGCTGGGCGCCGAGGCGCTCGGCTTCGCCGGCCCGGACGTGGACGCCGAGATCATCCTGATGTGCCAGCGCCTGTGGGACGACCTGGGCCTGGTCGGGGTGCGGCTGGAGCTGAACTCGCTGGGCCAGGCGCATGAGCGCGCCGCCCACCGCGAGGAGCTGATCAAGTACCTGGAAGGCTTCCAGGACATCCTCGACGAGGACAGCAAGCGCCGCCTCTACACCAACCCGCTGCGCGTGCTGGACACCAAGAACCCGGCGCTGCAGGAGATGGCGGCCAACGCGCCCAAGCTGATCGACTTCCTGGGCGAGGAGTCGCTGGCCCACTTCGAGGGCGTGCAGCGCCTGCTCAAGGCCAACAACATCCCGTTCAAGATCAACCCGCGCCTGGTGCGCGGGCTGGACTA
>Ga0255336_100366_pt1 | contig 79475 bp, 87 predicted proteins | sample MeOH1_35cm_T3_17_FD_189102 | JGI IMG/M metagenome (GOLD analysis project Ga0255336, IMG submission 189102) | Sandy soil microbial communities from University of British Columbia, Vancouver, Canada - MeOH1_35cm_T3_179 | ecosystem: Engineered > Artificial ecosystem > Sand microcosm > Unclassified ... | reverse complement strand
TCCAAATACTGCTCCACGAGATGACTGCGTTTCCTCGCCCGGATCCTGTATCAGCTCACCACTGCCGGCGAACGCCAGCCATGGGCGCTCGCTCACCTCCCACTCCCGCGTCAGCGGGTTAGTACATCGACCCCTATGCTCAGGTCGCAACTATGCGCAGATGGTCATCGCGAGCGAGGCCAGCCCCTTGAGTGGTGCGGTCGGGGCTGGCACAACCTACGCATAGTTACAGCGTCCGCAGGAATCGAATCAACGCGTCCGGTGCCTGATACCGGCGGATTCTGGCATCGGGCGCCTCCAGCCGACCAAGCGCTTTCTCCTTCATCGCGAGGTCGGCTTCAACGTAGCGATGGGTTGTCATCGGGCTCTCGTGGCCGAGCCACAAGGCGATTACGTTGAATGGAACGTCAGCCTGCAACAGGTGCATCGCGGTTGTATGTCTCAAGATGTGCGGTGAGATGCGCTTCTTAAGAAGGCTGGGTTGTTCCACACTCGCGCGGCTCACAGCAAGATCCAGGCGTTGCGCGACGTTGGAGCGCGACATCGCCTGCCCATCCCGGTTGGGCAGCAAAGCGGCTTCGCCGCGCATCGCTGAATTCGATCGCAACCAACTGCGAATTTCGGCGACGGTGGCGTCCCACAGGGGAATCGAACGAAGCTTGCGCCCTTTACCGCGCAGGTGCGCACACGCTGCACCGTCGAGGACCACATCGACGACCCGTACTCCGATAATCTCGGAAACACGCGCCCCCGTGTTGTAGAGCATTGTCAGTAGCAAGTGATCGCGTCGCGAGGACCAGCTCTCGCCCGGCTGGCCGAGTACGGCCACCATCTCCGCACGCGTGAGGTAGTTCAGCATCGGCCGCTCGAAACGCTTCATCGGCACTGCCAGTGCGCGCTCGACGCAGTGCAACGACGCCACGTCGCGGCGGCCGGCAAACTTCAGGAACGCGCGCAGTGCGGTGAGCCGCAAGTTGCGGCTGCGAACCGAGTTCTTCCGATCCTGCTCAAGATAGTCAAGGAAGGCCAGAATCAGATTGGGTTGGATGTCGGCCAGCCGCATCGTGGTCGGCTCTTTGCCGAGCTGACGGCAGGCGAAGTGCAGAAACAGCAGCAAGGCATCGCGGTAACAGGCCACTGTCTGCGGACTGAGCGCCCGCTGCGCGACCAGGTATTCCGTAAAGAATGTCTGGACCAACGCAGCGAACGATGGCTGCTTAGGGGCTAGTGTCTCACGCATCTTGCGCCTCCCACTTGGCCGTAGACGACTCGAAACGTACGGCGGCCAGCGCCATCAACTCGGGCACCGCCGAGAGGTACCAGTAGGTGTTGGTAACCATCGTATGTCCCACGTAGGTCGACAGCGACAGCATGGCCTGATCAATGTCTACGCCGTGGGCCTGCCACTCCACAATGCGGCGCACGACGAAGGTATGCCGCAGGTCATGAATGCGTGGGGCATGGTGCGCTCCGCGGTTGGCCCAGCCTAGCTGCTGGCTTAGGTCGCGGAAGACGCGATGCACTTGACGCACGCCGAGTGGCAGACCTCGTCGTCGACCGCGGGTGCCGACGAAGAATGGGCCATCTTCCGCCGGCGTCCCCTCGGTCAAGTCGCGCTGCAAGCAATACCGGCGCAAGCAACCCACGGTGCTTGGGTGCATAGGAACCTGGCGCGACTTGCCGAACTTGGTCCGACGGATGGTCAGCATCCCGTCCTTGAGATCAACATCGTCGTTGCACAGCGCCAGCGCCTCGCCGATCCGCAGCCCCGTGGCGACGATCAATCCAAACAGCGTTTCGTAGACGGCGCCGCGGAGCGCCGGCGAAGGCCCAAGTCGGCGCGAGCGAGCAAGTAGGTCGACTATCTCTTCTTCGCTGAAGATGTGGGGCGCTTGCCGCTGCGGCAACCGTCCGAAGATCGAATCGTCGGGTACCTCGGTGCGTGGCTCGAACTGCTGCAGCCAGCGCAGGAACGTGCGCAGCCTCTTCAGCCGTCGCGCCCAGGTCCGTGGGTCATTGCCCTCGCGGCGGTCGCTTCGGGCCCAAGCGGCCATGAGTTCCACCGTTAAGGCGCCGCGATGACCGGCAGCGTGGACATGGCGCGCGAAGCTGCGCAGGACGTAGCCGTCATCGGAGAATCCCAGTTGGCGACGCTCGACTAGGAACTGTTCGACGCGTGCTTGCATAGAGGTCGGCGTGCTCATGCTGCGCTCCCCGGCCATGGCAGCGCGACCTCGATCAACTTGCGACTGTCGAGCTTGGCATAGATTAGAGTCGTGTTCAGCAAGCGGTGACGCAGGACGTCCGCGACCTCCTTCAGCGAAGAGCCACTGGCTAGCAAGCGGTTCGCCATCGTGTGGCGCAGCAGATGCGAGCGTGTGTAAGGAAGGCCGGCGCGGGTGAAGGCTTGGCGGATCGTCTTGCGGACGAGATCGGTGCCGGCAGGCTGGTCGCGCGGCGCAATATGGCGGACAAAGATGGCCCGATTGGAAGTCTTGGGACGCTCCTGCTCGAGATAGGCCGCTATGGATTCGCCGGTAGTGGCAGGTAGCGGCAGCATATCCTCGCGGCGTCCCTTGGTGTGCCGCAAGACGAGCGTACCGGCTTGCCAGTCGATATCGTCTAGGCTGAGACGGGCGATCTCGCCGCTGCGCAGTCCGAGGTCGAGCGCACATCGCACGATGGCGTCGGCTCGTCTCATCGAGCGGCCCTGTTGGCCGAGCGATGTGATCAACCGCTCGACCTCTTCCGCCGTCAGCGACTTGGGCAACGAGGAGAGCGACCAGTTAGCAGGATAGGACACCGCGCCAATCAGTCCGTGGACAAGATCGCCAAGCGAGGCGCGATAGCGGAAGTAGCCGCGAAGCGATGCCACGACCGACCCAGCATTCGCCGGTTTGCTATAGAGCTTCGCTTGACCGGCAAAGAAACGCCGAACGTGCTCGGGTTTGATTGCGGCGACGTCTACGGCACCCTCGCCGAAACGAGCCGTCAGCAACCGTCCGACGATGCGCAAAGCTATGCTCCGCGTCTTAGGCGCCAGGCCGCGCACGTGATCCATGTACTCGTCGTAGCGGCGCAGTTCCTCATCTACCGGTGTCGCGCGGTTTGCGGGCACCGCGATGACGCCCTGCGCGCGCAACACTACGAGCAGATGTCCTAGCGCTGCACTGTGGTCACCCCGATCGCGTCGGATCGGACCGGGGCATTCGCACTGCGGCAAATGCTTGTCGAGAAACTCAGCGATCAACACTTCGTCGATCCCTTGCCGCCGACGGTGCCCGAAATGCGCCCATCGGGCGAAATGCATGATGCAGCGAAGATAGGTAACAACCGTCTTTGCAGCGTACCGGCGTTGGTTTAGGTACTGCTTGAACGCACCAACGCATGGCCCGATCGGCCCGTCGGGGAAAAGGTCTATGTCAGCGAGGTGGGAACGGCGAACGATGCCCATGATGATCTCCAGAAGTGGGACCACCACTGCATCCTCAGACACAAACTATGTCCAGATCTTTACGCGTTCAACCCGCCCACACTCCGCCATGATTGGGGCGGCGTCATCGGCGGCCGACCATCTGTGCATAGTTGCGACCTGAGCATAGGGGTCGATCGGCGACATTCAAACAGCACAGTTCCCAAACGCTTGGTGTGCAGATTTCCGGATCTTGAGGTACTCCCTACTTCATCCGAACGCTGAGCATCACGTGCCAGGGCGCGGCACTATTGTTACCGGTCGATACGCCTCGTCCCGCTCTTTGAGCAGGCGGGCGTTCTGCCGCTGATGGCGGGCGGCCACGGTCTCAGCATCGATGGCGCGACGAAGCAGAGCGGCGTTCTCGGTGGCGAGGCGCCGTTGCTCCATCTTCAGCACCTCGATCACGGCCCGCTGCTGGGCGAGTTTGTCTTGCCAGCTTTCCAGCTTGCTCGGCACGACCTGCTGCTGTGCTGCGTGTCGCAATGCTTCGATCATTACCCGGTGGTTGGTGTAAATGGCATTGCGGGCAACACCGGCCTCGCGCGCCAGGTTCGCGACGCTGAACTGGTGGCGTCGTTCCTTTAACGCAGCGTCGTGCGGCGCTCCGTGGAGCAGCCGGTTCAGTGCATCGCGCAGCTTGCGGTCCGTCTCCCGCAGCCGCTTCTCGTATGGGTTGAGCACCGGCATCCGGTTTGTTTGACGGTCCAGGTCACGCACCATGATCATCTCCCTCAGAACCATCCAGCTGCGCCAGGATGCGGTCGCATTCGCCGATCCTCGCCTGTGTCAGCGTCACGCTCTCTGGATCGAGGGTATGGGACTGCACCAGGCTGACATTGTGCGCACGCCGTTCCTCCCACACCGGCCGGTGTTTCTGCGTGACCGCGAAGTTGACGCAGGAGGCGCAGACGCTCTGCGTTCGCAAGGTCGGGTTGGGGCCCCTCTCGCCACCCAGACATGCCGAAGTTTCGCTTCGATAGACGCAGTAACCCCAGTCGCACACGCCCAGGCGCAGGTCGGTTTCCGTCATCAGAAACTCAACGTAGGCCTGTACGCTGCCATCGCGCGTGCGTCCGCGGAAGCCGGTCCGGGCAGCGATCATGCGGCCTGCCTTGCCGCCGAGCGACACGGACGTAAGCAATTCTTCCAGTGCATGACGGGTCTCGTCGCGCGCATGCCGGTCGATCAGTTCGTCGAGCACGAAATCCGTGCCAACATAACCGCGGTCGGTCATCACGCGGCTGACGTGGCCGAAGTGCGAGCGCAGCGCGTCCAGCCCGGTGCGATCGCGCTTGCCGACAAAGCGCGCGAAGGTCTTGCGCCCCTGATGGGTGTTCAGGTGCCATGGTTCGCCACGGTAAGGCGGCAACCCAATGAACGGGGCAAAACCTTCGTTCAGACGGACGATGATAGTCTGAACTGCCGGCAGGTGGATGCCTGCTGCGGGACCCATCAGACCGCTGCTGTTGAACGAGAGCCAGAGCTCGGTGCGCCGACTACGTTCGCGCATTGGGGCCGACAGCCGCTCCATTACCGCAATGACACGCTCAACCGGTGTTGGTGCCACCCATCGATGCGGATCGCCATCAGCGCTGCGCGCGGTCTTGTAGATGCGCCCGGCAAGGTAGGCGAACTGCTCGGTACCGTCGGCCGACGGATGCCTTTCGATGCAGCCGGCCTGCAGCCCCAGGATCTCGGAGACGCGAGCCCCGATCAGATAGGCGACGACGATGAAGCACGCTTCACCGATGCGCGACACGAGTGCACGGACCTCCTTGGTACTGACCACCGGCCAAGGGTGCCATGACTTATCCTCGCCAGGCAGCGTCGAGAAGCTGAAGCCGGCTATCGCATCAACCACCGCAAAGCCGGCCTTGGTCTGGCTGATCCCGGCGGCCAGCGCTTCGTCGTATGCAGCCTGGGCCTTATGCCATAGCGCGATCACCTCGTCGGCCGGTGTGCCGATCAGGCGCAACGCCGCCGACACCAACGGCACGGCGATCTCGTCGGGGGTGTAGGGCAGCCAGCCACGGTCGCGGTTTCTCGAACGCCTGATCAGTGCCGGGATCGGCTCGTCGATCGCCACGTCGGGCATGCGACTGCCCTGCAGGTAGAGCAAATGCAGGATGCCGAGATAGCTATTCAGTGTCGCAGCGGACAGCGTCTTGCCTCCCTTGATGCCAGGTCGCTGGGCTACAACATCGATGAACTCGACCGCTGCCTCGCGATGCAAGTCGGCAAAGCACCGACAGCCGCGTTCGGCCATCCACCGGATCAGGATGCGCAGGATCTTGAAGGCCGAGACCAATGTACCGTCATGCACGCCCTTGCGGCCGGGAGGCGGGTCGACCTTCAGGCTCCAGAGGAAACGCTTGGCCGCGGCCGACCAGTTCGCCCAGAGGGAATCGCTGAACCGGCTGTCGTCGTGCATCCGGAAGCCCCAGTCGAGCGAGAAGTCATGGAGGCGCCCACCAGGACGCAGTCCGTCCAGATGCCAGACCCTGTCGCCCAACAGCGAGCGCGTCGACACCCGGATCTCTGTATTGGCAACGCCCGGATCGGGCGCAAGCGTCGGCTTGACCATGTTCACTCCAGCGCCGGCAAGCGCGGCAAGACCTTGGCCAATACGGCCGCTGGCACATGCAAGGCGTCCGGGAAGTCGGGCAGGATATCCCGCATCAGGATGCGATAGCTGGGCGCATAAATCAGTTCCCAGCGCACCGGATCGAGCTGTTCGCGCGCACGCTCGAACGCCTCCTTGGCCCGGAGGATGCGGGCCAGGTGCGGCGCATCGATCGGTATCACCAGGCCTGGACAGCGCAGGCAGCCGCCCAGGTGCGGGCACGTCTGCCCTGCCCGCGTACCGGGTGCCGTGCCGGCCAGTGGGTTCAGGCAATCATGCCCGAACGGCGCTGTCGCGCGAGCGGCAAGTCCCGGAGCGACGGTGTCCTGCGGTGTTCCCGGCGTGTCGGCCTCGCCCATAATCCAGCCGACCATCAGGCGCTGCAGTCGCGCCACGATGTCGCGCCGAAGTTGCTCAGTCCGCGGCCCCTTGACGTATGCCTCGGTCGTCGTCACCGATGTGTGGTTAAGGATCTGCTGCACGTGCACGATGTCGCCACCCGAGACCTGGTAGTGCTCGGTAGCCACACTGCCACGCAGGAGCATCGCAGCGAAGTCCGGCAGCAGCGCGCGCGGACGCTCGGGCGCAGCCCGGTTCCAGATGGCGATGCGCTCGTTGGATCGGGCAATGAAGCCTGCGACGGCATGCGTGATCGTGCTCAATGCGATCGGCGCGACGGTGTGCGTCTTCTCGCTCTTGACCAGGAACAGGCGCTCCCGATCACGCAGCGATGCCTGCGCGACCAGTGGTGCGGTCATGGCCAACAGCTTGTCGATGAGGTTCGGTGCGGCGTAGCGGCGGCGGCGGTCGAAGGAGCGTCGCTGGACACGCTTGAGCTTGTCGCCGGCCCGCCCCTTGTCCCAGTCGATGATCACCCGGAACTCGTCAAGGGGATGCGGCCGCTGGCAATCACGCCGGAACAGCATCAGCGGCTGCGGATTCGCGGCCGTCTGGATCGCCAGTGCAACGTAGAACGGCAGCAGTGTTTCACCCGTCAGGTGCAGGTAGCCTGCCAGCGTGCGTAGTCCGCCATGGCGCGTGATCACGGACCTGCTGAAACGATGCCCGCCGAGGGTCAGTTGCGCCGGTATGATCCCGTCGTTAAGCTGCGCGAGGTCGCGGATCAGGCGGTACAGATCCGCGGATACCCCTGCGGGCACGGTGTCCCGGCGCAGTATCTGTTGCCCCAGATCAAAGCGCTCCCAGGCCGCATCAATGTCTTCGTAGCATGCCCGCAAGATCGCCTTGAGCTGGTCCTCGGACAGGCGCCGCCGCAACTGGTGCTGGTTATTGCGGTCCGGATAGGCCCGAAACGGGAAGTCGATGCGCTGCGGCAGACGCGATGGATGGAGCCGCTTCGTCCAGTTCACCAGTTGGCGCAGATAAGACAGCAGGTTGGCCCGTGCGGACAGCGAACGAGGTGTACCTGCAAGGGTGGTCTGTTGGTCCAGCCACACGATGTAGCGTCCGATCGTGGCCGTGTTCAGGTCGTGGGTTGACTGGATGCCGGTGTCCTCTCGCGCGAAGCGTGCGAAGCTCTGTAGCGATTGCCAACAGGCGCGCTGTGTGAGCGGCTTGGACGCCACGTGGTGATGCCGGAAGGCATCGGCCAGGACGTAGGTTACGTCCACCGGCAAGGCGAGCGTCATCAGGTCGTAACGCCGGACGACCTCGCCCCAGCCATCGCGGAACACGACAACACCATCGCCCTCGCTGGGCTTCGCGGCGCCGGGCGCGGCCATCAGGCGCCGGTCGATCTTTGCGCGGTTACCTGCCATCGGGGATCAGCTCGCCGTAGAGGTAGTCGATGCTGCCGGCCAACTCGCGCTCGTTGAGCTCAACGCAGCGCAGGTAGATCGCGGTGCTCTGGATCGAGCTATGGCCGAGCAGGACCTGTACCGTCTTGAGCGGATTGATGTCCGGCGTGAGCAGCGCCTGGCGTTGTAGCCTTACCAGCATGGTCATGGCGAAGGTGTGGCGCAACCAGTGCACAGAACCAGTCAGACCCGCGGCGCGAAACGCCTCGTTGAAGACGGCCGACAGTCGCTCGCGCGTTATCGCTGCGCCCTGGCTATTCAGGAACAGGGCATCAGGCGGTCGGTAGCTGGCGTGCCGGCGGCGCAGGGCGCGGATCTGCGGCGTGCGGATTTCGTCGATGTAGCGGTGCGTGCAATCAATCAACCGGATCGGCGGGTATGCGGTGCGCGGCCGATCTCCCTTGGTGATGGTCAGCGCGACGCCAATCAGCGGACTGTGATCGGCGTCAAGGTGCGCCGTCTCGGGTATCTGGAACACCGACAGGCCGCACAGTTCCTTGCGTCGCATTCCCGTGACCAGCGCCCATTCAGCGATCAGACGGTACGGCATCTCCAGCTGGGCGAAGAGGAGTCGCAGCTGGTCGACACGCAGCGGGCGCGGCAGGCGCTCATGCTCAGACACCGTGAGCGCGTTGGCCGGCACTATCGACGGACCGGTATGCAAATGGCCGAGGAAAGACTGTCGCCGCTTGGCGAACACTCGCACATCGACGAAGTGGAAAGGCAGCTCTTCGATCCAGCCCCGGTCACGAGCCCACGTGTAGAAGCGGCAAACCGTGTGGATGCGGTCGTTCACAGTGGACCGGGCGTAGGGCCGTCCGGTATGTGGGCTGGGGTTCTCCAACATCCGGTTTCGATACGCGGCGATGGTGGCTTCGCCGATCGTCTGCCAGTCAAGTCCGGACTGCTCGATGCTGTCGAACCAATCGTGCAAATGCTCGGCGTAGGTGCGAACAGTTTCCACAGCGTGCGAGCGGCCAGGGATCGTCGCCAGTTCGAGCAGATAGGCAAACGCCGGCTCGATAATGGCCATGCGATCCGAGAGCAGAATCGGCAGACCCTCCGGTATGCCCGGGTGGTCGGCGACAGCGCGGATAATTCTGGCCATCGGCGTCCTCCGTGGCTGTCGCGCTCATCCAGGTCATCAGACAGTGGATGGCCCGCAAAGCCTTGCGGCTTAACAACAAGGACGGTCGGCGTGACCTGCTGTTATCGGGGGCACGAACGGCCGGCCGACGCGCGCCAGGGCAAGCTTGCCCTGGCGCGCGTCAAGGGAAGTCCTTCGCCAGCTTGAGGACTCCCAATGACAAGTGAATGACAGACAGGACACGTCACGCGCACGACCTAACATCGGCTCGCGATGCTGGTTCTCGATCAGCGACACGGCGACGGCATCGGCTTCGCTCACAACCTTGACCGGTACGGGGTAGCTGTCATCGATCCGGCCAGTCGTGCGCAGCAGTTCCAGTGCGAGCAGGCGACGCTGGCCCGCACATACGCCCAGCTTGCGCTGCTTGCCGCGCGCCTTCATCTCGTGGGTTACGAGGTTTTGCATGACGCCCGCTGCGGCGATGTTCCCGGCCAGCGCCTCGATGCCGGTAGGCGCTTTGCGGCGCACGTTGTGCGGCGACTTGCATAGCAGACCGAGCGGCACGTACTCGATCTGGGTCTCGTTGCTGAAACGGCTTTCGACAACGGTTTCGGTTGCACGACTTTCAACGATTTGATCCACGGTTATCTCCGGTTATGGCCATCGCTACATGCGAGGCACACAACCATTATACGGACAAAATGACCTAAGTAAAGATTATATTAATGGACGTCGTTTGGAATTTTTAATTGGATAATAAAAGCGATTTAAAATGAAAATTAAAACAATCTAATGTTAGGACAAAATGTCACTATAATTAAGTTGTGCCTCGCATGTAGCGATGGCCATAACCGGAGATAACCGTGATTGATAATGAAACCAGAATCTCGTCAAACGTTGTTGTTGATGAGTTGCGCCTGAATTTCCTTCCTCACTACCTGGGCGCGCAATACCTCCAGGGCGAGTCGTTGGTGTACGACTGGGCCGCGCGCCTTTCGAGTGCCTACAACGGCGGTTCGTGGGACTTCTTCCAGTTGTCGAACGGCGGCTTCTATATGGCCCCTGCAAACTGCGGACGGGTGCATGTACGGTGGCATATGAACGGCTACAGCGACATGATGGGCGCGGACGCCTTCGGCATCGTCGTCACGCTGTTTGCCCTGTGCCATCTGGCGGAAAAGTGCGGCGATGACAGCATCATCGAGCACTACCACGAACTGCGCGCCTACGCGACGCAGCACGTAGAGGCCGCGAACATTCTTCGCGCTATCGACTAATCAACCAGCCCCGGCCTGCGGGCTGGGGTCTTTCACCCTATCTGAAAATCAGTGAGGAAGAAATGGACATGACGCAAATTCGCCCAACCTGGCTGACCGCACTTCTGCCTTTGCTGGCCGTCTACCAGTACGGGGACCGTGAAATCGTGCGTGCTGAACTGTTCCGTATGGCGCTGTCGGCGGATGCGGCGGCGAAGACCGCCGACGCGCTGCACCGCATCGCCAACATGCTCGACCGGGACGGTCATGCGATCGACATGCACCGCGAAGAGCTTCGCGCGATCGCGCGTGCCGCGCTTTCGGAGTTTGACCGCGTACCACCCCGTGCGCCTCTGGTAGCGGTTCACGAGGCAGTCCGCCGCACCCGCGAGCGTGCCGCATGACGACAGAACTGAAACGGGGTTGCGAGCTGAAGCGCGGCGACGTGCTGCACACATGGTTCGGCAATCAGACGATTCTTGAAATGCTGCCGTACAGCGGCCCGTTCGACTTCATCTGCGGTGTGGCAAAGTTGCCGGATGCCGATATGTCGATCGACCGGAGCGGACTCTACGAAGTGTTGTTCGCCCGCTAACCTGAACCCTGAACCGCCCGCGTGCGTATGGACACATTTGCGCGCGGGCTTCGGAGCCTGACATGCCAACCTTTACAATTGCCGAGATTGAACAGGCGATCAACATATGGCGCAACCGCCAGGCGTCGGGAGAAGACGCGGCGCTGTGCCCGAAAGCGCGTCACCTTGCCGATATCTATGGCGGGATGATCTACACACACGCAACGGCCATTGACGTGTCTTCGCTGTCTGCCGAGCAGGTGGACGCTGTGACCACCGCCCTTTATCAACAGGAATTGCCGCTATGACCGACGAATCGAAGTTTTCCCCCGAAATGCTCGAACAGTTTCGCCGCGAGCAGCAGGAAAGCGACGCCCACTTTACTGTCGCGGCTGGACGGTTTTTTGACGCATGGAAACAGGCTGCCATGCTGGCCGGTCCAGTCTATTTCGGCGATGGAACCAGAGAGGCTGTTGAGAACGCGAAAGACAAGTGGGCACTCGCGCCCAATGGGGCGGTCATTCTCGACGCCTTCGGCGTTCTCAGCAGCGGCGAGCGCACTTTCCTTGCCGCGCTGTATTCGTTCTACAACTCGGACGATAGCGTTCTTCTGTGGGAGAAAGCAGGCATCAGGGGCTTCGCCGACCTGTCAGGGCTGGACCTTGTTCGTCGCAAGCTGATCGCGGAGCTTTTGCTGAACTACGTTGGTTGGTAACGGGCAGGCGTGTCTGCGTCCGAGGCTGACAGGCGCCGGCTCGCCAGCCCGATCGCAGACACCGGTGCCGGACAACCCCTTTCCTGCTAAACCAGGACTCGTATTGTCCGGGGGCGCATCGCGCGCGCCTGCGCGCCCGGATCGAGGCGCACGAATTGATAAGGACCTCCCTCACGCGAGCGCCGGGATATGCCACGATGGTGGCGCAGGTCCGATCAATCGAGCAAGGAGAACGTCATGAACAGGATTGTCCGTGTAGGCGTTGATCTGGCGAAGAACGTGATGCAGCTTCATGGCGTCGATATCGCGGAACACGTGGTGATCAGGAAGGCAGTCACGCGAGAGAAGTTTCTTGAGTGGTTCGCGAATCTGGCACCTTGCGTGGTCGCGATGGAGGCCTGTACAGCTTCTCATTTCTGGGCGCGCCGACTTCGCGAATACGGACATGATGTAAGGCTTATTCCGCCGCAGTTTGTGGTGCCGTATCGCAAGGGCGGCAGCTCCGTCAAGAACGATGCGGTGGACGCCGAGGCAATTTGCGAAGCAGCCAGTCGGCCGCATATGCGTTACGTTCCGGTCAAGACGCCAGCCCAGCAAGGCGCGCTCGTGTTGCATCGCATGCGCCAGGGTCTGATTGAGGAGCGTACTGCGCTGGTCAACCGGCTTCGCGGCCTGGTTGCCGAATTCGGGATATTTCTTCCGCAGGGCATTCACCGGTTCAGGGAGAGGTTCGCCGAATCAGTGGAGGACGGGGGGAACGAATTGCCCGGACTCACGCGGGTGGCATTGTTGCGAGGGTGGACGCGAATTGTCGAGCTTGACGCAGAGATCGACTGGTTCGACAAACAGGTCGCCCAGCATGCAAAGAATGATCCCGACGCGAGACGCGTCACGGAAATGTTCGGTGTCGGGTCGATCACCGCTTCCGCCGCGAGTGCCACGGTAGGAGATGCCCGCCAGTTCCGCAACGGCCGACAGTTCGCTTCATGGCTCGGGCTTGTTCCAAAGCAGAACAGTAGCGGCGGCAAGGAGCGGCTCGGCCGCATCACCAAGCAGGGCGATGCGTATCTGCGCACGCTGCTGTTCCAGTGCGCGCGGGTCACGCTGACGGCAGCGCGACGCAGACAGGACCGACTGGCGCGATGGGTTACCCAGCTAGTTGAACGCGTCGGCTACGGCAAGGCGCTGATTGCGATCGCCAACAAGCACGCACGTGTGCTCTGGGCGATCCTGGCGAAAGGTCAGCGATTTGATCCGTCCTACGACGGGCAGCCCCACGGGGTTGCAGCACAATGAAGGACCGATAGCATCGTAAGTTGAAGCAGCCCATGTTGTACTTCATCGCAGACACCCGGTAAGGATAAGCGACAGGTCAGACCGGCAGCGGGAGAACTCGACGGGTCCCCAGGCAATGCGATCTCGCATGTGCCGACGCACGAATGGAGTCCCGCTGCGCGGTTATTATCCGGGCCACGGTCAGCAATGCTGACATCGAGAGGCCGATTGTAGGTGTGCAGTCTGCCAGCCGCTTCGTACCGCGTCGCGATGATTGAAAGATGACTATGGAATGGAATTAAAAGATAGAACTTGGTTTTAACGGGAGGTCCTTATAGGGGACCCGCGCCGGAAGGCGTGGGGAGAGCGCCGACCCGTAGCGGCAGCGAAGGGTCGATCCGGTGAGGCGCCGTGCAACTGTGGCTGGGGTCGTCAAGCAGCCGCAGGCTGCGTGTTTCCACCGCGGCGAAGCCGTGGGGGCTGGATCGAGGACAGAGGCACCAACGAATCGTTCAGGATCAGGAGGGCACCATGTTTCGAGTGCAGGTCTGGGATGACGACGCGAATCACTACGTCGATGTGGTGCTCAGTTTTGACCAGTGGGGGGCGGTCGGATTCAGGCACGCGCAGCGTGGCGATACGCCGGCGGAATACGACGATCCAGGGGAGGCATGGCGAGATGCGGCTGACCTACAGCAACGATTCGACGACGTGATCGTTACACTGTTCGACATGTCGACCGGGGAGCGACACTTTGATGAGCGCAACCTGCCGGAGGTTGGCGCAGATGCCAGTGAAGCTTCGGCGACGCCCGAAATCTGGACGGACGACTGGATCATCCAGCGTGCCGTGCGTATACGGGCGGTGAGTGCTGGCGGCGACGTGTACGAACCATGGCCGGGGTATACGCGCCCGATGACTCGCGATCAGGCAGTCAAGGCGCTCGAGGAGTGCGAAGCGCGGTGGCCGGAACATGAGTTCCGCGCGCATCGATTACGGCTGGAAGAAAAGGTCGCGGCGGACGTGATCGACCGGGCGCGAAGATCCGTCCGATCCAGGAAGTACGACTAAGAGAAAAGGCGATAGAAAAATGACAGTTGATATTCATACACCCATTCGGGCCGAGTGTTTGCTCCCGGCGGATGAGGGATGGGAGCGGCCTCGGGGCGCTGAAGTTCAGGAGGTGGTGCGACGCATCGGCCTGTCGGGTCGGGCTCTTGCCAGGGTGCTCGGGCTGAGTGAGCATGGCGGCCGCCAGGTCAGACGCTGGATAAGCGGAGAAACGCCCGTCCCCTATATAGCGTGGGCAATTCTCTGTGATATGGCGGGCCTGGGCACAATCTGGCGTGGCAAAACCCTTGAATTGGGGTTGAGTGGTATGGCTGAATCAGCGCCCGATGACGAATGACCCGGCGTTACGTTTTGCTGTCAGCGCTGTTGCGCGAAAAAAAGAAAAGCCGGCGCCCCGAGGCGCGCCGGCTGAATGTCTTGGCTACATTTTGAGGCCGGTCAGAACCTGAGAGGCTTTCAGAATATCCGCTTGTCTGGTCCAGGTTTCAGGCGCTTAGCGCCTGATTGAAGGGTTGCGCGTCAGCTCGCCGACCAACTGTGGACTCCGTTCGACGCTCGAGCGACGCCTTGAGCTTTTCTTCGGCATTCGCGATGAAGTCGGACAGTTCGCGCTCCATGGCCGAATCCTTGGCGCCCGGCTTCCACGTCGCGGCTCCGTGCCGCCGGCGCGTGGTCCGAGCAAGTGCTAACGCTGCCATTGCAGCCTTTGAACATTCGTATTCAACCTGGCCACAAACGTCGATCGGCTCACCGAATTCGCGGAAAGCTTCCACATACTCCCGAGCGGCGTACACCGTTGCCGGATACTCGCGCAGCTCGGAGATCACTTTGCGGCTCAGGACGCGCCACTGAAGCTTGTCCGGATAGGCAAAGACGGAGATGGACACGCCCTTGCTGGCTTCGCGGCTCATCGGGCCGACCGGCTCCGATGCCGCCCAAGCGGCCTTATGCATCATTGTCCGACAGGTTCGAGCGTAGCTTTCCAGCGATAACGCAAGTTCCAGTGCTGTGTCGCGTCGCTGACGCTTGCGCTCCCTGGCATCCCTTGCCGAGATCCACGCGAGCGTTATGACAGAGCCGACTGCCCCAGACGCCAGCGCCAGAATCATTGGAGTGTTCCAGTCAAGTCGCTGGAGATATTCAAGCCATTCCTGCCGCATACGATGCGCCTCGGAGAAAGAGGTGCACAGAGTATAAGCAATCACTTGCGGAGTATTCAGAGCAAAAAATGAGGCGTGTGTTTTCGCCACAAACGCTCCGATGGGGCGGTGCGCATCTTGACAGACCGTGCCGAACCAGTGCACTCGTCGGCCCAGTACCAGGGGAGGGGCATCAAAAGATTCAGGCCGGTTCGCTTCTTAAGCGGACGGGTAACGACGTTGGTCGGAACGGAGGCAATGTGTCCGCGTGCTGCCGCTCTCGGCAAGCGCTGTTCGATTGCTGGCCGATCGGCAAGGTTCGTTAAGGGTTATTCGATGCGTGCCATCGGCCACAGGAATGTGACGGTGTCTCTGCGCGTGTTGGCAGGCGTCGAATAAGCCTCGATGGAGGAAACCGCGGAGTGCCCCGATGCGGTTCGAGCTTGGCGGCTATGGCGATTGATCGGTCAGGATGCTCAGCGGTGCCGGATGCGGCGCGGCCACGCGGGATGCTTCATACGCGCTGACGCAGTGATGAAGCGGTGCATTGGCACAATTGTGTTGGCGAAGCGGACGTGCAAGGGAGTGCGCGAAGCGACACGCGCAAAGGTCCGCCCGTGGGCCGCGTTGCCGCAGAGCCGACGTTCGACAGGCAGATCGAGCAACTGTTGTCCTCATGTCTGACTCCGGCACATTGGCGGTGCGCGGATGGGGGCGCTGCGCGCGAGGATGTCGATGACGATCATTGCTGCTCCGCAGTGCCGGCAGATGAAGACGGGCCGCGTTTGGAGGACGGTGTCATCCGGTGGCGGGCTGACCTCGGGTGCGACGTGCAGCAGGTCCCGCACCTTCGCGAGACTGGCGCGGCGCACCGGGTTGGCGAGCAGTCCGTAGTGACGGATGCGATGGAAGCCACCGGGCAGCACATGGAGCAGGAAGCGGCGCATGAATTCGCCGGTTTCGAGGGTCATGGTCTTGTAGCGGGTGCGTCCCTTTGTACGGTAGTCCTTCCAGCGGAACGTCACGCCACGCTCATCGAAGGCGACGAGGCGCTGGTTGGAGATGGCGACGCGGTGCGTGTAGCGTGAGAGGTACTCGAGCACCGCTTGCGGTCCGGCGAACGGGCGCTTGGCGTAGACCACCCATTCGCAGGTACGTAGCGGCGCAAGCCACCGGGCAAAGGTGGCGGGATCAGCGAGCCCGGTGTACTCGCCGAAGAACTGCAACTCGCCGCGCCGGTGTGCGTCTGCGAGTGCTTCGAGGAAGCGGCGCCGGAACAGGCGTGAGAGGACGCGCACGGGCAGGAAGAAGCCGGGCCGGCAGGCGATCCAGCGCTCACCGTCAGGTGACAGCCCGCCACCGGGTACGATGCCGTGCACATGCGGGTGATGCGTGAGCGCCGAGCCCCAGGTGTGCAGTACGAGCGTGGCGCCAATCTGGGCGCCGAGATGCCTGGAATCCCCGGCGATCGTGCGCAGCGCGTCAGCGGCGATGTCGAGCAGCAGGCCGTAGATGATCCGTTTGTTGTACCAGGCGATCGCACTGATGGGTGCGGGAAGCGTGAAGACGACGTGGAAGTACTCGATGGGTAGCAGATCGGCCTGGCGTGCCTTCAGCCAGCGGTGTGCGGCGCTGGCCTGGCACTTCGGGCAATGCCGGTCCCGGCATGAGTTGAAGGACACCTCTGTCCTTGCGCAGCCTGAACAGCGCAACACATGTCCGCCCAGTGCCGCCGTGCGGCACCGTTCGATGGCTGACATGACCTTCAGCTGCCCCAGGCTCAGGCGTGTCGTGGCTCGCCACGCCGGCCCGTGGCTGCGGAAGATGTCCGCAACCTCCAGCATGAGATGCTGCAGGGTATGGGCTTATCCAGGAGGCAGGCGGTCCAGTGGACTGGTGACTTCATGCAGCAGGTCGGTGGCCACCTGCACATAAAGTGCGGTGTTCTCAAGCTTGGCGTGGCCGAGCAGAACCTGGATCACGCGGATATCCACCTTCTGTTCGAGGAGATGCGTCGCAAAACTGTGGCGCAAGGTATGCATGGATACACGCTTGTCGATGTGCGCGGCTTCGGCGGCGGCATGAATGGCGCGGTTCAACTGTCGCGTGCTTAACTGGTCGAGCGGATCGAGCCCGGGAAACAGCCACCCGCCGTCAAACATCTTGCCCTGCGCACGGGCCATGCGCCACCATACGCGCAGACGCTCGAGCAGCAGCGGCGAGAGCATGGCGTAGCGGTCGCGGCGGCCCTTGCCCTGCTCGATACGCAGTGTCATGCGTTCGCTGTCGACGTCGGTGACCTTCAGCGCTACGACTTCACTCGCGCGCAGCCCGGCACCGTAGGCGACCGACAGCGCAGTCTGGTGCTTGAGGTTGCCGGCTGCCTCGATCAGCCGCCGCACTTCGTCGGGACTGAGCACGACGGGCAATATGCGGGGAACGCGCACCGGTTGCATCCTGACTATCAGCTCGGGCCGGTCGAGCGTGACCGTGAAGAAGAACTTCAGGCCGGTGATCGCGTGGTTCAGCGACACGGCCGATGTGCCGTGATCGACCAGATAGAGCTGGTAGCGGCGCAGGTCCTCGACGGTGGCCGTGTCAGGTGAGCGCCCGAGAAACCGGGCGAACTCACGCACGATGTGCAAATAGATGTCCTGCGTCTTGGGGGCTAGCTGGCGCATGCGCATGTCGTCGATCATGCGTTGGCGCAATGGGCTGACGTTTGCCGGTAAGGAGGTCATGATTCGGCTCCTGTTGAAGAGCGAGGCGGATTGCCTCGTTCGCCAACATAAACCGCGTGACCGGCGTGACCTTCACCTCCAGCGTCGGATCGCAGGCCCTACCGCGCGAGCGGTTTAGTCCTGCGGCCATCTACGGTCCTTGGTCCACGCTGTTACACGGACATACGAAAGTCGGGTTCACCAAAAAAGAGCGGACAGTCGCATAGCGTTCACGCGTGTCGCTTCGTCGTCGACGAAGCGGCCAGTTGAAACAGATGAAGAAGCGATGCAGAGCGTCTACCGTCTGCAGTGGTCCGCTCCAGAATTGACTTGACTGCACATACGAGTCCTGCCGACGGCAACCGGCCGTTTTCGGGAACTCGCAGCCGCAGTGTCTTTAAGGAAGCCCACTTTCAGGTGTCGGGGAGGCAGTGATTGTACGGTGCGCAAATTGGCCCGCAAAGCGGCCTAATGGGCGGATCTTCCGACGACTTCTCAGGCTTGGTGTCGGGCGGGCTGCCTGGCTTGGAAGGGGGCGGCTTTTTCTTGTCGTCTTCTTGAGGCTGGTTGCCGCCGTCATTTGTTGACAAGGATAAGTAAGCAGCCATTCTTGGTTCCCACACTTGCGACTTAATCAAGTCGCGCATCTCGATAAGTGGCGCACCTCGTAAGATTTCTGGCAGCGTTTGGGAAAGAACGGATCCGACTGTCCACGACCTGGACATTGAGCAGGGGCTTACGCTTCCATCCGGCAAGACACAGAGAATTCCCTTCCAGCAGGAGCCGCATAATTGCTGAATGTCGGAGCAGCATTTTTCCTTTGCCCCTCGGCCGAATCCACGGAGATCGTCCGACCGGACGGTGGTAATGCCAAGGCTCTTTATGAAAGTTTCTGTCGAGCTTAGCTGGTCCCGGTTCATGTCCATCGCCACGACTGAACCTCGGATCTCAATTCCTGCGCTGAACATCCTGCGCACATTTTCAACGGTTCGATGGTGCGAACCTTTCCGACCAGTAATCGCGTCATGAACCTCCGATCGGTCAGAATAAATCGCGGACGCCACGCGGACTTTATTGCGGACCAAAGCATGAAGCAGCTCTTCCGATATATGCGTCGCATTTGTCACGATCGAGATGCTGAGGTATCCAACCTCTCTCGCATAGTCGAGTAGTAACGGTAGGTCCTTGAAGAGAGTCGGTTCGCCTCCAAGGAACTGAACATTTCGACAGCCGCAGTCCGCGGCCTCGGATATAAGGCTTTTGTACTTTTCTAGATCCAGCAGATCCGGTATCGATGGTTTGGGGCCCGAATTTGCGTAGCAATGCACGCATTCGAGATCACACTTGTTAGTGAGCTCAAGCCAAAGATAATCTAAATTCTCCTGGTGCACCTGTTGGGCGGCAATCGCTCCACCCTCAGCGGTATCGACGAGCATTCAAATTCCCCTTTGAAAATTTGGGTAAGACGCAGTGCATCAAGGCGACATGTTCAAGCTGTAGGAACCGCCGAGAATCAAAAGCATCGATAAGGAGAACGCTGGCTATCGCGTCGATCGGCACCGGGCCAACATGGGCTGCCTCGACCGCTGGAAGTATTTTCAAATTGCCACCGTAACACTGCCACATGCCAAATAGCGCGGCTGGCTCAATTATGGAATCTTGCGCGCAAGCATTCACGTCGATACGAAACCAAACTGCCACTGGCGCCCGCTTTTCGCGCCCCAGCCACCCCCTCCACGAAGAAGGGTCTAGTTGCAGGGCGTTCGGCGGTACGCGGAAATCGAATAGGCTGACCCCGCCAAAGGATCGGACAAAAGCATCGCAATAAAAAGCTTCCGGAATATCATGCTTGATTTTTTTCGAATCTAGTATTGAACGAGCGTTTGTCGACGATGTTGCGTGCCATAGGTGGCCCCTCAGCACTTCCCACAGTTCGTCTGGCACGCCATCGACATGTAACATGACCAACGTCGCCGTGGATGGCGACTCCTTACGGAAAGGTTTGCCGCTTGGGTGAATCGAGGAAGACTGCCGCTACGCCTCCGTTTCCGCATCTCCAATCCCGGCAGGTCCAACGCCCTTCCGATAACTCCGAGAGTACGTCCCGGAAACACCTCAGACGAAAAAATTCGCGAAACGGGTAAACCGATAGGGGGAGGGTTTTTCCCCTTGCGAACCATTCCGGCGAGTGACCTCGTCGTTCTCCCTGAAAACTATGCGGCGCAAACGACTTTGTCAAGGTAAGCTGGGGCGACCGTTCTTGGAGATCCAACGGCATTTTTGTAAACTTTCAATCTACGGCTTTGATTGACGTTACGAACCGTGCTCTCCGCCGGGTGCGCGCTCTGCTGACCGCCGCCGTGGTGCGGCCCGCAAAGGGCGTGATACACCTAGGATTTGTCTGTAGTGGATCTTTGTCTCCTTGATGAATAATGACTGCACCGGGTCCAGAAAATTTATCCCTTTTATTCGAACGAGAGCGTTGGCTTTTGTTGCCCAACGTCTTTGATCCGAAGATCGCCACCGCTTTGGTGAGTGACCTAATGAGCAGCGGCCCACGTCAAGTGACGGCGGGGCCAGGGGATGAGTGGTGGAACGAATACTCCATTGCCGAAGATAGCAATCTCGGCAGCGTATTAGTTAGCCCGATGGTTGTTAACGCAATCAACAGCATATGGGGCCGGGAGGTCAGTTTCACTACCCGTCTATGGGGGCAGGTCTATAGAGTAGCGCAGCGAATTCCTTGGCACACCGACGGCAGTGGAGATATTCAATTCGTGCTATGCCTAGAGGCCGCCCCATTGGGTTGCGGAGGCACGTTGTTGCTTTGTACCAAAAGCGGCCAGATCCAAGTAAACCTCCAGGTAGGCGACGGCCTACTTTTCAAGGCAACGGATCTTCCACATTCAACGACGCCGATCTGCATGACGGAAAATCACGTCAATCCTCGCCGTGTCGTTGCCGTTTCCCGCTTCTTCATTGCATCCACTGAGTGACCAAAGTTGGCAACGCCGTTTTGTTGTCCGTGAGTGGCCGTATCGAGCGACTGCTCCGCACCCGATATCTGTCGTTGAACCTCCGACGGCTCGGCCGTCGGAAGTGGGTCGCACCCAGCCGCTCGCCAATCCTCGCAACTTAAGGAGAGCTACATGACGGCTTTGGAGGCGAATGCCTTGTGTGGCTTGGGTCGCAGCGGTCGAGGTCGGCTACGGTCGGGCATGAAGCGGATGACATTGTCAGCGATATGACGAAGCAGGCGAGTCAGATCATCGATGGCTGGCGCAACGCCATCGCACAGCCAGCGCGGCAGGCACTGCCGGATGTGGGCAAACGCGCGCGTGCGGTTGATCTTGAACAGCGCGTCGGTGGACGAACAGATCAAGGTGGGCGTGTGTTCGCTGATCTGTCCGTCGCGCTCACCGAGTGCATCCAGGCACAGCAGCGCACTGAGATTGTCGCTGAGGACCTTCGCGGCGAGATCCTGCTGATGCGTCAGCCAGCTCAGTCCGGAGACGGCCTCAAGCGCCAATCGATGCTTGATCCGTTTGAACGCTTCCTCAATTCGCCACCTCTGGTGGTACAGGGCAGCGAAGTCCGCAGCGGGCCATGTTTGGGTATCGAGCAGACTGGTGGCCAGCACACGCACGCGGCCCTCGGGTGTCACGAGCCGAATGAGGCGCACCGTGACCGGCGCACGTTCAATCTCGTAGTCGCTCGCGTCCGGACGGTTTGGCGGTGGCAACGTCACGATCGCCTCGCCTGCACCGCTGCGCAGGAACGTTGTGACGGCAGCGCCGCCGATGCTGTCAATGCGCATGCAGAAGTGAATCGCGCGCATCTGGAGTGCGGCCATCAGCCAGGAGGCGGGATAACCGCGGTCCAGCACGAGCAGGTCATTCTTGCCCAGCAGATCGAGGTGCTCGAACAGCATCTGCCGCTCGCCGGTATCAGTACCGTACAACGTCGCATGCAGCATCATCTCGACGCCGGGCAGGTACAGCGCGAAGACCTTGGCAAACTGGATCACGCGACGCGTGGCATCGCGCGTAGTCAGCCGCACATCGCTCGCGTCGGCGGCCACCACACGCAGCCCGTGCCAGCGCGGCATGCCGATGTGCTGATCGACGAGCGTAAGCAGATGCTGCGTCAGATCGGTGAACACGGTGTGCGGCAGGTTCTGCCGGGCTTTCGAAAGTGCCTGGGCGCTTGCGCCTCGCACCAGTTCGGTCTGGTTATGCAGCACCGCGAAGATGCGGTCGAGCTCAGTCTGAACGCAGGCCCGGTTGCAGCCGAGAAACCAGCTGATCAGTGTGGCGAAGTCCAGCTTGCGGCGCCGGCTGAAATGCCTCGGATCGGCAACATGACGCGTACGCAGTTCCGCCGAATGCAGGTAGCTGATGAACCCGCTCAATATAGGGATAACCCGAGTTCATATCGTGAAATAGTGAGGATTACGACATTCAGAATCCTACCCGCTCAGCCCCGTGTTTACAAGCCTCTGCGGCTTAAGTTGATAGGATTGAGCCGCTCGCAGCGCCTCGACGCAGTACGCTATATGCAAAAAGTATGAGACGATAAACTCAGAAGCCGCGTTGGGTGCACGTCGAAAAAGTATTTAGAGGATTTCAAAAGGAAGTCGGAATGACCATTTCAAAAGCCAGTGACCTAATAGCAGAAGTCAGAAAAGAAGCCTTCAGGAAATTCGCATCTGCTGTAACTCCAATCTACGCATTTGTGGAAGACAACGATCCGGTACTGATCGGAACTTGCTTCGCGATCGAATATAAGAATCGGAAGTTTCTGGTTACAGCCGCGCATGTATTGGACAATCACAAGTTCGCGACGCTGGCCGCAGGTTCTCCCTCGGGGGAGTTCGTGACGATAGAGGGGCATTTCCATATGACTCCACCCGGTGATAGCGGCCGAAAGGACGATCCTTGGGATTTTGCTTGGCACGAGCTTACTGCTGAGGAGGCGGCGAAGTTGGTCTGCGTTCCTGAGAGCGACCTCGAGACACAAAGCGTCCCGGGCGCAAGCCAATCGTTGTATGTGGCGATAGGTTTTCCCGTCTCGAAGAATAAGAAAATAAAACCGGAGCATAAACGTGCGCGTCGGCTCGCTCCGTCACCTGCAATGTATATAAATTCGGGTGCTGAAGCTTCGGCATATTTTTCGAAACGGGGCATGTCGCAGGAAACCAACATCGCTATCAAACGGGAGGGCCGAGCTTACAATGACAACGGCCAGCAAGAAAATACGATCGGCCATAGAGGGCTGAGCGGTGGTCCACTGATCAATAGTGGGTTGCGGCTACCTGCAACTATCGACGCACAAAAGATCAGTGGCATAGTGATAGAAGGCGATGACGACAATCAAAACCATACGATCATCGTCGCGGTACGCCTATCAGTCGTTCTTCAGTATATCGATGCGGCGGACAGTTCCGACTAAGCATTGCTACCGGCCGCGGATGGCGCATCGTCTAGAAATCTCTTTGGTATGTGGCGATGCTTGCGGTCATCTTGACGTACACAACTATTTCGGATCGACGCGTCGTCCAAGAGTCAAGCAGTCGTTGTGGAGCATGCGCCTGCATCAGCGGCAAGGTAGTGAGAGACATGAGTCATGGGCCGTGAATGGCCGCTTTCTAGAGAAGTCAATGTCCCGTCCGGGTCGATTAGGGAAATTCTGCGTCCGCTCGGGTTCGGCCATGAACGGCTGTTCGATACCGCTGTCTAGGTCGTTGACACTTTGCCTGCTATGCGTGGGACGAGCGCGAGTCGTGCGTTGACACGCATTCTTCGTGGATCCGCCGCTTTCCTCATCTTGACATTCTGTAGTCGGTTCCGGCGGACGAGCCAATGCACTGGTCGGCTGCCTCCGGTCCGCTGGCGATCTGACTGGAGGATTCTCCCGGCAGTGCTAGACGGTTGAGAAGGAGCAGGAGTCAGCGACTACAGCTCCCAATCACGCCAGAAACCTCCCCGTAGGCGCAGATCATCCGGCGCGTACACTACCGATTGTCTCGCCTTTGCATCTCACCGATAAAACCGTGCCTTTTTCAACGCCTTTTTGACGCAGCGATCTACGGATGACTGAATACGAAATATCCTCTGCATCTACTTCCACCCATGCGCCGTCGTCGTCGTTCATGAACATGATCTGCCTCTCCCTGCTGCGCAGGTTGGTTCCCAAGCTATCACCGAGATGAACGATCCGCGATTCAATGCGGGTCACGCGTTGATTGATCTAATCCAGTCTGGCCTGTTCGTTACTCATGATGTTCTCCTTGGTAAGTCACCCGTAGCTTGGACAAAGGTGTGTCGTTACACTTTTGTCCGCGTCGTGTATTGCAGATGGGCCGGAACGGCAGAGAACTACGACACGTGCCTGCCATTGGGATTACGTCCATTAAATTTCACAGTCGTAATACTCGCAAGTCTCGCTCGCTGAAAGTGGGGAGGGTTAAGCGACGGACTACCTCTTTGTCGTTTTAGGCTCCATTTGCGCACGCGCACGATTTAGTATCGCGAAGTCTTTTTGTGTGAGTGGGCGCCCATTGACGTCGAAGCCCGTCTGAGACTGCTTCTTCCCAAGTTCGTATAACGCCTTAAGCACACTCAGCAGGGACTCACGTTCAATTTTAGTCAGATCGGTTTTCATGATGTACCTCGACTATGTCGGATTGCTTGCACGCGCTTCGTCGTCACCGGTCAATAGGTGACCACTGCTGTCTGCGCGACAACTGATTCGGACAAGCGGTCGTCAACAACCACTTGTCTGCGTTGGTCGCATCAGATGAGCCGCGAGGATCGGACAACTTCCAGTCGTTTGGCTCACCTACCCATATTCCGCGCGAGTACTGATAGTTTCAAGGCGCAGAACGTGACCACCGCCGGCCACATGGGTAAGCCGCCATGGCCGCACTCGATGAACGCATCAGGAACATCGAGGCGCAAACTGTGCGAAGTGGTTGGCGGCGACCCCGTTACCTCTACGTTGAACGGCAGGTATCGGGAAACGGCTATCACCTCTGTGGGGTCGAATCCGGCCCTTGATTGTCGTCGCGGCCGTATCTCTGATATGGCTTCGCTATAATCAATCGCTTCCCGGCGTCGCAATTGTCAAATGACACAAAGTCGTCCCCCCCCAAAGACTAGTTTATAAGGCGCAGTGAGCAGCGCTGGTCAACTTTGCGTCAATTCTCATGGGACTGTTAAAAAGCGTGGGGTTTTCGGCGCGGTAGCATTGGACCTTGCTGGTGTCTATGCCGAGGTGTGCGATGAAAATCGTCATTCGCGTCGAATTGATGACCGACTGGGGTGATGCAAAGACGATCGAGGTGGGCCGCATTGACCGGCCAAGCCAAATGCTCGATGCCGAATCAGTAGGACTGTCGATGGCGGAGGGAAAGCAACTGCTTCATAACCTCCAACAGGCGGTGATCCCCGCCCAGACCGACGAAATCTGCACCTTGCGGCGCATCTGTCGACGATGCCATCGCTGGACGGCGTTGAAGGATTATCGGCGACGCAAAGTCGATACCGTGTTTGGTACCGTCAGCTTCCGCAGCCCACGCATTGTGTCGTGCGCCTGTGAGCCGCCTTGGTATTTGGAGACAGCGTTCTGCCCGCTATGGCCGATCATACCGGAGCGCGCCACGCCGGAGTTGTTGGCCCTTCAGGCGAAACTCGCAGCGCAGATGTCGTATCGACGAGTGGTCGAGACGATGCGCGAATTCCTGCCGGTCAGTGAAAAGTTCAATCATGTGACGGTCCGAAACAGGACGTTGCGGGTTGGCGCACGCATTGACGCCATTGAACTGCCGGACGCGCAACTGCAAAATCCCTCTACCGAATGGACCCTGGCGATCGACGGTGGGTTCGTGCGCGGAAGGGGACAGGCCGAAATCCGAAGCTTCGAAATTCTAACCGAACGGCTCGCCGCGCCGGGGGAAAAGCCGCGCGTCTTCGCATGCGTGCGAAGCGAACTGCCGGACCTAGCCGAGCGGCTCGCTTGTCTTGTCGAGACGCATAGCGGTACGTCGCACCCACGGCTCTCGGTGATCACCGACGGTGCCAATGGGATCCAAAGCATCTATCGTCAACTTCCATTTACAGCGACGCCGATACTTGACCGGTTTCACATCTCGATGCGGGTGCGCTACCTTGAGCAGATTATCAGGGGTCTGCTGCCACGGTCCGAGACCGAGCAGTACACGAAGAAAGCGCTGCGCACATATGTCAACCGATTACGCTGGTGCTTCTGGCATGCGAACGTAGTAAAAGCGGAGCAACGGATGCGACAGATCTCGCTGCTCTGTCGCATCGTGGTGGCGCAGACGGCTCGATTCGCGCGAAGCCTGGAGCAACTCGACTATCGCCTGAGCGAGTTGTTCGCATACCTCGAGAGCAATAGCGGTTCAACGATTGCCTACGGGAAACACTACCGCGAGCACAGGCCGATTTCGACGGCGATGGCGGAGTCAGCGGTGAACCAGGTGATCAATGCACGCATGTGCAAGCACCAGCAGATGCGCTGGACGTCACGTGGTGCTCATTTGCTAGCCCAGGTCCGATGCGCGGTGATCAATGGTGATCTGGCAATCAAGCTTGCGGCGTGTCGAGCGCGCATCGACGAAGTACCTGAGGACGTGGCCCGTTTTCTAGAGTTCATGCAGCAGGCGGCTGAGGCGGAACCCCACGCTTTTTAACAGTCCCTTGCCTACCGGGACGACTTTAAGTCAATTTCCCGGACAACTTTGTGTCGTTTGACATCTACGGGGTCGAGCCGATCTGCAGGGTGCTGCCGATCGCTCCGTCGACGTATTACCAGCATGTGGCCCGGCGCGCCGATCCAGCACGCCTGCCGGCGCGGGGCCAGCGTGACGCGATGCTGTGCGGGAGATCCGGCGAGTGTGGGAGGAGAACTTCCAGGTGTTCGGGGTACGAAAGGTGTGGCGGCAACTCGCGCGCGAAGGTATTCAGGTGGCCCGCTGCGCGGTAGAGCGGTTGATGAAGACGCTGGGCCTGCGGGGTGTGCGGAGCGGCCGGTTCATCAGGACGACTGTCAGCGACCGTTCGAGGCCGTGCCCGCTGGATCGCGTGCAGCGGCAATTCAAGGCTGAACGGCCCAATACGCTGTGGGTGTCAGATTTTACGTATGTATCGAGCTGGCAGGGTTTCGTCTATGTCGCGTTCATCATCGACGTGTTCGCCCGGCGCATTGTCGGCTGGTGGGCGTCTGCGTCGGCACACACGGACTTCGTGCTGGATGCGCTGGAGCAGGCTCTGTACGAACGACAGCCGGTGCAGCAGGACGGGTTGATCCATCACAGTGACCGCACAAGCCGAGCACCATCCTTTGCTCCGTACAGGAGCTGCTGATGCGACGCCAGACCAGCCCGCAACCGGGCGCTCAACTCGACCTGTTTCATCCTTTTCCGAAGACGCTACAGTGGACGCACCTGCCGCAGGAGGTCCGGCAGGAGGCGGTGCGTTTGCTGGCGCAACTGCTGCGGCAACACCGTCGCGGGCTGTTCGCCGTCGTACACGAGTCGGAGGTGCGCGATGAGTAACAAGATTCGGGCACAGCATCTGACGCGCAAGGCCATGCTGTATGTGCGCCAGTCGTCGGCCTACCAGGTCAGCCACAATCTGGAGAGCCAGAAGTTGCAGTATGCGATGCAGGATCGTCTGCTTCAGTTGGGCTGGAACGAGATCGAAGTGATCGACGAGGATCTCGGGCGCTCTGCGGCCGGAACGCAAACGCGCACGGGCTTCGAGCGGATGGTCGCAGAGGTCTGTCTTGGGCACGTCGGCGCAGTTGCCGCTCGTGAGGTTTCGCGATTTGCGCGCAACAGTCGCGAGTGGCAGCAACTGGTTGAGGTGTGCCGCATCGTCGACACGGTGCTCGTTGATCAGGAGACCGTGTACGCGCCACGGCAGAGCAACGATCGTTTGCTGCTCGGCTTAAAGGGCAGCCTGAACGAATACGTGCTGTTGACGGGTGAACGGAAAATTGGCCAGTCTGGTATCGTGTTTCATCGCGTCAGTTTGGGGTGCGTCGTTTTTCGACGTGATTTCGGGCGCTACGTTTCAATGCACTGTTTTCCGGTCAACTTTCTGTAACGGTTTTTTGTTGACCGCGGAACTTCGGCCGCCTATAGTACGTCCCATTCGCAGGTGCTACACAAGTCCGTCAGGTTTCCGGCGGCATGGTTACTACAGGGGTCAGAGGTGCGGGTCTGGGCGGTGTCCCGCTGCATTTTCTGTTCCCCCACTCATTCCGAAGGGCCCGCCAATGGCGGGCCCTTCGCGTTTGCAGTCTTCCTTTCCCCGCCTCCCAATCAAACGGCCGGCACAATGTCAGTCTGCGTCACTATGCGTTCACCGCATCCTTGAACGCCTTGCCGGCAGTGAACTTGACGGTTTTCGCGGCGGCGATCTGCATTTCGGCGCCCGTCGACGGGTTGCGGCCCGCCCGTGCCGCGCGCGCTCCCGTCGAGAATGACCCGAATCCGATCAGCTGTACCGTGTCGCCGCTGGTCACGGCGCGGGTGACCGCGTCGAGGATCGCGTCGATTGCGGCCCCGGTGGCCGCCTTGGTGTCGCCCGTGCTGGCCGCGACCGCGTCAATCAGGTCCTGCTTGTTCATGGACTGCCCGTTCAGTGAATTGAAACCCGCACCCTACCGCATCCCCTGCCTTCCAGGCAAACTTCAGGCGGCCCGACCTCATAGCGGCGGGCACGTCTGCCCGCCCTCCCCGCGTTCCACGCCGATCGAAAAACCCGCCCTTTTCCCCCGGAACAAAAACCGCCACATCTGTTCAACTGGAGTAATCGCGAACCGGCAATGACGCGAACGACGGGCTGTCGGTTCGAAAGGGTGTGCCGGTACTGATTTTTGGCACGCAAAAGGCTTAGCTGTCCGCGGAGAATCCGCGTGAAGTCTTCTTCCGTCGTCCGGTCTGCGACTACCGGGCATCTGTCCCGGCGGACCTCCACATTGGCCCACGCAACGACTAATCTTCTAGTGGACCGCCGTTCGGGAGACATTGATGCACTCCGAATACAAGGCGTTTCACATCGATGGGACTGTTAAAAAGCGTGGGGTTCCGCTTCTGCCGCCCGCTGCAGGAACTCGAGAAAGCGGAGCACGTCCTCCGGTACTTTGTCAATGCGCGCTCGATAGGCTGCAAGCTTGGTTTCCAGGTCACCATTGATCACCGCGCATCGCACCTGGGCAAGCAGATGGGCGCCACGTGGCGTCCAGCGCATGTGCTGGCGCTTGCACATGCGTGCGTTGACAACCTGGTTCACCGCCGATTCCGCCATGGCCGTCGAAATCGGCTTGTGCTCACGATAGTGCTTCCCGTAGGCGATCGTCGAGCCGTGGTTGCTTTCCAGGTAAGCGAACAACTCGCCGAGGCGATAGCCGAGCTGCTCGAGGCTCCGCGTGAATCGCTGCGTCTGTGGCACAACGATACGACAGAGCAGCGAGATCTGTCGCATCCGTTGCTCCGCTTTTGCGGCGTTCGCATGCCAGAAGCACCAGCGCAATCTGTTGACGTAAGTTTGCAGCGCTTTCTTCGTGTACTGCTCGGTCTCTGACCGTGGCAGCAGGCCCCTGACGATCTGCTCGAGATACCGCACCCGCATCGAGATGTGAAACCAGTCAAGGATCGGCGTGGCGCTAAACGGGAGCTGGCGAAAGATGCTTTGGATCCCGTTGGCACCGTCTGTGATCACCGAGAGTCGTGGGTGAGCGGTCCCGGCGTGCGTCTGGACAAGCGACGCGAGCCGTTGGGTCAGATCCGGCAACTCGCTTCGCACGCACGCGAAGACGCGCGGCTTCTCCCCCGGCACGGCAAGACGTCCGGTGAGAATTTCGAAGCTCCTGGTTTCTGCCTTTCCCCTTCCTCGGACGAACCCTCCGTCGATCGCCAGGGTCCATTCGGTGGTGGGGTTCCGCGGTTGCGCGCCCGGCAGTTCAATGGCGTCAATCCGCGTGCCAAGCCGCAACGTCCTGTTTCGCACCGTCACATGATTTATCTTTTCACTAACCGGGAGAAATTCGCGCATCGTCTCGACCACCCGTCGATAGGACATTTGCGCCGCGAGTTTCGCCTGCAGCGCCAACAGCTCCGGCGTTGCGCGCTCCGGTATGATCGGCCATAGCGGGCAGAACGCTGCTTCCAGATACCAGGGCGGCTCACAGGCGCACGACACAATGCGTGGGCTGCGGAAGCTGACGGTACCAAACACGGTATCGACTTTGCGTCGCCGATAATCCTTCAACGCCGTCCACCGATGGCATCGTCGACAGATGCGCCGCAAGACGCAAATCTCGTCCGCCTGCGCCGGGATCACCGCCTGTTGCAAGTTATGCAGCAGTTGCTTTCCGTCCGCCAATGACAGCCCTACAGATTCGGGATCGAGCGTTTGGCTTGGCCGGTCGATGCGGCCCACCTCGATCGTATTTACATCACCCCAGTCGGTAATCAGTTCGATGCGAACGACGATTTTCATCACGGACCTCGACGTAGGTACGGGCGAGGTTCAATGCTAGCGCTGCCGAAAACCCCACGCTTTTTAACAGTCTCTTTGACAGCCAGCATCGAGCCACAACGGTGGCAAGCCAATTGGCTCTCCATCCACCCGGCAGTCTGCTCTGACACCAGTAACGATTGAACCTCGGCGAGCAAGGCGCGGCCTTCGGCAAGTGTGAGTCCCAGATCGGCGACGCTCCGGTCCTTTCGTTCCACAACAGCAACGGTCGTCGCTGCAGTCTCACTCGTTTCCCCACCCTCCAGGCGGGCCTCGATGATCAGTCGCATAGCAACTCCGATCGGTTGGCAACGTCGCCAGCGTAGCTGATACAGCGAGCGTGCCGGGCGGGCTCGCTGGGTCCTCTTCGTTAGAAACTTCGCAGATTTGAAGCTCCGCATCCCATTGGGTAAGGCGCCGTCGCGCCGTCTATGACGGCGGTCAAGTCGACGAAAATGGCCTCCCACGGTTTGGTTCACTCTCTTTGACAACATCCGCGCGTCGTCGGTCAGGAACTCCGCCGTGTCGAATGGCTTTGTTTTTGTCATGTCGGTCAAAATGAAGAAGCCCGCGATGCCGCTCGGCAAGTCGCGGGCTTGATGCTACGCATGCGATTTTTAACGTTCAGAATCGATATTGAACCAGGGCCGGAGGTGCCCGACGAGCCGGTCTTCTGCAAAGAAGCGCTCTGCGACCGCGTTGTCCGGGAACTCGTCACACCACGAGTAGCCCACGCACTCGTCAATGAGAGCGAGCGGGTTAGCGTGGGTCTGGAAGACGTGCTCGATGCCGAAGCGCAGCTGACACGTCGTCGTACGCGGCTTCGCCTTCGCGTTATCTGATAGCGACTCATGTGCGCGCCCTGCAGCGCCTCGCATGAGGTGCTGCCCGAAGCGCTTTTTCAGATTCGTTGCCTTGCCGACGTACAGGCACGGATACGGCGCATCGCTTGGCCACCAGTCATGGTATTCCACCTCGACCTGCTTGCCCCCCGGCCCGCGTAGAACGATCTCCCGGTTTGCCTGCATCAACTGATCGCGGTTCCCGACCCACCAGAAGGCGTAGACGCCGGCGTTCGCTGGCACGCCGATGTTGCCGCGTGCGTTGACGAGCTTGTTCACCGGATGAACCGCCGTCTCCATCAGCATTGCGTCGGTCAGCAGCTGCCACGCAATTTGCACTTCGCCTGCGCGATTTCTATCGTTCATGGCGCCTTTGATTTCTCCGTTACGCGAACGACATTTCCAGGCTGATGCCGGAATAGTTGACCCGTGGTGCGACCTCGCGGCCATCGCCCTTCTCGAAGTACACGATGCCGTACCGCTCCATTGTCTTAAGCGTGCGCGAGAGGTTGGACTTAGCCCGTCCAGACGTCTCGGCCAGCTCCGTCAACGAAGCCGGGTTCGTCTTGGCGATCAGCGCGAGCAACGCCTGATTCTTTCCCGACAGCACCTGTGCGAACGACTCAGGCGACGAAAACCAGATTTTCGGCTCGTCGGGCGACGGCTTGTATTCGCCCCGCGCGATTGCCATCGTCCGCGCCTTGAATTGCTCCATCGGAGCAATTCCGACTTTCAGGATGTGTTCGTTAGTCATCGCTCTCGCTCCTTTCCTTCATCACTGTTTCGACTTCGGTCCAGAAGTCTGCAAGCAACGTCGCGGCATCCATGTAATCGTAAAACCGGACGCGCTCGCCGGCGTGCTTGTGGTCGTACTCGATTCGCGTTCTGGCACCCGGGCCTGAACCCTCGCGGATCGCATGCGCGTTATCGAATCCCAGCAGGCGAGTACCCTTTTCGTCATGCAGCGTCAGCGAATACTTCAACCCGTGCGGGCGCTCCGGTGTTGCGTCGATCCGCGCTACTTCAAATTTCACCCAACAACACCCGGTGTCGTCGACGGTGTACATCACGCCGTCCAGCTCAAGCAGGGTGTCCAAGCTGTGGTCTCGATCTGTCATGGGATGTATGTTATCACCCGATGACAACAAAGGCAAGGAATGCGCCGGTTACCGGGAAAAACCGAGCGTGTGCGCGGCTTTAACGCGCGATTTACCCCGCTTCCTCGCTAGAACTGCAAAGGTCTAGCAGGCTGGTGAAATACCTCGTGTGGCGGTCATCCGGGACGTGGGCGTAAACGTTGAACTGATGTCATCAATGAGAACGAGATGGAACAGATGCGCGGACCGGATGGCTTTACCGAATCTATGTTCACAGTGTTGAAGCTGGATGATTTCGTGCCGAAGGACCATCCGTTGCGTCCGATTCGCACGTGGCTCAATGACGCGCTTAAACGCATGGACGATGTGTTCGCGCGGATGTATGAGGCGGACGTCAAAGGAGGCCGCCCGAGCATCGCGCCGGAGAAGCTGGTGCGAGCGCTTTTGCTGCAGGTGCTGTACTCAATTCGTAGCGAGCGCATGCTGGTGGAACAGATTTCCTACAACATGCTGTTCCGCTGGTTCGTCGGCTTGCCGATGGACGGGACCGTGTGGGACCACTCGACATTCAGCAAGAACCGCGACCGGTTGCTCGAACACGACGTGCTGGTGTTGCTCTTCAACGAGACAGTCGAGACCGCGCGCGAGCGCGGGTATCTTTCCGGGGAACACTTCAGCGTCGACGGTACGCTGATTCAGGCATGGGCCGGGCACAAGAGCTTTGTGCCCAAGGCAAGTCCAGACGATGATGACCCACCTCCTGACGAACCGCCCGCGCCCAATGACAATTGGCGCGGACAGAAACGCAGTAACGAGACGCATCAATCCACGACTGACGAGCAGGCGCGCCTGTTTCGCAAGAGTAAGGGAACTGGAGCGATGCTCTGTTATATGGGTCACGTGCTGACCGACAACCGGCACGGCCTGGTGGTCAATGCACAGGTGACGCTGGCGACGGGCACCGCCGAGCGCGACGCGGCCGGGGAGATGCTTGCTGATGCCGCGAGTGTTGCGCCGCGCGCCATCACGGTCGGCGCAGACAAGAACTACGACACCGCCGGCTTCGTCGCAGGTTGCCGCGCGAATCGTGTCACGCCGCATGTGGCGCAAAACGACGGCCGTCCGGGCGGTTCGGCAATTGACGAGCGAACTACGCGTTGGCCGGGTTACGCGGTCAGTCAGCAAAAACGTAAGCGCATTGAACAGGTGTTCGGATGGGGTAAGACAGTCGGACGAATTCGCCAGGCGATGTATCGAGGACTTGAACGCGTAGACCAGCTCTTCGTGCTGACGCAGGTCGGCTACAACTTGACGCGTATGCGCACACTTGCCGGCTGAGAGGCACGAGACGATGGATAACGCCGATATCGGTGAACCCACCGGCAACGTCGAATGTCCGAAAACGTGTTCTGCGTTTCAAAACTGCGACCCCAGCGTCCGTCGTAATGCACCCGAACGCATCAACGACCGATATTTCAGCAGCCTGCTAGTACTACTGTGTCACAAACAATTTGAGGTAAAGCAGCAATACGGACATCTCTTTAATCGCCTGGAGATGTGGGCGGCGATTCGCCAGCGCAGCGTTGCGATCGAGTCAGGTACGTGTCGCTGCATTCGCTGGGGAACCGCGTGGGATGTAGTCCGTGGGTAAGGCAGGTGCGCTGCGGATTTCGGAGTTTTTTTTACTGCCTTCATTGAGGCGCTGTGCGACGAGAAACCCATAGGCGGCAATGCATAGGGATGCGTGATGATGAAATCCACGCCACCCACGCCCCTCGAAGTGTCCAAGGCCGAACTCCTGCTTTAGATCCTGGTAGTCGCGCTCAATGCGCCAGCGCATTTTGGCAACGTGAACCAGATGTTCGACAGCCGTCGCATCGGGCAATGTGGAAAGCCAGTATTTGGTTGGCTCGGGTTCACCAATGGGCCACTCGATAAGCAGCCATTCCTCATCGCTCGGCGTAGCCCGCCAATAATCACGGTGAGAGGCCCGCACGCGCAACGCCGCAAAGCGGGAACTCAAGGCGCTACGCGTGCCTTCGCGCCACGAAACCGTGTGATAGCAGGATGGTTCGAGCGCGAGCGCAAGGTCTTTGACTGCGACGGGATTGTGTCCCGGTACCCGGCGCTGCAGGCTTCGTGGTCGGCCGGCCTTGCCTGTAGAGGATTCGGCAGGTAGTGGGGCAAGGCCCGGTGGCCATACGCGGGTGCTCGACTGGATGCCCACCGCGTATTGCAGTCCGAGTTCACCAACGCTGCCACGAAACGCCGTGTCGTTTCCATAACCGGCATCAGCCAGCACCACTCCATTCGGGGCACCGCTTTGCCTTACCTCACGCAGTTGCGCGATAGCGATCTGCGGCTTGGTTGCAAACTGAATTTCCACGGGAACACCTGCCAACTGCCGTCTCGCCGGATCGTCCGCCCATTCCTTCGGAAGGTAAAGCTGATAGGCGACGGGCAGGCTCGCCTCCGTGGTGGCTACCGACAGGCTCACGGCCACCTGGCAATTATCCTGCTTCCCCAACTGTCCACAGTATTGCCGCGCCACGCCCACCGAATGCTTTCCCTTCTTCGGAAAACCCGTGTCGTCAATGATCCAGTACAGCCCGTTTGACGGATCCATATACGGCAATACCCAGCGCCGAACCTGTTCGATTAATGCGGTGTCAGACCATTCTGACTTTGAAACGAAGTGATGCAGGGACTGGTGCCGCGCACTCACGCGATGCGGCTCGAGATGGGCCGCCAGCGGCTCAACACTTTTACGCGCAATCGGCAGCATCAAACCCTGACAATAGCCCACCAGACCGGCACGACGATCACTGTGTCCAATTGTGTCGCATAGGTGTTCCAGGTATTCGTCGAACGATCTCTCCCAGTCCATCGCTTCCTCATGCAAAGAATGAAGAAGCTCCTATAATGCCATGAATTTTATGACACAGTAGTACTAGAATGCAGTTCACGTTTCCTGAACTCGACTGGAAAGAGAACATGCCGGTAATCAGAATCGCTGTTGCGGACGACGATCCGGACTCAGCCTGCTATGCAGCTGCGGTAATGGCTGCGACGCTCGCGCAGGCATCTGAGCCGCTCCCGCCGTTGCCGGCGCAGGGGAAATGGAGCAAGCCTGAAAAAACGCTGCCGGAGAACCCCAAGCGGCTGACGCTCAAGCAGCATGTCTTTCCCGTGCGCAGCATAGAGCGGTTTGTCGATCAGAGCGGGCGCGCGTCCGTGTTCGATATGCTCAGGGTGAAGCAGCACCCTGCTCGGCCGGAGGACATCCTGTTTTGTGCGCGGCGTGCCTGGGACCAGCGGACGGAAGCCGGCATGACGCAGATCGAGAACAAGTTTCAGGAAGTCGTCCAACCGATCATCGAAGGCCAGGTCAACACGATAGCGCCGGAGCATAAGCCCGCGATCGATTCCATGTTTGCGCTTTGAGTCATGCGGACGCACTTCCGGGAACTCGCTGCGCAGGAGCTTCAATTGTTCGGAGTTCGTGGATACGACCTTACCAAGGCTCATGAGGAGCATCTGGAGAGCACCGATCGCCTGTTCGTGAGAAGAGGAGGAAAAGTGCCTGCGCGGCAGATCAACGGGGCGCAACTGCAACTGCGTGTAAGTAGCTACACGCGCGATCTTGCCGCTGCCCTCCCGGTGTTCTTCAGACGTCTGTGCCGAGCATCATTGAGGACAAAACCATCGCAATATTGCTCCTGCCGAAGCTCCGTCCGACCGTTGGAGGCCTCCAGCGGCGGCCCAGACAGGCACCCCAGATGATCGCCCCACCACAAGCCTCAATTAGAAGGCCGCCAGTAGACCGAGGCGATCGAGACGATATCGTCGGCATGCAACTGCCCCCCGTGGCCGGCATCGTGAGATGCAAACGCAGGTTGCTAGCGTCTTCAACACATCACTCATGAGCGATTTTTTTCGGAATTCTACCGTCCACCTCCTCCTGCGACACAACCGGCCCACTCGCTTCGATCCGCTCAGGCAGAGCCAATCGAAGCGAGCGGGGCATGACTTCAGTCCGATGGCATTCAGTCGGCGAGCGGCCCGCGCGATGTCTCCCGACTCGCGAGCATGGCTATCAAAGCGACGCCAGCCGCGCCTACCATGTACCACGCCGGGGCCAGCTTGCTGCCGGTCGCGTGGATCAACCAGGTCGCGACGAACGGTGCCGTACCGCCGAATAACGCGTTTGCTGCATTGAAGCTGAACGCGAAACCGCTGTAACGCACGCGTGTCGGAAAGATCTCTGACAGAAAACACGGTAGCGTGCCGTCGTTCATCGTCAGGAGAGCGCCGAACGCAATCTGGATCATCACGATCGTCATGAAGCTGGCACCGACGAGTCCCTTGAAAAGCGGTACCGTCAACAGGGCGAACAGGACCGAAGCACCGATCAGCATCGTCTTGCGACCGACGCGGTCCGACAGCGCCCCCATGATGAAGATGAAGCCGATATAGGCGGTAAGAGAGATCGTCGCCGCAATGAAGGATTGCGTTTCACCCATCCCCATCTCGGTCGACAGGTATGTCGGCATGTAGCTCAACACCAGATAGAACGCCACCGCGTTCAGGCACGTGACCCCAAAGGCGATCAACATCTTGCCGCGATGCACAGTCAGCAATTCTGTGACCGGCGCGCGTGCGACGTGGTGCGACATCTCAAGCGCCTTGAACTTCGGCGTATCTTCCAGGCGCACCCGGATGTATCGGCCAATCAGCCCGAACGGCGCAGCCAGCAGGAACGGCAACCGCCAACCGAACGACTGGATCTGCTCGGTAGTAAGCACGGCATGCAGCACCGCGACGAAGATCGAACCAAACAGCAGACCCGCAGCCGTGCTGGCCGGGACAATACTGGTATAGACACCCCGCTTGCCCTCCGGCGCATATTCGGCGAGGAATGCCGATGCCCCAGCATACTCACCGGAGGCCGAGAACCCCTGGATAAGTCGAACCAGCAGCAAAAGAATCGGTGCCATGACGCCAACCTGTGCATAGGTTGGCAGGAAAGCGATCACGAAGGTCGAAGCCGACATGATCAGGATCGACAGCGACAGCGCTGTCCGGCGCCCGATCTTGTCACCGAAGTGCCCCCAGACGATTCCTCCGATGGGCCGAACGATAAACGAGATCGCAAATACGGCGTAAGCGGCGAGCAGTCCCGTCGCAGCGTTAGTCTTGGGGAAGAAGACAACTGCAATGATGGTCGCGAGATAGCCATAGGACGCGTAATCGAACCACTCGACAAAATTGCCGATGAAACTGGCCATCGCCGCACGCTTAAGCAGACGCCCGTCTGGCACTGGCGCGGCCTGACCATTGCCGGAAGCATACGGGGATGGCATGCCGACCTGTGATATGACGCCAGCTGCTGCCTGCCGCCCTGAAACCGCTTTCCTGGTACTCATTTGCTGTCTCCAAACATGAATCATAAGATTGCTGCGTTTTCGGCTGCGACTCTTGAGTCCGCTTCACCGGCGAGTTGCTACTGAAGTACTACGGTCCGGTTACCGTTGATAAAGATTCGATGCTCGATAAAAAGCTTGACGGCGCGCGCCAGCGCGAGGCACTCCATATCACGTCCAGTCGCGAGTAGCCGGTCAGGGCCATACGCGTGAGTGACGCGTTCCACGACCTGTTCGATGATTGGCCCTTCGTCGAGATCATCGGTCACGAAATGCGCTGTCGCGCCGATCAGCTTCACCCCGCGTGCATGGGCCTGGTGATAAGGCTTCGCGCCCTTGAATCCGGGCAGAAACGAGTGGTGAATGTTGATTGCGCGCCCCGCGAGGGATGCACTCAGCCCGGCGGACAGTACCTGCATGTAACGTGCGAGGACGACAAGTTCAGCACCGGTCCGCTCGATCAGGGCCAGTACCTGCGCCTCCTGTTGCGGCTTCGTGTCGGCCGTCAGCGGTAGATGATGGAACGCGATGCCGTTCGCAGCCGCCGCAGGTTCGAGATCCGGATGATTCGAAGCCACCCCGACGATGTCCATCTTCAGTTCGTCCATGCGCCAGCGGAACAACAGGTCGGCCAGACAATGGTCCAGCTTCGACACCATGATCAGTACCTTGGGTTTCACTGACATGTCGTGGATCGTCCACGCCATCTCGAACCGGTTAGCGACATTCGCAAATTCTTCACGCAACGACGCAACGTCCAGCTGCTGGGTCGATGCCGCATGAAAAATGCACCGCACGAAGAAACGGGCAGTGAACTCATCGTCAAATACATCGAACTCGTCGATGTAGCATCCGCGCTCATCGAGAAATCGCACCAGCGCAGCGACCTGCCCGCGTGCGCTGGGACAGGTGACGGTCAGCGCGAACCGTGGCGCCCCATCCGTGCGCTTCGTAGTGGTTTCAGTCATGGGGACTCCGTATGTGACATCTATCAGGCGTGCGTGACTTCGGTGACGTGTGCGGCGGGCAGCCGGGCACGCCGGCGCAGATAGTCGTGACGACTCCAGCGCAGGCGCACGCCCACCTGCGCCGCCGAGCGCACCGCGTGCGGCTTGTAGAGCGTGAGCATGGCGTCGTCGAGCATCGCGAAGCGGTCGAACGCCAACGCCAGCAGATCGGCGGCGAGTTGCTCGACCAGGTCCGTGTGTGTCTGCGCATCGAGGTAGGCGCACAGCATCCGGCAGAACGCGTCGTAATCAAGGCACTCGCTGATCTCCTCCGGGAGCGCCTGACTTCGACAATGCAGTACCGCATCAATCAACACCGGCTGGGCTACGCGTTCATGATTGTGGATCCCGATTCGCGTCTGCGCCCGTAACTGGTCAATCACGACATCCCATTCGACCGGTGGTCCCGCTTCCGAATGTTTCATCGAAGGATCTCCTCTGTACGACGTGGAACAGCCGCCGCGTGCGTTATGCAAGATACGGCTGTGCCGCGTCGAGCAGCATCAGGCAGAAATATTCTGCAAAGCTGCGCCGCACGATGATCTGGAACCGGTCATCCCCGTCACGACACAGCGTGATGCCTGCCTTGAAGAAGTGCGAACCGGCGCATTGCCCGTCTGCGAAAACGCGGCGATGCAGATCGAGCGGGCAGCCGCTCGCCAGCACCTCTCGCACGTGGCTCCCCGAAATGTCGATGACGGTGTAACCGCTACTCACGTCGACCACCGCGCAGTGTTGTCCGTCGAGCGTTTCGCGCAAGGCGTGTTCGAGTTCAGCCGCCATATCCTGGGTGGACTGGATCAGCCACTCGTCCGGCCCCATCCACCACACTGCGCGCTCACCTGCCGTCACGCGGCCACCGGATTGCTGCGGCAACGCGAAGCCCAGCACACGCTGCACGGCGACATCAAACGCCGTACCGGTGCCGCGCAACGTGAGAAGCGTCATGAACGGCCTCTCGGTGAACCGAAAGCGCTTCGTTGAGCCACCCGATGCTGCGGCAATTCGAGCTTCGATGCCGACCAGCGGTGACTCCTGAACCAGATCATTCAACATGCTGACGTACTCCTTCCGGATCGTAAAAAACAGGACTGCACACCTCGGCCTCGACACAGCGTGTAGCAGACATCGACACAAAGACGCGTTGCCCCATCCTGTCGAGGCCGCCGCTGACGACCGCCAGCGCAATCGACCGCTTCAGGATCGGACTCATATAGCTCGACGTTACATGGCCGAGCATTGGCGTGATGCCCTGTGCCACAGGTGTAGTTACGATCTGTGCGCCTTCGGTCAGCGTGACGCGGGGGTCCACCGGCTTCAGGCCAACGAGCTGTTTGCGTCCCGCACTCTGTGTATCCGAGCGCGACAGCGAGCGCTTGCCGAGGCAGTCCTTCTTCGCGACCATGCCACCCATGCCAAGATCAAACGGCGTGACCGATCCGTCCGTGTCCTGGCCGACGATGATGTAGCCCTTCTCCGCACGCAGAACGTGCATGGTTTCGGTGCCATAAGGCGTGATCTCGAACTCCCGTCCTGCGCTCATCAACGCCTCCCACACACCACGCCCGAAGTTCGCTGGCACGTTGACTTCGTACGCCAGCTCGCCAGAGAAGCTGATTCGCATGATCCGTGCAGATGCGCGGGCAACGGTGCCGTTGCGATACGTCATGAACGGGAATGCTGCATTCGCGAAGTCGATGTCCTTACACACCTTCTGCAGCACCTTGCGGCTGTTCGGCCCGACCACCGCGAAGGTCGCCCAGTGATCTGTCACAGAGCTCAGGTGCACGTTCAGATGCGGCCATTCCGTCTGCAGCCAGCGCTCCATCCAGTTCAGCACGCGCGCGGCGCCACCCGTGGTCGTGGTCATCATGTAGTGCTGTTCGCCAAGGCGCACCGTCACACCATCATCGAAGACCATGCCGTTCTCGTCGAGCATCAGCCCATAGCGGCACTTACCGACCTCCAGCTTGCTCCATGGATTGGTGTACAGCCAGTTGAGCAGCGTCGCTGCGTCCGGGCCCTGAATGTCGATCTTGCCGAGCGTCGACGCATCCAGAATACCGACGCTGTTGCGTACCGCGAGGCATTCGCGTGATACGGCCGCGTGCAGGTCCTCGCCGTTTTTCGGGTAATACCACGGCCGCTTCCAGTTGCCGACGTCTTCGAATTGGGCACCATGCGCTTCGTGCCACGGATGGATGCAGGTCTTGCGAACCGGATCCAGAAAGTCACCCAGTTCACGCCCAGCGATCGTGCCAAATGTGACCGGTGTGTAGTTTGGCCGGAACGTCGTCGTACCCGTCTCGGGAATCGTCTTGCCCAGTGCCTGGGCGAGGATCGCCATCCCGTTGATGTTGCCAAGCTTGCCCTGATCCGTGCCGAAACCCATCGCCGTATAGCGTTTGACGTGCTCGACGGAGTGATAGCCCTCGCGAGCAGCGAGCAGAATGTCAGATGCCGACACGTCGTTCTGGAAATCAACGAACCGCTTGGGACCGCGCGATGCTTCATCGAGGTTCGCCACCAGCCACAGCGGCAGCAGCGGTTGTTCATTCGAGACGTTGGCCCGCCACGGCTGCACGGCAGGATCAGGCAAGCCCGCGAACTGGACTGCCCGTCGGCCAGCTGCGACGCCATCATCGAGCGTCTCCGGCAATTGGAACGCACCGCGCGCGGCACCGATGCTGCATTCTTCCTGGACCCCCGCGCCCGGAATGAAGCATGCCTTGTCGTCGTTCCAGAGCGCCTTGCCGCCCGACTGCGCAAACAGGTGCAGCACGGGATTCCAGCCGCCTGACATGCCTACCAGGTCACAGCCGAGCGTCGCAATGCGTTGCCCCACGCGTCCCTGTGCATAGCGGGCAACGGTGACGTTGCGCACACGTTCCTTGCCGCCGGCATCGATCACGACGGCGTTGTTGACGATGGCAACCCCGCTGCGCGCTGCCTGCTGCGGCAGCGCACCCGCGCTGGCACCGCGCGGGTCGACAACCGTCACGTCTGCCCCGTGTATCTTGAGATCGAGTGCGGCGCGATACCCTTCGTCGTTGTTTGTGAAGATCACCGCACGCCGACCTGGCAAAACGCCGTAACGGTTGAGGTACGTCGAGATCGCCGACGCCAGCATGATGCCGGGCAGGTCGTTGTTGCCAAAGACCAGCGGCCGCTCATGCGCGCCCGTTGCGAGAATCACCTTCTTCGCGCGGATCTTCCAGAGCCGTTCACGCGTGCCGCTGCGCGTTGACACGGGCAAATGGTCGGTCAGACGTTGTGTGGCTGTGACGAGGTTGTGGTCCTGATAGCCAAACGCTGTACTACGGCTCAGGACTGTCACGTCCGGCATAGACGAAAGCTCAGACTCGATCGCGCGTACCCAGTCGGCCGCCGGCTTGCCGTCAATCTTTGCTGTACCCGACAGCAGACTTCCGCCCAGCTCGGGTTGGTCGTTCACCAGAATGACCCGTGCCCCACTCACGCCGGCCGTTCGCGCCGCAGCCAGTCCTGCCGGACCCGCGCCGACGACCAGCACGTCGCAATGGGCAAAGCGCTTGTCGTAGCGGCCCGGATCGTTCACCTCCGGCGACTTGCCCAGACCCGCGGCGTGGCGAATGCGTTCCTCATACTTCGGCCAGAAGCTGCGCGGCCACATGAAGGTCTTGTAATAGAAGCCCGCAGGCATGAAGCGTGCGAACTTCTGGTTGATCGCCATGCGATCGTGTTCGAGATTCGGCTCCGCGTTGACGCTTGTCGCGTCGAGCCCCTGGTAAAGCTCGACCTCGGTAGCGCGCGCATTCGGAATCGTATGGGCGCCGCGCTCCAGTTGCACCAGCGCATTCGGCTCCTCCACGCCTGCGGTCACGATGCCGCGCGGACGGTGATACTTGAAACTGCGTGCAACGAAATGTACGTCGTTGGCCAGCAGCGCAGACGCCAGCGTGTCGCCCTGGAAGCCCTGATAGGTCCGCCCGTTGAAAGTAAACGTCAGCGGAATCGCCCGATTGATGCGGCCGCCCGATGGCAAACGGTTCTGCTGGGTCATGCTGATTCTCCTTCTTTCGCACCGCCGATCTTGCTGACTGACCTGAACGCGTACGTCACGGTATCGCGCTCGGCATTGAACCAGCGGCGGCATCCCTGCGCGTGGTTCCACTGTTCACGGTGCAGGCCACGCGTGTTCTTGCGCATGAACAGGTACTCGCCCCATTCCCTGTCGGTAAGCTTCTCGGTGTCGAGCGGACGCACGATCTCAGCTTCGCCGCCGTACGAGAACTCCGACTCGGCGCGCGGCCCGCACCAGGGGCATTGAATGAGCAACATGGATCTCTCCCTGGTTAGTGCGCGACCGCTGCCGCGCCGTGTTCGTCAATCAGATGGCCGGTGTAGAACCGGTCCAGCGAGAAAGGAGCGTTCAGCGGATGCGGCGCATCGTTGGCGATGGTGTGTGCAAAGGCCCACCCGGACCCCGGCGTGGCCTTGAAGCCACCCGTGCCCCAGCCGCAGTTGAAATACAGCCCTTTTACGTCCGTCTTGCTGACGATCGGACATGCATCCGGCGACACATCGACGATCCCGCCCCACTGCCGGTTCATCCGCACGCGCGAGAACACCGGGAACATTTCGACGATGGCCTGCAGCGTGCCTTCGATGGTGTGGAAGCTGCCGCGCTGTCCATATCCCGTGTATTGATCGACACCAGCCCCGATCACCAGATCGCCCTTGTCGGACTGACTGATGTACGCGTGTACCGCGTTGGACATGATCACCGTATTGACAATCGGCTTGATCGGCTCCGAGACGAGCGCCTGCAACGGATGGCTCTCAAGCGGCAGACGGATCCCCGCCATCTCCGCGAGCACGCTGCTGTTACCCGCTGCGACCACCGCGACCTTCTTCGCCTTGATGAAGCCTTTGACGGTATCGACCCCGACCACTGCGCCGTTGGCCCGGCGAATGCCGGTCACGCCACAGTTCTGCAGAATGTCGACACCATGCTGGTCCGCACCGCGCGCATAGCCCCAGGCGACGGCATCGTGCCGGGCCACACCGGCGCGGCGCTGGAATGAGGCACCCAGCACCGGATAGCGGCTATGCAGGTTGATCACCGGCACGATCTCCTTGATCTGCTCGGGCGTGAGAAATTCAGCATCGACACCGTTGAGCCGGTTTGCATTCACGCGACGCTCGGTGTCGCGAACATCCTGCAACGTGTGCGCAAGATTCATCACACCTCGCTGGCTGAACATCACGTTGTAGTTAATGTCCTGCGACAGGCCTTCCCAAAGTTGCAGGGCTTTCTCATACAACGCGGCCGACTCGTCCCACAGATAGTTCGACCGTACGATCGTTGTATTGCGCGCGGTATTGCCGCCACCGATCCAACCCTTTTCAAGGACCGCAATGTTGCGCACGCCGAGTTCTTTCGCGAGGTAGTACGCCGTCGCGAGACCGTGGCCGCCGCCGCCGACGATCACCACGTCGTATTCCTTCTTCGGCTCGGGGCTCTTCCATGCGCGCTCCCAGTTCTCGTGATACGACAACCCGTTGCGCAACAAACTGAATATCGAATACCGGTTCATCATCTGTCTCCTCAACACTCGATCACGTTGACCGCGAGGCCCCCGCGCGAGGTTTCCTTGTACTTGGTCTTCATATCGGCGCCCGTCTCACGCATCGTCTTGATGACCTTATCCAGCGACACGTAGTGTTTGCCATTGCCGCGCAGTGCCATGCGTGCGGCGTTCACAGCCTTGACTGCGCCCATCGCGTTACGCTCGATGCAGGGAATCTGAACGAGGCCGCCCACCGGATCACAGGTCATGCCCAGGTTGTGCTCCATGCCGATTTCGGCGGCGTTTTCGACCTGTTCTGGCGAGCCGCCCATCACGGCTGCAAGCGCCGCCGCGGCCATCGAGCACGCCACCCCGACTTCGCCCTGACAACCGACTTCCGCGCCAGAGATCGATGCGTTTTCCTTGTAGAGCAGGCCGATCGCAGCCGCAGTCAGCAGGAAGGTGACGACGCCATCGTCGCTCGAACCTGGGACGAACTTCATGTAGTACTGCAATACCGCAGGGATGATCCCCGCAGCGCCGTTGGTAGGCGCGGTCACGATGCGCCCACCGGCGGCGTTCTCCTCGTTCACCGCCATCGCATACAGATTGATCCAGTCGATCATCGACAGAGGGTCGCGCAGGCTTTCTTCCGACTGCGCTTTCAGCTGTTGAAAGAGTTCGGCTGCTCGTCGCCTGACCTTCATGGGCCCCGGCAGGTGCCCTTCCATCAAGCAGCCCCGCGCGATCGCCGCCGACATCACGTCCCTGATCTTCAGCAATCCTTGCCGCACGGCTTCGGGCGTGCGCCAGGTTGCTTCGTTGGCGAGCATCAACCCCGCAACAGACAGGCCGCTCTCGCCGCACATGCGCAACAGGTCAACGCCCGTCCTGAACGGATAAGGAACCCGCGTGGCACCTTCCTGACCGTTCAGGCGCTCCCCTGCATCGTCAACCACAAAGCCGCCGCCAACTGAATAGTAGGCCTGCTCGTCGATCACCTTGCCGTTTGCGTCGAACGCGGTAAACCGCATCCCGTTGGAGTGGAACGGCAGCACCTCGCGGCGCAGGAACACCATCTGCGTCTTCTCGTCGAAGGCAATCTGTTGGACTCCAGCGACTTCGATCGACTTCGTTGAGCGAATATGCGCCAGCCGGGCTTCCACGTAGTCGGGATCGACCGCATCGGGGAGATTCCCTTCGAGCCCAAGTAGCACAGCCTTGTCGGTGCCATGGCCCTTGCCGGTGGCGCCGAGTGAGCCGTACAGGTCCGCCCGGATCGCGCTCACCTCGCCCAGCTTTCCGGCGTCGCGCATGCGGGTAGCGAACCGGCAAGCCGCGATCATCGGCCCGACGGTATGAGAGCTCGAGGGCCCAATGCCGATCTTGAAGAGATCGAAGGTGCTGACGTTCATGGCTTTCCCGTTAAAGTCCAGCGTATACCGGCAGGCGCGCACACAACTTCGCCACCTGTTCGCGCGCACGTTCCTCGACCTGGACATCACCGAGGTTGTCCAGCACGTCGCAGATGAGCGCGGCGGTCAGCACGGCATCAGCCTCCCTGAATCCACGCGTCGTGATGGCCGGTGTGCCGATGCGGATCCCGCTCGTCACGAACGGTGATTGCGGATCATTCGGCACGGCATTCTTGTTCACCGTGATGTGCGCACGACCCAAAGCCGCGTCCGCGTCCTTACCGGTAATCCCCTTCGCAACCAGGTCGACAAGAAACAGGTGATCGTCCGTGCCGCCGGACACTACGTCGTACCCGCGCTCAATGAATACCGAAACCATCGCGCGCGCATTCGCCAGCGTCTGTCTCTGGTACTCCACAAAGTCCGAGCCGAGCGCTTCCCTGAACGCGACTGCCTTCGCCGCGATGACGTGCATCAGCGGGCCGCCCTGCGTCCCTGGGAAGACCATCGAATTGAGCTTCTTTTCGATCTCGGTGTTGGCTTTGGCGAGAATCAGCCCTCCACGTGGGCCACGCAGCGTCTTGTGGGTGGTCGTCGTGACGATGTCGGCAATGGGCACCGGGTTCGGATAGAGGTCTGCCGCGACGAGTCCGGCGACATGCGCCATGTCGACAAACAGGTACGCGCCGACGAGGTCCGCGATCTGGCGGAAGCGTGCAAAGTCCAGCACGCGCGAGTAGGCCGAAAAGCCCGCAACGATCATTTTGGGCTTGTGTTCGACGGCGAGGCGCTCGACTTCGTCGTAATCGATCAGGCCGGTGTGCGTATCGACGCCATACTGAACCGCGTTATAAAGCTTGCCCGAAAACGACACCTTCGCACCGTGCGTGAGGTGGCCACCGTGCGCGAGGCTCATGCCGAGAATCGTGTCGCCAGGCGTCAGCAACGCCAGATAGACAGCAGCGTTTGCCTGCGAACCACTATGCGGCTGGACGTTCGCATAGTCAGCGCCAAAGAGTTGCTTCGCACGCGCGATCGCCAGCGACTCCACCACGTCGACATGTTCGCAGCCACCGTAGTAGCGCTTGCCCGGATAGCCTTCTGCGTACTTGTTCGTGAGCACCGATCCTTGCGCTTCGAGCACCCGCGGGCTGGTGTAGTTTTCCGACGCGATCAGCTCGATGTGATCTTCCTGGCGCTGGCGCTCAAGGCGCATCGCGTCGAAAAGTTCGGGATCGAACCCGGCAATGGTTTGTTCCTTTGAAAACATTGAAACGTCTCCTGCAACATCCTGGGGTGCCTGCGGCCGTAGCTGCAGGGTGATTCGAATGAGACCGGCTCAGGCCTTGATGATGTTGTGCTCCGGGCCGTACCTGAACCCGGTGATGTTAGTGGCATCTTTCTCGCCCACCACCAGGATGTCGTGCTCACGGTAGCCGCCCGCGCCAGGCAAACCTTCCGGCAGCATGATCATCGGTTCCATCGAGATCACCATGTTCGGTTCGAGCACCGTGTCGATGTCTTCGCGCAGTTCAAGCCCCGCTTCGCGGCCGTAGTAATGCGAGAGCACGCCGAACGAGTGGCCGTAGCCAAACGTGCGGTACTGCAGCAGGTTGTATTCCGCGTAAATCTTGTTCAGTTCGTGGGCGATGTCGCTGCAGCGTGCGCCCGGCTTGATCAGTTTCAGTCCAGCCTCATGCACTTCGACGTTGACCTTCCACAGACGCAGGTGCTCGTCGGAGCAGTGGTCGAAGAACATCGTGCGCTCGAGCGCTGTGTAGTAGCCCGCAATCATCGAGAAGCAGTTCAGGCTCAGGATGTCGCCCTTCTGCACCTTGCGCGTGGTGACCGGATTGTGGGCGCCGTCCGTGTTGATGCCGGACTGGAACCACGTCCACGTGTCCATCAGTTCGGAATCGGGGAAACGTTTGGCAATCTCGCGCACCATCGCCTGGGTCGAGGCCAGCGCCACTTCGTGTTCGGGCACGCCTTCGTGCACCGCTGCGGCGAGGGCCGCACCGCCCACATCACACACGCTCGCGCCATGCTTGATGACCTCGATTTCCTCGGCGGACTTGATCATGCGCATGCGCATCGTCTGCGCGCTGATATCAACGAATTCCACAGAGGGCAGCGCGGCTTTGAGCTTCTCCAGCACATCCACGGGGACATGATCGAACTCGATGCCGACACGTCCCTTGTTGTCGATCTCCTGCTGCACACCGCGGAAGAAGTTGTCGCGCTGCCAGTCCGTATAGACCACGTTGTAGTCGCCGACCGTGCGACGCCACGGCTGGCCGCCATCGATGTTCGCCGAGATCGACACCACCTTCTTCGAGGTCACGACAAGCCCGTACTTGCGGCCGAACGAGCAGTAGAGGAAGTCCCCGTAATAGTTGATGTTGTGATACGACGTGAACAGCACGGCATCGATATTCTCGTTGGACATCAATGCCCGCAGCTTGCCCTGACGGTTCGCATACTCCGCATCCGAGAAGGTGTGCTTCACCTTTTCGCCGTTCTCGATCCGAATCAGATTTTCCAGTTTCATGCGCTCGCTCCTTGGTGAAAAACGCCAGTTGGTGTGAGCGAATAGTAGAAGTTTGATGAATTCGAAAGTTTTCTAAAACGACACGGCGATCCTCAATTCCGACATCAAGGGTTTACCACCGCGAAGTCGTTTTGCTGTCGGATTGGCTTGTTCAACGAGCGCGTGTCTCCGCACGCAGCGATCGTGCGCGTGGGTTGAAGCAAGGAAGCTGTGTGCCAGGTGTTGCCTTACAATGCGTTCTGGTATCGCCGACGGTCCGACATGGGCGAAATCTTGAACTGTGCTTTGTAACGCGTCGCGAAGTGCGTCATTGATGTGAAGCCTGTTCGTGAACAGACCTCTTCGAGCGATTTACCCGTCCGGTATAGCAACTGGCGGGCGCGCAGCAGGCGAATCTCAAGATAGGCCTGAGCCGGCGTCTTACCTATCCGATCGTTGAACCAGCGCTCAAGCTGGCGCTGTGAGACGCCCAGATACGAAGCTACCTCCGCGACCGAGAGCGCTTCCTCAACATTGCTCTCCATGATCTGCAAAGCCTCGTCGAGTTTTATATGTTCCGCGCCCATGTACTGGCGAAGCGATGTCCGCTGCTGTTGCTCGTGACTGCGTCGTTCTGCAACGAGCAATTCAAGCACGCGTGCGGCAAGCGAGCGGCTGCCGGGTGGCATGCCGAGCAGATGCACCATCAGGTCCAGCGGCGCGACACCGCCGCTGCACGTGAAGCGGTCCCGATCCACTTCGTAGAGGCGATTGGAAACGATGAGCTTTGGAAACTGGCCCATCAGCACGTCCTGATCTTCCCAGTGAATCGTGCACCGATAGCCATTTAGCAAACCGGCGCGGGCGAGAAAGTAGCTGCCGGTATCGAGACCGCCCAGCGCAGTGCCGCCGCGCGCATGCAGCCGTAGCCAATCCAGCACTGCGCCGATCCCCTTGCGTGGAATAGGATTGGGGCCGACTACGAATACCGCGTCGAACGAGCCGGGGTCCCGAATCGTAGCGTCGGGCAGTACGCGGATGCCGTCGCTTGATTGAACACACTCGCCTCCCGCGCTGATGAGTTGATAGTCGTAGACACGACGCCCGATGATCATGTTGGCGATCCGCAAAGGATCGACCGCGGCACCCAGTGCGATCAATGAGAAATTGTCGAGCAGCAGAAATCCATATCTTCTGACGCTGAGGTCATGAAGTCCGTCAGGATGACGCTCTTCGAGCTTGATAGGGCGAGTTGGCATAGGCGGGTTCTGGTCAGCAACGACCCGGCTCGCCTGCAGGCTACCTCGCCCACAAACGCTTCGGTCGACGGATTCCTCGCATCCTACCTCCAGCACGCAATCCATTCCAGTGAAGTCCGCGATCCGCGAGCGGCGCAATAGCGAGGGCGGCCCGAGGCTAGGAGGTGGTCGAAATGGACGTATGCCTGGCAAGGCCCAGGCATACGTTGTCGCTAGGCGTTTAATAGCGGGCGCTCAGAACGAGTGACGCATGCCTACCGTGACCGCCACTTGCGTGTTCGTCGCGGACGGCGACAGCGTGTTGATCATTGCGTGCGACACCACGGAGTCCGCTGGCGCGCCATGCACGTTCTGATACACACCTTCGAGATAGAAGTCTGTGCGCTTGCTGATCGAGTAGTTGGTCTGCAGCATGGCCGTGTTCCATCCCGGCGAAGAGCCGCTGTAGGCGCCATGCGTATACGTGTACGCGCCCGCTACGCTCAACGCCTCCGTCAGCGCGTACTTCGCGTTCACTTCGTAGTTGTCGAGGCGCAGCGAACCGGCGAGGGTTCCGGCGGAGGCATCGTTGGCGGCGAGGTAGCTGCCCGTGCCGAACGAGAAGACGGCCGCCGCGTTGTCGATCTGCGTGTGACTCCAGACTAGCCCAACCGTGGCCGGCCCGAACGTGTAGTTACCGCCAAGCGACCAGATACGCTGACGCTCGGCGATAAAGTTTGCGCTCGTATCGCTGGTAGTCACGGCGCCGGTGCTGTTACCCGCATTGTTCAATTGCAGGTAGCCCGCGGCAAGATTCAGCGGCCCCTCGGCATACGACAGGCCGAAACCGTACGAGCGGTTATTCGCGAAGTCGCCTGCCTTGTTGCTGAACGAATACATCGTTTCGAACGTGACTCCGTGGTACGTCGGGCTCGCGTACTTGACCGAGTTGTTGATTACGACGGAGTTGGCGGCGAGGTTGTCATTTTCAAACGGATGTGCGGCGATACTGCCGCCCCACGTGTTGTATCCGGCCGTGAGCGGTCCGACAAGGTCGTTCATCACGTCAAACTGGCGACCAAACGTCAGGGTGCCGTACGGATCGCTTTGCAGGCCGACCCATGCCTGAGAACCGAACGCGCTACCGGCAAAAGCCTGGGCGCCGTTATTCAAAAGAAACGATTGCTCAAGTTTAAACAGCGCGCGAAAGCCACCGCCCAGATCTTCTGTTCCTTTGAGGCCAAACACCGTGTTCTGCGTCGAACTGGTTACTTCCTGCCAGTTGCTATGCCCGAGTTGATTGTTTGTGTAGATCAGGCCGGTATCGATAAGACCGTAGAGGGCCACGCTGCTTTGCGCGTGCGCCGAAACTGTAAAGGCGCAGAAAAGCGTGACCGCGAGTAGAGACCTTTTATACATATTGGCTCAATGAATTTGCAGTGGTTGACGAATCAACAGATGCGTCAAAAAATACCCGCGCTTCACAACGGCGACTGTATCCCGTCGAGGTTTGACGCGGGTAAGCCAGGAAAACAGGATTGTGCCGAGTTCAACTCGCCGCTTGAGCGACAGCGTCCACTGTGGCTCGGAAGTATGGGCTACGCCGGGCCATCGTGAAGTAGGTCAGGCCCGCGGAGAATAGACCGAACTCAAAGCTAAGATCGCCCCAGCCGAGGTAGTCGCGCATCAATGGGCTGACGTAGGTCGGCGAATTCGAGAACAGGAGGGACGCCACGATACCGACCAACAGGGCGATGACACCCGGCCAGAAGACTCCTGCGTCGTACCAGTACGCACCGCTGCCCCACTTCATCCAGGCATCCGCCTGATATCGGCCACGCCGCATGAAGTAGTCGACGATCACGATAGCGGCCCACGGTGCGGTCCAGAAGACCATATAGTTCAGGAACACCTGGTACATGTCGAAGAATTGCCCGTAGAACACCGTCACCACACGGAAACAGAGCGTGAAAAGCGCAATGATGGTCAGCGACGTAATCCGGTTAATTGGAATGCGCAACGCAAGCAGACCGAGTCCGGCCGTGTAGCCGTTGGGCACATTCGCCGCTATACCGCCGAGAATAATCGAAAACAACAGCGGCACGATAAACCACGTCGGCAGAAATCGGCCAAGTTGACTGACCGGGTCATCCCCGAGCGAGCCACCCAGTGCGGTCGCAAATAGCACGCCGATCACCTCACAGAACATCAGCGCGACGAACTGTCCTCCGCCGGCCGCCAGCACGATTTTCTTCCAGCTGGTTTCAGCGGGAAAATAGCGGCTGTAGTCCGAGGCGAAGTTTGCCCAACCGATCGGATAGGAAAAGATGATACCCATCGCAATCAGCCATGTACTGATGGATCCCCCGCCGTGGTTGATCGCCGACGCCATCGCGAAGCTCGTATGCGGCAACACGAATGCCGCCAGCCCACCGAACAGGATAGCCAGCACGACCGCAATCCACTTCTCCGCGGCGATGATGGTCGCGTGTCCAAATATCGCCAGCAGTATTTCCGCGGCCAGAATGACGGCTAGCGAAACCCAGACCACCCCATGACTCTGAAAGCCACCCATCTTCAGCAACGTCTCGAGTGCCTGCGTGGCCACCACTGAGTTGATCGAAAACCAGCTGAGCGCGGAAACGAGGCTGACCGCCTTTGGCAGGAATGAACCCAACTGCCCGAACGAACTGCGCGAGGTCATGATGCCGGAGGTGCCCGTACGCGGTCCCATGATCGTGGTCAAGCCCAGCACGAAGCACCCGAGCAGGTTACCGACCAGAATCGCCCCCAGCGCCTGCCACAGTGACAATCCCTGAGAGAGCGCCAGCGCGCCAGTCACAACCACCACATAGTTGGTGTTTGCACCGATCCACATCTTGAACAGCTCGGCCGGTGTACCATGCCGATCCTTTAAAGGAATCGGATCAATGGCGTGCTGTTCGATGCTCCACGCCTTGTCGGCTTCGACCTCGACATGCGGGTTACGGCTATCGTAATTTCCCATTGTGTTCCCCAGATGGATGCTTCAGGCGTGCGACGCTTTCCCGCGCGCATCGTAGGCTTCGCGAAGTGCCCGCGAGATGCCTTCTACACAGACATCGAATAGCAACGCACCCTTTTCCGCCGACGCGTCCGCAGCCGATGACAGGCAGCCGGAAGATGGCGTCCACTCTGGAATCGGCGGAAACACGTCGTAAGGCTCAAAGCTCGCCGCCCCATGCGCCGGTACGCACGACATGTCGACCAGATCTGGATGCAGGTGCAGCATCAACGACGTCTCCAGCACACCGCCGTGCTCCACTGCCCAGCCTGGAAAGCCGTCCGGATAGATCCGGGCGATCGTTTCTTCCGTAACGAAATCCCAGTAGGACAGCATCACAACCTGAAAGTCGTGGATGCCTTCCCAGCGCAGCTCGCGAATCGCCAGATCAACCCCTTCGACGGCGAACATCGAATTCTCGAAATGTCCGTTGACAAGGCAGATCTTCCGAGCGCCGTGACGGGCGAACTCCTTGAGGACGTCTTTCACCGTCAACGACAACGTGTGGCCGTCCAGACTGGTTGTGCCACACAAATGGTTGCCACCGCCGCTTTTCTGCTGGGATTTGTAACCATACGCGATGGCAGGGGCGACCAGTGCGCCAATCTGCCGCCCTACTGCAACCGCGATGGCACCTGGCAGCAGCACGTCAGGGTTCATCGACATATGCGGCCCGTGCTGCTCCAGCGCACCGATTGGAACCAGGATGGGCTGCGCTTGCTCTTTCACCCGGCGCGCGTATTCGGGCCACGCCAGCTCGCCTATCACCACACTCTTTTCCATGGAAATACTCCTCCTCGCCTATTGTTTATGTCTATTTCTCTACCACTCGAACCAGCAGAGTTCAGACCCATCGTAGAAGCCTAAAAATACGGAAATGTTTCCATTCACGACAAATTGCTTCTCGTTTTCGACATAGTGGCCACGCAGGTAAAACGACGTCGATTACCGGTCAAAAAATCGACCTGGCGGCGATCGCGCCCCCGGAGCGCTCAGGGTCATCGAATCCCATGCTTCGAGTAACTGCAGAGCTAATATGCTTTCCTGGTTGAACCGAAGGCGTCCGGCTCAGGCCTTGATGATGTTGTGCTCCGGGCCGTACCTGAACCCGGTGATGTTAGTGGCATCTTTCTCGCCCACCACCAGGATGTCGTGCTCACGGTAGCCGCCCGCGCCAGGCAAACCTTCCGGCAGCATGATCATCGGTTCCATCGAGATCACCATGTTCGGTTCGAGCACCGTGTCGATGTCTTCGCGCAGTTCAAGCCCCGCTTCGCGGCCGTAGTAATGCGAGAGCACGCCGAACGAGTGGCCGTAGCCAAACGTGCGGTACTGCAGCAGGTTGTATTCCGCGTAAATCTTGTTCAGTTCGTGGGCGATGTCGCTGCAGCGTGCGCCCGGCTTGATCAGTTTCAGTCCAGCCTCATGCACTTCGACGTTGACCTTCCACAGACGCAGGTGCTCGTCGGAGCAGTGGTCGAAGAACATCGTGCGCTCGAGCGCTGTGTAGTAGCCCGCAATCATCGAGAAGCAGTTCAGGCTCAGGATGTCGCCCTTCTGCACCTTGCGCGTGGTGACCGGATTGTGGGCGCCGTCCGTGTTGATGCCGGACTGGAACCACGTCCACGTGTCCATCAGTTCGGAATCGGGGAAACGTTTGGCAATCTCGCGCACCATCGCCTGGGTCGAGGCCAGCGCCACTTCGTGTTCGGGCACGCCTTCGTGCACCGCTGCGGCGAGGGCCGCACCGCCCACATCACACACGCTCGCGCCATGCTTGATGACCTCGATTTCCTCGGCGGACTTGATCATGCGCATGCGCATCGTCTGCGCGCTGATATCAACGAATTCCACAGAGGGCAGCGCGGCTTTGAGCTTCTCCAGCACATCCACGGGGACATGATCGAACTCGATGCCGACACGTCCCTTGTTGTCGATCTCCTGCTGCACACCGCGGAAGAAGTTGTCGCGCTGCCAGTCCGTATAGACCACGTTGTAGTCGCCGACCGTGCGACGCCACGGCTGGCCGCCATCGATGTTCGCCGAGATCGACACCACCTTCTTCGAGGTCACGACAAGCCCGTACTTACGGCCGAACGAGCAGTAGAGGAAGTCCCCGTAATAGTTGATGTTGTGATACGACGTGAACAGGACGGCGTCGATATTCTCGTTGGACATCAATGCGCGCAGCTTGCCGTGGCGGCTCGCATACTCCGCATCCGAGAAGGTGTGCTTCACCTTTTCGCCGTTCTCGATCCGAATCAGATTTTCCAGTTTCATGCGCTCGCTCCTTGGTGAAAAACGCCAGTTGGTGTGAGCGAATAGTAAAAGCTCAACGAATCAGAAAATTATCGACCGCGACAAACTACTCTCGATTTTCGACATGAAGGGTAAACACTCTCATCTAAATCACGGATATCTAACTCTGGAAACCAACTCTCTGAAAGCAGAGAGGAAATTGAGTGCGGCAGCTACTTTCGGCGCAGCGAGCGAGCCAGCGAGCCTGGAGCGTATGCTTACACAGAAGACCATCCGTCCGGATGACTCTCTTTGGCTCACAGCGGTGAACGAGCGCACCCCTTCCAGCAACGATGAGATTGCGCCGGTCGGAGAGTATGTGCGCCAACGCGTTACGCAGCCACCACGTCCAGACAAGGTCGATCCTCGAAAGGCTGTTCCCTTCCAGGTGGCCGCATGCTGGTAGTAAAGGACAGCGAGGTTCGTTTCCGGCGGCAGCGGAACTTAGTCTGCAGGGTCCATCTGGCTAACGGTTTTGTCGCACTAAGGCGCTGAGATAAGATTCGCGTCCAAACATGGATGACGAACAAGATGGCCAAGACGAAGAAGACGGCACGCACGACGTTACCACCGAGTATCGGTAAGGTGCTCAAGCGACTGCACCATCCACTGGACGTGATTCTGCTGTGCGTACGCTGGTACGTGGCTTACTCGCTGAGCCTGCGCAACCTCGAGGAAATGATGGCCGAGCGGGGTTTGGGGGTCGACCATTCGAGCGTGCACCGCTGGGTGATCAAGCTCGTGCCGTTGTTCGAAAAGGCGTTCCGCAAACACAAGCGCCCAGTTGGCAAGAGCTGGCGGATGGACGAGACCTACGTCAAGGTCAGAGGCCAATGGAAATATCTGTACCGCGCCGTTGACAAGGCCGGCAACACGGTCGACTTCCTGCTGCGCGCGCATCGTGACAAGGCGGCTGCCCGCCGCTACTTCGAGAAGGCGATTGACCGGAACCGCGAACCCGAGACGATTACGGTGGATAAGAGCGGCGCCAATCTGGCCGCGCTAGAAGCGCTCAACGCGGATCGGCCAACACCAATCAAGGTCCGACAGAGCAAGTACCTGAACAACGTTGTCGTGCAGGATCACCGTGCCATCAAACGCATCATCAGGCCGATGATGGGCTTCAAGGATTTTCGCTGCGCCCGCATCATCCTGGCAGGCATCGAAGTCATGCATATGATCCGCAAAGGGAAAATGCGAGACGATGGCATCGCTCGAAATCCTGCGGAGAAATTCTATTCGATTATGATCTAAGTATTCCTACTCATATCGGAACTGGCTCGACCTGCCCTCCTTATCGTGACACAACCCAAAAAATCATATCCAATACCCGTATTCGAGCATTGCCGTCCGGTCTTTCCTGAAGAATTCACGGTAGAGTCCAGATCATGAGATCTTCGATGCACATAGCTTCCGGATCGCCCATGTCGCCAGCCAGCAAGAACATTCGAACTGTAGAAGATCCGATGTTTGACCAATTTCTCACTTTCAAGTTGGACCTGATCAAATCGGAGATGATCAGTCAGGCCAACATCGCGTACAAGTCCGCATACGGCCTCGACGTGCGGTTGCTTCGGGTGCTGCGTTTGATCTGCGATGAACCCGGTATCACGGCAACCGCAGTGAAGGGCCAAACTCTGCTTGAGAAGACTGTGCTGTCGACTCTTTCTTCACGGGAGCGAGAGCAACTCAACCGTATCGCGGATAAACTCGTCAAAGCATTTCGACGCTCCGCAGCTAACGACTTCTGATCTATACGTTGCCGACGCAACGATAAGACAGGATCGTCCTCCGGCATCTACAAGCCGGCCTCGTCCTTGGGGCAGCTTTCCGCGCCCCGGCATCCTCAACCCGATCGGCGGCCCTGGATGCGATTCCATTGCGTACAACTGAACGACGCATGCGCCCCATCCAGCCAGATTGCCGCCAGGAAACGGCGAGGGTAGACTGAATAACCGGGCGTATCCATTGGCAACAAGCCCGGACGCAGTCCGGCTTTGACACAACACATTGCGTCACCGCCACGGAAACGTCGGGGAAATGTAGGCTTTAAAATCATTCAAGGTGTCGTATGAATCCGTTCCTGACCGCGTTGACCGCTCGCGTTGACACACTACTTCCCGAACTGGAAGCGATTTACAAGGATGTTCATCAAAACCCCGAATTATCAATGCAGGAGACACGCACCGCGGGCATTGCGGCCGACTATCTGGAAGCGCACGGATTCGAGGTAACGCGGTCGGTCGGCGTGACAGGCGTGGTGGGCGTACTGCGAAACAGTGAAGGTCCGACGGTCATGCTGCGCGCGGATATGGACGCCCTTCCCGTCACGGAGGCAACCGGGCTTCCCTATGCGAGCATCGTTACCGCCAAGGATGAGGATGGCGTCGAGGTAGGTGTTGCACACTCTTGCGGGCACGATCTACACGTGACGTGGCTGATGGGTGCGGCGCGCTTGCTGGCCGAGAACCGGGAATCGTGGAAAGGAACGGTACTGGCGGTGTTTCAGCCCGGCGAGGAAGTGGGTCGAGGCGCGCAGAGCATGATGGACGACGGCATGGCAGACCGGTTTCCCAAACCGGACATCATTCTCGGGCAGCATGTGATGGTCGGAGAGGCCGGCACGGTAGGATACCGCAGCGGCACGATCCTCTCGGCAGGCGACAGCCTCAAGGTCAAACTGTTCGGCCGGGGATCGCACGGGTCGCAACCGCAAACATCGATTGACCCGGTGATCATGGCCGCATCCACGACTATGCGCCTTCAGACGATTGTCTCGCGTGAAATAGCGCCGAGCGACAGCGCCGTACTCACGATCGGCGCGCTGCAGGCCGGGACGAAAGAAAACATCATCCCCGATGACGCGACGCTCAAGCTGAATGTGCGCACCTATGATGAGGACGTGCGAGAGTACATGCTGTCCGCGATCCGGCGTATCTGCTGCGCGGAATGCGTTGCCTCCAATGCGCCGCGCGAACCGGAATTCACGACCCTCAGCAGTTATCCGTTGACGGAGAACGACAAGGAAGCGACCGAGCGTGTCGCGCAGGCGTTCGAAGCACAGTTCGGCGAAAGTGCATACGAAACTCGTCCGGCCGCCGCGAGCGAAGACTTCAGCGTCTTCGGCCGACGCTGGAACGTCCCATACGTTTTCTGGATCGTGGGTGGCACCGATCCGCAAGCTTACGCGAAAGCAAAGGCGGAAAAGAAGCTCAATCTGCTGCCCAGTAACCATTCGCCGAAATACGCTCCCACCCTTGATCCAACGTTGAAAACGGGCCTGCTGGCTATGCTATGCGCTGCGGCTGCGTGGCTTTGTGAAGGAACAGAATCCACGTGAGCGGACATGGATTATTTCTGCTGCTCGATCTGGTCGGCACATTTGTCTTTGCCATCAGCGGCGCTGTAGCAGCGAAGCAGCGCAATCTCGACCTGTTTGGGGTTATTGCGGTTGCATTCGTTGTGGCGTGCGGCGGCGGCATTGTGCGCGATGTGTGCATCGGTGCGGTACCGCCGGCGGGCCTGTCGAACTGGCGTTATCTGGCCGCCTCAATCGTCGCCGCCTTGATTACGATCGCCGCCTACCCGAAGGTCAGGCGGCTACGGCACCCGGTGCTGTTCTTCGATGCCATCGGCCTCGGGCTGTTTGCTGTTGCTGGCGCTCAAAAGGCGCTTGCTTACGGCCACAACAGCGAGGTCGCGATATTGCTCGGTGTTGTCACTGCGGTCGGTGGCGGAACCTTGCGCGATGTGTTGCTCACACGAGTGCCGGTCGTCTTGCAAAGGGAGATATACGCGTCGGCGGCACTGTTGGGCGCGACAATTCAGGTCCTAACCGAGCAAGTCCACCTGTCACAGCCGTGGACGCCATGGGCTGCAACGTTCGTGTGCGTCGGGTTGCGCCTTATGTCGCTCCGCTTTCACTGGCACCTTCCGACCTTTGCCGGCAACGCTGCCGGAAAGACAGAGTCGGACCGGTAACGAATGCTGGTGCCAGGCATTGCAGCAAGCCATGCCGTTCGCGGCATCGTCGCGCATGACGCCCCAGGTGTGAACCGAGTCATGCGGCCGCAACATTTCACTGTCACCCGCAACTAGTTGCGGGCTTCACAACTGACACTGCCTTGACGAAAAAGTTTGCGCGCCGGACCGCGCTTTCAGAACGTGACCGCCAGGCCAAACATCGCAACGAATTGATTTGGCGTTGAAGAGGGCTTCATGTTCTGCAAGTCGCCCACGACTGGCCGCGCCTCAATGCTGTCGCCATTGCCGCCCACTCCAAGCGTTCGCCCTGACGCGTGCTGGTAGGCCTGTATTGCATACAGGGTCGTTCGTTTGGACAGGTGATACAACTCTTTTAGCGAACCCATTGCGGACAGATTGTCAGTCCGGACGGCGTGCGCAATCAGATCGAAGGCGGAATATTGCAGAGGGACTGTTAAAAAGCGTGGGGTTCCGCTTCTGCCGACCGCTGCAGGAACTCGAGAAAGCGGAGCACGTCCTCCGGTACTTTGTCGATGCGGGCTCGATAGGGTGCAAGCCTGGCCGCCAGATCACCATTGATCACCGCGCATCGCACCTGGGCAAGCAGATGGGCACCCCGTGGGGTCCAGCGCATGTGCTGGCGCTTGCACATGCGTGCATTGACCACCTGGTTCACCGCCGATTCCGCCATGGCCGTCGAAATCGGCTTGTGCTCACGATAGTACTTTCCGTAGGCGATTGTCGAGCCGCGGTTGCTTTCCAGGTAAGCGAACAACTCGTCGAGGCGATAGGCGAGTTGCTCGAGGCTGCGCGCGAAACGCTGCGTCTGTGGCACAACGATGCGACAGAGCAATGAGATCTGTCGCATTCGTTGCTCCGCTTTTAAAGCGTTCGCATGCCAGAAGCACCAGCGTAATTTGTTGACGTAAGTTTGCAGCGCTTTCTTCGTGTACTGCTCGGTCTCGGACCGTGGCAGCAGTCCCCTGACGATCTGCTCGAGATACCGCACCCGCATCGAGATGTGAAACCAGTCAAGGATCGGCGTGGCGCTAAACGGGAGCTGACGATAGATGCTTTGGATCCCGTTGGCACCGTCTGTGATCACCGAGAGTCGTGGGTGAGAGGTCCCGGCGTGCGTCTGGACAAGCGAAGCGAGCCTTTCGGTCAGATCCGGCAACTCGCTTCGCACACACGCGAAGACGCGCGGCCTCTCCCCCGGCACGGCGAGACGTCCGGTGAGAATTTCGAAGCTCCGGATTTCTGCCTTTCCCCTTCCGCGGACGAACCCTCCGTCGATCGCCAGGGTCCATTCGGTAGTGGGGTTTCGCGGTTGCGCGCCCGGCAGTTCAATGGCGTCAATCCGCGTGCCAACCCGCAACGTCCTGTTTCGCACCGTCACATGGTTGATCGTTTCACTAACCGGGAGAAATTCGCGCATCGTCTCGACCACGCGTCGATAGGACATTTGCGCTGCGAGTTTCGCCTGCAGGGCCAACAGCTCGGGCGTTGCGCGCTCCGGTATGATCGGCCATAGTGGGCAGAACGCTGTTTCCAGATACCAGGGCGGCTCACAGGCGCAGGATACGATGCGTGCGCTGCGGAAGCTGACGGTCCCAAACACTGTATCGACTTTGCGTCGCCGGTAGTCCTTCAACGCCGTCCACCGATGACATCGTCGACAGATGCGCCGTAAGGCACAGATCTCGTCCGCCTGGGCCGGAATCACTGCCTGTTGCAAGTTATGCAGCAGTTGCTTTCCGTCCGCCAATGACAACCCTACAGATTCTGGATCGAGCGTTTGGCTTGGCCGGTCGATGCGGTCCACCTCGATCGTATTTGCATCACCCCAGTCGGTAATCAATTCGACGTGAATAACGATTTTCATCGCGCACCTTGGCGTGGGAACTAGCGAGGTTCAATGCTAGCGCTGCCGAAAACCCCACGCTTTTTAACAGTCCCCATGAAAAAGTATCAACTTTAGTACAAGTTCGTACCAACTTTAGTTCGTTTGACAAGCCGCTGCTTCACTCGCCGTGCGCTGCTCCATGTCCTGGGGACGCGGAAAGACCAGACGCGCTACCGTGAGAAAACACAGATTGAACAACGCAGGCACGGCCAGGACGGCAAACGCCAGCCGGAAGTCACCGCGTGTGGCGAGCACCCCCGCCACGAGAAGTGGCCCCGCCATCGCGCCGAACTGATCACAGGCTTCGTGAATGCCGAAAGCCCATCCATATCCGCCAATGCGTTGTGCGGCGCAGGAGAGCATCACGTCGCGGGGTGGATTGCGGATTGCTTTTCCGACGCGTTCCAGGATGATCAGGCACGCTGCCGCCTGCCAGCTGTGCGCCAACGCAAGTGCCGGCACCGCGGCCATCTGGACGACATAGCCAAAGATCGTGATCGGCCACAAGCGCCGCGTCGCGTCGGCCATCGTGCCGGAGACGACGCGCACTCCATAGCCAAGCAGTTCGCCAAAGCCGACGACGATCCCGATGATCGTTGCCGATGCGCCCGTGGCCGCGAGGAAAGGCCCCAGAATGCTGCGCGCGCCTTCGTACGTGAAATCGGCGAAGAAGCTCAGGACGCCCACCAGCAGCACAAAGCGCATCGCTCGCCGGCTTCCGGGGCCTATCGTCTGGTTTGCCATGCCACCTCCCGGAAAGCCATTGCCCGCCTCAACGATCGTCCGCTCCGATCAACTCCGGATGAAGCCGTATGTGCAACAAAACCCACCAGCGTCTGGGGCAATCGTTCGCGATCGAGACCACCTGCGCCGGCTTTCCTCCCAGGGCTACAAAGTGCCGCCTGATCGCGGTCTCATAGGCCCGAGCAGCGTCCGCTCGCATCCGGACGATGACAAACGGCATCGTCAACAAACCGAACGCCCCGAACCAGAAGAGCGGGACGCCGCCATAGACGACATTCAGGACAATGGACAGCACCCATGCCATTGCCTCGGTCGTCAGTAACGCGAGCCCCAGCAGAGAGAGCTCGCCCGTCAGGCGCAGCCTGGTTTGTGCTTTCATCGTCGACTCCGATGGCGTGGCCTGTCGGTCAGGTCACCTGCGTCGGTATTTCACACGGCAGGAAAATTGCCCTGACATTGTCGAGCCCCTTGCCGTGCACGTGCCAGAAATCACGAACTTTGGCCTCCAGGTCAATGAGTTCGATGCAATGAGGGAAACGGTGATGCGCAAACTCGATGTGCTCGTGGTGCAGCCGGTCGCCTTTCAGATAACCCGCATGGACACGATGCAGTAGCGCTTGCTCGATTCCGGCGTTCTTCGCGTGGCGAAGTAAATGCGAGGCGAGACTTGGGCGCGACACCCGATGCCAGAAACGCGTCGGGCGGGCCCTTTCGGAGTGGTGGAAATACAGGCGAAGCGAAATCAGCTTGGTCATGATGTCAATCAGCGGGAGTTCAAAGTGCTCAGGATTGCGCGGAAGTGGTCGCGGTCTTGCGGGCTGCCCGACGCAACGCCGGAATCTCGGCGAGGCGCATGCCGGCAGGTAGGAGTGGGTGTTTGGCGTGGCCGACCCGTTGCGCGCGATAGATGCCCGTGTGCCCGGAGAAGAGATAGCTGACGACACAGGCCAATGCGGCGTACACACCAATTTGCGGGCCAAACAGTTCGATCGCCATCACGGTCGACGCGATCGGCGTATTCGCCGCGCCGGCGAACACGGCAACAAAGCCGAGCCCCGCCAGCACCGGCACCGGCAACGCCAGCACGTGGCCCAACGCATTGCCAAGCGTCGCACCGATATAGAAGAGCGGCGTCACCTCCCCGCCTTTGAATCCCGACTCGAGCGTCACCACCGTAAAGCCGAATTTGCCCGCGAAGTCATACACCGGCAGGGCTCTGTCAGGTTGACGGGCAGGCGGCGGTAAAATGAAGCGATGAAGAAAACGAAATCGCTTTATCACGGCCACCGCTTCCCTGCCGTCGTCATCAGCTGCGCGGTTCGCTGGTATTTCCGGTTCAGCCTGAGCCTGCGCGATATCGAGGAGTTGTTGCTCGAACGTGGCGTCGTTGTCACGTACGAAACAATTCGTTGCTGGTGCGACAAATTCGGTGCTGAATTCGCCCGTCGAGCCAAGGCGGCGCGGCCCAAACCGGGCAGTACATGGCATATGGACGAGATGTTCGTGATGCTGCGCGGCGAGCCGTACCTATTGTGGCGAGCGGTCGACGAGCATGGTGCCGAACTGGACGTGCTGGTGCAAAAGCGGCGCGACAAGGCTGCGGCAAAGCGCTTCTTCCGCAGGGTGCTGCGTTCAAACCCGGTGCCGCGCAGGATCGTTACGGACCAGCTGCGCAGCTATCCGGCGGCGAAGGCTGATATTCCCGAACTCGCTCATGTGAAGCACGTTTTCGTCAAAGCGGCTGCACGGGTGAACAACCGTGCCGAGAACAGCCACCAGCCGACGCGCAGGCGCGAACGCCAGATGTGCGGCTTTCGCGATGCGCGTCGCACGCAGGCGTTTCTCTCAAGCTTCGGCCCGATCCGGCAGCACTTCGCGTTACCCAGACATCAGATGAACGCGGCACATCATCGTGCCATACTCAAAGAACGCTTCGCCACATGGCATAGTTGGACTGTTGCCGGCGCTGGCGAGAAAATTATCTGATAAGCATAACTACTCTTGAGCTGCGCACGTAGACTGCACCCACCAACTTGACAGAGCCATTCGATGCCATCGCGCACCGCCTCCTCCTGCGTCAGCCATTCCGGCTGAACCGTCTCCGGACGAAATTCGGCCACGGTGCTATCGACATGACGCACACTCACTTTCGCCTGCCACGCGTTATATGCGTTCTGCTCCGGCTGCACCACGATCTCGTAGCCTCGATGTTCAAACACGTGCGTTTGCATGAGCCGCTCCGGTTTCGTACCCAGGCGTCAATCTGGAAGCACGAACTCAGTACGCATGTCTTCGATCACCTTCTGGACATGATGGACGTAATCTGCGCCGGGATCATTGAGCGGCACTATGTTCCAGTTGCGGCCGGATGCATCCGGCGGATGCCGCTCTGGTAGTGGTATGCGTACGCGCGACACTCCGGGCGCGTCAGCGGCAATGTTAGCCAAGCGCTTCTGCAGTTCGTCGCGGATCTGCTCAGCGGTTTGAACGGTCTTCGGCATCGTTGTGCCTCGCTCGGTCGCACGTCCGGATCATCACTGAATGGCGCATGGTTCCTCTTGCGTGAGCATGCGCCGGCGATGCTTTAAGTCTAGTCGCTAATCCGGATAAGCGCCGACAAATGCGATGAACTCTCCACCTACCTGGTGAGAGACGCTCTCGCGGGTCGACGGCATTTAAGTGCCTAGATGGAAGAATCGTTGAAGTCTTCGCAGGCAAACCAGAGAGACTCGACTGGTTCCACATCGCGATGAAATCCTGGCGGCGTTCCACTTCAGTCAGCGTCATGTCCGAACCCTGGAACTCAAGAATGTTGAGCCCCCCGTTGTAGTCGGTCGAATACACCAGCCCTTCGGCGTCGACGAATACATCGGAAGACTGAATAACGTTAGGCCGATTTGGACGATGATCCATCAGTTGTGCCGGCTGCGGCGGTACAAATGCCCCGACTTCGACCGGCCGGTACGGATCGCTTACGTCGAAAACCCGCACGCCCACGTTCTGATAAGTCGCAAAGATCAGCCGCGAACTGACAAAGCTGCCCGGCCGGTTCTCATGCAGGTTAAGCGGGCCGAAGTGCCCGGGTTTCTGCCGGTATCCGATCTCGCTGGGCGATGGGAAGGTCGAGATGCTGACCGGGTTGGATGGCTCGCGGATGGTCAAGAAAAGAGGCAATAAAATGCTTGATAAAAATCCTGCTGTCCGCCGCGCGGCGGTTTTCTTTCTTATTTAATCAGGTTTCCTCTGGATATCGCATTTACTCGGGTCTTTCGTATTACCCAGGACACACTCCTCATGCAAGCAGGCGCGCCGCCTTGCTCTGAGCCGTCAGGCGCTTCACCGCCTTTTTGTCGAATGACACGAACGTTTCGCCACCCAGCCATCGCCCCTCGTACACAATCACGCCATCGGCGAAGTCGCCCCCAGCATCCAGGAGCGCCAGCCCGGCTTCGATAACGGGACGGTTCACCACAACATTCGCGGCATTAGTCAGGCGCCGCACAGCATCGGCAATCTCATCGAACGCGATTTTGTAACCTTGCGAGAGTACACACACCAATTCGCATAGCGACGGCAATGCGATCGCGACAAGTTCGGCCGCCGCGAGCTCCGCTTGTGCGAGCGAACTTTGCTGCTCGTCGGCGTTCAACATTGCGCCGTTCAGAAAAGTTGATTCAAGCCGATCATCACGCCGGTCTGATCAAAGCCGCCCGGTGAATTGAAGTCGTACGTGTTGAGCGTGAACGACGTTCCCCCGTGATTTTTCAGGATGCCGCCGTAAGCATAGATACTCGTTCGCTTCGATAACGAATACGTCGCCCCGGCAATGAACCACGTCGGCTGGCCCTCATTGTCACTCGTGTGATAGTGCGCTGCCTCCCCTACCAGCGCTAACGCCGGCGACAGGCGATACTGCAAGCCGCCGTAGTAGGTGTATCCGGCGGGCGAGAGATGCAGGTCACCGCTGATATGCGTGTAGCCGCCGTAGACGGTAGCGTCGCCGATTGCATAGCGAATGGCGCCATTGACTCGTCGATCGACCTCCGACGACAAGTCAGCGCCGGTAGCCACGGACCCGCGGCTCTGTTCATAGACAACGTGCGCGCCGAACGAATTGTTTTCGTACACCAGCGCCCCACTCGCGAAGCGGCCCGCAGTCGAATTGCCTGCCAGTTGCTGTCCAAAGCCATACATCATGACGCTTGAAAATCCGCCGTATACCGGACTTGTCCATTTAACAGAGTTGTTCTGGTTGAAGCTCGACACCGGAATGTAATTCGTCGATTCCGATGAGTATTCAGCGAGATAGGTCGGGTCATAGAACAGCGACTGCTCGAACAATATGCTTCGCTGGCGACCCAGCGTCAGCGTGCCCAAGTTACTACTGCTCAAGCCGACATAGGCGTATCGATCGAAAGGAGTTCCCGGAATCGTGTAGCCGCCGGTACCCAGATTGAATCCGGACTCGAGCCTGAAGACGGCAGCATATCCACCGCCCAAGTCCTCTGATCCGGTAAGGCCGAAGCGGCTCGGCTGCTCATTACCGGACTGCAGACCTATTGTTCTACCCCCACCGCTGCCCGCATGCGTCAAATACTGGATGCCCAGATCCATGTCGCCATAAAGTGTTACCGAGGACTGCGCGTACGCTGACACGGCGAACGCAAGCGACAGAAACGGAAGAGTTCGTCTGAAGGTTTTCATAGTGGTATCTTTTGTTTGATATTGATGGTTTGGCAAGACAACGCCGTGTTGATCTAATTTTAATAAACCGAAATTCGGATACCTAAATACATCACGGTCATTTCTAACTTCAAACTTCTATCCCTAAACGTGAACGATGACGCTACTGGCTCGTCCGGGACCCCTGACGTCACGGCAATTGCGCAAGGACCTCCCCGAACCTCAGCACGTCGGCGTTTTTCTGACCCATGTCGAACAGGTTCGATTCATGCGGTCCCAGGGCGCGATCGCCAACGCAATCTTCAAGGACAACGGGTTTGAATCCACATGACATGGCATCGATCACGCTGGCCCTGACGCAGCCGCTGGTCGTTGTCCCTGTGATCAGCAGTGTCTCGACGCCACGCTGTGTGAGCCAGGAGCGCAGACCGGTCTCGAAGAAGGCCGAAGGCACCGTTTTTCTCACGACCAGTTCGCCTTCGACGGGCGTCAGTTCGGGCACAATTGCACTGCCGCCGGCGGTCTCGGTCAACGCAAGGAGCGTGGGAACCTTGGCAGCGAAAATGTTGTGATCGCCCGCGTCGTCGGCGAAAACGATTCGGGTATGAGCCACGGGCCAGCCCCGACGGCGTGCCTCCGCGAGCACGGGTACGGTCGCCGCGATAGCCTCCGGAATGTTGCCGCCACCGAACGCGTCGGGATCGGCAAACCCGACAACGAAGTCGACAATCAACAACCCGATCCGCCCACTCACGCCAAGCGAAGCACCGAATCCTTGCCGTCTGTAGCGCTGCTCGTCATTTGCGCTTGTCATGCCATCACCTCCTCGTCGATCAGCTTGCCGTCACGCACCACATCGACACCGTCCAGTGACACGGAGCAGCGCCGCATCGGGATATCAATATGACAAGGCGTATCACGTGTACCCCCGGCCTCCGTGTTCGGTCCGAGTGAGAACAGGAAATTGCCGGCGAATGCCCGGGCATCCATGCCAATCGTGCGCTCGCGGTCGTAAAGCCCCAGCACCGACCAGCGCGCACGAGGCTGCAAACCCCAGCCAATATGCGAGATCGCGTACGACTCCGGGTCCCCGAAAGCGTCCATATAATCGTTGAGCAGATCGGCGTCGAGGCCGCCCTTTATGCTCGTGACATATCCCGCCTCGACGGTCAGCTCGATCGGTTCCTGGACATACGATTTCATCGGCAACAGGATGTCGCCGCGATCGAGCACGATCCGCCCGTGCGCTTTTCCTTCGTTCGGCCATGTGGCAAGAAATCCGCTCGGCCAGTGATCCCAGCGGCCCGGTTCATCGACGAAGCCATACTCCTTGAGCAGCGGATAGTCGCCCACCGCGCAATGCAGGTCGGTGCCGGCAGCGGAGCTGACGTGCATGCTGCGCGCTGCCGCGAGGCGCTCGGCTGCCGCGAGCACGCGCACGCGATCTTCTTCGGTCGGTACCAGCCGGGCGAGTATTTCAGGCGGCTCTACTGCCAGCAGGATCTTTGTCCCTGACTGCAAGATCTCATGCTGCTCGGGTGAAAACAGCAACAGCATCAGATCGATGACCAGGTCGCTTTCTTTTAGCGCAGCCATGGCCGCACGATTGCCGGTAAGTGGCGTCGTGCCGACATACGCAAGCGCGTCGCGGCTTAGCGATTTCTCCGCGTTGACCGGCGGCAATTCGAGCCGGTTGACGGTCGCGCCGAGCGCATGCGCCGCCGACATGGCGGACGAAAGTGTTTGCGGATGGGTATCGACGGATGTCAGCACGGTGACCATCTGTCCTCGTTCGAGACGCGATAGTTTAAGCACCTGCATCCACGCATCGAACATCACTGCGTCGCTGACGGACATGTCTTACTCCTGAGTGCGTTAAGGGAAACCGGGCTAGTCGACCATCAGATCGTCGCTGACCACCGCCCCGGTGTTTAGCAGCAGCCCTGCCATCGACGTGGCGACGCGCAGGGGTTCGGTTAATGCGAGAACCGGATCGACCATGCCGCTGGCGAGCGCGTTGGTCCAGCCGCCACCGTCAAGGTCATAGACCAGGTCACCATCAACCAATCTGTATTGCTTAATAATTTGATCGACCGAAAGATCATCAATATGTGAATTGCTTAACAACTGGCGCGCTGGGGCCTCGAGCGCCCGGCGCACGATATCGACGCCCGCCTGTTCGTCCGCATTCATTGCCGGCATGCCGGTCATGTTTGCGGCAACCTTGACATAAGTGGACCCCGCGCCGGCCACCACGCCATGTTTTAACCCAATTCGAATAGCGTGCAGGAGACTGACAGCTTTCTCCTGCAACTCGCCCATTTCAACGTCGGTTGCGCCACCGATCCGCAGCTCAGCCGTCCTGCCCTGCAGATTACCGACCCGCCGCTGCAGGCGTTCCTGATCGAACTGCGACAGCGTCGGGCCGATTTCATCCTGAACCTGGCTCAACCGGACCGCACACTGCAAATCGTTGCGATGCGGACCGATGATCAGCGTCGAATCCTTGGTGATGACAATCTCATCCGCGCGGCCGAAGCATTCGAAGGGCACTGCGCCGTGCATCGCCTGTCGATGGACCAGGCCACCGGTGCTTACAGCGATGTCTTGCAACACTTCGTCACGTTGCTCGCCGTACTCGGGCGAGCGGATCGCGGCGACTGCCATGACGTTGCCGAGTTGATTGCTGATCAGCGTCGACAGCGCGTCTCCTTGCACGTCATCGGCGACTATGAACAGCGCTCCACCCTTCGCGTGGACTTGATCGAGAATACCGAGCACGTCGTTGTGCGACGCCAGCACGCGATCGGTGACAAACACATAAGGCCTATGCAGCCTCGCCTCGACCTTGATCGTATCGGCCGCAAGCAGGTTCGACACCAATCCGCGCTCGAAGAACATGCCATCGTGAACGACGAGTTCGGAAATCGTTTTCGTCGATTCGATCACGCGGATCATCCCTGTGATACCGACACGGCTGACCGCCTCCTGGATTAGCCGCGACAGGGCCACGTCGAACCCGCTGGTGTTCAGCAGCGAGGCCACTACAAAGTCATCGCCGAGGGTCGACGCGGTTGCCCGGATGGCGTTCCGGGCCGCCAACGTAGCCCTTTCCATGCCGCGCCAGAGACCTTGAGGGTTGATACCGGCGACGACGCGACGCAGGCCATCGCGAAGCATTTCATCCAGCAGGATAGCGGTCGTCGTGCCGCCGTCGCCCGCGCTGGCCCTGACATCGTCCAGTGCGCCCTGAAGCAGTCTCACGCCAATGTTCGGCAAGCGCCCTTCGCACTCAAACCCCTTCGCGATCTGCCACGCGCTCGATACCAGTAGTGGAGAGTCAAGCAGACGCGCCATCACAACGAGGCTGCGTCTCGGTCCATAAGCACGCCGCATGGCGCTGGCCAATATCTTCACGCCGCTGGCGATCTGCCTGATCCCGTCGGGCCCGAACGTCAGGATCTTGGGCACTGGACCGTGAGCCGCGTCGTGTGTCATCCGCTTAATGCTCACGTACCGGCCGGCGACCATGCACGCCGACAAACTCGACAATATGCCGCGCCGTTTCTTCAGGCGCATCCTTGTAGATCATGTGGCCGACTCCCGGCACGCGCACCCCGCGCAGGCGCTCGTTGAGCGCTTTAAGCGACGCAAACTCCGTCTCTCGGATCGTGTCGCCATGTTCGGCGGCAAGCAGAAGCATCGGACAGGTGACGGCTTTCACATGGATCTGGAACGGCTCGCGCAGCAAGGACTCATAGGACTCGATCAATGCCTGCTGACTGCAGTTGCGATACTCGTCCGCCCGTTCTTCCAGCGCAGCTTCGGAGAACGACGGCAGATAGCTTCGGAACAATGCCATGTCGTTCAGGTCGGCTGCCGCCTTCTGCTGCAGGAACATAGAGAGCGCGTTCGGATACACCTGCCGCTGGCCGGGGCCGTTCACAGGCGGATCGATCAGCACCAGCCCCGACACCAGCGACGGATGACGCGCGGCGAAAGCGGCGGCAATCCGCGCGCCCATCGAATGGCCGACGAGAACCGGCGAGACCGGATTATCGGCAAGCGCGTTTAGCACATCGAGCAGGTCGCCGACGTAGTCCTCCAGCCGATATCCCCGCTTCGGCCAGCTCGAACGCCCGCGGCCACGGATGTCGAGTGCAAGCGAATGATAGTCGTCGGGCATCAGGTCGAGCACGCGCATCACTGAGCGGCTGTAGCTGGTAATGCCGGGCAGGAAGATCACCGGAATTCCGCTTCGGTCGCCTTTGGAAAGCAGATGCAGTTCGACGTCCATTCCCTTCACGTAGAAGTGATCGAAGTGACTGGGGCTGTTCATGGAGATTCCTTGTGAATGCATCTTTCAGACTGTCCCTGCCGCTGTCACCGGTGCACCTTTACGGCTGGCCGGGGCGGACACGATCGATTCGGTATGACACATTGTCCCGCACGATTTCTCGGCGGCGCAGCAGTTCGAGCATATGAACTTGCCCCCGTGATACGGGCACAGTACGAAGTCGGACCGGTGAAAACTGTGCGTGCAGACATCGCATTGATGCTCCTCGGAAAGCGCGGCAACGCTCTCGGGAATCCGGGCGAAATACTGGTCTATCACGCTTGTGCGAGACATCATCCGACTGACGAGTGTTGGCATCAGGAAAGCCGCGGCACCGGACAGCGGTACTGCCAACGCCTGGACTTTCACACCGAAAAACCCGCTGCCCATGGCCACGCCGATCACGGTCGGGACCCACATGGAGATCATGCCGATCTTGTTGTACTGGGCAACATAACCACGACGGAATTCGGACCATTCCGGAAGGTCGAAACGCTTGCGCACCAGCATCAGGTCACCGAACAACACCATGGTCCAGTTGAACAGGAAGACGCTGAGCATCGTCATGATCGTGCCGAAGTAGGCGAGGAACGGCGAGGTCACGATCAAATACGCGATGATCATGAAAGGGATGAGAAACCGGGAGCGTTTCCAGTTGAGCTTGAATACCTGCGATGCGAAATTTTCGAGCGCGTTCGTACCGAAATACACGTTGATGACGTTCACGCGCAGTTGCGTCACGATGATCAGGAACAGGCCACCCGAGCCGAGAAGGCGAACCAGCGAGACACCCGGATCTGGCACCTTGCCACCGGAACTCGCAAGCAGATAAATACCAAACAGCGTCGTGGCGATCACAGGCACAGTGGCGCCGATGAGCGACGTCAATGCAGCGACCTTGCCGGCTTCGTGGCGCCTTGCAAAACGGGCTGTATCGGTGCAAAGCAAAACCAGAATGGAACCCAGCAATCCACTGAACGCGCCGAACGCGCTTAGTACCTCTACCCAGCTAAATGGCGCATTGCCGGGATTCACTTCCCACCAGCGGGCACTTGCAAGCTTGCTGCTAATTTCGCTCGACCAGCCGCCAAACAGGCCCACCAGCGCCAGCACAATGCCCAACGCATACAGCCACACGGTCAGCGACTGGAAGCGCGACAGAAACTGCATGCCATACATGGTCAGCGGAATGAACGCCGCACAGATCAATGCGGCGCTGAGCTTGTACGACAGCATGGGCACCGACTCTGTCAGCGCAGTCGCCATCACATGGCCTTCGAGCGAGAAATAGATGGTGCCGAGCAGCCCGAATACCACGATCTGGTATGCAGAGCCCTTGAAGCCGAAAGTATGCTTGCTGATCAGTTCGAGGATAGCGCCTTCGTTGGCGGCCTTCTTCGACATGTACCAGACGCCTACCCACGTGTAGAGCATGGAAAGGATTAAAGCGCATACCACTGCACTGCCACCCAGCACCATCGCGAGCAATGCCGCGGTCAGCGGGTAGGCCATGGCCGTGGACATGCCGCTGAAGGCCCAGAGCGATCCCCACGCGCTCCATCGCCACGTAGCAGGCACACGCCGAAGCGCGTAGTCATCCTGTGCGGTCTCGCTATCGCCTGTGCGCTGCAGGACGACTCGCGTGTCATAGACCTCATGTTCCGGTAGTTGGTTTAGCCGCTGTAGCCTGTCCATGAGAAATCCCCTTTGTCGCTCTTTGCGACCCAAAAAATTAGACAACCTGTACAACCGCTCGTGAACCTTTTGAATTGGGTTTAAGCGTCAGCCCGCGAGGGTTCTCTGCGTGCTGCCGCGGCGCATTCGTTACACGCGCCTTCAATGTGCGCAGCGAACTCGGACCGGAACAAGTCGATGCCGCTTACGACCGGCGCCACCGGCATCTTGATCAGGCTGCACAGTCCGGCCCCCTCTGCCATCTTCAGGATGTCACCGACACGATCGAGTAGCCGCCAACTGCCCTTGCCGTTCAAGATCTGCCTCATGATCGCGTCGAGCATCTGCGTCTCCATCCGGCACTGCGGGCACTGACCGCATGAGCCCGCGGAGAAGAAACCAGCGATCCGTGCGATAGCCTCGACCATGCAGTCGTTCTCCGAGTACGCCCGGATCACCGCACAGCCGAGCGACGCGCCGTTTTTTGCCAGGACGCCCGCGTCGAACAACAGGCCGAACTGGTCGGCCACCAGGAATCCTGATGACGGGCCGCCGGTCTGGATCGCCTTGATGCGGGAGCCGTCGCGAAGGCCTCCGCCAATCTCGTACAAAAGTTCGTATAACGAAGTTCCTGACCGAACCTCATGAACGCCGGCATGGACGAATTCGTCACCAAGCGTGCACAACGTCAGGCCCAGCGCCCGGTAAGCCTCCACCCCTTCGCCCACGATCAGCGGCAGATGCGCAACCGTTTCCACGTTCTGAATCAGTGTCGGTAAGCCGTGCAAGCCGTGCTCGATAGGGAACGGCGGCTTCTTTCGGGGCAATGCGTCGCGGCCTTCCAGCACCTCCAGCAACGCCGTTTCCTCGCCGACAATGTACGAATCCGGCACTTCATTAACCTGGACGGTCAGGCCCCGCAGTTCGTGGCCTACGTCATCGATTGCGTCCCTGAACGCCTGTAGCGCCGAACTCGCCGCGCGGTTTATCGCCACCACGATCTCTGTCGCACCGACTGCGCGAGCCATGATGAGTGCGCCCTCCAGTACGAGCTGGGGGTGCTGCGCGAGCAATCGCCGATCCTTCAGCGAGCCGGGTTCGTGCTCGCTCCCGTTGACCACAAGCACCTTGCGCTGGCCGGCTTGTGCAAGCATCAGCCGCATCTTCTTGTACGTCGGGAACGCACCCCCGCCCTTCCCCGTCAGCCCGGATAACTCCACCATGCCGATCAACGCCTCTGCATCGAGCGTCATGGCACGTGCCCATGCCGCGTATCGGGCGGGCGTACGGGCAAGCCTGAACATTGCGGTTCTCATCACCGTCGCTCGCTTAGAAGTAGTCGCCACGCCCAGGCAGCAGCCCGGCGTCGATGATGTCGAAGATCAGCTTTTTTAAACCGGGATCGCTTTTTTCAGTGAGGCGCGGCACTTCGCTGCCACCGTTCAGGTAATCGACCACCTCGTTCACATCCGCCGCCGTCACGCCGGACATCCAGCAACGCTTCGACGGGATGATCACGTTAGGTCCTAACTGGCACGCGGAGAAGCACAGGTAAGGCTCCGGCACCACGTGGTCGAGCCCGAGTTCGTCGAGCCGCTGGTTGAGCCGCTCAAGGACCGCTTCGGCACCGCGGCTCTTGCAGTCCACATTCATGCAAACGAATACTTCGACGTCTTCTTGCTGCATTGCAAACACCTTTGGTTCAAGAGTTCAGGTCAGTTGCCGAAGGTCACGCGCTTATACGCTTTGCCGCTTGTCGGCACGAGCGTCATCAGCGACCAGTGACCCAATCCGTAATCTTTCAGCTGCCGGCCTGGCTCGTTGAGTTCCTGACCGCTATCGAATGCAATCAGTTTCGATTCACCTGGTTCGCGCTTGAAAAACTTGCATGCGGCTTCCATCAACTCACTCACCGTGGTGTCGCCGTTCATCGAATACGGTGGTACGACCACGGGCGGCATTTCGCCTTCCAGCCTGACGATCACAGCCATCGCAACCTCCTTAATCGCGTTTAAGTTGACCGTTGTCCGCACGGCCCACAGCCCAGAAATTCGTCAGGTCGTCGGCTTTGACGATCCCCTGCGCGAAGATTTCATCCTGCGTGAATACACCCGTGTACTTGTCCGGCTCGAGGTTGAAAATCCACTTGCAGGGTTCAGAGCAAAAGTAATGCTGCTTGTCGTTGTACGTCTGCGCGTGGACGACCGGCTGGTTGTTCGCATCGACGAAAAGCATCGGGAACTGACACACCTTGCAATGCAGGAACGTGGTGTTGAGCTGCAGCGGCTCCCCGTCGTCGGCCGCCTCCCAGAAGGGCTCATACAGCTTCTTGAACAGCGGATACTTTTCGGTGAACCACGCCCGCTCGGTCGCATCGGGTATCTCCACCTTGTGGATATTCGCATCGCGGCCTTCATAGAGGTTCTTCCAGATTGCGTGCGAATACACTTCGTTTTCATCGATCATGTTCTTGAGGAAACGCGGCGGCTTGAGTCCCAACGGCCCCAGATCCTCAATCAGCCCCTCGATGTAATTCTTCATGTAGTAGTGCTGGAACGCCTCCTTGTACGACATGACCTTGTTCTTGCCAAAGTAGTCGATGAAGATGCTCGTGGCGCCGCCAACGATCCGGTGCAACAGCCAACTCCACTTGTCGAACCACTCCTGCACCACCGGGATATTGCGTTCGTCCGCTTCGAGCATCATTCGCACACCCGTCATGCCAATCGCGATATGACGGGTCTCATCGGTTTGCGTAGTAAGTTGGTGCTGGCCAAACATCATGTCGCCGTTTGCGACAGCAACCGCAGGGTTCGCCACGAACAGCAGGTTGGTCCAGCCCGCTTCGAACACGGTGTTGACCGCGATCACCATCTCGAACGGGTCGCCGGAGAATAAATTCTCAAAGCCTACGCGTGCCGTCTGGAGCAGCCAGTGACGCTGGAACCATTCCATCCAGTCGTCCAGGCCACCATGGTGCTTGTTGATCCAGCGCATGTAGTTGACGTCGTTCTGACCATGGCGAACCTCGTCGATCGCCTGATACATCGCGGCCTGGCTGAACGACGGCGAAGGAATGAAGCGCGCCATGCGCATCATCAGGTTGGCCGAAAAATTCTCGGTGTTCGACAGGCCGGTCATGTACAGCTTCATGCCTTCTACCCAGCGGCGGTCGATCTGCTTCGCGACATCGAAGCGCTGGTTCGAATCGGCAATGCTGTGATACGACATCTCCTTCTTCGCCTGGATCCGCACATACTCGCGATAAAACATCCGGAACGGGTCTTCCCACGCGTCCCAGTTCTTTGCGCGAATGCGCGACGACTGTGGCGTGTAGCGATGCGGATACGCCGCTTCGCGCGTGACGTAAGTCGGCTCCCAGTAAAGACCGCGCGAGGTTTCGCGATAGTACTGGGCTGGATCGCGCAGCGCGGCCGCTTCCCTCTCCATCCTCTTTTCAATCGTTTCGCTCGACATGACGAGTTCTCCTAGATCTTCAGCCGCGACAGCACAAAACTGTCGGCGGTATAGGTTTCGATGTTTCCGGCGAACGCGTGCATCACTTCGTTCAGGTCGTTCATGGTCCAGTCGAGCTTGCCGAGGTGCTCACGCACGGTCTGAGCATCGAACGCGATGCGCAGCGGCACCTCGATCACGATGAATCCCGGCAGATCGCTAACCTTCACGTCGTTGTTGCTTTCCCTGATCGCGTCGAGGACCGCGTCGGCCACTTCGCCTTTCATCAGTTCCATGCACACGTGATGCTTGTTATCCGTGAAAACCGGCTTCTGACTCATATGTCTCTCCGTGAGTGACGGGCACGGTCAGCCCGTAAGGAATGAGGCTGTCGGCGTAGCGCGTGAGAATCTCGATCTTCAACTGCTCGAAGCGCTTCGGAAAGCCCACGCGGTTCGCGTCGTCTATGAGAGGTCGCAGACCCTCAAGCACGTCGACCGCCATCGGATACCAGCGATCCAGCCACTTCTGCACAATGGCAAGGTTGTGTTCGCTTTCCTTGAGCATGGCGGCGACGAAGTCCGCGCCGCAGACCATGTGACGCTTCATGTCTTCGGCGAGCACCAGCCAGAACTGCGCGATAGCCCAGTCGCCCTCGTGCTCGGCGATGTCCACCAGCATCACGTCATGCATCGGCAGGAAAATCGGGTCGAGGATGAAGTTGAGCGCAACGAAAGTCTCAGCCCAGTCGAATACGGTCAGGCCGTGTTCGATGAACTTTCGCAGCGGCTGGACCGGTTGCCAGTCGAGCCATGCCGCGTGCGAATCAACCGGCTCGGCAATCCCGTGGTTGAGTTCCCATGACAGTTCGACGAGGCGCTGCGCGTGGCGCATCGAATCGAAGATCTGGAACAGCAGCGAGTTCATGACGGGACCGTAAGGCGTATAGGTCGCACCATAAATCTGCATCATTCCGGAGCCCCAGAAGTAATGACGCATCGCTGGAATGTATTGGCGTGTGATGGAGAGCGGCATACGCGTTTCGGAAAATACACCGCGCTTTTTCGCTCCCTCGACGATCGCGTCGAGCTTCCTCTCTTCGCCGTCCTGCTGCAGCACATAGCTTCGATACGTGAGTTTGAAACGATCGCGATAAGCGGCGGAATCGCTCGTGTTGAGCGCTGTAGGCTCGATCATTGCGACGCCCGTTTCCGACGAAAGATGGTACCCGTCGCGCAACATCTCTGGCCACGCGGGATCGTCCTTCATCCACCAGTGACCGATGGAACGGACGGTCAGTTCCTCGTACTCCCCGGTGCGCTTTTCGCCTTTCAGATAGGACCAGCTTGACCGTGCCATAAGTTACCTCCTGCGATTGCGTTGTTCATAAGTTCTCGGCGGCTCGCTGCCAGGCGGCAGGTCAGTAGGCACCGGAGAGCAGGGCTCCGGCGCCCGGCACGACCGGTTCGAGGCCGAGGCTTTTCAGCAGTGCGTAAGTGGTAGCGACCGCCGCCGTCACGACCGGCTTGCCGGTGATCGCCTCGACCAGCGGCACGACGGCGAGCGACGGCATCTGCACGCAGGCCGAGAGCACGACGACATCCACATCGGCCGTGCGAAGCTCGCGCACGATCGCGGGCAACCGGGTCGGATCGTGGCGGGCGACGTCGAGATTGTCGGGGATCTCGAGCGCGGCCCAGTCGGCCACCTCAATGCCTTCTGCCTGGATATAGTCGACGACAAGTTGCGTCAGTGGCTTCATATACGGCGCGACAAGCGCGATGCGCTTCGCTTTCATCAGATGCAATGCGTCGACGAGCGCCCCGGCGCTCGTTACTACCGGCGCGTCGCCGCCGTTCCCGGCGGTGAGCGAGCGCAGGCGCGCCTGCGACTCGCGGTGATAGCCGTGGCCCATCGCCATGATCGCGACGAGGCACGCATAGCCGAGTACATCGACCTGCGCGTCGCTCAGTTCCAGCGCGCAGCGATTCGATTCGGCATCCATATGAGCGAGCTCGTCCTTGCTGACGGTCCGCATGCGCATCCGGCTGGAATGAAATGTAAAGCGCTCCGGGCGCACGAGCTGACGCGCGGCCAGCATCGCCGGAATTTCCGTTTCCATCGTGATGTTCGAGCTCGGAACGATTTGTCCGATGCGATAGAGGTTCTTCACTGCACTGCCCCGTTGTCGAGAGCCCGCAACGCGTCGAACGCGAGCGGGCGAAATGCCGGTTCGCCGCCGTTTGCCAGCGCATTGAACCGATCGATGGGACAGATGTTAAGAAGCCACTAATCGCGTGACTTGAGGCGGGGCGCAGGAAAGTTTGTGTTCCAGTGCACTTGCGATTTGCTCGATAGAGCAGGAAGTATTGTGCGCCGGCAAGAGCGCAGCCAGAGGCGAATCGTCAGACCTTTGACGTAGCAATGCGTGCTTCGCGAAGCACGTCGCTCGGCGAACGGCCGAACTGCTTGCGAAACGCATTGGAGAATTGGGCGTGATCGTTGAAGCCCATTTGATACGCGGTCTGCGCCACACTGACGCCCACTGCGCCGCGCTGCAGGAGCTCATACGCGCTCTGCAGCCGCAACTCGCGCACCCAGCTCGACAGCGTGCGGCCAGACTCCTTGAACAGCAGATGCAGATAGCGGACCGAAATGTTGCACGCAGCTGCGACCCGCTCCGGCGACATCTCGAAGTCGGTGAGGTTCTGCCTGACAAAATGCTCGATGCGCGCGAGGTGAGCGCTTTTCACCGCCGATCCCGACGACTGCATGACTCGCGGATCCGCTTCCAGTACGGCACCGAGCAGATCCGTGAACTGCATGCCCATCAAAGCCTGAAAGCGGGGATCGGTGATCGCCGCATGTTGCGCCATCAGGGCGAGATAGTCGCGAAACAGCTTGCCAACGCCCTCGCTCGCGCTGAACTGCATCGCGCAAAAGCGGCTGGCGCTGCCGGTGCGGCTTTGCAGCATGGCCTCGGGCACCTTGAGTACCCACATGTCGCTGCGCTCGCCGTAGCGAAACTCGTATGGCGCGTCGCTGTGTTCGAGCAAGAACTGTCCCGGCTCGCAGCGGATCTGACGGCCGAGCTGCTCGAATTCGATCGTGCTGGCAAGCGGCACGCTGACAAGAATCTGCGGCTCGTTGCCATCGCAATGCCGCCGCAACCGCTGGTAGCGCACAGCACTCGACTCGAAACGGGTCAGGCGCAGATCGCCGAAGTCCCAGCATTGCGCTTGGCCTTCGAATGCCTCGGAATGCAAAAGATCGAGCTCCATATCGAAGAAAATGGAGGCGACGACTTCCCTCCAGGCGGCGCCTGCCTCGTTTGACGGTGCATTTTTTGTCGTATAAACGCAGGACATGGAGTAACTTTCTTCATCGACCTGAACGAACAGCTGTGCGACGCGGGCGACTCGAAGAGACCGCGCATGCCACATTTTTTACCACACCCCCTGAAAAAAGCGCAACGCGCCAAAAATAATAGCAGCGTCCGTGCTGATGCCGCGCAGCAGCCACTTCTTGACGAGCCGGTCCCCCTGCGTCAGGTATGCGCGCTCGACGCGGTCCTTCGCCGGATGGCTGAAACGCGCACCACGTGACAACGCTGAGGTCGACCATCGCGCGGCCAGGCTGCGTGACGCCGCCTCCGCGTAACATGAGTTTTTCTCGTTAATCTATTAACCTGGTTAGATAGGCGGATACAACGCTGGCTTTTACGATGGGCTCTTCGAGAAACGAAGACCTTCGACATGTTCACCCAGTCGGGGTAATCGTCCTTTTCGTGCAAAATCTGGCGGTTTGTTTTGAAATAACGTGAAAAATCAACAACTTGAATGCGCTGCGATTTCGCGAAAACGCATCCTTTTGATGCAGAATCTGGCGTTTTTACCCCGCCGCGTCTGTGAGGCCCAGACGCATCCGGTAGTCCCCAAGCAACT
>Ga0255336_100365_pt1 | contig 79511 bp, 75 predicted proteins | sample MeOH1_35cm_T3_17_FD_189102 | JGI IMG/M metagenome (GOLD analysis project Ga0255336, IMG submission 189102) | Sandy soil microbial communities from University of British Columbia, Vancouver, Canada - MeOH1_35cm_T3_179 | ecosystem: Engineered > Artificial ecosystem > Sand microcosm > Unclassified ... | reverse complement strand
GTGACGCCCTTGGTCTCGCGCAGCTCCAGTTGCAGGCGGTCCATCTCGCTGCGGTGATAGATCTTCGCGATCGCCGGGAACGTTCCCTGGCCGTGATAGCGGTCGGGGTCGTCGGAAACAACCACCAGTCCACTTACCCCTTCGGCGGCGACCTGTGCGGCGACCTGGAAAGCCGAAGGATGGCCATCCGGCATCTGGCCCCCGGTCATTGCAACCGCATCATTGTAGAGCAGTTTGAAAGTGATATTTGAGCGGGCGGCGACCGCCTGGCGGATCGCCAGGATGCCCGAATGCTGATAGGTGCCGTCGCCCATATTGGCGAAGAGGTGCGGCATATCGGTGAAAGGCGCGATGCCGGCCCATTGCACGCCCTCGCCGCCCATATGACACCAGTTCTGCGTATGCCGCGCGTCGCCCATCGCCATGATGTGACAGCCGATGCCGGCAGTGGCATAGCTGCCATCGGGTACTTTGGTCGAGGTGTTGTGGGGACAGCCGGAGCAGAAAAAGGGTTTTCGGGTAAGAACGCTAGGTTCCGGCGCCAGCTTCTCTTCCGTGCGATTGAGGGTGCGGTCGATCGCGGGATGCGCAATGCCCTGCTGCTGCAGGAAGCGGGCGATGCCCTGCATGACCTGGCGGGGCGAGAGTTCCAGATTGGCCGGCAGCAGCGGTGCGCCATTGACCAGTGTCTTGCCGACGACATCCGGCCGTTGGTCCGCCGGAAGATGGTAGAGCAGTTCCTTGATCTGCCGTTCGGCGAAGCTGCGCTTTTCTTCGATCACCATCAATCCGGTGAGGCCCCGCGCAAAGGCGTACAACGCTTGCGGTTCCACCGGCCAGACCAGGCCGAGCTTATAGACGGCAAGGCCGAGGCGGTTGGCCTCGGCCTCGTCGATACCCATTTCCTTCAGCGCGTGCAGCGTATCGAGATGGGCCTTGCCGACAGTGACAAGGCCAAGGCGCGGGCGCTGTGCGCCGAAGACGACGCGGTCGAGGTGATTGGCGCGGGCGAAGGCCTGGGCGGCGGGCAGGCGCTCCTCGACGACGCGGCGCTCGAATTCGGCGCGCTGCTGCGGCCAGGCGAGGGAGGGGTCGGCATTGAAGCCATGAGGCGGAATCTCGATATCGCTCGGCCGGATGAAATGCGGCGCCGGCGGCAGCATGAGCGATTGCCCGCTTTCGGCGAGCTCGCTCACCGTCTTGAAGCCGATCCACAGGCCGGAGAAGCGCGACATCGCATAGCCCGCGAGGCCCAGGGTCAGATAATCGGCAACGCTGGCCGGCGATAGGCAAGGGATCATCAGGGCTTCGAAGATCTGGTCGGTCTGATGTGGAAAGACCGAGGATTGCGCCGCATGATCATCGCCGACACAGGCCAGCACGCCGCCGCGCGCACCGGTGCCATAGGCATTGGCATGACGCAGAGCGTCCGCCGAGCGATCGAGCCCCGGACCCTTGCCATACCACAGACCGAAGACGCCATCGACCCGCTGGCCGGGAAAGCTGTCGATCTGCTGGCTGCCCCAAACCATGGTGGCGCCGAGATCTTCATTGATGCCGGGCTGGAAGCGAATGCCGGCTTCGTCGAGCAGTTTTTGCTGGCGCCACAATTCCTGATCATAGCCGCCGAGCGGGGAGCCGCGATATCCGGAGATGAAGCCGGCGGTCTTCAAACCGTTCTGGCGGTCGAGCCGGGCCTGGTCGAGCGGCAGGCGGACCAGGGCCTGGATGCCAGAGAGCAGGACCTTGCCTTCGCTGCGCTGATAGCGATCGTCGAGCCGATAGTCGGCATAAAGCTCGCTCTCTGGCGACGCGACCCGCGGTGTGATAACCGGTGCATTCATGCTTCAACTCCCCGTCTTGCATGTTTTTTCGTTGCAGGACGAATCCTACCGGAGATGGGGCAGGATTATTCACCAAAGGCGGGGCGGGATTTGCCAGACGTTAGGGATTTCCCCTAAAATCGCCGGCAGATTTGGAAGGGAGCGGCAATGAAGCTCGATGACATCGATTTGAAGATCCTGCGGGAGCTGCAAGCCGATGCGCGAATCCGGGTGGTGGATCTGGCGGAAAAGGTCGGGCTATCGGCCACACCCTGCCAACGCCGGATCAAGATTCTCGAGGACGACGGAGTCATCCGCCAATATGCAACGCTGCTGGATGCCGAGAAACTCGGCTATTCGGTGAATGTTTTCATCTATGTGCAGCTGGAGCGCAAAACGGAGGCGCACTTCGAGGCCTTCGAGGCGGAAATCAGGCATCATCCGGAGGTGATGGAATGTCACGTCGTGACCGGTGCGCATGATTATCTCTTGCGGGTGATCACGCCGGATATCGCCGGCTATGAGCACTTCATCACCGGCACCCTGATGCGGATCGACGGCGTCAAGGATATCCAATCGTCCTTCTCGATCCGCCGCGCACTCTATCGCGCCGATCTGCCGCTGAAAGCGACCAAGCCGCGCTGACTCGTTCATTTTTTGGGCGGATTGTCCTCAGGGTCGTCGAAGAGGATGCGTTGCGCCGCGCCATCGAGATCATCGAACTGGCCCGATTTCAGCGCCCAGAGGAAGCCGGTTAAAGCAAGGCCACCGAGCACCAGAGCTGTCGGAATGAGATAAAGCAGGATCGTCATAGGCCGGCTCGCTGGGTTTGGGCCATCTTGTCAGCCGTTGGTGCCGCTTTTTCCCAAGCCTCGCCTGCCGTGTATTCAGTCACCCGCTTGCTTGACCGTCGGGCGTTGAGACGCAAGGAATTGAGAACGACGAGAATCGATGAGGTCGACATGGCGAGGGCGGCGACCAGGGGCGTGACATAGCCGCAAATGGCCAGTGGGATCGCCGAGACGTTATAGACCACGGCGAGAGCAAGATTCTCCCGCATCAGCCTTTCGCTCGCCTTGGCCACGGTCAGCGCGAGTGCAACAGGGCGCAGGGCGTCGCCCTGGAACAGCAGATCGGCGGCATTCTGGCTGATATCGGCGGCACTGGTCGGCGCCATCGAGACATGGGCCGCGCGCAAGGCCGGAGCGTCGTTGAGGCCGTCGCCGATCATCAAGACCCGCCGCCCCGCCGCCCTCAATTCCTCAAGCCGGCGGACTTTATCCGCCGGCATCTGCAAGGCGTGCCAGGTCGCGATACCGGCCAGCTCGGCGATGTGGCGGACCGGCGCCGACCGGTCACCGGAACAGATCTCGACCGGGCCGATCCTGGCGAGTTCGGCCACGATCTCGGTGGCATCAGGTCGGATCGGATCGGCGAGGTGGAAACGCTCGGCCTTGCCGGAAGGGTCGGCGAGCCACAATACATGGTCGCTGGACTCGTCATCGGCCTGGCCGGTGAATGAGGCACTGCCGAGGCGCCAGACCCCTTGGCTGCTGGACCATTCCAGGCCTTTGCCGGGTATTTCCGCCACATTGCCGGCCGGAATGACATCGCCCCCGGCACGGGCAATGGCGCGCGCCAAGGGATGCTTGCTGTTTGCCGCCATGGCGGCCGCAATCGCGAGCGCCTCGGGATTGTAGCCCGGTTGAAGCTCGAGCCGGCCCAAGGTCAGGGTGCCAGTCTTGTCGAGCACAATGGTATCGACCTCGCAGAGCCGCTCCAGCGCATCGGCGGATTTCAGCAGGATGCCGGATTTCAGGAGGCGGTGGCTGGCGACGACTTGAACCACAGGTACGGCCAAAGCGAGCGCGCAGGGGCAGGTGATGATCAGCACGGCGATGGCAATCAGCAAGGCGGATTGCCAGGGCAGATGACCGATCGTGACCCAGCCCAGGAAGGTCAGCAGCGCCGTCACATGGACGAAGGGCGCATAATATCGCGAGACGCGGTCGGCGAGGCGGACGAAACGATTGCGGCGGGATTCCGCCGCTTCCATCAACCGCCTGATATCGGCGAGCAGTGTCGCTTCGCCAATCTTGTCGACCTTCATCGTCAATGGCGCGGTCAGGTTCAAGGTACCGGCATAGACTTGGCTGCCCATTGTTGCCGTCGCCGGCATTGATTCGCCGGAAATCAGGCTGACGTCGAGCAGGCTTTCGCCATCCACGATGGTGCCGTCGGCCGGCACACGCGATCCCGTGCGGATGAGTGCTTTCTGCCCGGGCTTGAGATCTCGCGCCGGGATATCCCGCAGACTGCCGTCCGCAGCGATCACGGTGGCCGCATCGCCACCGAGTGCCATCAACTGCTCGGCCGAGGCCCGTGCCAGCCGGCGTGCGCGAAGGTCGAGATAGCGGCCGATCAACAGGAAGAACAGCAACGTTGCCGCGGAATCGAAATAGGCCTGCTCACCGCCGGTGAATGTCTCGTAAAGGCTGATGCTGGGAGCGAGGATAATGGCGAGCGAGATGGGCACGTCCATATTGGTGCGGCCGTGGCGCAATACGTTCCAGGCGCTCTTGAAGAACGGCCGGCCGGCAAAGCCGACGGCCGGGATGGCGATCAAGGCGGAGATCCAGTGGAACAGATCCCGGGTTCCCGGCGCCATATCGCCATGGCCCGACCAGACCGAGACGGAGAGCAGCATCAGGTTTCCCGCGGCAAAGCCGGCGACGGCCATGGCGCGCAACAGGGATTTCAATTCGACTTCGTCGCGGTTGCGCAGGCAATCCTGCGCCACCGGAACCAGCCGGTAGCCCAGCGATTCAACCAGCGATGCGAGCTGCTCGGCTGTCATAAGAGCCGGTTGCCAGCTCACCGTGAGGCGGCGGGTCGAGAGGGAAACCCGCGCTGAGGTCACACCGGCCTGCCGCAGCAGGGCCTGCTCGATCAGCCAGACGCAGGCGCCGCAATGCAGCCCGTCGACCATCATGGTCATGTGGGCGCGCTGTTCACCTGTGGCTTCATCGTCCCTGGTTTCGACCCAGGCCGAGAGGTCGCTGCTCTGAAGATCGCCTTCGGGACGAGGCCGGCGCTGCGCCGGGTCGAATTGGCGCTGCCGGTAATATTGATCGAGCCCGAGATCGCTGACCAAGCGATGGGCGAGGCGGCAGCCGTTGCAGCAATAGCTCTCACCGGCGGAAACGGCGCCGCCGCAATGCAGACAGGCCGCACCGCTGGGAACGGCGATGTCGAGAAGCGCATTCAACGCAAGACGATCCGCTGGTTATATTGCCATTTCATATCGGCGCGCTGTGCGCTCAACCGCAAATCCCAGTTGCCGAGGGCACTCGGCTTGAACGTCGCCTGATACCTGCCCTGGTTGATGGCTGTCAGCGGGATGGCCTCATCGAGCCCGGCATTGGTCGGGCGCACCAGGATCGCCTTGACCGCCAAGTCGGGCAGCGGCGTGCCGCTCTTGTCGGTCAGGGTCACGAGGATGGTCCGCGTGTCGGCAGATGCGGCAGAGATCGCGATATCCGCATGCCAGCCGAGCTTCGCGTTCTTGGCCGCTTCCGCCAGCGTGTTATTGTAATCCAGCCCCTGATCATAGGCCTTGTTGGTCTCCAGGCCGCTGAAGGTCTTGACCGCGAAGACCACCATGACCGCATTCACGGCGATGATCACGACGAAGCTGAGTACGAAAATAGCCGGGATCCAGAGGGCCTTCCGCTGGGTGCGGTTATTTGCCGGGACTGCTGAAGATAGCTGCATGATGGCTTTTCTCACCGGTTTCGACATTGGTGACATTGACGGTAATCGCGGTCGATTTGTCTTCCAGGACGTTGCGCGGAGCCCGCAGCAACATCCGGAAAGTGCCGACGCTATCGCCATCCACTTTGACGGTATCGGCGTTGTCGCCGATCAGTTTTACCTGCAGACCCTCGATGCCGTCTATCTGCAGCCGATAGTTGGCGGCATCGCGCAGCTTGTTGAGGACCTTCAGGCTGTAGGCGTTCTGAATATCGCCGTTGCTCAGCCGGACAAACAGCGGCGCCCGGTCTGCCTGAACGGTGACCTCGACCGTCGCTCTCTGGCCCAGCATGACCATCGTGCCGATGCTGATCAACACCATGATTGTGGCATAGGCGATGGTGCGCGGACGAACGAAGTGGCGCCGCACCGGCTTGCCGGTGGCGCGCTGCGCCTGGCTGAGCAGGGAATCATAGGTAATCAGGTTGAGGGGCCGTTCGACCTTCTCCATGATCGAATTGCAGGCATCGATGCACAGGCCGCAGCCGATGCAGGCCATCTGCTGGCCCTCCCTGATATCGACGCCAGTGGGACAGACCCTGACGCAGAGGCCGCAATCGATGCAATCGCCGAGATTGCTGTTAACGGCGGCCTGTTTCAGGTGGCCGCGCGGTTCGCCACGCCAGGCTTCATAGGTGACGAGCATCGTCTCGTCATCGAACATGGCGCTCTGGAAGCGGGGCCAGGGGCACATATAGATGCAGACCTGTTCGCGCGCCCAGCCGGCCAGAAGATAGGTTGTCGCGGTGAAGAGGCCGATGAAGCCGTATTGGGCCAGGGACGCACGGCCGAGAAGCGCATCCTTCAACAAGGTCGGAGCGTCGTTGAAATACATCACCCACGCGCCACCCGTGACCAGGGCGATGAACAGCCAGGCGGCATGCTTGGCGCTTTTCAGGCCCAGCTTGTGCAGGGACCAGGGCTCCTTGTCCAGTTTGATGCGCTTGTTGCGATCGCCTTCGATCCAGCGCTCCACCTGCATGAAGAGATCCGTCCAGACCGTTTGCGGGCAGGTATAGCCGCACCACACCCGGCCCAGCAGGGCGGTGGCGAGAAACAAGCCGAAAGCACCGAGAATCAGGAGAATGGCGAGGTAGTAGACTTCCTGCGGCCAGATCTCGATCCAGAAGAAATATGCCCGGCGGCCGGGCATATCCAGCAGGATAGCCTGATCCGGGACGCCCGGGCCGCGATTCCACCGCAGCCAGGGCACCAGGTAGTAGATGCCCAGCAGGATGCCGAGCGCACACCATTTGATCGTCCGGAAACGGCCTGAAATCCGCTGCGGATAGATCTTTGGTGGTGTTTCATAGAGGCTGACGGCCTTGTCCATGATCCTTCGTTTCGCGGTTAGTTCTTGTTCTACTGACCGCCGCCGAGGTTGTGCACATAAGTGGTGACCATCTTGACCTGAACATCGCTGAGACGACCCTGCCAGGCGGGCATCACGCCCTGATGCGGCTTGGTGACCTGGGCGACGATATCAACCTTCGTGCCGCCATACTGCCAGATCTGATCGCTGAGGTTCGGGGCGCCGACTTCCTGATTGCCCTGGCCCTTGTCGCCGTGGCAGGCGGCACAGTTCTGAGCGAAGATGTCGGCACCGCGCTTGGCGGCGGCGGCATCGACGGTACCGCCGCTCAGCGACAGAACGAAATTGGCGACATCGGTGATCTGGTCCGGCTTCAGCAGCCCATCCGCACCGAAGCGGGGCATGTCGGATTGGCGGGTATCGGCATCGTTCGGTGAGCGGATGCCGTGCCGTACGGTCTTCTCGATATCGGCCAATTTACCGCCCCACAGCCAGTTGTCGTCGGCAAGAACCGGGTAATTCCGCTGTCCCTGGCCACCGGCGCCGTGGCATTGCGCGCAATTCTCCGCGAACACGGCCTTGCCGCCGGCCATGGCAAATTCCAGAAGCTGCGGGTCGCTCTGGATTTGATCGGTCGAACTTGCCGCGATGCGATCGACATATTGCTTTTGCGCCGCTGCCGCCTTCTTTGCCTCCTGGGCATATTCGGCATGCGAGTTGTAATGCAGCAGACCCTTGGTATATCCGCTCAGGCTCGGCCACGCCGGATAGGCGATGGTATAGCCGATCGCGAAGATGATCGTGGCATAGAAGACGAGCACCCACCAGCGCGGCATGGGTGTGTCGAGTTCCTTTATGCCGTCCCATTCATGACCGGTCGTCGCGGTACCGGAAATCTTGTCGCGTTCGACATCAGCCATGATGATTTTGCTCCTCGGGATCATTGCGGAACGGAATCTGCGCGCAATCGTCGAAATGCTTCCGGTTCCTAGGACGGTAGGCGGTAAAGATGATCACGCCAAAGAAGATGACCAGCCATACGACCCAATATTGGCGGAAGAAGTCGGACCATTCATGCAACGTCATTCCTGATCTCCACTCGAATTTTGCGCATCGCCGAGATCGGGGCGGTAGGTCGTGAAGTCGACCATCCGTCCGAGCGACTGCAGATAAGCCACAAGGGCATCCATTTTGGTGATCCGGCCGGGATCGCCATCGAAATCCCCGGCGACAGCCTTCGGATAGCGCTTCAGCAGTGCCGTGACATCGGCATCCGGCGTGGCTTGAGCCCGCAGGTCTGCCGCGGCACTGGCGATCATGTCATCGCTGTAGGGAACGCCGACGATCCTCAATGTCTTCAGGTGCGCGGCGATATCATTCGCATCGAGGTCCTGTTTCGCCAGATGGGCATAGGTGGGCATGATCGATTCAGGCACCACGGCCCGTGGATCGGTCAGATGGGCGACATGCCATTCATTGGAATATTTCCCGCCGACGCGCGCGAGATCAGGACCCGTCCGCTTCGATCCCCACTGGAAGGGATGGTCGTAGACGCTTTCCGCGGCGAGGCTGTAATGGCCGTAGCGTTCGACCTCATCGCGGAAGGGACGGATCTGCTGGCTGTGGCAATTGTAGCAGCCTTCACTGATGTAGATATTCCGCCCGGCAAGCTCCAACGGTGTCAGCGGTCGGACGCCGTCGACCTTCTCGATGGTCTCGCCAATGGTGAAGAGCGGCACGATCTCCACCAGACCGCCGATCGCCACGGTCACCAGAATGCCGAGCAGCAGGATGATCGAGTTGGTCTCAAAATGTTCGTGTCTAATCATCTTCTCTGTACCTCGATCTCAGGCCTTGGCCAGCACGGCAGCGCCGAGCCGCCGTTCTTCGCGAATGTCCCCGCGCATGGTGCGGATCAGGTTGTAGGTCATGACCAGGGCGCCAACGAGGAACAGGATCCCGCCAAAGGCCCGTACGATGTAGTAGGGATGCATGGCGGCAACCGTTTCGACGAAGGAATACTGCAGGAACCCTTGCGCATCGTAGGCGCGCCACATCAGGCCCTGCATGATGCCGGAGATCCACATCGAGACGATGTAGAGCACGATCCCGAACGTGGCGATCCAGTAATGCAGCTCGACCAGGCGGGAGCTATAGAGCCGCTCGCGGCGCCACAGCTTCGGCACGAGGTGATAGAGAGCACCGAAGGTCACGAAGGCTACCCAGCCGAGCGCGCCTGAATGCACATGGCCGATGGTCCAGTCCGTGTAGTGGCTCAGCGAATTGACGGCCTTGATCGACATGACCGGACCTTCGAAGGTCGACATGCCGTAAAAGCCGACGGCGGTGACCAGAAACCGCAGGACCGGATCGGTCCGCAGCTTGTCCCACGCGCCGGAAAGCGTCATCAGACCATTGATCATGCCGCCCCAGCTCGGCATCCACAGCATGACGGAGAACACCATGCCGAGGGTCTGTGTCCAATCGGGCAGAGCAGTGTAATGGAGGTGATGCGGCCCGGCCCAGATGTAGATGAAGGACAGGGACCAGAAATGCACGATGGACAGGCGATAGGAATAAATCGGACGTTCGGCCTGCTTCGGCACGAAGTAGTACATGATGCCGAGGAAGCCGGCGGTCAGGAAGAAGCCGACCGCGTTATGGCCGTACCACCATTGCAGCATGGCATCCTGTACGCCGGAGAAAGCCGAATAGCTCTTGGAACCGAAAAAGGAGACCGGCACGGCCAGGTTGCGCATGATGTGCAGCATGGCGATGGTGACGATGAAGGCCAGATAGAACCAGTTGGCGACATAGATATGCGGTTCCTGGCGCTTGATCAGCGTGCCGACAAAGATCAGCAGATAGATAACCCAGACAATGGTCAGCCAGAGATCCGTGTACCATTCCGGTTCGGCATATTCCATGCCCTCGGTCACGCCGGTCACATAGCCGATCGCGGCCATGACGATGAACAGCTGATAACCCCAGAAGAGAAATTCGGCGAGGCCCTCGCCACCGAACAGCCGGGCACGACAGGTCCGCTGCACGACATAAAGGCTGGTGCCCAGCAAAGCGTTACCGCCGAAGGCGAAGATCACCGCGGAAGTGTGCAGGGGACGCAGGCGGCCGAATGAGGTCCATTCGAGACCGAGATTGAGGGCCGGAAAGGCGAGCTCCAGGGCGATATAGACACCGGCCAGGAAACCGACGACACCCCAGAAGATGGTGGCGATGGTAAACTGGCGCACCACGCGCTCATTATAGACGGGATGTGTGGGCATGACTGCAGTTGACATTAGCTTTGTCCTTCATCCGCGGCGGTAGCGATGGCAATCAATCGGAAGAGCATCAGAACCGCGAAGCCTACGAAAAGCAGGCCGAGATAATAGAAAGTGGCATCCGTGGCATTCGCGCTCATATCGAGTCCGATCAAACCAAGGAGTGTCAGGATGGCCGAGCCGATCCAAGTTCCGGCACCGTTCAAAACTCCCTCCATTGCTTGTGCATCATTACCTTCACTGTTTGTTTTTGCGGTCTCTGCCGCGAATTAGTAGTCATCACGGCTGACCAGATCGCGATAGGCGTGCCAGCTCGCATGCCCGATCAGCGGCATCGTAATTGCGAGGCCGATGCAGAGGCTGGCGATGCCGGCAAAGGTGAACAGGACGATCAGGGCGCCCCATCCCATCAGAATGCGCCAATTGACCTTGGTGGCGAGAACCGAGGTGGCGATAGCCCGGATCGTGCCGCAGTCACGATCCTGGAGCATGGGAAAGGCGACGACGCTGATGGTGAAGGCGACGACCGCCAGGACACCGCCGGCGAGGGCGCCGACGATGAGAAAGGGAATGCCGTCAGTCGAGAAGAAGATGGACTGAATGAAGTTTTCCCAGCTCGCTGGTTGCGTACCGTAGAACAGCGCATAGATCAGCAGAGCGATGCGTTCCCATATCAGATGCAGCAGCATCATGATCAGGCCCATGGTGAAGATCTGGCCCGGATAGCGCCGCCACGACAAGGCAACGTCCACCAAGGTCATCGATTCGCCGAGTTCAAGTCGCCGGCTGATCTCGTAAAAGGCGACGGCGAGGACGGGGGCCATGAACATGTAGCCAGCCGTCAAAGGTAAAGCATATGGTAACCAGTCTTGCTGCCACATACCGTAAATTAACGCGGCGCTAACTATTGCGATGATGGCCCCGAAGAATAGGCTGGTATTCCGCGCACGGTTGAAATCGCGCCAGCCGAGACGCAGCCAATTCCATGGCTGTTCCACGTCAATGCGATAGACAGGTACCGCCAGCCCCGCAAATTCGGGCGGCATCTCGCCTACGTCGTCTACCTTTGCAGTATTGGCTTGCTTAACCATCTAGCGCCCACCGATCGCTGATCCGAGCTGCAGAATCAGCGTATAATATTCCTTGAAATACTAAGGGGTCGCTAAGAACTCATCTTGATTTGAATCAAGGTGGGGATGGATAAATCATCTGCTGATAGCCGGAAGGCGCAGCTCTCCGACGGGTGCCGATTTGGCCGATACCACTGATCTCATCCTGGCGCTCGCGGGCCATTGCCGCGTGGCTTTTCAGGAGCACGGCTCGGTCATGCTGAGCCTGTTTGCGACCGGCCTGATCGGCAGCGTCACCCATTGCACCAGCATGTGTGGCCCATTGGTTGCCGCGCAATCGGTGGAATGCCTTGGCCGGATGGCGCCTGGGCGGGGCGGGGACTGGCGGCGATTGATTGGGGCAGCGCTCATTCCCTATCAGCTCGGCCGCACAACGACCTATGCAGGCCTGGCTGCAATCCTGGCGCTGCCGGTCGGGTTTTCGCGACTGCTTCAGTCCTTGTGGTGGGTGGCACCGCTGCTTCTGGCGGCAGCGGCGATCGGCTTCGTTGTGATGGGGCTGCGTCATCTTGGCATGGGGCGTCCTGCCGCAGCGGGACAGGCGCCATCGTCCGCCCGGTCTGCGCCTACAAAGGCAGGACAGATTCGCGCGTCGATATTTGCGCGCGGTGTCGACATGATCATCAGGCGCGCCCGACCGCTTTTTCGGCGCCCGACCGGTTGGCGCGGCTATGCCTTGGGTCTTCTGCTCGGCTTTCTTCCCTGTGGGTTGCTCTACACCGCGCTGATGGTCGCAGCTGCCACGGCCAATCCCTGGGCCGCAGGGCTCGGCATGATTGCCTTTGCTCTAGGAACCTTCCCGATATCCTGGTTGATCGGTTTCGGCAGCGGGTTCGCAGCGGCCAATTGGTCGCGCCTTGCAAAGCGTTTCATGCCGTATCTGGCACTCGGCAATGCGCTTTTGCTGCTCGGTCTGGCTTATCGATATACGCTCAGCTGAAGGTGTATCGTCGCATGGCCGTATTATCGTTCGGCGGTCGCGGGACTAAGGGCGTAGATCGAACGGGTGAGCTGTTCGGAGCCCACGAGCCGATCGATGAAAGTGGTATCCTTCATGGCATTGCCGCTATAGGGAAGCGGCAGCGTTTCAGGATCGACGCGCATCGGTGTGGCGATGCGGATGACAGTGCAGCCAAGGCTGCGCGCATGACGTTCGAGCGTCAGGAACAAGCTCCGCGACAACGTGCCGCTATCGCCAAGATCGAACACAATGAAAGGGTCGACATCGAAAACGCGGCCATATTGCGGCGTATCGGTTACCCTGCCGATACAAATTCCCATGAAATAGCCGCGCAGGTTTTCAACGCCAAAAATGATGGGCCCGTCGCCGTCATCGTCATCACAGGCGGTTTCGATGAAGTCATCCCATTGCTGCTTGGTGAGACGCGGATAAGCCTGTTGAGCAAGAACAAAGGCAAGATGTGCCTGCTCCGGCTTCAAGCGATGAGCCATATGCAAGACGGCAGGTGCGGCAGAATGTTGCATCTGTGCCAATAGCCAATCAGGAGAACAAGTTAGTTTGTATATTGCAGGGAAGGGCCGGCATCAGCCATGACTTAGATCAATAAGTCGCTTGACGGTCACTGCCGCTCGCCTGACACTTAACATCGTCTCATCATGCTAACAGCAGGCGCTCCCATGGCAGTCGTTCTTTCCAACCACCAGGCCGCGGATCCATGGGGACGGCCCTGCGGGACATGCGACATTCGTTCCTTCAGTGTCTGCAGCGTGCTGTCGCCACTGGAACTTGAAAAATTGCGTTCGGCTCTGGTCACCGCCCATTTTGCGGCGGGTGAATCGCTGATCCACGAAGGTGAACCGGCCGCATCGCTTTTCAATATCGTCAGCGGGTCGGTGAAGCTTTACAAGCTTCTCTCCGATGGCCGGCGGCAAATTACCGGTTTCCTGGTGCCCGGCGATTTTCTCGGCATCGCTCTCAACAAAACCTATGCCTATTCAGCGGAAGCGATCGAAGACGTCCAGGTCTGCCGGTTCGATCGCGCGCGATTCAGTGCGCTCCTTGGCGATCTGCCGAAATTGGAGCACCGCCTGCTGGAAGCAGCCTGCACCGAGCTTGCGGCAGCGCAGGACCAGATGCTGCTGCTTGGCCGTCGTACCGCATTGGAGCGGGTCGCCAGCTTCCTGCTGCACTGGCGGCAAAGAATCCTGGCCCATGGCAAAGGCGACAAAGTCATGCTGCCGATGTCCCGCAGCGACATCGCGGATTATCTCGGCCTCACCATCGAAACCGTCAGCCGCAGTCTGACTGTGTTGCGCCGATCGAAAGTCATCGACCTGATCAGCCGGTCGGAGCTGATCGTCCATAATCCGGACAAGCTGGCCGGCATGGCGGATTGCGAAGCCGATGCTTGATTGCCGGAGGCTTGTGGTCTCCTAGCCGCCGTCTTGGGGGGTGTCGGGTTGCCGGTCGGGATGCGCGGCCTGAAAAGCCGACAATTCGGCGCAGGCTTGATCGATCTCCACGAGGCGTGAAAACGGCCGCAGGTCCATGTCGAACCGGCGGGCATTGAAGATCTGCGGGATCAGGAAAGCATCCGCCAGGCCGGGCTCATCGCCACAGCAATAACGGCCCGCATAACCGTGGCCCTCGATCAGGCGTTGAATGGCGCCGAAGCCCTCGCTGACCCAGTGACGATACCAGGTAAGCTTATCCGCGTCGCTGACCTGGAGCGTACCGGTGAGATAGTCGAGCACGCGCAGATTGTTGATGGGATGGATCTCGCAGGCGATCGCTGCCATCAGGCTGCGGACATAAGCACGCTGCAGGGGCGCGCGGGGCAATAGGGCAGGGGCCGGCCAGACTTCATCGATATATTCGCAGATCGCCGTCGATTGCGTCAGCACGGCCTCGTCATGCTGCAGGCTCGGCACGAGACCCTGCGGATTGATCGCGCGATAGCTGGCGGCATGCTGCTCGCCGCCATTGCTGACGAGATGGATGGCGATCTGCTGATAATCGAGATCCTTCAACCCCAGAACGATGCGCACGCGATAGGCCGCCGAGGAGCGGAAGTAGCTGTAGAGGGTGAGGCGGCTCACCGGCTCATGCTCCGGTCCCGGCTTGCGTGACCTCCTGCTCGATGGCGCCGAACAGGGAATGACCGTCCCTGTCCGCCATTTCGATCCGCACGCGGTCGCCGAACGCAAGGAACGGCGTTGTAGGCGATCCGGTCGAGATGGTCTCTACCATGCGCTGTTCGGCGATGCAGGCATAACCGCGGCCGCCAATGGCGATCGGTTTCCCGGGTCCGCCCTGGGCATCACGATTGGAAATCGTGCCGGAGCCGATGATCGACCCGGCGGCGAGATTGCGACTCTTCGCAGCATGCGCGATCAACTGACCGAAATGGAATGTCATGTCCTCGGCGGCGCGCAGTTTTCCGAAGGGCTTGTCGTTGAGGAAGGTCTTGAGTTCCAGATCGATCTTCCCGTTCTGCCAAGCATTCCCCAGTTCATCGAGCGTGACGGCAACGGGCGAGAAGGCGGAGGATGGCTTCGACTGGAAGAAGCCGAAACCCTTGGCGAGTTCGCCGGGAATGAGATTGCGCAGGGAAACGTCATTGACCAGCATGACCAGCGCGATTTTGTCGAGCGCCGCCGCCGGCGAAATGCCCATCGGCACATCGGTGGTGATGACGGCGGTTTCCGCTTCGAAATCGATGCCCCAATCCGCGTCCGCCAAGGCGATTGCTGCGCGCGGCGACAGCAAGCAGTCGGAGCCGCCCTGATACATCAAGGGATCGGTCCAGAAACTCTCCGGCAGGCTGGCGCCCCGCGCGCGCCGTACGAGATCGACATGGTTTACATAGGCAGAGCCATCGGCCCATTGATAGGCGCGCGGCAGCGGGGAGTGACAGTCATGTTCGTGAAAGCGGTCGCCCGGCAGGGCGCCGTGTTCCAGACTCTCGGCCAGCGCCGCGAGGCGCGGTGCCTTGTTCTCCCAGTCGTCCAGCGCCGCCTGCAAGGTGCCGGCGACTTCGCTTGCATCGGTGCAATGACCGAGATCGCGGCTGACAATCACCAGGCGACCGTCTCTGCTGCCATCTTTCAGGCTGGCCAATTTCATGCTGACTCCCCGCTGACCCGCTTATCCGGGGCCGAATTGTTTTTTGATGTCGCGCCAGCAATCGAGATAGTCATCCTGGCGTGCTTCATGCTCGGCGGCATAGCGCGTGACACGTTGCGCCAACCGCGTCTCGAACATGAAAGCCAGCGTGCCAGCAAGTTTGGCCGGTGACAAGGACGCATTGCTGGCCTTCTCGAAAGCCTCTGCGTCCGGACCATGCGGCATCATCATATTGTGCAGGCTCATGCCGCCCGGCACAAAGCCATTGGGCTTGGCATCATAGGTGCCGTAGATCAGTCCCATGAATTCCGACATGATGTTGCGGTGGAACCAGGGCGGCCGGAATGTGTCTTCGGCCACCGACCAGCGTTCAGGAAAGATGACGAAATCGACATTTGCCGTGCCGGGGACGCCTGAAGCCGAGGTGAGGACGGTAAAGATCGAGGGATCGGGATGGTCGGTCAGCACGGCATTCATCGGCGAGAAACGCCGGAGGTCATATTTATAGGGCGCGTGATTGCCGTGCCAGGCTACGACGTCGAGCGGTGAATGATCGAGCTGGCAGCGATGCAGCCCGCCGGCGAATTTGACGATCAGCTCGCTGGCCGTTTCGCGGTCCTCGAAGGCCGCGACCGGCATCAGGAAATCGCGCTCATTGGCGAGGCCGTTGGCGCCGATCGGCCCGCGCTCCGGCAACTGAAAAGGCAGGCCGTAATTCTCGCAGATATAGGCGCGTGCGGGACCTTGGGGCAATTCCAGGCGGATGATGACGCCGCGGGGAATGATGCAGATTTCGCCGGGCTCGATTTCAATCACGCCGAATTCGGTGCAGAAGCGCAAGGTTCCGTGCTGGGCGACGACCAGCATCTCGCCGTCCGCATTCTGGAAATAGCTGTCGCGCATCGATGTGTTGACGAGCAGCAGATGCACGGCGATGCCGCGCTGCTGTTCAACGTCGCCGCAGGTGGTGACAGTGTGAAGACCGCTCACGAAAGCGAGGGGCGTGATCGGTACCGCTGCCGGGTTCCAGCGCAGGGCGCCGATCGGCAGGTGCGTTTCATCACGATCCGGTGCCGCCCGCAGATAGTGGCGATCGATCGGCGTGAAGCGGCCGCTATGCTTGACGCTGGGGCGCAGGCGATAGAGCCAGGAGCGGCGGTTGCTGGCGCGCGGCGCAGTGAAGGCGGAACCGGAGAGCTGTTCTGCATAAAGTCCATGCTTGACGCGCTGCGGCGAATTCCGGCCGATGGGCAGGGCGCCGGGAACGGCTTCGGTTTCCACGTGATTGCCGAACCCGGATATATACGCAAGCGCCATCGTTTTCAGCTCCCCGCCTGTTTCGCTTGTATCGCTACCGCTTTATCGTGAGATCTTATCGGTCCGTCTCATTCCGCGGCATGCGGCGATTGTAGCACGCCGCGGCGGATCTGATCTTCCTCGATGGATTCGAACAAGGCGCGGAAATTGCCTTCGCCGAAACCCTCGTCGCCTTTGCGCTGGATGAATTCGAAGAAGATCGGTCCGAGCACGGTGCCGGAGAAGATCTGCAGCAGCAAGCGGTTCTGACCGTTTTCCAGGCTCTCCCCATCGACCAGAATACCGCAGCTCCTCATGCGGCCAAGGGGCTCTCCATGATGCGGCAGGCGGGCAGCGACTTTTTCATAATAGGTTTCCGGTGGCGCCGGCATGAAGGGCAGGCCGGTGGCGCGCAGTTTCTCGACCGTGCCATAGATATCGTCGCAGCCGCAGGCGATATGCTGGATGCCTTCGCCTTTATAGTCCCGCAGATATTCCTCGATCTGGCTCTTGTCATCGATGGATTCATTGATCGGGATGCGGATCTTGCCGCAAGGGCTGGTGAGCGCGCGCGAGACGAGGCCGGTCAGCTTGCCTTCGATGTTGAAGTAGCGGATCTGTCGGAAATTGAAGAGCTCATGATAGAAGCCGTACCACACATCCATGCGTCCGCGATGGACGTTGTGGGTCAGGTGATCGATGTAATAGAGGCCAGCACCGTCCGGCCGTGGGGCGACGCCGGGCAGCATATCGAAATCGGCGAGCCAGGCCTGCTTGTCTTGCGGAAGAAAATAGAGCACCGAGCCGCCGATACCTTCTATCGCCGGAGCATCGACAGCGAGAGTGCCGTGTTCCCGGGTGGCCGGCTTGGCGTCGAACCTCAAGGCGCGGTCATAGGCAAATGCGGGATCGACCATATGCCAGCCCATGCCGACGGCACAGGGGCCATGCTTTGCGGTGAAATGCGCGGCAAAGGAACGGGGCTCGGCATTGGCGAGATAGCAGATATCGCCCTGGCGCCAGAGCGTCACATTGCGGGTCTTATGCTTGGCGACGGCGGCGAAGCCCATGCAGGTCATCAGCTCAGCGAGGGCGGCCGGATCGGGATGGGCGAATTCGACAAAGGCAAAACCATCGGTGCCGGCGGGATTGGCGGCGCTGATCGTGGCTGCGGCGGCATCGTGCGGAAACGGACCCATGTGCAAACTCCTGCTGGGAAGCGAGATTACCCAGCAGGTTAAGTGATTTGCCGTGCACGGAGCGTGCGGAATGGTGCTGATTTCTCGCTTTTGCGCATAAATCATGCGTGTTATAATATTTTAATGCGTGAAAATAACGATATAGATCCTTTCGACCTCAAATTGCTTGCAGCGCTGCAAACCGATGCCGCGGCCACGCATGGCGAGTTGGCGGAGCAGGTCGGGCTCTCAGCATCGCAGATCTCCCGCCGTCGGCAGGCGCTCGAAGAGGCGGGGCTGATTACGGGCTATCATGCTGTTCTCGACCGCGAGAAGCTCGGCCTTTCCATCCTGGTCCTGATTCATGTCAGCATGGCGACACATTCACCGGATAACGCCGCGAACTTTCGCAAGCTGGTCCTGGAACGCTCGGAGATTCTCGAGGCCTATGCGCTGACCGGCGACGCGGATTATGTACTCAAGATCGTCGTCGGCAGCCTGAAGGATCTGGCGTATCTGGTGAACGACGTGCTGCTGCCGCATGAGGCGATCGCCCGTGTGCGTTCTGAAGTGGTGCTGGACACGTTGAAGCAGGTGGTGGCGCTGCCGCTGGCGACAGCGAAGCGCGGTACCTGATCAACGCGCGGCGCCCAAAGGAATGCCGGTCTTCTCCTTGATCACCGAGAAGACGATGCTGGAATGGGATTCCCGCACGCCGGGCATGCGCAGCAACGACTTCGTGGCGAAGTCGCTCAAAGCATCGAGATCGCTGGTCATCACATGCAGCAGGAAATCGGTGTCGCCGGTCATCGCGTAGCAGGCGACGACCTCCGATCGCTGTGAGATCATTTGCTCGAAGCGTGCCACCGTCGCCTCGGCATGATCGCTGAGCCGGACCTCGATGAAAGCCTGCAGGGCGCAGCCGGCCCGCTTGGGATCGAGGTCGGCGCGGTAGCCGCGAATAATCCCGTCGGCTTCCAGACGCTTCAGCCGCCGCAGGCAGGGTGTCACCGACAACCCCACCATTTCAGCAAGCTGGACCACGGCGATGCGGCCGTCGTCCTGCAATGCCCGCAGCATCTTGCGATCGATATCGTCGAGACCGGCTTCTGGTTGTTTCATCTCAAAATATGAAATCTATTAGTTAATATTGCTATTACTATAACAAACGAAGGCGAATTTAGCAAAAACTGCTCAAGCTCTTGGCACATAATGGTCACCTGACGAATGAGGTGCCAAATGACCCCGTCCATCCAAGTTTTGCCCGCTTCCGCCACTGCGCTCGATCCCACGCTCGGTTTGCGCGGCGATTACAGCCAGATGGATGCGGATTGGGTAACGGCGCAGAACTGGGATGAGTACGGGGCGGCAGAGCATGATCTTTGGCGCCAGCTTTATGCCCGACAGGCGGTCATCGCCAAGCGCTATGCGGCGGATGCTTTTCTGCAAGGCCTCAGCCGGCTGCAGATGCCGGAAGCCCGGATTCCGCGATTTGAGGAGGCAAGCGAGAAGCTGCACGCTTTGACCGGCTGGATCATCGTGCCGGTGCCGGGCCTCATTCCCGAAGACGCGTTCTTTCTGCATCTCGCCAAGCGGCAGTTTCCGGTGACGGTCTGGCTGCGGCGGCCGGATGAGCTTGACTATTTGGTCGAGCCCGATGTGTTTCACGATTTCTTTGGCCATGTGCCGCTGTTGACGCAGCCGGTCTTCGCCGACTACCTGCAGGAATATGGCCGCAAGGGAATCGAGGCGATCGAACTCGGCACCACCAAGATGCTGACGCGGCTCTTCTGGTATATGGTGGAGTTCGGCCTCATCGGCGGCAGTGAGGGGATCAAGGCTTACGGTGCCGGGATGCTTTCCTCGGCGATCGAGACGGCCTATAGCGTCGACAGCAAGCAACCGCATCGCATCAAGTTCGATCTCGCCCGCGTCATGCGGACGGATTATCGCATCGACAATTTCCAGCAGACTTATTTCGTCATCGATGACTTCGCCGAATTATTCACGGCAATGCAACAGTCTTTCCCGCCGCTTTATGCTGCAGTCAAGAACCTGCCTCTGATTCCAGCGACGACGATTCTCGACAGCGACACTCTGCTCCAGGCCGGCCGGCAAGCCTGATCTTTCAGATCGGCCTGCGACCGCGCGGGAATGCAGCGATACGGCCGCTCAGCCGATAGGCAAGCAACCCCAGCCATTCATGCGCGGCGATATCGCAGCAGAGCCAGCCATGGGCGGCGCTGCCGAAGAAGCGGTCGTCATCCGCTTTGCCTTGTGTTTTGTAGTCCGCGCAACAGGGAAGAATTTGTGCCGCCCTTGCACCGAAAGCCGCCATGGCGCGGGGCATATGCGCAGCCGACGTAACCAGCAACCAGCGATCTGTGGGACCCGCGAAGAGCTTCTCGCTTTCGCGCGCATTCTCGAACGTGTCGCGGGATCTCTCTTCCAGCAGAATGCGGCTTGGCGAAATGCCCTGGCGGACCAGCAGATCGCGGGTGAGGCCAGCTTCGTTGGAGCTCTTGTTTGTCAGCAGGTCGGGAACGCCGCCAGATAACAGGATGGTCGCCTGTGGAAAAAGTCGTGCCAGTTCCAGCACGACGAAAAGGCGACTGCCGGCGCTGGTGAAAATCGGGCCGTTCGGGTGATCGCCGCGGCTGGCATTGACGCCACCGCCGAGCAGGAGGATGCCGCGGACGGGTTGCGCCAGGTCCAGCTTCCTTGGGTCAAAAGCCGGATAGGCTGCTTCCAAGGGGCGCAGCAGCCAATAAGGCAGTGGCGTCCAGGCTGCCGAGCCGGCCGCAAGGGCTGTGAACAACAGCAGCAGGCTGCCCAGGCTGAAGAAACCGAAGAGCAGCAACAAGCATGACGCGATCACCAGCAACAGGATCGCATTCGACGGACGTAAAAAGAAGTGCAGCAGCTTGGCGCAGCGAAAGAACATCGACCTATCCGATACGGCTCAACACAACAAGATAGAGCGCGATCGGTTGCAACTGGCAAGCGCGGTGCACTTCTGCCTTGGTTGCGCGGCTCAGATCGGCAAGCCGTCGAGCAGGCGATACCACCAGACCGAGGGGGCCAGGAACCACGGATTGCCGCTGTAAAGCGGCCGGGTCTGGAAGGGGATGTTGTCGAGCGGCGACTTTCCCTCCGTCTTGCCCAGGACCTGGAGGCCGATCTTGCGGCCGAAATAGGTGGCAAGCGAGACACCGGAGCCGCAATAGCCCATGGCGTAATGGAGGCCGTCCTGCTTGCCGATATGCGGCAGGGTGTCGAAGGTATAGGCGACGAAGCCCATCCAGCTATGGGTGACCTTGCTTGACTGCAATTGCGGATAAAGCCGGCACATCCAGTCATGCAGGCGCGGCGCGCAGATGTCCGGATTACTTTCCAGGTAGGCGACGCGGCCGCCGAAGATCATGCGCCGGCGATCCGGCGACAGGCGGTAGTAGAAAACGACCCGCCGCGTGTCGCTGATCATGCGATTGGTCGGCGCCAGTTCATGGGCGAGGGCGGGATCAAGCTCTTCGGTGGCGATGATATAGCTGCCGATCGGGATGACGCGGCGGCGGTGCCAGGGGGTGAGAGGACCGGTATAGCCGTTGGTCGCGACGATCACATCGCGGGCCTGCACCGTACCCTTGGCCGTCTTCACGGTGAAGCCGTTTCCGGTGCGCTCGATCGACAGCGCCGGACAATGATCGATGACCGTGGCGCCGGCTGCCTGCGCCAGCTTCAGCAAAGCGAGGTGGAATTTGCCGGGATGCAAGGCGCTGTGGCGCGGATAAACGATGCCGCCGAAATAGGCGTCGCTGCCGATCTCGCGCCGCTGCTCGGCGCGGGTGACAATCTCCATCGGCACTTCCAATCCCTTGGGCTGGCTGCCGACCAGCTTGACCAAGGCCTCGAACTGCGCCGGATTATGCGCCGCGTGAAAACGGCCGCTGCGGTTCCAGTCGCAATCCAGCTTCTCGTCTTCGATCAGATGCGTGATGTAATCCAAGGCATCCAGGCCTTCGCGGCGAAGGCCGAAGGCGAGCTGCTCATTGTGCCGGCCGGAAAGCGCATCGAAGCCGGGCTTGATACTGGTCGACACCTGGCCGCCGTTACGGCTGGAACAGCCCCAGCCTGCCGCTTCGGCATCGATCACCAGCGTGCTGCGGCCGCCGCGCGCGGTTTCCGTTGCCGCAGACAGGCCGGTATAGCCGCTGCCGATCACCAGAACATCGATCTGGTCGGGGACGGTGCTTGCCGGCAATACGGGGCGCGGCGCTGCCTCCCACCAATAGGGTTCATTCTTATAGGTGGCGGCGAAAATGCTGCTGCTCATGCTTTCCCCCAGACGGCCTTCCCTGACTGGCGCTCTCGACGACCCGGCCTTGGCCGTGCAGCCGACTCGCTTTCTTCGAAATGAAAAATATCCAGAGAATTTTCATTTCGCCAGCGGCTTCTCGAAGAGTGGCAGGCACGGCAGCCATCTGCCAAGGGCATCGCCGTGGCTGATTTGCGATGAACGAGGAAAAATTACAGACGTGCGAGCAAATTTCGATTGTCTAGTATTTCTATCGACATTAGATCAGCTGCACCTGATTGCGGCGTGGCATGAGCGTTTCGAACCGTCTTCTGGCCTCTGCCGCAGTTTTGAGGAACGTATTGTCCCGCGATTGGCTTCTTCATCCCGAAGCCCTCCGCCAGAAGAGAGAAATCATGTCATTCAGTCATAAGCTGCGCGCCACGCTGACCGCCGGTCTCGCCTTTGCCAGTCTCGCCACCGCCAGCCTCCAGGCGCAGGCCGACACCTTGCTTGACCAGATCAAGGCCAGAGGCACATTGGTGGTCGGGCTCGAAGGAACCTATCCGCCTTTCAATTATCAGGACGAGAATGGCCAGCTGACGGGCTTCGAAGTCGACCTCGCCAATGCGATTGCCGGCAAACTTGGCGTCAAAGCCGATTTTCAGCCGACCAAATGGGACGGCATTCTAGCGGCTCTTGAGGCCCAGCGTTTCGACGTCATCATCAACCAGGTGACGATCACGCCGGAGCGCCAGGCGAAGTATGATTTCTCCGAGCCGTATACGGTGTCCGGCATCCAGATCATCACCCGTGCCGGCGATGAGAGCAAGATCAGCAAGCCGGCCGATCTCGCCGGCAAGCCGGTCGGTGTGGTGATCGGCAGCAATTACGAGAAGTGGCTGCGTGACAATGCGCCGCAAGCCGATATCCGCACCTATGACGATGATGCCACGCGCGATCAGGATCTTCTGTCCGGTCGCATCGATGCGGTGATCAATGACCGCCTCGTTGCCGCCGAGCGTGTCAAGCAGTACCAGGGCAAGCTGGCGGCGGCCGGCGAGCCTTTCGCACCGCAGAGCCAGGGTATCGCGCTGCGCAAGGGCAATCCGGAACTGCTGGCGGCACTTAACAAAGCGTTGGATGATCTGCGGGACGATGGAACGCTGGCCAAGATCTCCGGCAAATGGTTTGGTAGCGACGTGACCAAGTAACAAGGCCCTCCGGCGCTGATCGATCGCCGTCGGTCGGCGCCGGGAGCACTTTGCCGCCATGACCTTCAATGTGATGCTGCTGCTGCAGTCGATCCCCCTGCTGTTGAAGGGGGCGCTTTATACGGTCGAGCTCAGCTTCGGCAGCATGGTGATCGGCCTCGTCCTCGGCTTCGGTCTTGCCCTGATGCGCCTGTCGCGGCGCACGTGGCTGCGCCGCATTGCGCGGGTCTATGTTTCGTTCATTCGCGGGACGCCGTTGCTGGTGCAGCTGTTCTTGATCTATTACGGCCTGCCGCAATTCGGCATCCGCCTCGATCCCATTCCCTCGGCCTTGATCGGCTTCAGCCTTAATGTGGCAGCCTATACCTCGGAGATTCTGCGGGCGGCGATTTCATCGATCGATGTCGGCCAGCGCGAGGCGGCCCTTGCCGTCGGGATGACGCGATTTCAGATCATGCACCGCATCGTCATGCCGCAGGCAGCGCGCCTGGCCCTGCCGCCGCTCGGCAACAGCTTCGTCAGTCTGGTCAAGGACACGTCTCTCGCTGCCACCATCCAGGTGCCGGAGCTGTTCCGCCAGGCGCAGCTCATCACGGCGCGGACTTTCGAGGTCTTCACCATGTATATCTCGGTGGCGCTGATCTACTGGGGCGTTTCTGCTTTGCTCGATCTTGGCCAGCATAAGCTCGAATTGCGCGCCAATCGGCATCTGGTGCCGCGCTGATCGCTTTATCTATGTGCGCTTAGCGGCGCGCAGGTTGACAATGATGACACCGCCCAGCGCCATGACCCCGCCGACAGTCCCGAAGAGGCCCGGCAACTCATCCAGCCACAGCCAGCCGATCAGAGTCGCGACCGGCGGGATGCAGTAAAGCAGGTTGGCGGCGCGGCCGGCGGGCAGGCGCGACAACACGACGGACCAGCCCCCATAGGCGATGAAGCTCGGCACCACGCCCAGATAGATCGCGGCGTTGCGCGCGGCCGTCGGCGCGGCCATCGCCTGGTCGATACCCGATAACAAGCCCGGTGACAGGAAGAGGGCACCGAACAGCATGGTCCAGGCGGAAATCGTCAAGGCGCGATGCCGGGCATAGAGCGGCTTCAGCAAAACGGTCGATACGGCCGTGCAGGCGGCAGCGCCGAGAATGAACAGGGCACCCTGGTTGACTTCGATGCCATTGCCTTCGCCGCCGCCGTTGTCGCCGAGGGCGATGAGGCCGATGCCGCCGAAGGAGACCAGCGTGCCGAGCCAGGCGCGCAGACCGAAGCGTTCCTTCAGCACAGGAATGGCAAGCAACGCCACCATGATCGGGCTGATATTGACGATGAAGCTGGCGGCGCCGCTGGAAATCGTGCGCTCGCCCATATTGAGCAGCACCGTATAGAAGGTCACAAAGAGCAGGCCGCCAGCGGCAAGACGACAGGCTTCGCCGAGACTCGGCAGCCGCGGGCGCGTGACCATCAGAAAGGCGGCTGCCGGCACTGCGGCAATGGTGAAGCGGATGGCACCCAGTTGCAGCGGATCAATTGCCTGCAGACCCTCTCGGATGGCCGGGAAAGCCGAGGCCCAGCCGCAAACGGTGATGATAAAGGCGGCGACGAGAACAGCATCGAAAGACCGCGCGGCAGGTAGTTTGCTGACAGAAGGTGCGGAGGTGGCGGCGGTCATGGCGTCCTCGGGAAGTAACGATCGGGCAATCATCCCGAGGCCGCAGCTTGTTGACAATGGAACAAAGAGGGGGTCAGCTGTGACCATGGATCACAACTCAAATCCGCTCCCGCCACTTGATCCCTTGCGCGCTTTTGAAGCCGCTGCACGCACCGGCAGCTTTTCCGCCGCCGCCGCCATGCTGAACCTGACCCATGGGGCGGTCAGCCGCCAGGTTGGCAAATTGGAACATTGGCTGGGCCGGCGCCTGTTCGAACGCCAGGCCCGCGGCGTGACGCTAACGCCTGAGGGACAGCGGCTCTATCTGCGCACGACGGAGGCTTTCGCGTTGATCGCGGAAAGCGCCGATCGCTGGGTCGAGCAATACCGTGGCAGTGTGGTGCGCCTGACCTCGATCCCCTCGATCTGCGGCCTGTGGCTGATGCCCCGGCTGGCGCAACTCGAAGCCGGCAATCCGCCCTTGCGCATCGACCTCATGGTCGAGCATCGCAGCGCCGATCTGGAATCAGACGGTATCGATCTCGCCATTCGCTGCGGTCGCGGCGGCATGCCGGGACGCCAATCGGTGCAGCTTTTCGAGGAACATTGCTACCCGATCGCGGCACCTGCACTGGCAGTGGCAATCGGGCAGGGGGTGCCGGAACGCTTATTGGACTGGCCGCTGATCCACGATTCCGATGCTTCCGCATGGCGCGCCTGGTTTGCAACCCAGGGCCTCGACTACAAGCCGCGGCGCCAGGACCGACGTTTCGAAGATTACAATCTGGTGCTGGACGCGGCCGCCCATGGCCTGGGCATTGCGCTGGCGCGACCGCCCTTGGTGCAGGAGATGCTGGCGAGTAGGCGGCTGCTGCCGGTTGATCGCCGCACTGCCCTAAACACAGTGGCCTATTGGTTGGATCGGCCGGAGGGAAAACTGCGCCCCGCGGCCATGGAACTTGCGCGGCGGATCATGCGCGCGGCGGGGTTGGAGGAGCCGGTGATGGATCGGTTCTTTGCCGCCAAGGGACGCGACTGAGCGGAAAGATGGATTGGTTCAGGCAACTGCCGGGCCGGGCAGCTGCCGTATCAGGCTGCTTTGGGCGCAAACAGCTCGACCTCGTCGGCAAAGCCTTTGAGTTCATGATGACCGATGGAGATGGGTTCCACCTGCGGCAGCAAGTTGGCGAAACGCCGCGACATCAGCAGGGTCTGTCCCGTCGTGGCGCAAACGCTTTGAATGCGGCTGGTGAGATTGACATCGGGGCCGATGACGGTGAAATCCAGGCGATGGCCCGAGCCGATATTGCCGTAGCTGGCCTTTCCGTAATGCAGCGCGATGCCTGCCTTCAGTTCGATGCCCGCGGCGGTGAAAGTGGCCAGATGCGCCAGCGCATCGCGCGCGGCACTCAACGCCGCCTGGCAGTTTCGTGCCGGATCATCGCTGACACGAAAACTGGCGAGCACGGCATCGCCGATGAACTTCAGCACTTCCCCGCCATGCTGGGCGATGGCCGGCAGGATCTGATCGAAATAGCCGTTCAGCAGCGACAGGACGCGCTCCTCGGGAAGCCGGTTCGAGAGGCCGGTGAAATCCCGCAGGTCGCAGAGCATCAGCGCCGCCTCGATGGTTTCTACGTCGCCGCGTTGCACATGGCCGGCGAGAATGCGCCGTCCGGTCTCGCTGCCGATATAGGTGTCGAGCAGATTGGTGCCGCGCTCATGCAGCGCCTTCAACTCGATGGTGTTGCGCAAGGCCGGGAGAATGCGATGGAAGAGGGTGCGGTCCTCGGCAGAAAAGCCGGCCGGGTCCGCAGTGGCAAAGCAGATTGCCCCGATCCAGGCTTTGCCGCTGACGAGCGGCACGAACAGACGCTCGGCCAAAGGGTAGCGGGCATAGACCTCATGGGTGAACCATGTGGCTGCCGTTGCGCTATCGGTGCGCAGGCTGAGCCAGTCCCCTGTCTGAAGCACGTGATGAATCGGACTCTTGAGCCCACCGACATTGGATTCGAAGCCATGCAGTCGGCTGACCGTTTCCACCGCTTCGCCGGGTGACCAGGCGATGGTCCGGCCGATGATCTCAGGATCGATCATCAGCAGATGCAGGACCAGGCGATCGAGCGCGATGCCGGCATTGCGCATCCGTATGCCAAGACCTTCCAGCAGACCGGCGACATCCTGATCGTGGCAGAAATTCCCGGCCAGCCATTCGATCAGGCTGGCGGCGACATCTATGAAAGCAGCATTCATCAGCAAACCGGTGCCGCTCGAGCGGCGACTGTGGCGGGGTGGACGGGGCGCAAATCGCAGCAGCAATGGCCGGGGTCCTGGACTCCTTTATGGGATTTTCCGGCTGTCATGAAAACGTCATTTTGCATGCAATGCTGTCGGGGCGGCGCGCGAAAACAACATGGCTAAAATGATCACGCAGATATTAGATAGTCTCCTATCTATTATGTATCCCGGTAACATCCCCGTGAAGGCTAGCTGCGATGGCGTTGTCTGATCGCAAGAAGCGTCAAATGGAGTTCGGTCCGAGACTCAACCGCATCGGCCAGGGGCTGCGGCGGGCGATCGACGATGAAGTGCGCGCGCTGGGTCTCACCGACGCCACTTGGCGGCCCCTGTTTCATCTCGGTCGTCTCGGCGACGGTCTGCGGCAGAAGGATCTGGCAGAAGCCCTAATGATAGAAGGGCCTTCACTGGTGCCCCTCTTGGACAACCTGGAACTTAACGGGCTGGTACAACGCATCGAGAGCCCAACTGACCGTCGCTGCAAGCTCATTCACATGACGCCGGCCGGCGAGAAAGTCTACCGCCAGACCATGGAAATCGCCGGCAAGATATTCACGCGGGCGATGCGCCATGTCTCCGATGAGGAGCTGGTTGTATGTCACGCTGTCTTTGACCGCTTGGAAGCGGCCTTGAGCAATCTCAAGGCCGGGGAGCGGACGTCCGCTCCCCGGGCGGCTGAGTGAGAATGGGATGACACGCTGGCCGTTCCTCAGTCCTGGCTGGTCGCACGCGATCTGTACGACGATCGCCGCGATTCTGGCGCTGTATGTCGCCTATTTCCTGCAACTGGAAAATCCGTATTCGGCGGCCACCACGGTTCTCGTAGTGTCCAGCCCGATCCACGGCATGGTGCTGGCAAAATCGGTTTATCGTTTCCTTGGAACGCTGCTGGGGGCCGCCGCCTCGGTCCTGCTGATGGCCTGCTTTGCCCAGACGCCGGAACTGTTTTTGCTGGGGACCGCGGTATGGGTCGGCCTCTTCACGGCGGCGTCCTCGCTGCTGCGGCGGTTTCGTGCCTACGGCGCGGTGCTGGCCGGCTATACCATCACGTTGGTGGCTTTCGGTGCGGTCGATAAGCCTTTGTCGATTTTCGATCTCGCCATGGCGCGCGTCGCCGTGGTCACTGTCGGGATCGCATGCTCCGCACTGGTCACGATCCTATTGGCGCCCAACACGGCCAGCCGCGACTTTCCGCGGAAACTGAAAGGCGCCTTGCAATCGGTCGCGAGTTTCGTTGCGCTCGCCTTGTCGCAGGCAGAAGAGAAACAGCTTGCCGCGACCCGCCTCCAGGCCGCGCGCCAGATCCAGGCGCTCGATGCAGTGCTTTATGCCGCAGCGGCGGAATCGGCCGAGACGGCGCATCGCTCGGGCTATGTCCGTCGCGCGGTGGCGGCCTTGTTCGGCCTGCTGACGTCGGTATCGAGCCTGCGTGGTTCGGGCGATTTGTCTGACCCGCCGGATGCTGTGGCCGATATCGACCGCCTCAGCCAGGAAGCTGCTGCGTTGCTCGAGCGGCTGGCCCGCGACGGCGCCACGGAGGTCATGAGCCTGGAGGTGAAAGCCCTGCGGGATCGCTGCGCCACCGCACAATCGCAGCTGGATACGGCGGCATCGCCGGTATCGATCATCGCCTTCAATCGCCTTGACGATTTCCTTGATCATCTCGCAGCACTTGCCGACAGCCTGATTGCTTTCGCCGATCGCCGGGGCAAGCGTCTTGATATTCGTCTGCCGCACCATCGCGACCTGCCTGCGGCTTTGATCAACGGCCTGCGGGGCGTGGTGGCGGTTCTGGTGGTGAGCGTCTTTTGGATCTATACTGCCTGGCCCAACGGCAATCAGGTGTTCGGCGCGACCGTCCCCATCTGCGCCTTGCTTGGCGCCAGCGAACGCCCGCAGGCCGATGCCGTGGATTTCTTCAAAGGCGTGTTTTTTGCAGCGGTTGCCGGGCTGGTCTGCGGTTATGGAATTCTCACCGAGGTCAGCGGCTTCCCTTTGCTCGCCTTGGCCCTGGCCCCTTTCCTGCTGGCAGGCGCCTATTACTCGACGCGGCCGCAAACGGCAGGGATTGCTACCGGATTCCTGATCTTCTTCGTCACCTTTGTCGCGCCACACAATCCGATGCAGTTCGACCTTTCAGGCTATGTCAACATGGCCTTTGCAAATCTGATCGGTATCGGCTGTATCCTGCCGATCTTCCGCGTGGTGTTTCCGCATAATTTCAGCCGTTCGACCCGCAGCCTGGCACGACAACTGGTGGTCAGTCTCATGCGTCTTGCCAAGCGCCCCAATTTGAACCGGCTGTTGCGCTGGGAGCATCAGGCGCATGACCGGCTGACGACGATCGCCATGCGCCTGCCTTTGGAGGACGAAAATCGGGCCAAGCTGTTGGGCGGCGGCTTTGCCGCCATCCGCATCGGGCGCGCTCTCATTCGCATCAAGACGCAGATGGATGCCCTGCCGCTCGACTACGCGACGCGGGCCGCGTTGCAGCGCGCCTTTGAGGCTTGCCGGCATCTGGCGCAGCAGCCGGCGCGGGCCGTGCATCGCTTATGGGAAGCTGCCAATCGCCTGGAGGCCGGCATTCCCGCCTTGCCGTCCGAGCTCACCCCAGCTGCAAAGCGCGATGTCGGCGCCTTGCGCGAATGCGCCAATCTGCTGGTGCAGCATGAGGCGTTCTTCACCGGTCGGCGCAAGGCCGATGCCGAGCTGCGGAAGCAGATGCAGGAGGCTGTGCCATGCTGACGGAAAGCGATATTGCCGGTGTCTATATGGCGCCCATCGTCCTCTATGGCCTCGCTGCATCGCTGCTGTTTCTGGCGCTGCGCTGGTTGCTGACACGGCTCGGTTTCTGGCGGCTGGTCTGGCATCCCGGCCTGTTCGAGCTCGGCCTATTCATCTCCATTCTGTCGGCCCTGGTGCTGATATTTCCTTAGCTGGTGTTTTCCTAAGCGTGGATCGCGGTTGAAATGTGGTTCTTCGGTAAGATATTTCGCGTCACCATGACGTTAGCGATGTCATTGATGGCGGTCATCCTGGGTGCCGCCTTATGGCACTATTACATGGTCGATCCCTGGACGCGCGACGGCACCGTGCGCGCCGATGTCGTGGCGATTGCGCCGGAAGTCTCCGGCACGGTCGTCGATATCAAAGTGATCGACAATCAGTTCGTCCATAAGGGCGACGTCCTCTATGTCATCGATCCCACCCGCTTTCGCCTCGCTTTAGCCCAGGCCGAGGCGACGGCGGAAAGCCGTAAGCAGGATATGGTTGTGGCCCAGCAGCGTTCCGCGCGCCGCGCAGCCTTGACCGACCTTGCCGCCTCGAAGGAAGAGAAGGAACAGTTCAGCGGCAATGCGGCGGTTGCCGCGGCGAATTACAATGAAGCTCTGGCCGAAGTGGACGTCGCCAAGGTCAATCTCGAGCGCAGCGTCATTCACGCCCCGGTCAACGGCTATGTCACCAATCTGCTGTTGCGGCAGGGCGACTATGCTACTGCGGGCCAGAAGAGCGTTTCGGTGATCGATAGCGATTCATTCTGGATTGCCGGCTATTTCGAAGAGACCAAGCTGGCGCAAATCCATCGCGGCGATGTTGCCCATATCAAACTGATGGGTTTTGCCGGCGATGTTCGCGGCCATGTCGACAGCCTGGCGCGCGGTATTACCGACCAGAACGGCGATAGCGGCTCAGAGGGGCTTGCCACGGTCAACCCGGTCTTCACCTGGGTGCGCCTGGCCCAGCGTTTCCCGGTGCGCGTCCATGTCGACCAGGTACCGGCCGGCGTGGATCTTGCCATGGGCATGACATGCACGATCAGCATCGGCAACCAGGCGACAGGCCTGCGGCAGAGCGTGGCGCAGATCACTGAAACCGCAAAGACGCAGATCGCCAGCCTCTGGAACAGCTATGCCGGATCGGTGCAGGCGAAGACGGTGGAGTAGGGGGCGATAGCAGGGGGGATGGCAGAGGCCGTCGCTCAAGCGTTCAGGATCGCCTGCATTGCCTGCTTGAGCCCGGCAAGCGTGGCGGCGCGGTCGAGTTGGGGATTGCGGATGGCCCGCACCGACAAGCCCTCGAACAGAGCGGCTATTACCTCGAAGCGTGCTGCCAGTTCGGCTTCACTCAGCTGCCTGCCACGTGAGGCGTAACCCTTGCGCAAGGCGGCGATGACGGCGCCGCGCGTGATCTGGTCGGCGCTCTGGACGATGCTTCCCATTTTCGGATTGCGGGCGGCTTCGGCGACAATTTCGAGGCCGAGCGTCGCCAAGTCCGGGTCGGTATGATACTCGAAACCATGATCGGCCTTCGCCGTCATTGCCTCGAGGATATCGGCCGATTCTTCCAGATCCTGAAACAGCTTCAGGAGCTCCTGCACATCCTGCTGCACGATCGCCGCGATGATCGCTTCCTTGTTTTCGTAATAATGATAGATGTGGCCGACGCTCATGCGCGCGGTCTTCGAGATCGTCGCCATGCTGGCGCCATGGAAACCTTGACGACGAAAGCACTCTTTGGCCGCGTCCAGGATCTGCTGACGGCGGATTTCGCTGCGATCGAGTTCAAGACTGGCTTGGTTCATCAGCGATAGGTCTCCTTCAGGCCCGGCATTGTCCACTGTCATTCCGTTCTCTGCAGCCGGTCCCCCGCAACTGCGGCAGGTACAAGTTAACCCTTGACCTTTGCTTTGTCCATTCTAGAATGAATAATCATTCTAGAATGACTATTCATTCTACGACGTTCAAAGCTGGAGTTGTTTTCCGATGCAAATCAATAGTTTGCGCGATAGCGGGCGCAATCGGCGGTTCCGGGCGAGAGGCTGCGGCGTAGCTCGGCGCATGGGCCTCCTGGCGCTGGCGACGGCTGCGAGCCTCGGCCTTTCGGCTTGCGGAAAACCGGAAGCGGCCCAGAGCCAGGCGGCGGCCCTGCCGGAAGTCGGCATCATGACGGTGAAACCGCAGCGCATCTCGTTGACGACGGAGCTGCCGGGGCGGGTTTCAGCCTTTCTGGTCTCGGAGGTTCGGCCCCAGGTCGGGGGCATCATCCAGAAGCGCCTGTTTGAAGAAGGCAGCGATGTCAAAGCCGGGCAGGTCCTTTATCAGATCGACCCCGCAACCTATCGGGCCACTTATGACAACGCCGCTGCCGCGCTGGCCAAGGCCAAGGCGACGGTGCTGTCGGCGCGCTCGAAGGCGCAGCGCTACAAGGAACTGGTGGCCATAAATGCCGTCAGCAAACAGGACTATGACGATGCCGTCGCCACGCAACTATCGGCCGAAGCGGATATCGCCGCCGATCAGGCGAGCCTGGAAAGCGCCAGGATCAACCTCGACTACACCAAGGTGACGGCGCCCATCTCCGGCCGCATCGGCAAATCCGCTGTGACGCCCGGCGCCCTGGTCACGGCCAGCCAGAGCGACGTCCTGGCGAAGATTCAGCAGCTCGACCAGATCTATGTCGACGTTACCCAGTCCAGCGCGGAGGTGTTGCGGCTGAAGCGCGATCTTGCCAGCGGCAAACTGGTGGCCGCCGGCGCCAATCAGGCCAAGGTTACGCTGATGCTGGAAGATGGCAGCCATTACGACCAAAGCGGCGTGCTGCAGTTCGCCGATATTACGGTCGATGAAACCACCGGCAGCATCACCTTGCGCGCCGTCTTTCCGAACCCGAAGTTCGATCTCCTGCCCGGCATGTATGTACGCGCTGTGCTGGAAGAGGGTGTCAATGACCAGGCGCTACTGGTCCCGCAACGGGGCGTGTCGCGCGACATCAAGGGCAACCCGACGGCGCTGGTGATCGGCGCCGACGACAAGGTCGAGCAGCGCGTGCTGAAGACGGAACGTACGGTGGGCGATCAGTGGCTGATCAGCGCCGGTCTGAAGCCGGGGGATCGGTTGGTCCTCGATGGCTTGCAGAAAATTCACCCAGGCAGCCAGGTGAAGCCGGTCGCGCTATCAGCGTCGGAGATCGGCGGGACGCCGGCCGACGCGACCCAGCAGTAGAGAGATCGCCGCATGTCACGCTTCTTTATCGACCGCCCGATCTTTGCCTGGGTTATTGCCATCATCATCATGCTGGCCGGTGCCCTGGCGATCCGCTCTCTGCCGATCGCCCAATATCCGGAGATCGCGCCGCCGGCCGTGGCGATTACGGCCACCTATCCCGGTGCCTCGGCGAAGACGCTGGAGGATACCGTCACCCAGGTGATCGAGCAAAAGATGAAGGGCATCGATCACCTCAGCTATATGGCCTCGACCAGCGATTCCGCCGGCACGGTGACCATCACGCTGACCTTTGCCTCGGGTACCGATCCGGATATCGCCCAGGTGCAGGTGCAAAACAAATTGCAGCTGGCGACACCCCTGCTGCCGCAGGAAGTGCAGCAGCAAGGCATCAAGGTCGAGAAATCGGCCACCAATTTCGCCTTGGTGCTTGCCTTTTATTCGCCCGACGACAGTTTGACGCAATATGACCTCGCCGACTATGTCGCGGCCAATATTCAGGACGTCATCAGCCGCGTCGACGGTGTCGGCGATGTCACCATGTTCGGTGCACAATACGCCATGCGGATCTGGCTCGATCCCGACAAGCTGACCAACTACAAACTGACGCCGGGTGACGTCTCGACGGCGATTCAGGCGCAGAATGCGCAGATCTCGGCCGGCCAGCTCGGTGGCGCGCCTTCCATCAAGGGGCAGCAGCTCAATGCCACCATCACGGCGCAAAGCCGGCTGCAAACGGTCGATCAGTTCCGCGACATCCTGCTGCGTACCAATACCGATGGATCGACGGTGCGCCTGCGCGACGTTGCGCGTGTCGAACTGGGCAGCGAAAGTTACGACAATGTCTCGCGCTTCAACGGCAAGCCGGCGACCGGCATCGCCATCAAACTGGCAACCGGCGCCAACGCGCTGGCGACTGCTGATGCCGTCAAGGCGAAGGTGAAGGAGCTCTCGCAGTTCTTTCCCGCCGGCATGGCGGCGGATGTTCCCTATGACACCACGCCTTTCGTGCGGGTTTCGATCGAGGAAGTGGTCAAGACGCTGATCGAGGCGATCGGCCTCGTTTTCATCGTCATGTTCGTCTTCCTGCAAAACTTCCGGGCAACGCTGATTCCGACGATTGCCGTGCCGGTGGTGCTGCTGGGTACCTTCGCGGTGCTCTCGGCCTGCGGCTTCTCGATCAATACCCTCACCATGTTCGGCACGGTGCTGGCGATCGGCCTGCTGGTCGATGACGCCATCGTCGTGGTCGAGAACGTCGAACGCGTGATGAGCGAGGAGGGGCTGTCGCCCCGCGAGGCGACCCGCAAATCCATGGGACAGATTACCGGCGCCTTGATCGGCATCGCCCTGGTCCTGTCGGCGGTTTTCGTGCCGATGGCATTCTTCGGCGGCTCGACCGGCGTCATCTATCGTCAGTTCTCGATCACCATCGTTTCCGCCATGGTGCTGTCGGTGCTGGTGGCGATGATCCTTACCCCTGCCTTGTGCAGCACCCTGCTGAAACCCGTCAAGCGGGGGGAGCATGGCGTGCATCGCGGGCTCTTCGGCTGGTTCAACCGCGGCTTCGATCGCGGCAGCGACGCCTATCAAGGCATGGTCGGGCATATCTTGCGCAAGAGCTTCCGCTATCTGGTGATCTATGGGGCTCTCGTGATCGGCATGGGTTTCCTGTTCCTGCGGCTGCCCACCGCCTTTCTGCCGGAGGAAGACCAGGGTTTCCTCTTCGCGCAGGTGCAGTTGCCAGCCGGCGCGACCCAGGAACGTACCGTCAACGTCCTGCAGCAGGTGGAACGGCATTTCCTGGAAGACCAGAAGGAGGCCGTGGCGAAGATCTTTACCGTGGCCGGGTTCAGCTTCTCCGGCAGCGGCCAGAATAACGGCATCGCCTTCGTTAATCTGCGCGACTGGAGCGAACGCCAGCGTCCCGATCTCAAGGTCGATGCGGTGGCCGGCAAGGCGATGGGCGCCCTCTCGCGCATTCGCGACGCCTTGATCTTCGCCTTTGCGCCGCCGGCGGTTCTGGAGCTTGGCAACGCGACCGGCTTCGATCTCGAATTGCAGGACAATGCCGGACTTGGACATGAGGCGCTCATGGCGGCGCGGAATCAGTTTCTCGGCATGGCTGCGCAAAATCCCCTGCTGATTGCGGTGCGTCCCAATGGCCAGGAAGATACGCCGCAATTGCAGGTCGATATCGACCAGGCCAAGGCGACAGCCCTCGGCCTCAGCATCGCCGATATCAACGATACGCTGGCGACCGCCTGGGGCAGTTCCTATGTCGACGATTTCATCGACAAGGGACGCGTGAAAAAGGTCTATCTGCAGGCCGATGCCAAATATCGCATGGTGCCGGAAGATCTGAACAACTGGTATGCCCGCAATGCCGCCGGCGAGATGGTGCCGTTCTCCGCTTTCGCGCGGGCGCATTGGACCTTCGGTTCGCCGCGTCTCGAACGCTATAACGGGCTGCCCTCGACGGAAATCCTCGGCCAGCCGGCTCCCGGGCATAGCACCGGTGAGGCCATGGCGGCGATTCAGGAAATCGCAGCGAAGCTGCCGGCCGGCATCGGCTATTCCTGGACCGGGCTTTCCTATCAGGAACGTCTGTCGGGTTCGCAGGCACCCGCCCTCTATGCGCTATCCCTGCTGGTCGTCTTCCTCTGCCTGGCGGCCCTCTATGAGAGCTGGTCGATCCCGTTCTCGGTCATGCTGGTGGTACCGCTCGGTGTGTTCGGCGCTCTCGCGGCGGCGACCCTGCGGGGATTGTCGAATGACGTCTATTTCCAGGTCGGCCTGCTGACCACCATCGGTCTCTCGGCAAAGAACGCGATCCTCATCGTGGAATTCGCCAAGGATCTGCAGGAACAGGGCAAGGATCTGATGACCGCCACGCTGGAAGCCGTCCGCATGCGGTTGCGTCCCATCCTGATGACGTCGCTGGCCTTCATTCTCGGCGTTCTGCCGCTGGCCATTAATTCCGGTGCCGGGTCGGGCAGCCAGAATGCCATCGGTACCGGCGTGCTGGGTGGCATGGTCTCCGCGACTTTCCTCGGCATTTTCTTTGTGCCGCTGTTTTTTGTGCTGGTGCGCCGTGTGTTCAAGGGCAGGAGCGGCAAGGCCGCTTCACCGGACAAGCCGTCCAATGATCCCGACGGAGAGGCTGCGCTCGCAGCCCATCGGGAAGGATAAATCATGAAACAGTTTCCTTTGATTGCCGGCATGGCAACGATGCTGCTCGCCGGCTGTATCAACCTGCAGCCCGACTACAAGCGGCCGGAACCCGCTGTTCCCGCCGACTGGCCGACAGGCGCCGCGTACCGGCCGGTCGCGCGCGATACCAGGCAGACGGCGATTCCGGATCTCGGCTGGGACCGGTTCTTTATCGAACCGAAGTTGCGCAAACTGATCGGTCTTGGCCTCGCCAATAACCGTGACCTGCGCATTGCCATGCTGAACGTCGAAAAGACGCGGGCGCAATATCGGTTGCAGCGTGCCGAACAATTGCCGGCCATCAATCTCGAAGGAAAAGGCGATGTCGAACGCATACCGCATCGCATTTCCTCGACCGGCGATGCTTATACGTCGCATCAATATACGGCCGAAGTCGGTATCAGCGCCTATGAGTTGGACCTGTTCGGTCGCATTCAGAGCCTGAAGGATCAGGCGCTGGAGACATATTTCTCCGATATCGAGGCGCAAAGAAGCGCGCAGATCACGCTGGTGGGGGAGATCGCTTCCGGTTACCTGACGCTGGCGGCCGACATGGAACGTCTGAAGCTCGCCCAGGATACCCTGGCAAGTCAGCAGCAATCCTACGATCTGACAAAGCGCAGTTTCGAGATCGGCAATTCCTCCGAGCTTGATGTGCGCCAGGCCCAGACCAGCGTCGATAGCGCCCGTGTCGATATCGCCGCCTTCACGGCCAATGTCGCGCAGGATCAGAATGCGCTGGCCCTGCTGCTCGGCACGGCTGTGCCACCCGATCTGTTGCCTGAACAGACTTTGATGGCAGTCACGGCCGTGCAGGATATTCCCGCCGGGATTCCGTCCGACGTGCTGCAGCGACGCCCTGACATCCTCGAGGCCGAGCATGTATTGAAAGGCGCCAATGCCAATATCGGCGCCGCGCGCGCCGCATTCTTTCCGCAGATCACCTTGACCGCGACCAGCGGCCGGATGAGCGACGCTCTGTCGACGCTCTTCAAGGCCGGAACCGGCGGCTGGGCCTTCATTCCGGATATCGTCCTGCCGATCTTCGACTGGGGTCGGAACCAGGCCAATCTCGATGCCGCCAAAGCGGATCGCGACATCGATATCGCCCAATATGATAAGGCGATCCAGACCGCCTTCAAGGAAGTGGCCGATGCCTTGGCCGATTACGGCACGCTCGACGACAAATTAAGCGCCGAACAATCGCTGGTCGAGGCAACGTCGGAGAGTTATCGACTGTCCGATGCGCGCTATCGCAAGGGGATCGAAAACTATCTCAACGTGCTCGATTCACAGCGTTCGATGTATAGCGCCCAGCAGGATCTGATTTCCGTGCGCCTTAGCAAGCAGAGCAACCTGGTGACGCTCTATAAGGTGCTGGGCGGCGGATGGAGCAGGAGCGGCAGTTAGAAGGCGTTTTACGGCGGCCCTCGATCATGCCGTTCGAAGGCCGCCGAATATTCCTTTCTCGTGTCACAATATGTCCCGTTGGTAACGGCATTTTTCCCGACCGATATCCTTTTAGTATTTTGAAATAAAGCGATTTTTCCGGGGGCGGTTTTTCGCTCCGGCAGCGCAAAACGACCGCCCGGTCGCCGTTCCTCCTGCGTAGAACTCTCAGTTTCGCCTCTTCGGCCCAATGCGCCCCGACCAGCTGTCGGCGCCGGACAAGAGGCGTTGGGGTTTTCGTATGACATGGCGGGCATTTTGCCCTGAGGAGGCCAGTATGAGCGTCAGTTCGATCAGCAGTTCGGCAAGTTCCAGCCTGAGCCTGCTGCAGCAGTGGCAGCAGAAGATTTTCAGTTCCATCGATTCCGATGGCGATGGCTCCGTTACCAAATCGGAACTGGAAAGCGCTGTTACCAAAGCGGGCGGCACGTCGGAAGAGGCGGATGCCCTTTATTCGAAGCTCGATCCCGACAATACCGGCAGCGTCAGTGAATCGCAGTTCAGCGCCAACATGCCGGTGCCCAAGCTGGGCGATCAGATGGTGTCGCAGCTGATTTCCTATCAATCGGTCGATAGTGGCGGCTCATCCAATTCAAAACCGACTTCGCAGCTTGCCAGCGACCTGTTCTCGTCGATCGACACGGATGGCGACGGCGTGATCTCCAAATCGGAATTGGAGACCGCTGTCACGAATGCCGGTGGGTCGACCGATGAGGCTGACGCCCTCTATGCGAAGCTCGATCCCGACAATACCGGCAGCGTCAGTGAATCGGCTTTTGCGCAGGCCTTGCAGCCGCCTCCGCCACCACCACCGCCCTCCAGCGATAGCAGCACCAGCAGTGACAGCTCGGATAGCAGCTCGAGTACGGGGTCGTCATCGAGCAGCAGTTCCAGCCCCACTGACACCGCGAGCGTGGACGCGCTGAAGGCACTTATCGAAGCGATGAATGAAACGAGCGCGGCGGACAGCAGCGGCACGGATAGCGGTTCAACCGACACCGGAGCGAGCAACTCCTCTTCCGGCGCGGCCAGTTCGGCCGATGACGCAATGAAAGCGCTGCTGGATGCGCTGAAGCAATCCTCGGCGAGTACGACAAGCAGCAATTCCGATAGCGGATACTCTCTGGCAGGTGCCGCCTTGCAGAACCTGCTGCACTATTATGCCGCGGCCGGCAATTTGATGACGCCGGACTTCCTGTCGAGCAGCAGTACCAGCGCCTGACCGTCGGCGCGTCTCCGGTGAATTGAAAACGGGGCGATGCAGCGGGCATCGCCCCCTCTTGTCTGCTTGCCAATAGGCCGGATCGAAGGCTTGACGCCCCCTTGCTGACCGCCGAAGCTAGGCTCGCAATCTGGGTGGGCGTGTGATGACGAAGATCGGCGGATGGAGATGACCAGGCTGGCGCTGCCGGACCACCGTGGCGCGTCGACGCCGGCCGCGGGCATGCGGGGAGCGGCACGGCTCGCTATCCAGAGGACGGGCGGCATCGACCGGCTGGCTGACCTGCACCAGTCGACCCCGCTCCGCATCCTTTTCCCTTATCCTTTGGCCGGCGATCCGCTGACGGCGGCCTTGGTGAACACCTCCGGCGGGCTGGTGGGCGGCGACCATCTGCAGATCGAGATCGCTGTCGGCGCGGGAGCGGCAGCCCTGGTCTGTGCGCAGGCCGCCGAGAAGGTCTATCGCTCGCTCGGTCTCGACAGCCGGATCGAGATTACGCTTGAGGCGGGGGCCGGCGCCTGGCTGGAAATGCTCCCGCAGGAAACCATCCTGTTCGATGGCGCCCGGTTGCGGCGGCGCTGCCGGGTCGATCTTGCTGCCGAGGCGCAATTCCTCGGGGGCGAGATCCTGGTTTTCGGCCGCCAGGCGCGCGGCGAGCGAATGCGCAGCGGCTTGATCCAGGATGCCTGGGAAATCCATCGGGACGGAACCCTTGCCTGGGTCGACCGCCTGCGGCTGGAGGGGGAGGTCGAGGCGCTCCTGACGAGAAAGGCAGCGCTGGACGGCGCCATCGCCGCGGCCTGCCTGATCTTTGTCGCCCCGGATGCCGGCGCCTATCTGGCGCCGTTGCGGGCGCTGTTCGCGGATTTCTCCGGCCGGGCGAGCGCCACAATCGTCAACGGCGTTCTGGTGGTGCGCTGGCTGGCGGCCGACCCGCTGGCGTTGCGCCGATCTTTTGCCGATTCCTGGATTTTCCTCCGACGTCAAAAAAAGTGGCCCGCCGAGCTGCCAAGGCTCTGGCATATCTGATGTTGCGCTGCCACAATCCCTCTCGCAATGCAGCAGAACGGAAGCGGCCGATGAATGCCGCCCAGGATTGGAAGGAGAGGCCATGCTTCTATCGCCTCGGGAAAAGGACAAGCTGCTGGTGGCGATGGCGGCCCAGGTGGCGCGTCGCCGCTTGGAGCGCGGTGTTAAGCTGAATTATCCGGAAGCGGTGGCGCTGATTACCGATTTCGTCGTCGAAGGTGCGCGCGACGGGCGCAGTGTCGCCGATTTGATGCGCGATGGCGCCCTGGTCATCAGCCGCGATCAGGTGATGCCGGGCATCGCCGAGATGCTCCATGAAGTGCAGGTCGAGGCGACCTTTCCCGACGGGACCAAGCTGGTCACCGTCCATGAGCCCATTCGCTGATCGGGGGCGGAAATGATCCCAGGTGAAGTTTTTCCTGCCGCTGGAACGCTCGAGCTGAATGCCGGACGCCCGACGGTGACGGTCATGGTCGCCAATACCGGCGACCGGCCGATCCAGGTGGGTTCGCATTACCATTTCTATGAGACCAACGCGGCGCTTTCTTTCGATCGCGAAAAAGCACGTGGCTTCCGGCTGGATATTCCGGCCGGCACGGCGGTGCGTTTCGAACCCGGCCAGAGCCGCGAGGTGACTTTGGTGGCACTGTCGGGCTCCGGTACGGTCTGGGGTTTCAACGGCAAGGTCAATGGTCCCTTGAAACCGCAGCAGGAGCGCTGAGCATGGCCTATCAGATTGATCGCCGCGCCTATGCCGCCATGTTCGGCCCCACCAAGGGCGACAAGCTGCGCCTCGCCGATACCGACCTCATCATCGAGGTCGAGGAGGACCGGACGATCTATGGCGAGGAAGTGAAATTCGGCGGCGGCAAGGTGATCCGCGACGGGATGGGCCAGTCGCAGGTGACGCGGGCCGATGGTGCTGTCGATACCGTCATCACTAATGCCCTCATCGTCGATTACTGGGGCATCGTGAAAGCTGATATCGGCCTCAAGGATGGCCGCATCGCCGCCATCGGCAAGGCGGGCAATCCCGATATCCAGCCCGGCGTCGATATCATCATCGGCCCGGGCACCGAGGTGATCGCCGGCGAGGGACGCATCGTTACCGCCGGCGGTATCGATGCGCATATCCATTTCATCTGTCCGCAGCAGGTCGACGACGCGCTCTATTCCGGTGTCACCACCTTGCTGGGCGGCGGCACGGGACCGGCCGACGGCACCAAGGCGACCACCTGCACGCCGGGTCCGTGGCATATGGCGCGCATGCTGCAGGCGGCCGAAGGCCTGCCGATCAATCTCGGCTTCTTCGGCAAGGGCAATGCGGCGCGGCCCGAGGCTCTGATCGAGCAGATCCAGGCCGGCGCCTGCGGCCTCAAGCTGCATGAGGATTGGGGTACTACGCCCGCGGCGATCGATAATTGCCTTTCGGTTGCCGAGGTGATGGATATCCAGGTGGCGATCCATACCGACACGCTGAACGAATCCGGCTTCTGCGAAGACACCATTGCCGCTTTCAAGAATCGCACCATTCATGCCTTCCACACCGAAGGGGCGGGCGGGGGGCATGCGCCGGACATCATCCGGCTCTGCGGCATCGCCAATGTGCTGCCGTCCTCGACGAACCCGACGCGCCCCTTCACGGTCAATACCGTGGACGAGCATCTCGACATGCTGATGGTCTGTCACCACCTCGATAAGCGTATCCCCGAGGATATCGCCTTCGCCGAGAGCCGTATCCGCCGCGAGACCATCGCCGCCGAGGATATCCTGCATGATATCGGCGCCATGAGCATGATGTCATCAGACAGCCAGGCCATGGGCCGCATCGGCGAGGTCATCATCCGCACCTGGCAGACGGCGCACAAGATGAAGACCCAGCGCGGTGCGTTGCCGGGCGAGGTCAGCAATGACAATCTGCGGGTCAAGCGCTACATCGCCAAGTACACCATCAACCCGGCGATCACCCATGGCATCGGCCAATGGGTCGGCTCGGTCGAGGTCGGCAAGCTCGCCGATCTGGTTCTCTGGAAACCGGCTTTCTTTGGCGTGAAGCCTGAATTGGTTCTGAAATGCGGCAGCATCGCCGCGGCGGCGATGGGTGATCCGAACGCCTCGATCCCGACGCCGCAGCCGATTCATTATCGCCCGATGTTCGGTGCCTTTGGCCGCGCGATGACCGCCAGCGCCGTCACCTTCGTCAGTCAGGCGGCGCAGGAGAACGGCGTTGCCGGCCAGCTGGGATTGCAGCGCGAGACCTTGCCGGTCAGCGGCACCCGTGGCCTGACCAAGGCGGCGATGAAGCTCAATGACGCCTGCCCGCATATCGAAGTCGATGCCGAAACCTATCAGGTGCGGGCCGATGGCGAATTGCTGACCTGTGAGCCGGCCGCTGAACTGCCGCTGGCACAACGCTATTTTCTGTTCTGAGGTGACCTCATCATGCGTCGTGCATCCATCCATGCGCCTGCAGGTTCCTGGCCCAGGGCCGAGCAGAGCGGCACCATCACGCTGGATTGGGGTGACCGCCATCGCCGCCGTGTGCTGCTGACCGATGATGCCGGCGGTGAATTTCTTCTCGACCTGCCGCACGCCCTGCATCTCAGCGACGGCGACGGACTGCAGCTGGATGCGGGCGGCTGGATCGAGGTGCGTGCCGCCGACGAAGCGGTGATGGATGTAACCGCACGCGATGCCGCAGCCCTGGCGCGCCTCGCCTGGCATATCGGCAATCGTCATAAGCCGGTGCAGATTCTCTCCGCCGGTGCCCTGCGCCTGCCGCAGGATCACGTACTGGAAGAAATGATCCGCGGTCTCGGCGGCGCTGTCCTGCAGAAGCAGGCGCCCTTCCAGCCTGAGGCCGGCGCCTATGCCACCGGCAAAGGTGGCCCCATCGCGCATGGTCATGATCACGGACATGGCCATGCGGATGATCACCATCATGATGATCACGGCCATGATGATCACGGCCACGACCCCCATCATCATGGCCATGCTCATCACCATGGCTGACGGCCGCAACGGCGCCGGTGTCTTGGCCAGCTTGCCGGCGCGGCAGATGCTGCATCTGCTGGCCTGGCTGTCGCCGGCTTTTCCAGTTGGCGCTTTCAGCTATTCCCATGGCATCGAACAGGCGGTGGAACGCGGGTTGGTCCATGATCGCGCCACGACGGCCGATTGGATCGGCGGCATCCTGCGCTTCGGTACCGGCTGGATCGATGCCGGCTTGTTCCTGGCCGCCCACCGTGCCGTCGTTGCCGCGGATGAAGCGGCACTGCAGGCGGCTGCGATCCTGGGGAACGCCTGGCGCGGAACTTCCGAGACGGCGCTGGAATCGGCAGCGCAGGGAGCGGCCTTCGTCGCCACCTTGCGTGCAGGCTGGGATCTGCCACGGGCGGCAAATTGGTTCGAAAGGCTGAAGGTGGCGCCCGTCTATCCGATCGCCGTGGCCATTGCCGCGGCGACGAACGACATCGCCGAAGATATTGCCCTGGCAGCCTATCTGCAGTCCTTCGCCGGCAATCTTATCAGTGCCGCCCAACGCCTCGTGCCTCTCGGCCAAACGGATGGACAGCGCATTCTCGCGGCCTTGACTGCAGAGATCGGTGATATCGTCAGCTGTGCGCGCGGTACAGCCCTCGATGATCTCGGTAGCTCCGCCCTGACGGTCGATTGGACCAGTGCCCAACATGAAACCCAATATACGAGGTTATTCCGCTCATGAGCTCGCCCCTTCGTGTCGGTATCGGTGGTCCCGTCGGCTCTGGAAAAACGGCGCTGATGGATCGCTTGTGCAAATATCTGCGCGACCACTACGACATCGCCGCCATCACCAACGATATCTATACGCGGGAGGATGCTGAATTCCTGACGAGGTCCGGCGCGCTCGTGCCGGAGCGCATTATGGGGGTCGAGACCGGCGGCTGCCCGCATACGGCGATCCGCGAAGACGCATCGATCAATCTCGCCGCCGTCGCCGACATGTCGGCGCGCTTCCCGACTTTGGAGATCATCCTGGTGGAATCCGGTGGCGACAATCTCTCCGCCACTTTCTCGCCGGAGCTTGCCGATATCACCATCTATGTGATCGACGTTGCCGCCGGCGACAAGATTCCCCGCAAGGGCGGCCCCGGCATCACCCGCTCCGATCTCCTGGTCATCAACAAGACCGATCTCGCGCCGCTGGTCGGTGCCAGTCTCGAGGTGATGGATCGCGATGCCACGCGCATGCGCGGGTCGCGGCCGTTTATCTTTACCAATCTTAAGGCCGGCGATGGCGTTACTGAAGTTGCGCGTTTCATCGTCAAGGCGGGCGGTTTGCCGCAACGCCTGGCGGCATGAGGCGCCGGACTTCGCGGTCTTTCGCGGCTTCAAGGCCGTCAAACTAGGGTAGGTCACCTGCCGCATCTTCCGGTGCGTGACATGCCTTTACGTGAACGCTTTGCGATTGTGCGGACATCTGATTGAATGAGGCGGTGCCTGACCTGACTGGGAGAGTCGCATGTCAGCCGGAGCCGGACCCGTAAAATTCGCATTTCCATTGCTGCGCCGCGTCTCGCGACGTCACGCGATCATAGGCGGTGCCGCCTTCATCATCTCGCGCAGTTTGCCGGCCGCGGCCGATGAAGAGAAACCGGATGCAACAGTCGACATCGAACAAGTGCAGATCGCTTTCATCGGCAGCGGTAATCTCGGCGGCGGCAAGCTGCACTTCCAGGGAAAGACTTATCCCTTCACCGTCGGCGGGCTGGGCATCGGCGGCATCGGCATTTCCAAGATGCAGGCCATCGGCTCGGTCTACAGTCTGAAACGCCTGGCGGATTTTCCCGGCGCTTATGTTCAGGGCCGCTATGGCGTTGCTGTCGGCGGTGCCGGCAGCGGCGAGTTGTGGCTGAAGAATCCCAGTGGGGTCGAGATGCTGCTGAAGACCAAGCGGCAGGGCCTCGCGCTATCGCTCGGCGGTGATGCCGTTTACATCGACCTGGATTGATCCCGTGAGGAAGCGAGCCATGCTCTACATCCGCCTCTTAGGCATTGCGGCTGGTCTTCTGCTAATCAATGCGTCCGTTTTTTCAAGCGAGGCAGGGGCCAAGGTCGACCAGACGATTCGCGCTTTTTCCGTTTGGCATGCGGATAGCCAGCTGGCTGCAGGCGAGGCCGGAACCCATGGCTTCACCGGGACGGTCAGTGGTCCCTTCTATGTCGATACGGAGAAGGGTCCGGTCAATTCCGGCGCGATCTCCTGCAAGGCCAAACTGATGATCAAGGACGCCGATAAAACCCAACAGGGCGAGGCGGATTGCATCATCACCGTCAAGGACGGCGCGACCGTGCAAGGCAAGATCAGCTGCCACGGCGTCTTTCAGGTGGGATGCAGCGGCAAGATCGAATTGATCGATGGGACAGGCCGCCTTCGGGGTATCGAGGGCGGCGGCTCAGTCGTTATCCGCAGCGATTTCGCCGACCTGCAATCCCAGGGCATTGCCAATCCGGCAAGCCTGCAATCCGGGCTGATGTATTTTCCGGCGATGCGCTATCAGCTGCCCTGATCCCGGAAGACGGGTTCGACTTAAGTGCTCTCGCGCGCCATCAAGGTGAAGCCGAGATCCATCACCGGCGTTTCCGGCTCTTCCCCTTCCAGCAGCGTGAGCAAGGTCGTCGCTGCGTGGCGGCCGATCTGATAGCGCGGGGTCGCGATCGTCGACAAGGTCGGCGAGGTCCAAGCAGAGGCCGGTAGGTCGTTGAAACCGGCAATCGCCAACTGTTTCGGTACATCGATCTTGCGCCGATGGCATTGGAACAAGGCGCCCTGCGCCAAATCGTCGTTGCAGAAGAAGACGGCATCGCAATCGGGCACATCGGTCAGCAACCGGTCGAGAAGATTGGCGCCCATGCTGATGGATGACGGGTCCGGCACCATCAGCTCGCGCTTCGGGTCATAGAGGCCGGCATCGCGCAATGCCTGGCGATAGCCTTCGGCGCGGGCGAGGGTGCGCGGATCGAGCTGTGCCGCCACGAAACCGATATGCTTATAGCCGCGATCGATCAGATGCTTCGCCATGGCGTAACCGCCGTCGAACTGCGAGAAGCCGACGCAGGGATATCCCTCGCGGCTCTCGTTCTCCATCATATGCACGGTCGGCCGCCCAAGGCTTTCCAGCCGAGCCCAGGTCGTCGGCAGATGATCGGTACCCGTCAACAAGAGACCATCGGGCAGGAACTCCAGATAGGTCTGCAGCAGGCGCTCCTCCTCAAGCGGCGAATAGCGCGTCACGCCGATCAGCATCTGATAGCCGCGCGGATAGAGCACTTCATGGATGCCGGCCAGCATCTCCACGAAGACCATATTCGTCATCGAGGGGATCAGCACGACCACATTCATTGATGGCGCGCCGGCCAGGGCGCTGGCGACCCGGTTCGGCACATAGCCGAGTTCCTGGGCATGGGTGAAAATGCGCTTACGCAGATCTTCCGTAACGAGATCGGGCTTCTTGAAGGCGCGCGAAACGGTAATTGTGCTGACGCCTGCCAGTTTCGCGATATCCGCCATCGTGACGCGGCCGGTGCTGGAGGATCTCGGCTTTCTCGAACGCATGATCTGCCTCACAAGGGAAACGATTTCCCAGGCATACAAGGAAAAGGACCTTTACAGCCAGTGATGTTACCGATAACACTGCGGCTAAGCAAACAAGACGGGCACTCAGAAGACTGGAAGCCTATCGCGCCGATTATCACCGGCGATGATAGCGATGACAGTATAGGCAGTGACCGCGATGCGCTAGCGTAGCCGGGACGGGCAAATATAAAACTGGCCTCGAAAAACTGGCCGGCTAAGCTGACCTTTGGGGGATTACAGGTGACGGGTCACGAGTCGCAACGTCATGGCTGATACAACGATGCACGCCGTGTCATGAGCGATACGTCGAAGGCGCAGATCCTCATCCTGATGGGCGTTTCAGGTTGCGGCAAATCGACAGTCGCTCATCTGCTGGCGGACAAGCTGGGCTGGCCGCTACTGGAAGGGGATGAATTCCACTCCCTCGCCAATATCGCCAAGATGCGTGACGGCATTCCCCTGAACGATGGCGACCGACAGCCTTGGCTGGATGCGATTGCCGAACACCTGGCGCAATGGCGCGCCGCCGGAGGTGCCGGCGTCGTCACCTGTTCGGCGCTGAAACGGCGCTATCGCGAGCGGCTGCTTGCCGATTGCAAAGATGCCTGGTTCATCTATCTCCGAGGGACGCCGGATTTGATTCGGTCGCGCTTGGCGAAACGCCTCGGCCATTTCATGCCGGCCCATCTGTTGGACAGCCAGTTCGCTGCCCTTGAAGAGCCGGCTGACGATGAACGCGTGATCACAATTTCAGTGACACCTGCGCCGGCAGATATCGTCGCCGATATCGTCAGTCAGATCTCCCGTCTCGCGTGATGCCCGGGTGCTGCCCTTAGGGGCGCTTGCAGCCGCGTAGGATCATTTCCATCTATACAACTAAAGATTACATAATTTTAATCTACTACATCATTTCTTGATTTGTTCTCCAAAATTCCTATAGTGGCGATGTTCAATCATTACGTTTGGAGAAGAACATGAAAATCTTTCTATACGGGTATCTTGCTCGATCTTTCCGGAAGACCTGGCGGACTGCCATCATGGCTCTGCCGGTTTTTGCCGCGTCGGCTTTCGTCAGTGTTGCAGCGGAGGCCGCCAGTCTCCCAAACCCGTTTCCCGAGGCGGATCATCTCAGCCAGGATGAGATCAGCCAGATCAGTGCCGCCTTCGAGCAGGCGCTGGAAGCAGCCAAGCCGGGCACCGTCGTCGTCTGGAAATCTGCCGAAAGCGGCAGGGCGGGGCAGGTGCGGGTCTTGCGCGCCTGGGACGGCGAAAGCGGCCATTGTGTCGAGCTGGAACAGCGCTTCAGCAAAGGCAGCAAGGCAATCTATGAAGTGCCCTACTGCCAGGCGCAGGACGGCAGCTGGAAAGTTACCTTTTGAAGTGCGACTTGCCGGTTCGCCCCTGAAGGAGACGCCAGCGGCAGGAGCCAGGCAAGGGACAGCAGGTGAGACGGCCTGAGGGAAAGAAACGGGCCGGAGGGAAAGAAGACGCATTCGATCGGCGTGAGAGTTGATATCTCACGCCGATCACGCTTGTTACAGGCAGTCGAATAGGCATCGGCAGCCGAAAACAGCTGCCTCAATGCGTTTCCTGTACCGGGCGGCGCGCATAACGCCGGGCGATGGCGGCACAGGCCATCAGCTGGACCTGATGGAACAGCATCAGGGGCAGCACCATCAGGCCGACCGTCTGCGCCGGAAACAAAACATTGGCGATCGGAATGCCGCTGGCGAGGCTTTTCTTGGAGCCGCAGAAGACGATGGCGATCTCGTCTTCCTTGGAGAAACCCATGCGGCGGCTGATGATCGTAGTCAGCACCAGAACGATGGCGAGAAGAATCAGATTGGCCCCCAGCAACAGCAGCAGACTCTGGATATCGATCTGCGACCAGATGCCGTTGACCACGCCCTCGCTGAAAGCGGTATAGACGACAAGCAGGATCGAGCCGCGATCGACCAGGCTCAGCAAGAATTTATGCTTGCCGACGAAATTCTTAAGCCAGGGCCGCAAAATCTGTCCGGCGAGAAACGGGACCAGCAACTGCAGCACGATGTCCTTGATGGACGAAGCCGAGATGCCGGCATCGTGCCGCGCCAGCAGCAGGGCGACGAGGAGCGGCGAGATGAAGATGCCGAGCAGATTGGAGATGGAAGCGCTGCACAGGGCGGCGGCGACATTGCCGCGGGCGATTGAGGTGAAGGCGATCGAGGATTGCACCGTCGACGGCAGCAGGCAGAGAAACAGCAGCCCCAGCGACAAGGACGGGCCGAGCAGTCCCTGGAACAGATGACTGAAGGCGAGGCCGAGCAAGGGAAACAGCAGGAAGGTGCTCAGCAGCACGGTGATCTGCAGCCGCCAATTGGTCAAACCCTGGATGATGGTCTCGACCGGCAGGCGCGCGCCATAGAGAAAGAACAGCAAGGCGATGGCCGCATAGGTAACGCCGTTCATGACGACCGCGGCTTGACCCCTGCATGGGAGGATCGAGGCGAGTACCACCATCATGACGATGGCGACAATATAGGGGTCGATGCGCAGGCGCTGGAAGAGGGAGCGTTTCATGAGATCAAACTGCTTTATCTTGTGGGAGCATCTCGGTCAGTAACCGATGGCGCAGCCATCCTTGCGGGGATCGGAGCCACCGGTCAGCGTGCCCTTCTGCCAATCGATGCGGATGGCCTGGCCGCCGCCCAGCGGTTCGGGGGAAATCTCGACCGCATGACCGCGATCCTGCAGCCCGGCGATGCTGGCTGCCGGCAGGCTGCGCTCGACCTGCACACGGCCGCCGCTATAGAACACCCGCGACAGATCAAGGGCCGCCTGTGGGTCGAGGCCGAAATCCAGCACATTGGTCAGGAAATGCACATGGCCGAAGGGCTGGTAATCGCCGCCCATGACGCCGTAAGGCATCAAGGCCTTGCCATCCTTCATGGCAAAACCCGGCATGATGGTATGCATCGGTCGTTTATTAGGGGCGATGCAATTCGGATGCCTGGGGTCGAGTTTGAAGCTGGAGCCACGATTTTGCAGCACGACACCGCTCTTCGGGCTGACCAGGCCGCTGCCGAAGGAATAGTAGGTGGAGTTGATGAAGCTGATGGCATTGCGGTCCCGGTCGACCATCGAGAGATAGACCGTATCCGATGCCTCCATCAGGGGCGGCGGCAGATCGGTCGCCGCACGCTGCCGGTCGATGCGCTGGATGAGCCGCGCGGCATAATCCTGGGAAAGCAGCTTTTCGACCGGCACGGGTTCATGGGTCGGATCGGCGATGAAGGCATCGCGGTCGCGATAGGCGAGGCGTCCGGCTTCGACTTCGAGGTGCAGCCGTTCGGCGCCCAGCGGGTCGAGGGCGCCGAGATCGAAACCGGAGAGGATGTTCAGCATCAGAAGCGCCGTGAGGCCCTGATTATTGGGCGGCAGCTGGAAGAGATCGACGCCGCGATAAGAACTGGTGACCGGCGTCACGTAGTCGCCTTTGGTGGCGGCGAAATCGCTGAGCTGGTGCAGTCCGCCCAGGCTGCGCAGGTAATCGACCATGTCGGCGGCGACGGTGCCTTCATAGAAGCCGCGCCGGCCTTCTTTGGCGATCAGCCTGAGGGTCGCGGCCAGTTCCGGCTGGCGATGCACGTCGCCGGCGCGTGGTGCGACGCCGCCGGGCAGCAGGATGCGCTTGGCATGCGGATCGACGGCAAGCTGTGCGGCGGTCTCGTGCCAGTCGGCCGAGACACGGTCGTGCACCACATAACCGTTCTCGGCATAGTGAATAGCGGGTGCCAGGATCTCGGCGAAGTCCTTGCTTCCATGATCGGCGTGTAACTGGCACCAGGCGTCGATGGCGCCCGGCACGGTCACCGCATGCGGCCCATAGGTGGGGACGGCAGTGAAGCCATGCTCCAGATACCAGTCGAGCTTGGCTGCGGCCGGGGAACGCCCGGAGCCATTGAAGGCGAGGGGCTTGCTGGCGCCCTTCGGCACATAGAGCGCGAAGCAATCACCGCCGATACCGGTGGATTGCGGCTCAACCACGGCCAACACGGCGGCGGCACAGATGGCGGCGTCCACGGCATTGCCGCCATTGCGCAGCAGCTGCAGCGCCGCCGCACTCGCCAATGGATGCGAGGTCGCCGCCATGGCTTCGGTGGTGCGGACCGGCGAGCGGCCGGGGAATTGAAAATCGCGCAAGATGGTCTCCTCTATGATCACGCGTCGCCGACCCACTGCCGCAGGCCGCTGCATCGCCTTGCTATACCGCCGGAAACGCGGCGGCGCTGTTTGCTTGTCTCGTCACCGCTTCAGCCATGCGACTGGCCCAGCAGGTTATCCCTGACCGATTGCAGATGTCGCCGCATGGCGGCTTCCGCGCGTTCGGCCTCGCGCCCGGCAATGGCGTCGACGATCAGCCGATGCTGTTCCCGGTAGTGCTGCAATCTTGCATCAGTCTGCGCCACCGCCCGCAACCGGCGCCACCCCTCCTGTCGGCGAATGGCATTGAATCCGTCGAAGATTGCCAGCAGCAGGTTGTTATGGGCGGCGGCGGCGATGGCCCGGTGCAGGGTGCCGTCCCAGGATTCCCAGGTCCGGGCGTCCCTTGCCGCCTCACTCTTCTCGATAAGGTGCCACATATTGGCAATATCGCCTTCGGTCGCATGCAAGGCGGCGAGGCGCGCCAAGGCCGGCTCGATCACGACCCGTGTCGCCATCACCTCGACGGGGCTGGTCTGCGCCGTAATCACCGCCAATTCGCCGGCCGGCAGTGCCGGCTTACTGCCAACAAAGGTGCCTTTGCCGACATGGCGCCACAATCGCCCTTCCGCTTCCAGGACTTCCAGTCCTTCGCGCAGCGCGCTACGGCTGAGATCGAGCGTCCCGCAAAGCTGCCGTTCCGCCGGCAGACGGCTCTGCTGCGGGTATTGGTTGCTGTCCAAGAGGCGGCGCAATTTAGCGGCCGCGGTTTCGCGACGGGTCATGATCTGATACCAATTATATATTGGCTTCATCTGCAAGCGTAACGGCCGATATATGGAATGTCCAGAAATGAAAGACTTTAATTCATGCATGGCTGGTTCCCTTCGGAACAATTTTGACACCATTTAACTTGAAGGATTAGCCTGCGCGGGAAGAAGACAGATGCCGTGGAGGATGAAATGGAATTGCGTCGCCTGGGTCGTTCGGATTTGCGCTTTGCCCCGCTGGTGTTCGGTGGAAACGTCTTTGGCTGGACCGCTGACGAAGCCACCTCGCATCGACTCCTCGACGCCTTTGTCGCCGCCGGTTTCAACGCCATCGATACGGCGGATGTCTATTCGACCTGGGTGCCCGGCCACCAGGGCGGCGAATCCGAGGCGATTATCGGTCGCTGGCTGAAGCAGCGGGGGCAGCGTGACAAGGTCGTCATCGCCACCAAGGTGGGTTCGGCGATGGGCGAAGGGAAGAAAGGCCTCGCGCCGGCCTATATCAAACGGGCTGTGGAAGATTCCCTGCGGCGATTGCAGACCGATTACATCGATCTCTATCAATCGCATCGCGACGACGAGGTGACGACGCAAGGCGATACCATGCAGGCCTATGCCGACCTCATTCAGGCGGGCAAGGTACGGGTGATCGGCGCTTCCAATTTCTCGGCGGCGCGCCTGGCCAGTGCTCAGCAGGCCAGCGCAGCCAAACATCTGCCCCGTTACGAAAGCCTGCAGCCCTGCTACAATCTCTATGATCGCTGGGAATACGAAGGTGCCCTGCAGGACTTCTGCGTCAAGGAAGAGGTCGGCGTCATCAGCTATTTCTCGCTCGCCAGCGGTTTTCTCACCGGCAAATACCGCGGCAAGGAAGATCTGGCGCAAAGTCCGCGCGGCGAGGATATCGAGAAATATCTGGACAGTCGTGGGCGGCGGATTTTGGCGGCATTGGACCAGGTGGCCGCGCGCTATGACGCCAAGCCGGCCCAGATCGCCCTGGCCTGGCTGTTGACCCGTCCGGGGATCGTTGCGCCGATCGCCAGCGCAACCTCTCTGGCGCAGTTGGAGACCCTGACCGCAGCGGCGCGGCTGCAGCTCGATTCCGAGGCGGTCACGCTGCTCACGAAAGCCAGCGACCGGGATTAGAGAAGCTAAGGAATCTGCGGTACTAGGCGATAACCTTCATACGACCTCTGATATGGGCAGCGCCGGCCAAATTGGCCCCACCGGCCCGTGTCGAAATCCTGTCAAAACGGTCGGACACAGGCGGGACGGATGGATTGCAATCGTCAGACTGGGTAACGGCATCAAAAAAAGGTCACGCCGAGGCCTTACGAGGCGGCTTAGAGGCGCGGTTGTTCAAGGCCTTGTGATTTCTTGGTTGGCCGCGTGTCCTTTAGGCTGGTTGACGGGGGTGGATACCCGCGGATCCATCGAGGCGGGGAACCATCAAGATTGTCGGCTATCTCGCGTATCAAGTGCATATGTTAATGGCGTAATAAACGTCGATCGAAATTGTACGATCGGAGAGGCGACCATTGTTTGCAGCGCGCCGCGTCACCTTAAGCGGCGGCGGCGCTTGTCGCTGATTCCGTTGCAATTTCGTCGGCACCCCAATTCACCTTGAGGTTGGTGGTCGATGGCGCGCCCGAACAGAACCATCATCATAGCAACTCTTTTGGTATGGCCTCTGACAAGTTGCGGCGGCGTGCTCGATCCGCATGGGCCGGTCGGCGCGGCCGAGAAGCTTATTCTCATTGATTCGCTGGCGATCATGCTGGCGATCGTCGTGCCGGTGATCCTCGCCACGATCGGTTTTGCCTGGTGGTTTCGTGCCTCCAATTCACGGGCAACCTATTTGCCTAACTGGAGCTTCTCCGGTCATCTCGAGCTGATCGTCTGGGCGATCCCCATGCTCGTCATCACTTTCCTCGGCGGTATCGCGTGGTTTGGATCGCATGCGCTCGATCCCTATAAGGCACTTCCGGCGACGACGAAACCCGTCGAGGTCGAGGTCGTTTCGCTCGATTGGAAATGGCTATTCATCTATCCGGCTGAGGGTGTGGCGACGGTCAATCAACTAGTGCTTCCCGTCGGGACACCCGCGCATTTCCGGCTCACCTCCTCGGGGGTCATGAACAGCTTCTTCGTGCCACAGCTTGGCAGCCAGATCTATACGATGGCGGGGATGACGTCGCAGCTCAGCCTGCAGGCGGACCATCCCGGCATTTATCAGGGGATTTCAGCACAATTCAGTGGCGAGGGCTTTGCCGATATGAGCTTCACTGTCAGCGCCGTCTCGAGCGAAGCCTATGCGAAATGGATCAGCGATACCAAGGCGAACGGGCCGATGCTCGATCAGGACGGCTATGTTGCCTTGACGGAACCCAGCAAGAGCGTCGCGCCGACGAGCTACAGAGCGGTCGTGCCGGGCCTGTTCGACACAATCGTGAATGAAACCGTGGGAGCGGCTGCCGGTCCTCACGGCGGTTCCGGCGGCAGTCCTGATGGTCAGGACCAGTCGTCGCCGAAAAAGGGGATGTAATGCTCGGCAAGCTGAACTGGTCCGCCATTCCGTTTGATCAGCCCATTCCACTGGTCACCTCGATTGTCGTGATCGTCGCCGTTTTGGCGATCCTGGGCTGGGTCACGAGCAAGGGATATTGGCCATATCTGTGGCGCGACTGGATCACCTCGGTCGACCATAAGCGGATCGGCATCATGTACTGCCTTCTGGCGCTGCTGATGCTGCTGCGCGGCTTTGCCGATGCCATCATGATGCGTGGCCAGCAGGCCTTGGCCTATCATTCCCAAGGTTATCTGCTGCCGGAGCATTTCGACCAGATCTTCTCGGCGCACGGCACCATCATGATCTTCTTCGTGGCGATGACCTTCATGATCGGGCTGATGAACCTCGTCGTGCCGCTGCAGCTCGGCATCCGGGACGTGGCTTTCCCGACCTTCAACTCGGTCAGCCTGTGGCTGACCGCTTCCGCGGTCTTGCTTGTCAACCTATCGCTTTTCATCGGCGAGTTCGCCCAGACCGGTTGGCTCGTTTATCCGCCGCTCTCCGAACTCAAGTTCTCGCCGGGTGTCGGCGTCGACTATTATCTCTGGGCAATCCAGATATCCGGTATCGGCACGCTCCTGACCGGCGTCAATTTCGTCACCACGATTCTGAAAATCCGGACGCCCGGCATGACCTTGACACGCATGCCAATCTTCTGCTGGACCGCGCTGGCGGCAAGTCTGCTGATTGTCGCGGCCTTTCCCATCTTGACCGCAACATTGGGAATGCTGCTGCTTGACCGCTATCTCGGATTCCATTTCTTCACCGTCGACTTCGGCGGCAACCCCATGATGTACATCAACCTCATCTGGGCATGGGGGCATCCGGAGGTCTATATTCTGATCCTGCCGGCTTTCGGCGTTTTCTCCGAGGTGATCTCGACTTTCTCCGGCAAGCCGCTATTTGGCTATCGCTCGATGATCATCGCGACAATGGCGATCTGCATTCTCTCTTTCCTGGTCTGGCTGCACCATTTCTTCACCATGGGAGCAGGCGCCGACGTCAACGGCTTCTTCGGCATCACCACGATGATCATCGCGGTGCCTACGGGGGTAAAAATCTTCAACTGGCTTTTTACCATGTGGGGTGGCCGGGTCCGTTTCGAGGTGCCGATGCTGTGGTCGATCGCCTTCATGGTCACCTTTGTGATCGGCGGCATGACCGGCGTTCTGCTGGCGGTGCCGCCAGCCGATTTCGTACTGCACAATTCGCTCTTCTTGGTCGCCCACTTCCATAATGTCGTGATCGGTGGGGTGCTGTTCGGTGCTTTCGCCGGATATAGCTATTGGTTCCCCAAGGCTTTCGGCTTCCGGCTGGACGAACGTCTCGGCAAGGCAGCCTTCTGGCTTTGGACCATCGGTTTCTATGTCGCCTTCATGCCGCTTTATGTCCTGGGTCTCGAGGGCATGACCCGGCGCATGCAGCATTACGACGTTCCCGAATGGCATCCTTGGCTCGTCATCGCCGCCGGTGGCGCGATGCTGATTCTGCTTGGCATCGTGTGCCAGATTGCGCAACTCGTCGTATCAATCCACAATCGCGAGTCATTGCGCGATCGAACCGGTGATCCATGGGACGGCCGCACCCTCGAATGGATAACGGCTTCCCCGCCGCCGTCTTTCAATTTTGCGGTGATGCCCAATGTCACCGGCGAGGAAGCCTATTGGGGCATCAAGCAGAAGGCGCTTGAGCAGCGCCGCCTGACGGATCTACCCGACTATCGCCCGATCGAGATGCCGCGCAACAGTCCGACGGGCTTCGTGGTCGCCTTCTTCGCCGTGGTCACCGGCTTTGCGCTCATCTGGCATATCTGGTGGATGGTGGTAATCGGGTTGGTTGGCGCCTTTGGCACTTTTGTCGTCTTTGCCTGGCGCGACCATACGGAATACGAGCTGCCGGCTAGCGAGGTGGCGAGGATCGACGGCGAGCGGCGAAAATCCCGGCTCGCACTGGTGGAGGGACGTGAGCAGGGGATTGTGGCGGTCACGTACGCGCCTTCATCCGCACATGATCCGCACAGGCTCGGGACGCGGGCGGAGCCCGATCACGGCTATAAGGGACCCCCGTCGAAGCGCATTGTCACGGGCTATGGATTCTGGATCTTTCTGCTGTCCGATTTCGTGATGTTTTCAGGATTCTATGCCGCCTATGCGGTCCTGTCGCATGCAACAGCCGGCGGCCCCGCAGCTGAGAAGCTGTTCGATCTCAAGACCGTTGCGGTCGAAACCGCCTTCCTCTTGCTGTCGAGTTTCACCTGCGGCATGGCGAGCTTGGCCAGCAATGTCCGCAACATGCTCTGGACGCAGGTGGGCTACTTTTTCACCGGGCTTCTGGGGTTGGGTTTCCTCGTCCTTGAGATCACCGAGTTCGCGCACATGATAGCGGAGGGCGCGGGGCCGGATCGTAGTGCTTTCCTGTCGGCTTTCTTCGCTCTGGTGGGTCTCCACGGCCTGCACGTGACAATCGGCCTCCTCTGGCTGGGGACGACAATGGCGCAGGTCTGGGCCAAGGGCTTCCGCGCGGACATCATGCGGCGCGGCATGTGCTTCGCGCTGTTCTGGCACGCGCTTGACATCATCTGGGTGGGGATATTCACCAACGTCTATCTTTTGGGGACAAGCCCATGAGCGACTATGAAACGGGCGCACACGGCGCCCTGGAAGACGCGGCACCCGGCGACCCGGAAGCCGGCGAACACAGCCTTGGCGCCGGCGTTCGCAATTATCTTATCGGACTGGGCCTCGCTGCCGGGCTGACCGTCGCATCGTTCTGGGTCGCGAGCGGTACGAGCCTGATTTATACGCCGGGGGTCCCCATGGCGCTTGCAGCCCTGGCCATCGGACAGATGGGAGTGCATCTTGCGTTCTTCCTGCACATCACGACCGGGCCGGACAATACCAACAACGCCCTTGCGCTTGCTTTCGGTGTGCTCATCGTCGGCATCGTGATCGCGGGTTCGCTTTGGATCATGTATCACCTGAACCTCAATATGATGGTTCCAGGCGGGGTGATGGATATGCCCGCTCAGCCATAGCAATCTCTGGCACGGGCGTTGCGGCCGGCGACGCGTGATGCGGTAATTCCGATCAGGCTTCCCGGTAGGAGAGCAGAACCAGCCCGACCAGCACAAAGCAGCACGGCCAGACCCACCCGGCTATTCGATTGCCCGGCGGATCGAGGCGAAGCTCCAGCCATCGCGCCCAGCCGGCGGCCATGCCGAGCAGTGCCAAAGGGGTGTGGGTGAGTTCGATCAGAAGCTGATCCTTGATGTTGGCGATGGCATGGCTATGGGTCAGCAAAGCGGCTCCCCCGACGGCGCAGGCCAGGGGAAAGACCAAAGCGGCGCGACGGTGACTCCAATCGAAGGCGCGGACACGCCACTCGAATAAGCCGAAGACGATGATCAGCAGGACAAAAAAGCGGTGCTGCAGTACTTCGACATCGCGCAGGCTGTCAAAGAATCCGATTTCGCCCAAGGGCCACACCTCGGGATCCGATCGCAGGAACAAAAAGCCGGCCATGCCCAGGAAAATCAATGGCCAGTGCCGCGCCATTCGCAGGCCCGCCTGGTTCAGCAGCGCCAGAATACCGATCGCCAACATGAAGACACCGGCCCAGTGATGGTTGAATTCGGACCAGGCAATATCGGCAGCGTTGCGTTCAGGCAGGTCGCCGGAGCCGGGAACGAAGGCCGGCGACGGCTTGGCTTTGGCGGCGGCTGCCTCCGCATCCAGCTTGGCCTGCAACGCCGGCAAGGCCAGCGTGTCGTGATCAGGTGATGCCAGCCGCGGCCAGACCGGCCGGTTCCGCTCGAGAATTTCGTGGAAGGTGACGCGGTCTTGCGTCAGGTCGATCGCCGGTGGCGACGATGTCAATGACGCGGCTGCAAAGAACAAGCTGAAACCGAGGCCGATTTCAACCTCGGCAAAACGCTTCAAGCGGTTGATTGGCGTTTGCGGATTGCGACGCAGCCGCTCGATCAGCCGGAAGTTGCCAAAACCCAGCAGAATGAGGGCAATGAACAGGCAGATTTTCGTGCCGACCATCACGCCGTAGGCTGTCCCGTAGAGTCCCTGCCAGGAACCGATATAGAAGAAACTCATGATCAGGCCGGAGGCCAGAATGCAGGCCACGCCGATCATGCACATCCGCGAGAAGCGGGCGCCAACCGCGCGCCAGACGGCGCCGTCATGCAGCTGCCACAAGGCGACGCAAAAGCTGGGGATGCCACCGATCCATATGGCCGCTCCCAGATGATGAAGAAATTCCGTGACCAGCAGCAGGTTCCGGTCCTGCAGACGCGCCGCCGCATGGGTCGTGAATACGGCGGCGGCCAGCTCAACCGCGATGACGACGAGCATCAGCCACCGCGGCGCCATTGCGCCCCTGGCGAGAAGGAGCATTGCCAGAACCAGTGCAGCGACGATCTTGACCGCCCCGGCGACGGCAAAGGTGGCGGTGAGGATATCGACGACGGAAATATCGACGGTACTGTTCAACACGGCAGCGTTCAACGAAAACGCCAGTAACTCGCTGACCATCAGGCCGAAGGCTGCGGCAATCGTCATCCGCGTAACGCGGCGTTGGATCGTATCCCCGGCCTCGCCCAGAAGAGGTGCAACCGGCCGCAGCAGGAAAATTAAAAAGAAAATGCCGCCCAGAGTCATCGATTGGCTGACGATCGTCAGCCCGTGAATCAATATGACCAGATAGCCGAAGACGTCGACGAGCAATGACAAGATCAGGAGCCGGTGACGTTGAAAGAAACCTGGCCGCGCGTGATATGTCCGTCCAGCGATAGAACCTGCCAGTGGAGAACATACTTGCCGGCTGCGAGATGCGCCGTGCTCCTGACGATATTAGGCGCGTCGCCCGGCGTAAGGGTGAGCTTGGATACCGTCTTGCCCGCCATCGTCAATGTCACGGCCGAACGCGCAGGATCAATGCGGCTGTTATAGCTAAGGATGATCTCGATATCGCCGGCAGGAACTGCCGCACCTTCAGCCGGCTGGCTGGTTTCGAGAATTGCATGCGCCAGAGCCGCCGCATTTGGCACCAGACACAGCAAGAGTCCGAATACCAGCGACAGTCTGTTCAGACGATAAAGCACGACCCATTCCCCAATGATGGACAGAAGAAAACCTGTATCACTTTTACCGCCGGATTCCTCAGAGGGGGAAGCCCAGCTTTTCCCGGTCGGACCATAGCATTGCAGCGCCATCCTCGCCAATCCTGTGGCGTCCTTGCACGGGCATAACGTGCGGGGTGACCAGCAGGGGCGCAAGAAGTGATGTTATACCGCCGATGCCTGGAATCCTGCCTTCAGCGGCCAGTGCGCAGGCCGTAAGGACGAGATCCGCCACGCCGCGTATGGACGAGCGGATGAGGCTTGACGCCGCCATTTCCGGTGATACTGTTTGTATACAAACAATAAGCCCCTCGAAGGGCTGCGGAGGCAATCCGCTCAACGGGAGAATGGCGTGTCGACAGAGGCAACCCGGCAGCAGGCTGCGGATGCAGCCGATGGCTATGAACTTGATGCCCAGATCGGGTTCATCTTGCGGCGTGCCCATCAGCGCCATGTGGCGATCTTCGCTGAATGTCTCAGCGAGTATGCTCTGACGCCCCAGCAGTTCTCGGCGCTGGCCAAGATTCGTGAAACCGGCGGCGTGTCGCAAAATCGGCTTGGCCGCCTGACTGCCATGGATCCCGCGACCATTCTCGGCGTGGTGCAGCGTCTCAACCAGCGCGGCCTGATTGGGCGAGCACCCGATCCGACCGATCCCAGGTCCACGCGTTTGACCCTGACCGAAGCCGGACTCGAGCTGATCAACGAAGCGATCCCACGGGCGATGGAAGCAACTGAACGCACGCTGGCGGCCTTGAGTGCCGGCCAGCGCAAGGAATTGTTGGCTCTGCTCAGCAAGCTGGCCGATGGAGCAGGAGTATGACGGCGGCAGCCTATTTTCGGCCGACCGCCTTGCCCGAAGCGCTCGCCGCCCTCGGCAATGAAAACTGGTCGATCATTGCCGGCGGCACGGATTTCTATCCAGCGCGCCTGGGCAGACCGATGACGGAGCCTGTGCTCGATATCAGCGGCCTTGCAGATTTACGTGAGATTCGCCGTGACGGCGGATTTTGGCGCATCGGTGCTCTGGCGACCTGGACCGATTTAATCGCCGCCAGCCACTTGTCCGCGCGCTTCGATGGTTTGCGGCAAGCCGCGCGCGCGGTTGGCGGCGCGCAAATTCAGAATGTCGCGACCATTTGCGGTAATCTCTGCAATGCTTCGCCGGCCGCCGACGGCATTCCTAACCTGCTGGCCCTGGACGCGCAGGTAGAGCTGCGGTCGCAGGCGGGAAAGCGCCTCGTCGCCGCGGCCGATTTCGTCACCGGCAACCGTCGTACCGTGCGCAAGCCGCATGAGATCGTCACTGGCCTGCTGGTTCCTGAAAATGATCGGCCGAGCAATGCGCGCTTCCTGAAACTCGGTGCCCGCCGCTATCTCGTCATCTCCATCGCCATGATCGGCGCCGTCATCGAATGGACTGCCGAGGAAAAGACGGCCGCGCGTCATATCGCGGCGGCACGCGTGGCCATCGGCGCCTGCGGACCCGTAGCGCAGCGCCTGCCGCTTCTGGAACAGGCGCTGGCTGGATGCGCCGCCAATGATGATCTGGCGGCCTTGGTGCAGCCCGATCATCTTGCGGGCTTGACGCCGATCGATGACGTACGCGGCACGGCGGAATACCGCCGGGAGGCCGCATTGATTTTGCTGCGCCGCCTTCTCAGTGAGCTCCGCCCATGACGCATCAACCGTCGACCCAACTGCTCAATTTCACTGTCAATGGCCGCGCCGCGGCGGTAACCGTCGATCCCATGCGCCGGCTGGCCGATGTGCTGCGCGAGGATCTGGGACTGACCGGTACCAAGATCGGCTGCAATGCCGGCGATTGCGGCGCCTGTACCGTGCTGCTCGACGGCCGGCAGGTCTGTTCCTGTCTGGTGCCGGCGGCGCAAGCTGCAGGACACCAGGTGCGTACCGTGGAGGGGTTGGGCGAGCCTGGCAATCTCAGTCGCTTGCAGCAGGCCTTTCTCGACCACGGCGCCGCACAATGCGGTATCTGTACGCCCGGCATGTTGATGGCGGCCCAGGATCTGCTGGATCGGCAGGAGCGGCCGGCCGAACAGGATGTATTGGATGCTCTGGGCGGCGTACTTTGCCGCTGCACCGGCTATCGCAAGATTGTGGAAGCCGTCCTTGCCGTCGCGCAATCGAGTAACGCACAGCCGGACACGGTCGATGCCGGCCGTGCCGACCAAGCCGTCGGCGCCCGCATGGCCAAGGTTGACGGTGTTGCCAAGATCACCGGCGTCGAGCGCTATGGCGCGGATGATTGGCCGGACGACAGTCTGATGCTGCGCATCATCCGCTCGCCGCATCATCATGCACGGTTTCGCTTCGGCGATCTCGCCGGCTTTGCCGCAAGCCATGGCCTTACAGCGGTTCTGACCGCGGCCGACGTGCCGGGGCAGAACATATTCGGGGTCTATCCGACCGGCAAGGACCAGCCGGTGTTCGCCGATGGTTACACACGGTTCCGTGGCGAGGCGCTCTGTGCGCTGGTAGGCGAAGATGCCGCCGTTGCGGCGATCGCCGATAGCGATCTGCCAATCAGCTGGGAGGTCTTGCCGCCTTTGCATGGCATCGAGGCGGCCTTGGCCTCCGGCGCGGCGCAGCTGCACGGCACATCGCCGGGCAATGTCCTGGTGTCCGGTCGCCTGCATTCGGGCGACCCGGCGGCAGCGCTCAGTGATGCGGCAATCGTCGTGCGCGACCGCTTCCGCACCGCCTTTGTCGAGCATGCCTATATCGAGCCTGAAGCGGGCTATGCCCGGCGCGTCGGTGATCGGCTGGAGATCTTTGTCACGACCCAGACGCCCTATATGGACCGCGACGAAGTGGCCCTGATCATGGGACTACGGCCTGAGCAGGTGCGCATCATCCCCAGCGCGGTTGGCGGCGGCTTCGGCGGCAAGCTCGATCTCTCCCTGCATCCGATGATCGCGATTGCCGCCTGGAAGCTGAACCGGCCGGTGCGCTGTATCTATAGCCGGCCGGAATCCATGGCTTCGACCACCAAGCGGCATCCGGCGGTGATCGACATCGCCGTCGGCGCCGATCGCGATGGCCGCCTGAAAGCCATCACCTTCGAGGGGGATTTCAACACCGGCGCCTATGCCTCCTGGGGACCGACCGTGGCCAATCGCGTGCCCGTGCATGCGTCGGGCCCTTACGCAGTCGGTGCCATCACCTGCGTCACAAGAGCGATCTACACCAATGACACGCCGGCCGGCGCTTTCCGCGGCTTCGGCGTGCCGCAATCGGCGATCGCCCTCGAGACGCTGCTGGACGATATCGCCGAGCGCCTGAATACCTGTCCCTTCGAGCTGCGCTATCGCAATGCGCTCGACAGGGATTCGATCACTGCCAGCGGCCAGCGCCTCGCCGCCAGCGTCGGCCTGCGCGCCTGCCTCGATACCTTGCGGCCGCAATGGCAGCAATGGCGTGCCGAGACCGCGGCGTACAATAAACAGGCGGCCGCCGATCCGGCGGCGCGGCTGCGGCGCGGCGTGGGGGTAGGGTGCGGGTGGTATGGCATCGGCAATACCTCGCTGCCTAATCCCTCCATCATGCGTGTCGGGCTGCGGCAGGACGGACGGCTGGTGCTCTACAATGGCGCGGTCGATATCGGCCAGGGCTCCAACACCATCATGATGCAGATCTGCGCCGACGCCTTGGGCGTCCCGGTCGCATTGATCGATCTCGTCGCCGGCGATACCGATCTGACGGCGGATGCCGGCAAGACCTCGGCCTCGCGCCAGACCTTCGTTTCCGGCACCGCCTTGCGGCTGGCTTCGGAAGATCTCCGCCGCCAGATGCTGCGGCTTGCCAATATCGCCGAGCCGGCACAGTTCCGCTATGCCGAGGGTCGCTGGCTGGTCAGCGATGGTCAGATCGAGCACCAGTTGAATCTGTCCCGTCTGCCGACCATCAATGAACATGGCGATCTGCTGCTGGGTGAGGGACGCTTCGATCCACCGACCTCGCCGCTGGATGCGGACGGGCAGGGCGTTCCCTATGCGACTTACAGCTTTTCCGCTCAGCTCGCTTTGGTCGAGGTCGATATCGATCTCGGCACGACCAAGGTCTTGCGCATCGCCGCAGCCGCCGATGTCGGCCGGGCCATCAATCCGACCCAGGTCGAAGGGCAATTGCATGGTGGTGTCGCGCAGGGGTTGGGCCTCGCCTTGATGGAGGAATACATCCCCGGCCGCACGGAAAACCTGCACGACTATCTCATTCCCACCATCGGCGATATTCCGCCCATCGACACCTATATCGTCGAGGACCCGGAGCCTTTGGGACCATTCGGCGCCAAGGGCATCGGCGAGCCGGCCTTGGTCCCGACGGCGCCGGCCATTCTCAATGCCATTCGCCATGCGACCGGCGCGCGCATGACACAGGTACCGGCGACGCCTGACCGTCTGCGGACCGCCTTGCGTCGGGTGCGGGAGGCGGCCGAATGACCAGCGCCAGCGATCTGCCGGATACCCGCGGCTCGACCGACGCGCCGAGTGAACAGGCGCTAGCGGCGGCGAAGAGCAAGTCGCTTGACGAGATCGTCACCTGTGATGCCTGTCCCGTCCTCTGCCGCATCCGCTTCGGCAAGACGGGGGCCTGTGATCGCTATGGCAATGTCGACGGCCGCCTGGTGCGGCTGAGCCCGATGGTGGTGACACAGCGCCTACTGGACGAGAAGGGGGCGCTGGTACCGTTTCTCGGCCGCGATTGGGACGGACAACTGGTGCCGGGGGCCGAGACTTTCGTCACCGGCATCGGTGCCGGAACGACCTATCCCGATTACAAGCCGGCCCCCTTCATCATCGGCTCGGAAGCTTCCGGGGTCGATATGATCACCGTGGTGACCGAGGGCATTTTCAGCTATTGCGGCGCCAAGGTGAAGATCGACACCGACCGCTTCATCGGTCCCGAACAGGCGGCGGTACGGGTCAATGGCGAGCAGGTGGGCCATGTCACCACGGCGGAGTATGGCTCGCAGATGCTGGCCCTTGGCGGCGTTCGACATCTGACCGGCGGCAGCAAGAAGGAAGGCACTGTCACCTGCGACACCTTGCTGACTTTATGCAACAAGGGCGCCGTTGAGATGACGATCGATGGCGGTGCTTCTTTGCGGGTGCAGGCGGGCAAGCCGCCGGTGATCGACGGTCAGGAAGAGCGTCGCATGCGGGTCGGCTGCGGATCGGCCACCATCGGCATCTTCGCCCAGCAATGGCGCGATCATGTCGATGAGGTGATCGTCGTCGACGACCATATCACCGGCGTGCTTACCGAACATCAGGCCGGGCGCTTCCTCGACATGAAGCCGGCGGGTATCCGGGTGCGGGGGCGCAAGTCGACGCCGGGCCGCTATTTCCAGGTGGCCAATCCCGGCACCGGCTGGGGCGGCACCGACATCGCCGATCCGCTGACGATTATCGAGAAGATCTCGCCGGAAACCGCTTGGCCTGGGCTGCGCCTGCTGATGGTCTCGACCACCGGCGAGCATTACGCCTATTTCGTGCTCGATCGCGATCTGAAGCCGCAGCCGGAAGCTATGCCTGCGCCGATTGCCAAGGTGGTTGAACGCATCGGCGAGAATTGCGAGCCGGCGCTCTGCACGGTCCTCTTCATGGGCGGTGCCGGCGGCAGCCTGCGGGCGGGTGTTACGGAAAACCCCATTCGTCTGACCCGTTCGGTGCAGCGGGCTTTGACGCGTGTCACCTGCGGCGGCGCCCCGGTCTATGTCTGGCCGGGCGGCGGCATCACTTTGATGGTCGACGTCACAGAGTTGCCGGACAATGCCTTCGGCTATGTGCCGACGCCGGCGCTGGTGGCGCCGATCGAATTCACCATGCGGCGCGGTGACTATGAGGCGATGGGCGGACATATGGGCTATGTGCGGGCTCTCGCGGATGTTCATGCTGGCCAGATGCGGTCGGTCGCCTGGCGTCCGGATCAGCCCTGGCCGCTAGATCCACTGGATGGCGAGCCATGACGATACAAGCCGCCCTGATGCCGGATGGCCGCCGTCTGCATCTGCAACACGGTCCGATCGATCTGGTCATCGAGGCCTGGGGTTCGCCGGCAGAGATTGCGGTGGGGTATCGCCAAGCGACGGCGGCATTTCAATCGGTGTTGCCTGATCTCGTCACGGAACTCGCGCAACTGCGCCGGGCGCTCGCTATAGCGGGAGCGAAGCCTCAGCTTGAGGGATCGGTTGCCCGAAAGATGGTGGCAGCCTGCTGGCCCTACCGCGCGGATTTCATCACGCCGATGGCGGCGGTTGCCGGCGCGGTTGCCGACCATATTCTAGCGGCGTTGTTGCAAGGTCGTGATCTTGCCAAGGCCTATGTCAATAATGGTGGTGATATCGCGCTCTGGCTGGCGGCGCGCCAGCAGCTGGAATGCGGCCTGGTCACCGACCTGCTCGCGCCGCGCGTGACCGGTGTCTTTCATCTGGTCCCGGAGATGCGGATCGGCGGCATTGCCACCTCCGGCGCGCCCGGCAAGGGTCGCGGTGGTCGCAGCTTTTCGCGCGGCATTGCCGATGCGGTAACGGTACTGGCGCGAGACGCGGCAACAGCGGATGCCGCGGCTACCATGATCGCCAATGCGGTCGATTTGCCGCAACATCCTGGTATTGTCCGGGTGCCGGCCGACAGCATCGATCCCGACAGTGATCTGGGCGACAGATTGGTGACGACGGAGGTGCCGGCCTTGGCAGCATCGGAAGTCGCGGCCGCGCTGGATCGCGGTCGCTGCGTGGCGGATGAATTGAGCCGGTCTGGTATGATCGAGGCGGCGGTCCTGGCGCTGCAGGGCGAGATCGTCTTGAGCGGATCGCTGTTGCGCCGGCATCTTGCGGCCTGATGCATCGGTAAGTGGAGTGTAAGGATGGTTGAGGTCAAGCTGCGGAAGATTCAGACCTATGTGGAAGAGGTCTTTCACGAAGGCGGACCAGTTGCCGCAAAACCGTTGCGCCAGGGATCGGTTGCGGCGGTGATCGAAAATCCCTATGCCGGGCGCTATGTCGAGGACATCCTGCCGATGATGGAGGCGCTGAAGCCGCTCGGCTTGGAGATGTCGCGGCGTCTGGTACAGGCGATGGGGGTGGCGCTAGGCGAGATTGAAGGTTTCGGCAAGGGTGCCATCGTCGGCGCGGCTGGCGAGTTGGAGCATGGCGCATTGTGGCACGTGCCAGGCGGCTACGCGATGCGGGAGCTGCTGGGGGACGCCAAGGCGATCGTTCCGTCGACCAAGAAGGTCGGCGGCCCGGGGACGCGCATCGACATCCCGGTGACCCATATCAACGCCTCCTATGTGCGCAGCCACTTCTCGGCCCTGGAGGTCGGTGTCGTCGATGCGCCCGCAGCCAATGAAATTGCCGTCATCCTGGTGATGACGACGGGACCCCGCATTCATGCGCGCGTCGGTGGGCTCAAAGCCTCGGAGATCAAGGGAGAGGACGGATTGCGATGACAGCCAAGATCCGCAAATTGGTGGTGCAGGTCGAAGAGACTCGTAGCGAGATGGGCAAGGAAGTGAACCCGCCCGTGCGCAAAGCGGCGGCGATTGCCGTGATCGAGAACCCCTTCGCCGGCAAATATGCCGAGGACCTGACATCCTTGATGGATATCGGCGAGGAACTGGGTGATCTGCTGGGGCGCCGCGCCGTGGCGGCGCTCGGCATCCAGCCCGGTGCGGCCGAGAGCTACGGCAAGGCCGCCATCGTCGGCGAGGCCGGTGAGCTGGAACATGCAGCCGCCATTCTGCACCCGAAACTCGGCAAGCCGCTGCGCGTCGCGGTGGAAAAGGGTGCTGCGCTGGTGCCTTCTGCCAAGAAGCGCGCCGGGATCGGTGCGCCGATCGATGTGCCGTTGGGTCATAAGGATGCAGCCTTCGTGCGTTCGCATTTCGATGCCATGGAAGTGCGCGTTTCCGATGCGCCGCGACCGAACGAAATTCTGGTAGCCGTGGTGGTGACGGATAGCGGCCGGCCGCTGCCGCGCGTCGGTGGGTTGCAGGTCAGCGAGATCGAAGGCAAAGACGGGCTGCGCTAGGCAGGAGAGGGAGCAAGGACATGGCGGAAGCTGCAGCATCCGGGAGCCCGAGCGGCAAACTGGTGATCCGTAATATCGGCCTGCTGCTGAGCGGCGATATCGAGAAGCCGATCCTGGCGGCCGATACCGTGGTGGCCGTGAACGGTCGCATCGCCTTCATCGGCAAGGAGAAGGATGCCGATATCAGCGGTGCCACGTCGATAATCGACGCCAAAGGCTGCACCTTGTCCCCGGGCCTGATCGACAGCCATGTGCATCCGGTTTTCGGCGACTGGACGCCGCGGCAGAGCCAGCTCGGCTGGATCGATTCCTTTCTCAACGGCGGCGTGACGACCATGATCTCGGCCGGCGAGGTGCATCTGCCGGGGCGGCCCAAGGATGTCGTTGGCGTCAAGGCCCTGGCGATCACGGCACAGCGTGCCTTCGATGCCTTCCGTCCCGGCGGCGTCAAGGTTCATGCCGGCGCCCCGGTGATCGAGAAGGGCATGGTGGAGGAAGATTTCGCCGAAATGGCCAGGGCCGGCGTCAAACTGCTGGGTGAGGTCGGCCTCGGTTCGGTCAAGGGCGGCGAGGAAGCCGGCAAGATGGTGCAATGGGCGCGCAAATACGGCATCCAGTCCACCATCCACACCGGCGGTCCGTCGGTGCCGGGTTCCGGCTATATCGACAAGGACGTCATCCTGGCAGCCGATGCCGATGTCATCGGCCATATCAACGGCGGTCATACCGCGCTGCCCCTGTCGCAGATCGAATGCCTCTGCAGCCAGTGCAGCCGCGCGATCGAGATCGTCCATAATGGCAATGAGCTGGCGGGGCTGCATGCGCTGCGCACGGCAAAGGAAATCAAGCAGCTGCATCGGGTCATTCTCGGCACGGATTCACCAGCCGGGTCCGGCGTGCAGCCGCTCGGCATCCTGCGGATGATCGCGCTGCTGTCTTCGATCGGCGACATGCCGGTCGAGATCGCCTTCTGCTTTGCCACCGGCAATACGGCGCGCATTCGCGAACTCGATTGCGGTTTGATCGAAACCGGCCGGTCGGCCGATTTCGTGCTGATGGATCGCGCCCAGCATAGCAGTGGCAGTGACCTGCTGGATTCGATGCGCAAGGGGGACCTGCCGGGAATCGGCATGGTGATCATCGATGGCGTGGTGCGGGTCGGACGGTCGCGCAACACGCCGCCGGCGGATCGTGTGCCGGAGGTAATGCCTAAGGGGTGACGGTGGAGGAGGGAGCGGGAGTTTCCCCATGACGGGTACTTTCGACAACCTGAATAGCCGGCAAGAAGTCGATTGCCGGAAACGATGAGGCTATGACACAAATAACATGCTGACAGAGGGAGGATTCAATGTCCGCGCATGAAGATGTGAAGAAGATGCCGCTGCTGGGCGGTAAGATGACACGGCGCCGTTTTGTTGCCGGCTCGACAGCCTTGGGACTGGCGACGATCGCCGCGCCGCGCATCGTGCGCGCTGATGGCGGCAAGATCACGGTGCTGAACTGGCAGGGCTATGGCACCGACGAAGCCTGGGCGCTCGAGGAGTTCAAGAAGAAGACCGGCATTGAAGTGGTGCACGATTATTTCAACTCCGAGCCGGAGATGATCACCAAGCTGCGCACCAATCCCGGTGCCTATGATGTGGTCCTGACCAATTGCGCGTGGAACGGTGTTGCGTCGAAGGAAGGCCTGGTGCAGCCGATCGAGACGTCGAAGATCACCACCTTCAAGGACCTCGCACCGGGTTTCCGCGATTCCAAGCTGCTCAATGATGGCGGTAAGACCTATGGCATTGCCTGGGTCTGGGGCATGACGGCGATCGCCTACAATACCGATATCTTCAAGTCGAAGCCGCAAAGTATTGAGATTCTATGGGATGCCAAGGAAGCCAAGCGCGTCGCCTTCCGCGACGATGCGATCGAGGCGGTGTCCTTCGCTGCCATCGCCACGGGCCAGGATATGAACCATCCGAAGGACATGGCGAAGATCAAGGAAAAGCTGCTCGCCTTGAAGACCCAGGTGGCGACCTTGTGGTCTTCCGAAGACGAGTTCAACAAGCTGTTCTCCGCCAAGACTTTCGACATCTCGCCGTATTGGAGTGGGTCGGCTGCCCGCAGCAAGAGCAACTTCAAGCTGCCGGTCGGATATGTGGTGCCGAAGGAAGGCGCCATCGGCTGGTTCGACGGTCTCGCCATCGCCAACAAGGCGCCGAATGTCGATGGCGCGGAGAAGTTCATCTCCTATATGACCGATCCCGATTTCTATTACACCTGGGCGACCAAGGTCGGTGCGCCGGCCTCGGCCAATCCAAAGGCCAATGCGAAATTGCCGGATGACGATGTCGCCAAGAAGATCCATAGCGACGCCGCGGCGATGAAGCGTTTGCAATACATGGCGCCGCTGTCGGACGAGGAGCGCCAGAGCTATTCCGATCTCTGGACCGAAGTGAAGGCAGAATTCGCCAAATAAAGGTGGGTAAAGCGAAAGCGAAGCAGCGATCAGGCCCCTAACGGGGCCTGATCTATTTTCGCGTCACGCAAGGGAGGCCTGAAGGCGCTTCAAGGTGCGGGTGAAGATCGCCGGGTCATCCAGCGCCCGGGCGAGAACGAGCCCGCCCTGGATGCCGCCGAGAATATCTTCCGTCAGTGCCCGTGCTTCGGCCGGGCTGCGGCCGCAACGGGTCAGCGCCTTGGCAAGAGCTTTCGCCCAATCGGCGAAGTAGCTTTTGACCGCAGTGGCAAAGCGGTCGCGGGTGTTGTCGAGGGCGAAGACACCGACCAGGCAAACCCGCTTGCCGGCGCGGAAATAATCTTCGACAGCCGCGAACATATGATCGATGCCGGCTTTGGGATCGTCGCCGTCGAGCAGAGGCCGGTAGACGTTGACCTGGAACCAGTTGTCGATCTCGGCCAGGACCACCGTCGCCATCTCTTCCTTGCCGCCGGGAAAGAAGTGGTAAAGGCTGCCCTTGCCGAGGCCTGTCTTGTCGGTGATGAGCGAAAGACTGGCACCCTCAAAGCCATATTCGCGAAAGATCTCGCCGAGTGCGGGGATCACAGCCTCGCGCTCGGCGCGCATCTTCGTCATGCTGATCCGCTCTTCAGAGCCCGAGATCGGACAGGCCCGGGTGGTCGGCCGGCCGCGGCTTGCTGCGATCCCAGTGGTATTTGCGGTCGCTTTCCTTGATCGGCAGGTCATTGATGCAGGCGAAACGTTTCTGCATCAGTCCCTGCTCGTTGAACTCCCAGTTCTCGTTGCCATAGGAACGATACCAGTTGCCGGAATCGTCATGCCATTCATAGGCGAAGCGCACGGCGATGCGATTGCCCTCCCAGGCCCAGACTTCCTTGATCAGCCGGTAATCCAGCTCGCGGCGCCATTTTCGGGTCAGGAATTCGACGATGGCGGCGCGGCCCTGGACGAATTCGGCGCGATTTCGCCAATAGCTGTCTTCGGTATAGGCGAGAGCGACCCGCGCCGGGTCGCAGCTATTCCATCCATCCTCTGCCATGCGGACCTTCTGGATGGCGGTTTCGCGGGTGAAAGGCGGAAATGGCGGCCGGGATTCAGTCATCGTGATCTCCGTAGATGAATAACGCAGGGGGCAATGATAGAAGGCAGTCGATTTAGTGTACCGAATGGTACAGTCATGTTTGGCTGCTTGTCAACCGCACGTTTCATTACGGCGAGGGCGGGGCAGGACAGATGATGCAGGAGGAGAAGGAAATAATACCCTTCAGTACGGATCTGCAGAACACGACGAGCCGATCCTAAGTATAAATTCCGCTGATGGGAATTCGGGCGGATCGGCGTCATCGCCTTGCCATCCAGTCAATGGTTTCTTTACCCGGCTTTGCGTAGATCGAATGAAAGTTGCCAATTTCTTTCGATCGGGGGCAGTGTCGTGCTTAATGCGGTATCAGTCAGGACCATTCTGCGAACGGTGATCTCAGCGCTCGCAGTGGTGATCGTCGTATTACTTGGCTTGGGCGCCTGGGGCTCCTGGCAACAATTGCTGCTCGCAAAGCACATTGCCAGTGTGGCCCAGGCCTCGAGTTTTGCCTTCACCGCGATGCACAACCTGCGCACCGATCGTTCGACGACGATCCAGACGCTCAATGCCGCCACGCCGATTGCCGATGATACCAAGAAGCGGCTGCAGGGCATTCGCGATGAAGAGCTGCCAGCTCTGCAATCTCTCATGGCATTGCTGCCGGATATCGACTTCCCCGAAAAGGGCAGCCTGCTGCCCTCGCTGCAGCAGACGGTCGCCACGGTCAAGGCGATCCAGGATCAAGCCTGGGACGAGGTGCAGAAGGCCAAGGATGCACGCAAGGCCGGCCTTGCCGACGATTACCAGAAACAGGCGACGGCCCTGCTCAACTCTCTCAATCAAGTATCGGATCGCCTTTCGGCGGCCGTCAAGCAGCAGGATGCCTTCATCGACCAGATGTTGCTGGTCAGGCAGACGGCCTGGATGGTGCGAAACACCGGCGGCGACGCATCGCTGATCGTTTCCAACGGCGTTGCCGGCATGACCTTGTCGGCGGATGCGCCGCAGAAGTATCAGGCAGCCGTGACGGCTTCGGAAACTGCCTGGTCGGCGCTGGAAGGGCTCGTTTTCGGTTCGCAATTGCCGGCGCAGCTGCGCGCCGCCATTGATGACGCCAAGAAGGTCTATTTCGATGCCGATTACTCGGCGCAGCGCGATCGTATCTTCGCGGCGGTGATATCCGGTGGCAAAGCGGAAATGACCTCCGAGCAATGGACGGTGATGACCGTTGCCCGTCTTGCCAAGCTGCTGGCGGTGGCCGAGGCGGGGCTGGAGGCGGCGAAGGAACGCGCCGCTTCGGAACAATCGACTGCCACCATCAGTCTCGCCGTGCAATTGGGCCTGGTGCTGCTGGCCGTACTCGGTGCCCTTGGCAGCAATGTGTTGATCAATCGCCGGATCGTGCGTCCGCTGCACGAGATCAAGGAGGCGATGCTGCGTATCGCTGCCGGCGATCTCGATGCCGAAGCCTCCTATCCCGGAAGGCGCGATGAAATCGGCGCGCTTGCCAGCGCCTTCGGCACGTTCAAGCAGAACGCCGCCGACAAGGCGCGGTTCGAGGCGGAGCAGCAGGAGCGGCGCGTGCAGGCCGAGACACGGCAGCAGGCGATCGCCGGCTACATCACCACCTTCGAGGGGCAGGTGCGTGATGTGCTCGACGCTGTCGGCTCGGCATCGCAGCAGATGTTGACGACTTCCGACACCATGTCCAAGACCGCGGAACGCAGCAACCATCAGGTGCGAGCGGCGGCCAGCGTTTCGGAGGAAGCGTCAAGCAACGTACAGGCGGTGGCGGCGGCGTCGGAAGAGCTGTCGGCCTCGATCGCTGAAATTGCCCGCCAGGTCACCTCGGCGGCAACCATTGCCGGGCGTGCCGTGGAAGAGACCCAGGCGACCGACCGGACAGTGCAGAGCTTGGCCGAGATCGCCAATCGCATCGGCGATGTCATCAAGCTGATCAGCGACATCGCCGGCCAGACCAACCTGCTGGCGCTGAATGCCACGATCGAGGCAGCGCGGGCGGGTGAGGCGGGCAAGGGCTTTGCCGTCGTCGCCAGCGAAGTGAAGAGCCTCGCCAATCAGACGGCGAAGGCGACCGAGGAAATTGCCTCGCAGATCGCCGCGGTGCAGGGCGTTACCCAGGAGGCGGTGGAAGCCATCAAGCGTATCGGCGGCACCATCGACGATGTCAGCTCGATCGCCACATCGATTGCTTCGGCGGTGGAAGAGCAGGGGGCGGCAACCCAGGAAATCACCCGCAACACGCAGATGGCGGCGGCGCGGACCCGCGACGTCTCCAGCAATATCGCCGGGGTGACGACGGAAGCCGATGCCACGGGAGCGGCGGCCGGCGGCGTGAAGATCGCTGCGGAGTCGCTGGGGCAGCAGGCTGAGCGGCTGCGCCACGAGGTGCAGGATTTCCTCGCCAAGATGCGCGCTGCCTGATCACGTCAGGGTGGAATATGTGTCAGGGCCTCGTCACTGCCGTGATGGGGCCCTTTCTCTTGGCGCGAAACGGGCGTGCGGATCTAGCCTCGCGCGTTCTTCTGGCCGCGCCGTGACGCCTTCGCGGCTTTGATCTCACGGTCGATCTGCGCTATGCGGAAGGCACGGCGGCTCCAGTCGCACAGTTCGTCGGCATCTTCGAGCATGCCGGCGGGAACGGCGTAGTAGCCGGTCAAAGCGACTTCGCGTTTGCTGGTACGATAACTGAAAGGCTGCGAGCCGGCGGTGCGGAAGGCGCTTTGGCCGGTTTCATCGACCCGCATATAGAGCGTGCCGCGGATGATGAAAGCGAATTGCACACCGTCGAGCAGAAGTCCGGTGCCGCTGAAGAAGCGCTTGGTCTGGATCGGTCCTAATTCCGCGAGGGCATCGACCAGGTAATCGGCAAAGTCGTCACGTACCGGCTTGCTGACGGCCGACGCGGCGGCCCTATCGGGCCCCCCAACGCCCGATCCGCCAACACCCGACCCCGCAGGTTTCTTTGCTGCATCCTTGCTGGCCGATGCCGTGGCCTTCGCGGTGGATTGGGCCTTACGCGCCATCTATCGTGACTCCCTCTTTGCAGGGGCGAAGTTTAGCAAATCACCGTCACCGCACCACATTCTTGACGAAGCGCAGCATCGTCGTCGCGGCATTGCCATAGGCATAGGCTTGGTCGCTGGCGAAGTTGATCGATTGGCCGGCGCGCAGCCGATGAATCGTCCCGCCGAGTTCCAGATCGAGCGTACCGGTGATGACCAGAATAAGTTCGCGCATGCCCGGCCGGTCGGGCTCGGCCTGATAGCGCTCTCCGGGCGCGAGAGACCAGGACCACAATTCGACCTGCTGTTGGGCAGCACAGCTTTCCAGCAGGCGGGCCTTGCTTCGCTCGTCCTTGCCTCGCCAGATGGCTGCCGCCTCATCCTGCTGGCTGCTTGCGCCCGGCGGTGCCTGCGTCAGCTGGGCGAAGGTCGATTGCAGTGCGTCGGCCAACCGATCGAGCGTGGCGAGGCTGGCATTGCCATCGCCGGTCTCGATCAGGGTGATCATGCGGCGGCTGAGGCCGGCGCGATCGGCCAGAGCTTGCTGGCTGAGGCCGAGGCTCTGGCGCCGGTGCCGGATATTGCTGCCCACCGTCTCCTGCAATGTCATCCGCTGCCTCGCCTCATGGTCCGTTATGAGAAATATATTGCATGTTCCCGCTCATGCGCAATATATTGCGCATCATCTTTCATACGATTTCCACATTCTGATCTTCCTGGAGCAAGAAATGGCCGCCACGTTTCAGCCTTTCGAGTTGGAGCATTACCAGTCGCTGTATGAGCATGAGGTGGAAATCAACCTCGCCGACAGCAGCGTCAAATGCCTCGGCACGCGGGACTGGCTGACAGCCGATGAGCAGGAAGAGCTGCTGTCGACGGGGCTCTTCTACCCGCAGGTGAATGGCACATCGGCATTGCGCCGACGCATCGCCGCGCTTTATCCCGGCGCCACGGGGGAGAACGTGTTGGTGACCGTGGGCGCCTCGCAGGCCAACAGCATGGTGGCGGCGACCCTGCTGCAGCCGGGGGATGAAGTGGTCGTCGTCTCGCCGGGTTATCGCCAGATATCGGGCATGGCGCACAATCTCGGCTGCGTGGTCAAGGAATGGAAGCTCGACCCGCAAAACGGTTGGCGGCCTGATTTCGACGAATTGGATGGGCTGGTGACTGCGCGGACAAAGCTTGTCGCCGTCGTCAATCCGAACAACCCGACCGGTACGATCTTCACGCCGGATGATTGCCGCCGCATTGTTGCCGTTTGCGCTAAACACGGTACCTGGCTGCATGCCGACGAAGTCTATTGCGGTACCGAGATCGGCGCCGGCGGCACGGAGACGCCGAGTTTCTGGGGCAGCTATGACCGCCTGATCTGTACCAACAGCCTCTCCAAGGCCTATGGCCTCAGCGGCTTGCGTATCGGCTGGGCGGTGGCGCAGACGGATGTCATCGAGGATCTGTGGCGCCGTCATGAATATGCCGTCATCGCCGCCGCTGCCCCCAGCATGACCTTGGCAGCGATCGCCTTGAAGCCGGAAAAGCGCATGCGTTTGATCGGGCGGCAACGCGATCTGTCGAAGGCCGGGCGGCAGGTGCTGGAAGGCTGGCTGCGCGGCCAGGGTAATGTCTTCAGCGTTCTGCCCTCGGCGGCGACGAGCCTCGGCTTCGTCCGTTTCGATCTGTCGATCTCCTCCTTCGATCTTGCCGAGGCGATCCGCAAGGAGGCGAGCGTGCTGGTGGCGCCGGGCAGTTACCTCGGCGCCGAACAGCATCTGCGGATCACGCTCGGCTACGAGCCGGATAAAGTATTGGCGGCCCTCGATCGCATCAGTGCGGTGGCGGGAAAACTTCGCCGCGCCTGAAACGGCCGGTAGTCATCGCCCCCAAAACAAGGAAGAAAACGCCCGGCGGCAGCCACCTCTGATCCCATAAAGTCAGAAATAGTTTGACAACTGATGATAAGTTAGAAAACTATCATTCGGGCTCATGCCCGTGGATGGGTGTCGAAACATGACTTCTGGGAGAAAGAGAATGTTGAAGAAGGGGATGATCGCCGCGGCCCTGTTGGGCATGGTGCTGGCGGTCGGAACGCCGTTCGCCAAGGCGGCAGAGACAATCAAGGTGGGGTTCTCGCCGGAGCCCTATCCGCCGTTTTACAGCCAGGATGCGGCGGGGAATTGGGGCGGCTTCGAGGTCGAGTTGCTGAATGCCATCTGCGACCAGATGAAGGCGAAGTGCGTTTTGACGCCGATCGCCTGGGACGGCATCATTCCGGCACTCGTGGAAAAGAAGATCGACATCATCTTCAACTCGATGTCGATCACCGACGAACGTAAAAAGATGATCGACTTTTCCGACAAGTATTATCAGACCCCGGCTGTCTTCATCGGTGCGAAGGGCAGCGAGATCAAGATCGACTTCAGCAATCCGCAATCGCTCAAGGACAAGATCATCGGCGTCCAGACGGCGACCACGCACGCGAACTATGTGCAGAAGGTCTTTGGCAGCGCGGCGCAGATCAAGCTCTATGATACGCAGGACAATGCCAATGCCGATCTGATCGCCGGCCGGGTGGATCTGGTGCTGGCGGATTCGATCGCGCTTGATGCCTTCCTGAAATCCGATCAGGGCAAGGATATCGAGGTCAAGGCGACCGCACCGAACGATCCCTTGTTCGGCTATGGCGTCGGGGCCGGCCTGCGCAAGAGCGATACGGATCTGAAGGAGCGTATCAATGCCGCGATCAAGACGGTGCGCGGCAACGGCACCTATGATGCGATCGCCAAGAAGTATTTCAGCTTCGATGTCTATGGCGGCTGATCGACCCGTCACCAGTCATGTCTGACTGAAAGGCGCCGCCGGTAAGGAACCGGCGGCGCCTTTGTCTGTCAATCAAGCGGGAAGGGCGACGGATCGATGAAGCGGCGCAGAACGTTGCCCGTGATGCGGGAGACGTTGTTGTCGTAGTCATTGTGCGCAAGCGCGCTGGCCCAGGTGATCGAACCGGTGGAGAAGACCGCACCGCCCTTGGCGCACTCAAAGAAGACGAGTTCCGCCCGGACCCGATCATTCTCGATGCCGTCGATGCCGGGATGAACGTAAAGCAGTTCCTCCGGCGTCAGGGCATAGATGCTGGTATGTTCGACCGATTTTCCAACGACAAGGGCATGCGGCGGCGTGCCGAGCCGTGTGTCCGCGGCGTCGAGTTCATAGCCGGCGGCACCGCCGAGATTGCCGAAATCGCCGATCTTTTCGCTCGCCGAGACCCCATCGAAGATGAAGGCGGCGCGGGCATCGAAACTGTCCGGCAGACGGATATAGTAGGAGTTCTGGTCGAAGCCTTCGGCGACATAGCCGACGCCGACCAGATGCTGCGGGGCCAGACCCTGGCTGCGCCATAATCCGCCGAACTCGCCGTCGAAGGCATGATAGCGTTCGCCCGGCGGCGCTTCATGGCAACGCGTACCGGCCTCGCCGCGCCGGACCTCGATCGCATCCGGCCAATCGTCATGGGTGGCCACGCGCCAATAGAAGCCGTTGCCGCCGAGATAAACCAGCCGGCCGCCGTCATCGAGATAGCGAGAGATGGCCGCGATCATCGGCTGGGTATGATATTCGGGATGCGTACCGGTCAGGATGCAGCGATAACCGCCGAGCAAATCCGTGCCCTCGATATCCAGCCGGTCATCGGTGATGATGTCATAATCCTGCCCGGTCGCTTCCAGCCAGTCGATGATGTGGAGATCGGCATTGAAATTCCAGATCGCCCGCTTCGGCCTGGTATTGAGGATCGGCCGCCGGGCGGAACTGTAGCTCGACCCGCTACCGTCGAGATGGCGGTCATAGAGCGACACGCCGAAATCACGGCGCTGCATCAGGAAGAGTTCCGCAGGTCCCAGTTCCAGCAGCCGCCCATAGCTTGGCTCCGAGAGCGGATCCTCCCAGCCGTGATGGCTGTTGGCATAGGCGAGATAGGTGAAGGTGGAAGCGAGAAAGGCGACCGGCGCATGGGCGCGGCCGCGCGGCGGCAGGACGAAGAACGGGATGTGATCTTCCTGTTCCGGCGCGTCGCCGCTGCTCACCTGCAGCGCATAGATGCCGCTTCTGATCGTTTCCGGCACGGTCCAGGTAATGTCCGTCTCCCAGCCGGCGTCATAGAGATCGTCGGCGTGGAAGTGGATGGCGCCATAGAGATCCGGCTGTTCGCGCCACTGCGTCGTCTGGCCATGCCAATTATGCCCGGTGACGGCGCGGGCCGGCAAGTTCTGTGTGCGGCCATGATGCTGATTGCCGGAAATGTCGATGATGCGGCGGCTGTCGATGTCGCGGCTAAAATCCCAGGCAGCCAATTGCGCGAGCGGAAGATCGCGCGGGTGCCGCATGCCGCTGAGAAGATCGGCGTTGATGCTGCCGCGATAGAAGGCCGGCGCCTCGATCTTGCCGTCGAAGGGCTGCGCGACAATCAACCGTTGCGGCTCGCGGCGGCGCAAGGCGGCGGCGATCAACAGCGGCGGCGTTTCCGGTGACGCGAGGCCGGTCGCCAGTACGGCCGTCGTCCATTCCGCGATCGGACCGAAAGGACGTTCGTTTATCGGCCCGGCCCAGAGCAATGTTTCGCCGCCCTTGGCGGGAATGCTGGCGGCCAGCAGGTACCAATCGTCCGTGCTCAGCGGTTGCGACAGGCTCAGGGTCTGCGCGCCGTCCTCACCGGTCAGATGCAGCTGCGGCTTGCCCGCGCCATCCAGGCGCAGGTCGAAGCCTTTGCCGCCCGCGTTCTCTGCTGTCAGGCGCGACAGGATCGACTGGATCTGTCCGCTGGCCGGCCGCGTCGGCTTGACCAGAACGGCGAAGGTCAATCTTTCGAGATCATGCGGGACACGATCAAGAGCGACCTCGATATAGGAGCCGGTATTGATCTCCTGACGCCGGCCGGGATAGTTGGCGGCAAGGCCAGCCGGAATCGCCTCTGCCTTGAAGCCAGGACCATCGGGACGATCGTCACCGCAGATCAGCCGCAGCATCTTCGCGCGGTATTGCGGCGCCTGGTCTTCACAGCTCACTTTGAAAGCGATGCTCTCGCCCGGACGGACCGAGAAGCGGTCAGTGTAGCCGACGATCTTCAACATGGAACACCTTGGTTGTCATTTGCTGTGCAGGAAGAGGGGCGTCAACCCGCCACTTCAGTCGAACGGCAGATCCTGGCCGGTGTGATCCTTCCAGCGCAATTTGAAGACGGCCCATTCGGCCGCATCGTAGGAATCGAACTCGATCCCCGTTAGTGTGACGGGGTCCTGCGGTGTCGCGCCAAACCTGCCCAGCTTCA
>Ga0255336_100364_pt1 | contig 79526 bp, 53 predicted proteins | sample MeOH1_35cm_T3_17_FD_189102 | JGI IMG/M metagenome (GOLD analysis project Ga0255336, IMG submission 189102) | Sandy soil microbial communities from University of British Columbia, Vancouver, Canada - MeOH1_35cm_T3_179 | ecosystem: Engineered > Artificial ecosystem > Sand microcosm > Unclassified ... | reverse complement strand
TCAATATGCAGGGCGCGATGAGATCGACTGCGTTCAACAATACGTGCAGCTACGATGTTGGTTGGCAGGCGCCAGTTTTCGGAGCGAGCGATTCTGGAGAGCTGAGTGAGGGGAACCTGGGTGTGCCATTCGGCTCTATCTCGTCTGATGCAATATGGATCGGGATGGCTTCGAAGGTACGTCGGGTTTTGAAGTTTAGGCCATGCGGCCGTCGAGTCCTCGAGAGCTCCTCCGCAGTTTTGGCTGAAGAAGACCTCTGCACGGTGTTTGCTGAACCATAATGTTTCGCCTGCAGAGGCTCGAGTGGCTTCATCGATGGCGCGGGATACAGGACCCAAGAGCATCGCCTGGCATTGAGTGCTGTCGCATAAATCGGCAGAGAGATGATTGGGGCGAGAGGTGAAGTGTCTTCCGTTCAGAGCATACGTGCGAGCAAGAATGGCGAGAGCTCGCAACGACTGTGGAGGTTCGTCGGGTGCAGCTTCGGCTTTGAGTACGGCGGCAACATATCGTTCGCTGGGTAAAGTGAGGACGATATCCATTTCAGCATCGTGGCCTGTCGCACGTAGATGCCATAGACCGGTGGCCGCGCGTTGTTCGTGGGTCGTGTCGTCAACGACGCGGAGGGTGCCTCCAGCAAAGATCTCAGCCGGAGACGTGAGATGTAGAGGAGATGTCAATGGATGGCGTACGCACAGTGCGCAGTGTGCCGTCCAAGCGTTGTCAGACATTGGTGTGACTGTAACCGAATGCACAGTGTGTGTGGAGAAGAGAAGGACTGAGACATCACGTCCAGCATCATCTTCGCTGACAGGAGCAGCCATTGTGGCACAGGTGATGAGCAATAGAGATGCGAAGACACTGTGAGAGGCGAGTCTCATCGTAGGTATCCTTCGCCTGAGATATTTTGAAGGATGTCATGTGCGAGATAGGCGGCAGTTCCACCGTCGCCATGTGGGACGTAAAGCACGAGTACAAAATGGTTCGGGACTGCACCTACGAACCATCCATGAGTCCATGCCTCGCCGGGATTGCTCGCGGTGCCGGTTTTTCCAAGGAGAACGATGCCCGGGATAGCTGCTGAATTCGCCATGCCATATAGAACAGAGTCGCGAAGCCCGTGAGCGACAGGGCTATCAGGGGAGATACGCTGCAGGAGTTGGCGATATGCTTGTGCCAGTTGCAATGGTGAAGCGTAGACCGACTGTAGTCCCAGAGTCGCAAGTTGGCGTTGCTCAATATTTGCGTTATTCATGGAGGCGTGCGCAAGATGTGTGGTCTGAATTGCGGCTTCCAGTTCCGGTCCGGTAAAGCGACGAGCCATCTCAGCGAACCACGTGTTACACGATTCTGCGAGTGCGCTTTCTGCAGTGAAGACGGGGTGATCTGTGGGGTGTGTGCACGGAATGAAGTGATCTCCCACCTGAAGATTGCGGCGACAGTAAACCTTTGTCTCGGATTGGACGATGCGATGAGAGAGAGCGTACTCCAACAGCAAAGGCTTTATGGTCGAACCGGGAGTTGCCTGTGGAGTTTTCCCCGTCGACACGAGCACTTTGCCAGTGTGAAAATCAAGCAGCGTTGCTGAGGCCTGGGTTCCATAAAGTGCGTGCGAGATCACGTGATCGATCGAGGGTCGCGGCGTTTGATTTTGGCATGTTGTAGCGGATGCAATTATCAAAAAAAATGCCAGACCGTTTTGGAAGATGTTTCTCACGTCTGCATTATCAAGCAGAAGAGCATTTAGTTCATTGTTTACTGTTCGTCGGTGACTGGCTATTAATTAAAAGGAGCAGGGCGAGAACTTTTGCTCTCGCCCTGCAGAGTGAAATCCAGACTATTTAGAAATCCAGCCGAAGTGCAGCCTGACCGGTACGGTTGCCAGCGTTCTCCGCAGTTTGCGCCGCGCTCAAAGCTCCGAAGGTGGAACTGTCGATTGCGGTAACCGGCGGTGCAAAGTTGGTATGGTTCAGAACATTGGTGAAGGTCGTTTCAAAGCGTGCGTGGAATTTTTCTGTAATGCGAAACTGCTTTGCAACTCCCATGCTTACCGTAGCTGTTCCGGGACCTTGAAGAATGCCTACTCCGGCATTGCCAAAGCGGCCGGCTCCGACCGGTGTAGCGGAAAATGCGTTGATGTTGAAGTAGTGTGACCTGGACTGCCCATTGTAGAAATCGCTTGATACGACGTCGGGACGGATCATCGCACCGCGAACGACAACGTTGGTGTTGGATTGATCGGTTGCGGCGCTAATGGTCGGTGTTAGCCAAGGGCCGGTTTCGAGTAGCGTAATCGTGGTGAGATCCCAGCCGCCTAGAAACATATCCTTGATTCCGCCGTCGTTCAACCAGGACCGACCTCTTCCAAATGGAAGCTGATAGATGCCGGTCAACAGCATGCGGTGACGACGCGTGCCTTCGACGTTTCCGAGATTTCTCTTGACATTGAAACGGTCGGCAATGGGAAGGCCGTAGTTTACTTCACCTGCGAACGCGCCGGGAACGTCCCCCTGATTGTCCGCCTTACTATCGGCGAGCGTGTAGTTCGCGTCGAAGGACAGACCGTGTTGAAGGCGGTGTGTTACGTCGAGTTCAAGAGCACGATAGTTCGCTTCTCCTGCGTTGAGAGTGCTATAGATGCTTGTCCAGTTGAGATGAGGAGATCGCGGATCGACATAAGGACTTGCGGCTGTCGTCACGAAGGGAGTTGTGCTGGCTGGGATCTGATTCAGATCTTCCGTGATGCTCAACCGATATGTATGCATTCCAACATAACTCACACGAAGAGAGGTGCTGCTGGTGAGTTCTCGTTCCACTGTCAGATTCCATTGATTGGATTGTGGGTCACGATAGTTTGGATCAACACCCTGATCCAGGCTTCCTCCTCCAATCTGTGCACCGGTGGACGGAGGTGCGGTGTTTGGAAAGCGAATCAGAGGAGTATTCTCACCAGCCGTATTGCTGTTTGCGTCGCTATGCAGGCTTGAGGTTGGGTTGCCGCTGTTATTGAAAGAGAGAGGCCCCAGGTTTGTCATTGTGAAGATGCCAAAGCCAGCTCTAACGACGGTTCTGGTGTCATTGAACGGTCGATAAGCAACCGAGATGCGTGGTTGAAAGTTTCCTTTATAGGTATGGCGGAGACCTTGTGGAAGCCCAGCCTGGCTCGCCGTGACATACTTTGTGCACGGAAGAATGGAGATGCTCAGATTGCAGGCGTTGAACGATTGTTGAAATGCAACATTCGATGAGGTGAGGTTCTGTTTCACTAGATTCTCGGCCAGTGGATCGGGCACAACGATGGAGTTGGTATTCTGGTCGAAGTTGGCCAGATTTCCGATATCTTCTCTAAAGCCCGGAAGCATCTGCCAGCGCAGACCATAACTCAACGTCAGTCTGCTATTCAGTTGATACTCATCCTGAGCGAAGAAGCTGTATTGAGTAGTCGCGCCATTCACGTCAGGGCTGGATACGGCAAAGTTAAGAGTCGTGGGGGCACCTTCGAGGAAGTCGCCAAAGGCGTTTCCTGTAAAAGTCGGCTGAAAGACGAAGTTGCCGAAGTCATCGGAGGCATATGCAGGAGCAAAGCTCTCCAGATCGCCGTAGCGAACTCTCCGGATGTCGATACCACCCTTTACCGTATGCTTGCCGAAAGTGTAGGTGACGTTATCGCTAAACTGCATTGTCTTTGAGCGGGTAATACCTGCCTTATCTCTGCCGATTGGTGTGAACCCGGTACCGGCGCCGAAGTTAAAGGTAGGGAAGGCGGCTGTTGTTGGGTGTTGACTGATATTTACCCCTTGCAAATCCAGGTTGCTTAACGCGTCCGAACCCTGAATGGGGAAATTCACGTTAGTAATTACGTTGGTGAATCCATATCGAAATTCGTTTAGCAGTTTTGGGGTAATCGTATAGGTGTGTGAGATCAAAAGACTACGGTTATGGATCGAATCAACATCATTGGGTAAGAATGGGTTCGCTAAATTAGAGGTAATATTTTTCTGCTAAAGCGAGCGTAGGCCGACTGCTTTGAGTCGATCGTCTGATCAATGCGAATGTCAGCACCATCCGTGCGCGATGGAGTTGCTTGAAAGTTCGCGTAGTTGTATCCGGCTGCTACATCCACATTGGGGAGAGGGATGTAGGCCAGGAGTGCCTTTGCGGTTGGACTAATGCTGGTTACAGGACTGAGGGTCGGGTCCAACTCGCTCAGATCTCCATTGCGCTCGCGTTGCGTGGGTACGAGGAACTGTTGTGCCACAGCGGTTGAGCGGCGATTTCCTTCATAGTCGACGAAAAAGAATGTCTTGTTGTGCCCGTCGTATAGGTGAGGAATGGTAACGGGCCCGCTGAATGATAACCCGAATGTGTTGAATTTCTTCGGGGATTTACTGCTGAAGCCGTAAGGGATTGCATCAAGAGCCTGGTTTTGCAGGTATTCAAATACACTGCCGTGAAAATTGTTAGTTCCATTCTTTGTGGTGAAAGTTACATCGCCGACCTGAGAGAATTCTGCGCTGTTGTTGAACGCTGTTACCTTTACAGCCGCAATGCCCTCTTGAGAGGGATAGGCATCTTGAAGGGCACCATTCTGGCGGATGTTTGCTGTGGAGATACCATCGACCGAGAAGTTAACCATGGAAGAGCTTGCACCGCCAAGTGCGATGTTGCCCGCGCTATCGGTCTGCACATTGGGTGAAAGAGAGAGAGCACCGAGAGGACTTGTCGTAGTTGCCCGATTGTTCAGGGGCAGCTGAGTCATCTGTAAGTTATCTTTTGAATCGCCCACCGTCGCGTTCTCGGTGTTGATCTGATCTGCACCAGCGCTAACTTCGACGGTGGTTACCTGCGAAGCGACGGCCAGCTTCACTGTGACTCGTACGTCCTGACGAGCCTCTACTGTAACGCCGGACATGTTCGTAGTTGCAAATCCATCGTGTTCGGCGCGCAGGCTGTAGTGACCCGCCTTTACGTTTTCAAAGATGAAATCGCCTGAAGCGCTCGAGACCGCTGTTCGCTCGTTGTTTTCATCGTTGTTATGCAGAACGATATGCGTGTCCGAGATCATTGCGCCTGTATTGTCCTGAACCGTACCTCGTACACTGCCAAACGTTGATTGCGCTTGTACAAGGGTAGCCGAGAGAAAAAAAAGAGTAGCGATCGAAAGTGTCCAGATCAGCTGTTCTCGGAGGATCTTCTTCAGGCGATTCGGATAATTGAACGTTGCGTGCGCCCCAGATAAAGGAATGTGGATGGAATCCAAATTAGTTATATTGCTTGCCATTTACTTACCTCGCGAAAGCTGGTTTCGACCAGTCATTTCCAGTGAATCGCTAAATGCGTTATCCATGCATAAATGCGATTCTTACGAGATTTTTATGGTTTATCGATTAGAGTCGGTCTGTGAACGATGATCAGAAGATCGGCAAAGAGAATTCGTAACGTTGTTTTGAGAACACTCCTTGGAGTGGTCGCTGCTCTTCTTCTCGCATGGATCGCATACAAGTGCCACTTCAATCTTTCGGCGGCGACTTCTGTTCATCTTTTTCTGGTTATCACGATTGCGCTACGATGGGGCTTTCCTGAGGCAAGTGTCGTCTCCCTTATCTCGGTAGTATGTTTGGATTATTACTTTACCGATCCATTGTTCGCTTTCTATATAAGCGATGCACATGACTGGGTGGCGCTTATCGCATTCGAGAGCGTCGCAATGCTGGTAAGCCGGCTTTCCAATCAGGTTCGTCGTCACGCCGAAGATGCCGAGCAACATCGCCTTCGTCTGCAAAAGCTCTATGAACTAAGCCAAAACATTCTTTTTCTGCATGGAAGTGGACCGATCGATCAAGCGTTGACAGAGGTTATTCGATCTGCGCTTGAGGTTGAAGGAATTGCATTATGGAATGGTTATGAGATGCGACTTAGCAGCTCGGGCGCATGTTGTGTCAACGACGACGAGTTACGATCTATCTGTCTGACCGAGGTAGATGGTGATGACACGGCGAGGGGTGCATCCTGGCGTGTTTTGTGCTCGGGAACACGGCCGATTGGCTCGCTTGTTCTCTGCGGTCACTCATTAGACGAAGTATCGATTAGAGCTGCCGTGTCTCTTACGGCAATCGCTCTTGAGAGGGCGCGTTCTTTTCTCGCGGAGAGCAGCGCCGAAGCTTCGCGGCAAAGTGAACAGTTGCGATCGGCGGTGCTGGATGGACTCGCGCATGCATTCAAAACTCCTCTTACTACAATAAGAAGCTCCAGCTCGGGACTGCTCGAGATGAATAGCCTGGCAGGGAGGGAGAGGAAGCTGGTTGAGCTCATCGATCGACATGCGAAGCATCTGAGTGACCTGACAACACATCTGCTTCGCACTGCAAGATTGGATAGTACTGACCTCAGACTCAGGCGGGAACAGGTCAATATCTCAGAGATCGTTGAGAGCAGTTTGAAGGCTTGCGTACATGAGCTCGAGGGGCATTCTATTGGAGTCGACATCGCATCGCATTGTGTTGCGTGGGCAGATTCGCAGCTTTTACGAATGGCTCTGATTCAGCTTTTGGATAACGCTGCCAAATATGGGAGAGCGGTATCTCCTATTACGGTCGGCGTCGATCAGACGCCTGCGGAGATTATGATTCGCGTTCACAACGAGGGTTCTTTTATTCCTTATGAGGAACGGGCGAAGATATTTCAACGTTTCTATCGTTGTGTCGGCTCAGATCGAAGGGCGTCCGGAACGGGTATCGGACTTGCAGTGGTGAAGCGGATCACAGAAGCCCATGGAGGACGGACCTGGGCTGAGAGCGATCAGCTTGCGGGGACAACATTCTTCTTTACGTTGCCTCGCTCTCGAATGGAAGTAGAGGTGTAGTCCAATGGACGAAAAATACAAGGTTCTTGTTGTTGAAGATGATGCAGGGATACGCCAAAGTCTCTTTGAGACTTTGGGCGGACTGGGATTCCTTGTGGGTGAAGCAGCCAATGGAGAAGAGGCTCTCCTTCGATTAAAGATGGTGGACTACGATGCAGTTTTACTCGATATCAATATGCCTGGAATGGGCGGTCTGGCAACGTGCCGCAGGATATTTCAACTCTATCCTCGACTGCCGATCATCATGCTCACCGTGCGGGACAGCGAGGAGGACAAGGTAGAGGCTCTGGATGCTGGTGCTCACGATTATGTGACAAAGCCCTTTCAGTTGAGAGAGCTGACGGCGCGACTTCGGGCAGCTATCCGCGGTTCCAGAGCTACGGCAACTGTTGCTCGCTCTTCACTTATGATCGGTCAGTTAGTTCTTATTCCCGAGCAGCACCGTCTGGAAAAGTCTGGTAACGAAATTCACCTTACTCCTAAAGAGTTTGAATTGATGCGCTACCTTATGGAACATGCGGGGCGCCCTATCTCGCATAGTCGTCTGCTCGTTTCAATCTGGGGACCGGAGTATGGAAACGAACGCGAGTATCTGCGCGTGCTGATCAGTCAGCTCAGAAGAAAGATTGAAGACGATCCCGGAGCCCCGGCTTACATCCTGACGGAAAGCCACGTTGGCTATCGTTTTCGCGAGCCTTGAAGCTGGATATATCAAGTAGCATTTATAGCAACTCCACGATAGATATCTATTCGGCAGGCAGGGGCCTTCCGGGAAAGAAGTAGACAGCTTTCAAGATATCTGACATATTATGGAAAAGTTACAAATCAATCAGCCCTGTCCGCTGTTTGTGCACTCGTGTGACCTTCACTGCGGTACTCCGATAGCATTTCTGTTTCCATCCTTCTTCTTATCTTTAGGATGAAGGTGGTGTCGTGGGAGTGTCTTCTTTTTCACGCTCGTGAGATGTGAGATAGTTTCGCCGCGAGGCTTTTGCAGCCTTGTGAAGGCCAAATTCTGCATTCATTCTAGAAACTGGTTATATAGGCCAGATAGGTGTAACCGATAGAGGGTTCTGAGATCCGCCCGCTTCAACGGGTTATTTCTTACCTGCCTTTTATCGGGAGGAAACTTAATGAAGAGCGCTTTTTTCGCAACTATAGCGTTAGCCTCTATCGTTCTGTGGGGAACTCCATTAACCGCTCAGAAGATTGCACATGAGGCAACCCGGAAGCTGGATTACGAGGCAGTAGGCTCACCAATCGGAACTTCACCTACCGATCAACAGATTACGGCGGTGTTGAAGTTGGTATCAGCCGAACGAATTAAGGCGAATATTACTCGCCTTGTTGAGTTCTACAATCGTTCGACTATCTCGTCTACTGAGATGGATCTAAAGCCAGGCACAGGTGTTCTTGCAGCGTCTGATTGGATCAAGTCGCAGTTTGAGAGCTATAGCAAAGATTGTGGCGGTTGTCTTGAGGTACAGTTCGACGAGTTTGTCGAGCAGCCGCAACCCGGTTTCAACAATAGCCGTCCACGGATTGTGAAACCGACTCCTCTTCGCAACGTCTATGCAATCCTGCGCGGTTCGGATCCGGCTGCGGCGAAGCGAATGTACCTTATCACCGGTCACTATGATACGCGCGAGACGGATGTGATGAACACCCATGACTTTGCGCCCGGTGCGAACGATGACTCCAGCGGTACTGCTGTCTCGATGGAAGCTGCTCGAGTATTAAGTAAGTTCAAATTTCCTGCCACTATAGTTTTCGTTGCGGTCGCAGGAGAAGAGCAGGGGTTGAATGGTTCTCGTCATCTGGCACAGCGGGCTCAGAAAGAAGACTGGGAGCTTGAAGGTGTTTTGAATAACGACATCGTTGGCGGTGATACGACACCGGGAGACACTCTGCAGAATAAGCAACGTATTCGTATATTTTCTCAGGGTATCCTGCCATCGGCTCCGATAGAACAGATTCGCCAGACGCTGAATATCGGCGGAGAGAACGAAAGTCCTTCTCGCCAACTCGCCCGCGAAATTTTGTCGGTGAATCGTACCTATCTTGCAGGTGGGCGAGAACCGTTCCACGCTGTTATGGAGCTCCGACTGGATCGCTTTCTTCGTGGTGGCGATCATCGGTCTTTCAGCGACGAGGGATTTCCCGCGGTCCGCTTTACGGAGTGGCGCGAAAACTTTGACCATCAGCATCAGCATGTGCGTACTGTGGATGGCAAAGAGTATGGCGATCTATTGAAGTTTGACGATTTTCAATACATAGCAGAGGTCGCGCGACTTAATATCGCTGCGCTGGGAACTCTGGCTACCACGCCGGGCATGCCGCAGCAGGTACGTGTATTGACGTCGAATCTGGATAACGACACGATCCTGAAGTGGGAGCCCCCTAAAAACTTCTCCGGCGATGTGCATTATCAGATCGTATGGCGCGAGACCTCTGTCAATGACTGGCAGTATAGGGTCGATGCGAACCAGTTTGCAGGGGAGAGTACTAATTCGGTGCGTCTTCCCGTGTCGAAGGACAATGTGTTCTTTGGGGTGAGAGCCTGCAATACGAAGGGAATATGCAGTCAGGCAGTGGCTCCTGTCCCAAGCCGTGAACGATGATTTGAAATAAAGCGTCTTCAAAGAGGCCAGTATGAGGGATTACGGATTGCTCGAGGCAGTTCTGGAACCACCTTCTCTACGCGCCGACCCGATCATGACCACGGCTCATTTTCAAGCACTCTTCGAGCATAGTCCCGTTGCAATTGTCGCATTGGACTCAGAGCACAAGTTTGTCATGTGCAATCCAGCGTTCAAGGAGCTCTTCCAGTTTTCCCGGGAGGAGCTTCTTGCAACAGACCTGGATCAGTTGATTGCGTCGCCCGATATGACGGAGGACGCGAGAAACCTCAGCCTTGCGGTGCTAAGAGGAGAGAAGGTCCATACTGTCGCGCAGCGTCGCCGCAAAGACGGAATGATTGTGGATGTAGAGATCTACGGTATTCCACTGATCGTCGATGGATCTCTCAGCGGAGTATATGGGGTTTATCAAGACGTAACGGAACGCAATCATGCGCAGACGGCATTTCGGCAGTTGTCGCAGATGCTGAATGACCTGCAACATGAGGAGCGAAGACGGATCGCGAGGGATCTTCACGATTCGATGTCGCAGGAACTCGCTGTTCTGAACTGGAATCTGACTCTGCTCTCCAAGATGGTTAGTGATAAGGACAAAGCGCTGCAGGAGATGGTTGCGCAGACGAAAGAGATCGCTGCTCAATGTTCTTCGCGTATTCGAAGTGCTTCGTACTTATTGCATCCTCCTTTGCTTGGTGAGGAAGGGTTGCAGCCTGTTGTCAATCGCCTTGCCCAGGAGTTTGAGCGGCGGAGTGGGGTAAAGGTGACTGTGGATATCCCTGACAATCTGGGGCGATTTGCAGATGAGATAGAGATTGCGATCTTTCGCGTTCTGCAGGAGGCATTAGCCAACGTTCTTCGGCATTCGGGAAGTCCAGTTGTGCATCTGTCTCTATGGGAACAGGCAAATTGGCTGAAGCTCATTGTTTCGGACGAAGGCAGACGCGCAGCTGGAGGAAAGAATATTGGCAAGAGAAGTGCGAGACTCGGAGTCGGAGTCTCAGGGATGCGCGAAAGGTTAGAGCAGTTAGGTGGATATCTGCGAATAGAGCAGACAGAAGATGGAACTACAGTGATTGCGGAGCTACCGTCGAAGGGAGAAGCTGATGTCTGATCTGAGAATTCTGATTGCCGATGACCATGAGTTGATTCGACGAGGAGTGCGAAACCTGATTGCTCTGCGAGAGGGTTGGGAGGTTGTTGGAGAGGCATGCAACGGCGTTGATGCGGTCGCAAAAGCACATCACTTGAGGCCCGACGTAGCGATCATCGATTTCTCGATGCCGAAGATGGATGGACCGGCAGCAGCCTCACAGATTGCACAACTTTCTCCGAACACATCGGTTGTGGTGCTGACCATGCACGACTCGGATCATGTAATACGTGATGTGCTTCGGTCGGGTGCGCGAGGCTTCGTGTTGAAGACAGATGCCGATCAGGATTTGATAGAGGCAGTGGAGGCTGTTTCGCAGAAACGACATTTTTTCGCGAAACGCGTGGCCGATGTGGTGTTGGAGGGGTATCTTACGGGCCGCATGTCACTTGCTCAGAGCAGGGACGACAAAGAGAAGTTGACGGCAAGAGAGCGCGAGATCGTGTGTCTGCTTGCCGATGGAGTTTCCAGTAAACAGATCGCAACCAGATTGAATATCAGTGTGCGTACAGTGGAATCGCATAGGATTCATATCAACCGCAAGTTGGGCTTCGGATCGGTTGCGGAGTTGGTTCGTTACGCAATTCGACACGGCATGGTCTCAACGCATTAGGGTGATCAGTATTCGCCGTAACGACCTCGAACGGATTCCAACAGCTTGTCTGAGTCGTAGGCAACTCCATCTTTGATTACAATCTCCACGTTTTCTATATCGGATATCGATGCGGAGGGATTGCCTTTCACAATCATCAGATCAGCGTCCTTCCCCGTCTCAACCGATCCAATCTGATTTTGCAAGCCGAGATAAGAGGCGCCGTTGAGAGTAGCGATCTTGACGGCTTCGGCAGGGGTAAAGCCTGCGTCCGTGACAAGTAGCTCAACTTCATGCTGATCACCGAAGCCCGGTAGTGTTGCTCCGTTACCAGTTGGGTCTAAGCCTGCCATCAGGAAACCGCCAGCCTCCACAAATTTATGCTCGAGCCGAACGTCATTTTTGTAGTTCTGCGCACTACGTTGCGTTAGTGGAGAGTCGGGAGTGGTGTTGCGGCGGTTACGGTTGTACATATAAGCTTCGAGAGCTTGAGGAGAAAGAGTTGCCAAAGCTTTTGGACGTAGAGCTGGCTTGCCGGCAAGAGTAGCTTCAAAGACGGGGAGCGTGCTGGTAATGGCGACGTGATGCTCGACGAGTAGTTTGATCAGTGCGGATGCTTCAGGGCTGTCGGGAGTCATCTTTGCGAGCGTGCTGCTTCCAGTTTCGCGAGAGCAAGTGTCTGGCTGTTTATCGGGATCAAGCTGTGTGTTCACGAAGAAGCCGTGTTCCAGATTGTCAATTCCAAGCTCCGCTGCTTCCGGATAGGTAACGGAGCAGAGATGACCTGTGACTTTGAGATGATGCTCGTGCGCGGTTTTGATCGCTGCTGCGAGCTCAGCACGAGTGATGTGCATGTATGCTTTGAAGTTTGTTGCACCCTGAGCGGCCCAAAAATTAACAAAAGCGGTAGCATCATCCGGACCACTGAGCACATGCATCTGCATGAAGATATCGCTGACGCCCTGAAGATATGGCGCAGTGGGTTCGACATGTGGACCGATGAGACGTCCGGAATCGATAAGTTTGCGAATATTGATGTCTGCGTATGGTTCAACGGAACCTGCAGTGCGAATTGTTGTAACACCATTCGCCAGATACATTCGCGGAGCGGAAAAGGTCATCTGGGGGAGCAGGGTTGGACCTTCAGAACCGGCTGCATCTGTATTAGGGCGTTGGAGGTAGTAGATGTGGTCATGCATGCCTACTAATCCAGGTAGGACTGTATATCCGGTAAGGTCGAAGACTTCAGCGTCGATGGGAGCGATATTGCCTTTGCCAATGCGTACGATCTTCGCGCCTTCAATCACGATCGTCTGATCTTCGAGTGCGGCCGCGCCGGTGCCATCGATGATGCGAACATGCTCAAGGGCTTTTACGTGGCGGTTTTTGCCGTAGATATACTTTTCTATGCTGACTGTCGTGGCGGGTCTTTGTGCGGCTGCGAAACAGGCAAAGATGAGAAGCGCGATGGGCAAGGCGATGTAGGACCGCATAGTGTAGGTGTGCTCGCAGATAGAGAGATGTGACTCAATCTAGCAAGTTATCGGATCAGAGTGAAGGACGATTCGTGTGGTTTTATGGCATGGCCTAACCTCGTCATGAAGTTCGTACGTAAAACTACGTACTTTTTAAATCGCTCCATAGTATTTATGCGAATTTCATAAAGAAGATATTTCATGCACAATCTAGGAACTCAACCCAAAAGAGGTTCCGGATATGTATTGGAAGGTCTTTCTTTCTAATCGATGCGCAGGTGTATTTCGTCTGTTTGCTATGTTGTTGATTGTCCAGGTCGCAGTTTGCCAGACTTCTACTACCGGCTCGATTCGTGGGACTGTAACGGATCCTCAGGGAGCTGTGATCGTCGATGCTGTCGTAACGGTAACCTCGCAAGCGACTGCCCAGGTCCGTACAGTGAAGACCGATCGCGACGGCCAATATACGGTTGGGTTGCTGCCCCCCGAGGTCTACAAGATCAGTATTTCGGTGCCAGGTTTCAAGACGCAAGAACTCCCTCCAGTTACGGTCGTCGTTACCGAGACAGCGCGCGCTGACACAAGACTGGTTTTAGGGAGTGAGACTGAGACCGTGGAGGTGAATGCTCTTTCACCCGCCTTGCAGGTAGAGAACGCCACGCTGGGAACGGTTGTCGAAGGCAATACGATTCGCGAGGTCCCTCTTACAAATCGTAATTACACTCAGGTGCTTACACTTTCGGCAGGTGTAGCCGGGGATGTGAACAATGCGGCATCTTTGGGCAAAGGAACGCAGGACGTTTATGTGAATGGTGCCAGCAGCATCAGCAATAACTTTCACATGGATGGTGCGGACATCAATAACTTCGGTTCGGGCCGCGCTGGAGATTTTGTGCAGCAAGCCGGTATCGCAATTCCAAATCCGGATGCATTGCAAGAGTTCAAGATTCAGACCACCAACTATGATGCTGGCTTTGGACGTGATGCCGGAGCGAATGTCGACGTCATTACGAAGACAGGAACGAACGATTTTCACGGAGCGGTCTGGGAATTTTTCCGCAACGATGTGCTGAACGCGAACGATACGTTTCTCAAGATCGGGGGACAGAAGCGTGCGGTGATGAAGCAGAATCAGTTCGGTGGCTCGATTGGCGGTCCTGTTGTTAAAGACAAGATCTTTTTCTTTGGGACTTATCAGGGAACGCGTCAGGTAAACGGTCTTAGTGCGAGCTCGTTGGCGAGTAACACTCTTTTTCCTGTGACGGATGACAGAAGCCGGGCGGCAATTGGTGCGATAGCTTGTCCGAATGGAAGTACCGCAAGTACACCGGCAGGCAAATCGAAGTGGGCCCCCTTTTATGGGGGTACGAATGTGGCTTGCGATGGAAGCAATATCAATCCGGTGGCGTTGAACCTTCTGAATCAGAAGATTGCCAATGGAACCTATTTGATTCCTTCCCCGCAGCGTTTCAGTACGGATACGAACGGCAATCGCGTCGGTCTCTCGACGTTCAGTATTCCTTCTCACTACAGCGAAGACCAGTTCATGGTCAACACCGACTATATCCTTTCGCCTAAGCACACTCTTTCGCAGAGATACTTTTATTCGAATCAACCGCAGAACCAGCCATTCAGCAGTTCAACGAACACGCCCGGAAACGGCGTGACACCAACCTTCAACAGTCAGGTGGCGGTTATGAAGTTGACCTCTGCCGTGACGCCGCATCTTTTGAACGAAGGATTGGTCGGCTATATCCGCAATACAGGAAGGCTGCAGACACAAGCTAATTTGACCTTTGATCAGATTGGAATGACTGCTCCCAGCGATCCAACGTATCCCTTGACCCCAATTATTTCTGTTACGGGTTACTTCAACCTGGGCGGTGTTAACAACGATGTCTCAATGTCCGCAGTCAATACCTTCGAGATTGGAGACCAGATCTCGTGGACGCATGGTAAGCAGAGCATACGCGCCGGCTTTTCCGGAGAGAAGAATCAGTTCAACTTTGACGATCCGAACAACAAGCGCGGCAGCGTAAACTTTCTTACCTTTCAGGACTTTTTGTTGGGCATGAATGCCGCTGGAACAGGATCCGGGTTTAGTAATGTCAACACCAGTGGAAGTCAGCAAGGTTCCTATTACAAGGGATATCGCGGTACAACGATGGCGATGTTCATCCAGGACGACTTGAAACTTACGTCAAATCTGACAATCAATGCCGGTCTTCGTTGGGAGTTGAACAGTGGCATCAGTACCAATAAAGGCGTGCTTACAAGTTTCTGGCCATCGCTGGTAACTCCCTTTCAGCCCGTCCCCGCAGGTGGAACCTTTCAGGGTTTCGTCGTTCCTAAAAATTACAACTTGGATCTTCCTGCGGGAATCAAGCGGCTGGGCAGCATGGGGCTTGCTGATAACGATCTTCCTCTGCATAACTTTGGTCCTCGAATTGGTTTTGCCTATCAGCCATTCGGTTCGTCCAGCTCGAGTGTGATTCGAGGCGGTTACGGCGTTTTCTATACATTGCCGAATGCGAACTCGGTGTTACAGACACTGGGGAATCAGCCTTTTGTCAGCTCCGCAAATCTCAGTGGAGCGGCGAATGCGGCTGCGACTTTCCAAACACCGTTTACCACGCCTCTCACGCCCGGTGTTTGGAGACCTCGGTCGCCAAACTACACTCTGACGGTAACTGGTGTTGCAGAGAACATCGACTCTCCGCAGGTGCAACAGTACAACCTGGATGTAGAGCAGCAGTTACCTGGAAAGCTTGTATTCGAAGTGGGTTATGTCGGGACTCGTGGAACGCGCCTGGCGGAGTCGCGTGCTCTCAATCGCGCATATCTTGCGAGCCCGCAAAACCCCATCAATGGCGTAACGACCAATACGGTAGCATCTGCTAACTTGCAGGCACGTGTTCCATATCAGGGTTTCACTCCAGGTGGTGTCACGCGAATCGAGACGTACGGTTTCTCCAACTACAGCAGTCTGCAGTCCAATCTGCGTCGGCAGCTTAGCCACGGTCTCTTCATTCAGGTTTCGTATACATGGAGCAAGGCAATGACGACTGTGACTGGGGGCGACGGTCAGAATGGAGTTTTTGCAGGAGGAAGCGGCAACAGCAACGATCCTAATAATCGCTATGCCCGTTATGGTCTTGCAGGCTATGACCGGACAAACCGTCTGGCAATCGCTTACACCTGGCAGATTCCTAGTGTCAAAAATGCCGGGGTGTTTACCCGTGCCGCTACAAGTGGATGGAAGGTGTCCGGTGTGACGACGATGCAGTCGGGTAAACCGCTGACCTTTACGGACACTCGCAACGGGACAGCCTATGGTACCGCCAGCCGTGCGCAATATGCACCGGGCTTGGGCAATAAGGATGTCTTGAACAAGAGTGGTGGATCCATGCTGGATCGCATCAAGTCCAATACCTTCCTCACTTCGGGAACGAAATTGTTTGTGCCTGCTCCACCCGTTCCTAATAGTGTGGCGTTCAATGGAGTGCAGGCTACAGACTACGGAAACAGCGGTGTGAGTGTCGCTCGAGGTCCGGGCAACAACAACTGGGATATGACACTGGCAAAGGAGACGCGAGTGGGTGGAATTCACGAGGGCGCGACTCTGACCTTCCGCACGGAGTTCTTCAATGTCTGGAATCACGCTCAATATATGAATCCGGGCACGGGTGTTGGGACTGCCAGTTATGGTGTGATCAATGCATCATCGGTGGCTCCACGTCTGATTCAGTTCGCTTTGAAGTATCAGTATTGATAGATCCTCGGGAGTGGTGGTTCGAGTATGAAGTCGAATCACCGTACCTTTCGATAACGATTGGATGGTAGATTTATGCGTAGATTCGTTTTGATTGCTAGCTTGGCCACGGGCGTTTGTCTACCTGGAATGACTCAGCAGACCTACACCGTGAACGCCACCTCGAAGACTGTGTCGTGGGGATACTACGGTAGTATGCATCCTGCCTTAACTGTGCACAGTGGTGACACTGTGGTTATGCAGACATTGTCTACATGTGGCCCCAATGATCGCTTAATTGCCCGGGGAGTTAAGCCTGAAGATATTCCTTCTTATAACGATGAGGTTTATAAAAACTATCCAGCTGGAGAGAAAGGACCGGGAGGCCATATCCTGACTGGGCCGGTGGCTATTGCCGAGGCTGAACCTGGGGATGTGCTTGAGGTGCAGATCCAGAAGGTTACTATCGACGCTCCATTTGCATGTAATGGTTTCGGTCTTCACCATGGTTTTTTGCCGATGGAATTCCCCTACAGTCGCAGCCGAATCATCCCATTGGATCGTGAAAAGATGATCGGCCACTTCGCTCCCGGGATCGAGATTCCGCTGCGTCCGTTCTTCGGAAGTATGGGAGTTGCCGGTGCAGGTGGAAAGGTTGGAAGCACCGAGCCGTTTGCCCATGCCGGCAATATGGATAATAAGGAATTGGTCGCAGGCACCACACTTTATATTCCTGTAGCTGCCAAAGGCGCAATGTTCGAGGCCGGAGATGGCCATGCCGGGCAAGGCAATGGAGAGGTGGATATCACCGCGATGGAGACGTTCCTCACCGGAACCTTCAAATTTGTGGTGCATAAAAAGAAGGCGATGAGCTGGCCTCGTGCCGAAACTCCGACGCATTACATCACGATGGGGTTCAGTCCTGATCTGAAGGAAGCTACAGAACACGCTCTACGCGACATGATTGATTTTCTTGTGGAGGAGAAGCACATGACTCGCGATGATGCGTACATGCTCTCCAGCGTTGCGGTGGATCTCGACATTACCGAGCTGGTGGACGGGAATGTGGGAGTACACGCGATGTGTCCGAAGAACATCTTCACTACGACCGCAACGAAGTAAAGCTCCGCAACCTCTCTCGCTCGCTCCTGTGCTGCAGATCGTAGCAGCACAGGAGCGGATTTTGTTTTCAGGCTTTGTCTGAAGCGGTCCAGATGTAAGTGATAAGAGATTCAGATGGTAGAGAGGCGTGAAGATAACGGTTATCCCAGCTAACGTCGGAGTCTGCCTTGTCGCTGCGGTTGTTAAGGATCAGTAAGGCGATAGATCCATCTGGATTCTGGAACGCAACGTTTTGGCTGAAACTCAATAGTAGAAGTTCGATCCTGATATAGGTATTCGGCGGCTACGAGGTTTGTGTGGTTGCCGCAGCAGGAAGACAAAGCTCCACCTGCAGGCCAAGCCCAGCGGAGTTGTGCGCTGTAATGCTTCCGCCGTATAGAACAGCAATTCTCTTGCTGATCGAAAGCCCCAGTCCGCCACCGCCTTGCTTGTGGGAGTCGTGGGAAGCGATTCGAAAAAAAGGATCGAAGATCTGTTCAAGCGCTTGCTCGGGGACACCGTTGCCTTCATCAGTTGTTGTGATCGCGAGCATCGGAGCACCGGAGCCAGCAAGATCTGCAATGTTGACTTCTACAACGCCTCCGGCCGGAGTGTGCTTCAGAGCGTTACGGACTACATTCTCGATGCAACTGTGCAATAGGCTCGTGTCTGCAGATGTATAGCGTTCAAAGACTCCTGTCTGAACAACCGTTTTGTTTTCGGTGATGCCTTCAAAGGCCGCGTCCTTGACGATCTGTTGCACGAGCCTGCCAACATGAACCGGTTCGGTGCGTGAACGCTTATCCAGTGCGTCGATGCGCGCAAGTGTCAAGAGATCCGAGATCATCTTCTCCAAAGCCTTGATGTCGTATTGCATGCGAGAGGCCGCATTGAGATCGCCTCGCTGCACGAGTTCGGCAGAGACGCTGAGGCGAGCCAGTGGTGAACGCAATTCATGAGAGATGTCTCTCAGCAGAAGCTTCTGCTGACCGAGCAGGAGCTGTATCCGCTCTGCCATGCGATCGAAATCGCGAGCCAGAAGTGCGAGTTCATCGTTGCGGTTAGCGAGAGCAGGAGAGGCGCGAGCGGTGAGATCTCCGCTTGCAATATCCATGGCAGTTCTTTGCAGGCTTCGAATAGGCTTGGTAATGTTTCTGGCCAACAGACCGCACAGAGTTGTAGAGATAAGTAAAACCACAGCCAGGCGAAACAGGTTTTTGCCGGGATCAAGGAAATTCCCATACATTCTTATTGGTTCGACCCGTGCTACGAAGAAGTAAGTATTTCCTCCTCGAACCTGGCGTACAGCACCAAGCCACGGGCTTCGGAAAGAGAAGCGCGATTGCTCCTCGCTTCGGGCCTGGGCCAACAGATCATCTGCTTCGGGAGGTGTCGGTGTGTCTGTGAGATTGACATTGTTTCGAAGAAGAGTCGCGTAAATCTTAGAGTCGTTTTGAATATCCGAGAGATATTCGTCGAGTCTTGTTTGGCCGCCTTGTTCGTAGGCATCAATGGCTGTCCTCGAATAGAGATCGAGAGAGTGCGTCAGCCAGCGATGAGAAAGAGGTCTGGCGTTCGTAAAAGCCGTTATGAGTGCGAGACTAACGAGCATGAGTGCTGAAGCTGACCAAAAGGTGAAGAAGACTCGTACAAAAAGACTACGCATTGGGGAATCCTGTGTAGCAGTATCCGAGATGGCGAATGCTGCGAATTCTTTCCACAGCGCCGACCTGTGCTCCAAGCTTTCGCCGCAGACTGCTGATGTGGTTGTCGATGGCGCGATCTGAAACGCCGACGGAACGTCCCAGCACCTGTTCCGTAAGTTCCTCTCTTGTTACGCATTCTCCGCTTCGCCGAATCAGCATGAGCAGGATGTCGAACTCGGCAGAGGTAAGACCGATCTCCTGGTCGCTCCTGAGGACGCGCCGTGACGAGACCTCTATCTTCAAATCTCCTGCCAGGAGGACGTTTGCATTTCCGCCCAGCCGGCGACGCAACACTGCGCGGATTCGGGCAACAAGCTCTGCGGGGACGAAAGGTTTTGGGATGTAGTCGTCGGCTCCGCTTTCCAGACCGGCAATACGGTCGCCCGCATCTCCTCTCGCAGTGAGCATGATGACTGGAACATCGGATTTTGCTCGAATCTTCTTCAGCAGATCGCTTCCGCTTCCGTCCGGCAACATTACGTCGAGAACCAGGAGGTCGTAGCGTTTGGACCAGAGTTTGGAGGTGCCCTCGGCTATGGAGTGGGCAGAAGAGACCTCCAACTGATCCATTGTCAGTAAACGAGTGAGGGACTCGCAGAGGTCTGTGTCGTCGTCTATTAGGAGGATTGCGGCGCTATTCATCTCGGCCATCCAAATTTGTTTTACGTCCTATGCATAAGGCTGATTTTTACAGTCCCAATAAGTATCGGTTACCTCGGGGCCATTGATCGTGGTCATACAAAACTTTACAGCCATTGTGAGGTTTTCTAGATGTTCTATGTCCTAGATTCAGAAGAGGAGGATCTATGAGATCGAAGGTTTTCTTAGTTGCATATTTATTGGTTTTCGGTGGCTCCTGTTGCTCCTTTGCGGTGGCGCAGCAGGAGCAATCTGTTCAGAGTGAGTCCTCGCCGCAGACGACCGGAAAGTGGCCGACTCCAGAGGAGGCTGTTGCCCGGATGAGTAGTAAGTTGAATCTATCTGACGATCAGAAGAATAAAATAACTCCGATCATTGCGAATAGGCAGGCTCAAATGAAAGCTCTCATGGCCGATACCTCTGGGCGAAGGATGCAGAAGGCCAGAAAGGCAAAGTCGATCATGTCCGATAGCGATAAAAAGATCGAGGCCGTGCTGACCAGCGATCAGAAGAATACATATGAACAGCTGAAAGAGGATAGGCGCGAGCAGATGCGGTCTCGTATGCAGTAGCGGAAACGGCAATCCGCAGCGATCGTTGCGGATTGCTAGTTCAACCGAGTGAGTGGTTTGACCGGAGCTCCATCGCTCCAGCTTCCCATCGAAAGTATCTCTGGACTCTGCAAGAGATGCTTGTTGCCGGGAGCAAAGGCCGAATCGAGAAGTTGATCCAGCAGGCGCCAGGTTCCCAGATAGTCGAATGCGTCAACCACGCCAATATCCATCGTGTTCCGGCTCGCTCCTTGTCGGAATGGTTGCTTCGCATAGGAGCCATCGGCATTCAGCATCGCTGATGGAGTGAAATGATTTGCGATTAGTGCGGGCAGACCATGGTCGTCGCTGTGAAGCATGAGGAGAGCTTTGTTGGATGAGGGGACAGAAGTAGATTCGTGAAGGATGCGCTCTCCATCATGGGTGCCGACTGAGGTATCCTCCTGGCCGACCAGGATCAGTAAAAGGATGTCAGACGGCAGGTGGCTGAGATCGGCCAAGGGCACGGAAGCCACACCTCCGCGCAAACTGTCGCCTGGCTCAACAGACATAACCGCTTTTATTCTGGGGAGTCCTTCTTCGGTTGCACGCGCTGCAATGCCAGAGGCAACCATGCCCCCCGCGGAGTGCCCAACTACGGCAACACGATCAAGATCGGATTGAACACCGGTCTTTTCCGCCTGAAGCATCTGCAGTCCCGCTTTTACTCCCGCAAGTGCGTTCGGGAGAAACTGTCGTGTAGGTGTGCGGAGATTGTCTTGATAATTTGTCCAAAGGACGATGTTTCCACGCATGACCAGATGATTGATCCAAGCCTGATAGCCTCTGGGAAGTATCGCGCTCCATCCGTGGCAAAAGATGATTACGGGCGCCTTTTTCGGAGATGGGTCGGATGGGAGGAAGAGCCAACCTCCCTGACCGTTGCCAGCGATCTCTGACCGGAGCACGGTGTGTGAGGTTTCACTGCTGCCGGGGCCGTGAAGCGGTTGTTTCGGCTGCTCAGGAGCTGTTGATGACACAGCACTCTGTGCCGATGAAATGACGCTTGTGAAGGCAGTCATTATGGCTCCCACTAAAACCACTTGTTTCAGATTCATCTCTTCTACCTCCATTCGTTTTTGTGGACGATATTGGATCTCAGTGTTGCGCAACTGAGATCAGTTCGGAGGTAAAGATTTGCATTAACAGGCATTTGCGAGCTTTACATTTCCCTACATTTCCGTGAGCGACTCGGGTCATGAGATTGCGTTTCAATCAGTAGCGCGGGCATGCTCCGTGACTTTCCCTAGTAGGGGTGAACCATGATCTCTAAAAATAAACCGCTCTTCATCATCGCCACTCTTCTGCTTGGAACGAGTTTGGCGCCAGCTCAGGCTGTTCGGCACAGATCGACCATAGGGCCGCGTGGCGGAAGCAGCTCGGTGACGCAGACTCGTGGCAACGGGCAATTTTCCGGTACGCGCCAGGCCGTCGGACCAAATGGCGCAACTTACACGAATCAGCGAAATGTTTCGTCGGGGCAATATTCGGATACTCGTACGGCCACAGGACCGAACGGTGCTACTCGCTCTACCCAGAAGACGGTCCAGAATGGCGAACTGACGAGTACGAAGACCGTGACAGGACCGAACGGAGGGACTTATACCAATCAGCGGACGGCGGGTGACGGCCAATACTCAGATACTCGCACTGCAACTGGTGCTGCCGGAGGGACCTATACCTCTCAGCGCACTGTCCAGCCGGGGCAGTTGAACAGCACCAAAACGGCGGTAGGGCCGAATGGAGGAACCTACACGGATCAGCGATCTGTTTCGAATGGAAAGGTCACGAATACCAGAACGGTTACACCACCCGTACAGCCCTGAATACCGGGGCTGTGATACGGAGTGCGATCGCAGCCCCGCTTTTTTTAGAGTGTCAGGCGTACCGAAAGAGTGCTTTGAAACCGTAGTCCATGTGCTGTTGGATGTGGCAGTGAAAGAGAGACAGCCCGGGTTGATCGGCGGTGAAGTCCACAGCAGCACGTCCGTAGTAAGGAACCACTACGGTATCTTTCATAATTCCAGCCGTCTTCTTCCCGTTGATTTCAGCGAGCTCCCATAGATGCCGGTGCAGATGCATGGGGTGGGCGTCATCGGTGCGATTGCGCATTATCAGGCGATAGCGTGTGCCCTTCTGCAGCACGAACTCACGCTCATGCGGATAAGGTTTGCCATTAATCAGCCAGGAGTTGAACTTGCCCATGCCGCGTGGGATCTTCTCGAAGATCATTTCAATGGTTTGTTGCGGCGCAGGAGAGCTGGAAGCAGCGGTTCCAAAGACCGTATAGTCCCATAGCATTTTTGGAGGATCGATCCATTGCGGTTGCCGGTGCTGTCCGGCGTATTCCACGATGATGCCGAGACCAGCCTCCCGAACCATCTTCTCGGTCGCACCCAGGATCCACACACCGGGTTTATTCATCTCGACTACAACATCAATACGCTCGCCCGTTCCAAGGAAGATCGAATCCATCATCTGTGGAGTGGGCACTGGATTTCCATCCATTGCAATGACCTTCATCTTATGGCCGGCCAATGCGATACGGCGATTTTCGATAGCACTGGCATTCAAAAAATGGATCAGCAGGCGTTGGCCTTCCCGAACACGGATCGGATCTCCCGAGCCAAGAGCTTTATCGTTGATGGAGTAGGTCATGGAACCGACTTCAAGGCCATTAGGGTCGGTGTTCAGCGTCGCCGGTTTTTCCAGGATGGGGCCGTTGTGGGTGTCGTCGTCGTCATCTTCCATGGTGGTGGTGAAGAAGGGCTCCCAATCCCGCAGGGCGAGGAAGAGTTCCTGATCGTATTGCCCGGGATCACTGCCGCCATCCACATAGACAAAACCGAACTGGCCGCTGTAGGAGCCTTTGTGCAGATTGTCCATAGCCATGGCATGGGAGTGATACCAGCGGCTGCCGGCTGGGCCGGGAGTGAGTTGAAAGCGTCGCTGGCCATGGGGAGGGACGACGGGAGACCCCTCTTCTTCCGTGCCATCCACCTCTGGTGGGATGAGCATGCCGTGCCAGTGCACGAACTCCGGGGTGTCGGTGTCATTGATGACGTCAACTGTGACGGAACGGCCCTCCCGCATTCGCAATACCGGTCCCGGAGCAGTGCCGTTGTAGCCGATGGTAGAGAGAATGTGTGAGCGGTCGAGCTCGACCGTAACCGGAGCGATAGTAAGGGTGTGGTCAGCCCTGCTTTCGACAGCCGGAACTGTCTGGGCAAACAGGGGAAGCCGCCCGGAGCCTGCCTGTGCCAGAGCTAAACTGCCGAGTTTGAGTAAATCGCGCCGTTTCATGGACATTCGGAGTTCCAGATAGCCTGTGCCTGCATAGTCTCACGTCAAAAAGAAACCAGACAAGTGGGCCTTTGAATGCAACGACTCGAGCGGTCGGTTCGTCTATTAGACAGCCTTGACGAGGCATTTCTAGTACTCTCGCCGTACAGTCTCCTCCGCGGAGGTTTGGATGAAGGTCTCGCAGATAGCGTTGGTGTCGGCAACGGTGGCCGGCTGCTGCATCGGGTTGCGGGCCTACCAGAGGGTCGCAGACTTCGGTTTCGGGAATGACGACAGCCCTACCAACATCAAGGCAGAGTTTTATTGGTCTCGTCTGGCTTATACCCCGAACATGGCGAATTTTGGGGTCTATGGACGCGGCAGTTACTGGGGGCGTTTTGCCTGGTCTCGCGACTATCCTAAGGCCGACCGTCAGTTTCTGATCGCGATGCACCGGCTTACTCGTATCGATGGGCGCCCGACGGAACAGGTCGTTACCCTCGATTCCGACGAGATTTTCAATTACCCATGGATCTATGCGGTACAGGTACAGATGTGGTCGTTTACGGATGCAGAGGCAAAGAGACTGCGTGAATACCTGCTGAAGGGCGGATTTCTGATGGTCGACGACTTTCATGGTACTGAAGATTGGGAAAATTTCATGAACGGCATGAGGCAGGTGTTGCCCGACCGCCCGGTCGAAGACCTGCAAAGCGGCGACGAAATCTTTCATACGCTCTACGATGTAGACGACAAGATGCAGATTCCGGGGGAGCACTGGATTCGTACGGGCCGTACTTATGAGAAAGATGGCTATCAACCCAAGTGGAGGGCTATCCGTGATGATAAAGGGCGCATTATCGTTGCCATCTGCCACAACATGCATCTTGGCGACGCTTGGGAATGGGCCGACGATCCTAACTATCCAGAATCTTTCGCGTCGATGGCTTTTCGAGTGGGATTGGACTACATACTCTATGGCATGACGCATTAGAAGTCGCTGATAGCCGGTAAGTGATTGAAAACTGCAGCAGGAGTTCCCAGCGGAGCCCGGTAAGCATGTTTCAGCTTCTCTTTAAGTATCCAAGTCCGGTCTTTACCAAGGGGCGGTTCATCCTGCTCTCGCCATGGCCAGCGTGGCTGCTGCCTTTGTTGATTATTCTCTCTGCGGGCGGTCTCGCCGTGCTGATCCATCGACGGTTACGCGATGCGGTCCCCAAGTTGCAGAGCTGGCGGGCATGGGTGGTATGGGGAATGCAATCGGCCATGGTGGCACTTATTCTGCTGTTGTTGTGGCAGCCGGCAGTTACAGTGGCCGCTTTGAGTTCGCAGAAGAATATTATTGCCATCGTCCTGGATGATTCGCGCAGCATGGCAACGCCTGATAGCGATGGTAAGCCGCGTGAGACAGCTGCTCTATCCGCCCTTGGAAATAGCGTGCTCGAAGGGCTTCAGAGGCGATTTCAGGTACGGATCTATCGTCTTGGCAACAGGCTCACGCAGGTCGATCGGTTGAATGGAGTTACTCCGACAGAGGCGGCTACGCACATAAGTGACGGATTGAAGCAACTGGTAACGCAGACGTCCGATCTTCCAATTGGAGCAATTCTGCTGCTGAGTGACGGCGGAGAGAATTCGGCTGAACTGAGTAGCTCCTCGATCAGTCTAGATGCACTGCAGGCTCTGCGAAATCGTCGTCTACCTGTACACGCGATAGGTTTTGGCAAGCCGGAACAGGCGCACGAGGTTGAGCTCGAAAATGTGAATGTCACGGCGAACGCCATTCCTAATACCCGTCTTACGGCTACGATCAGCTTGAAACAGTATGGTTATGCAGGGAGCAAGGCGGTGCTCTTTGCTCGCGATGGAAATAAAACTCTTGCTGCGCGGGAAGTAACTTTGGCCGCGAATGGTGCGATTCAAACCGAATCATTATTTTTCTCCGCTGGTTCTGCAGGTGCGAAGACTCTTCAATTTGGTGTTGAACCACTGCCAGGGGAGGAAAACCTCAACAACAATGTGATGATGCGGCCGGTTCTGGTAAGCGATGCGAAGCGCCGAATTTTATACATCGAGGGTGAACCGCGTTGGGAGTTTAAGTTCATCCGGCGCGCAGAAGATGATGACCCCACAATTCAACTTGTATCGATGCTGCGTACGAGTGAAAACAAGATCTACCGGCAGGGGATTAATGATCCGAATGAACTGGCAGATGGGTTTCCTGTGCGCCCCGAGGATCTGTTCGCCTATTCAGGCATCATTATCGGTTCCATAGCCGCGGACTATTTCACGCCTTTGCAGCAGGAGCTGTTGCGCGAGTATGTCGATCGTCGTGGTGGTGGAGTGCTTTTTTTAGGAGGGAGGTCGTCTTTGAGCGACGGAGGTTGGGGGGCATCGAGCATGAATGAGATGTTACCGACCTTTCTTCCTCCGGGAGGCAATGCTTTTCATCGTAATTCCGCTACGGTTGAACTGACGGCGGAGGGGTTGGACTCTTCAATTACGCGTCTGCTGGACGATCCTGTAAAAAACGCAGAGAGATGGAGGAAGCTGACTTACCTGGCCGATTATGAAGATCCGGGCTCGCCGAAGCCTGGGGCGACTGTTCTGGCACAAATGAATGCAGGACGCCGTAAGTTTCCGCTGCTGATTACCCAGAGTTATGGCCATGGACGTACAGCTGTTCTGGCGACAGGAGGTACCTGGCGATGGCAGATGAGCGAAGCTTTCGGCGATCCATCCCACGATCTTTTCTGGCAACAGCTTCTGCGCTGGCTTATCGCTGATTCTCCTGGTCCTGTAGCTGCTTCGATATCCACTCGAACCTTGATGGACCAGGGACACGTGCAGTTGACAGCGCAGATACGCGACAAGCAATTTCAACCTATGGCTGATGCGCATGTTACAGCGCATATCGTGGGGCCCGAAGGCACGAGCACTCTTCTGGATCTTATGCCTTCACAAGATACAGCGGGTCAGTATCAGACGGAGTGGACTGCCGCAAAATCTGGAGCGTATCTGGCGGAGATCACGGCAGAATCCGCGGGAGAACATCCGCAGGAGTTGGGGCGTGATGTCCTTACGTTTCAACGTGAGGACGGAGTTGCCGAGAACTTTCATACAGAACAGAACCAGTCTCTATTGCAACAACTGGCATTGCAAACTGGCGGACGTTATTGGAATCCGTCGGATTTGAGGGATTTGCCTCGCGATATTTCATACTCCGAGGCGGGAATCTCGGTTCGTAGTACAGAACCGTTGTGGAACATGCCGATCGTATTCATCCTTCTTCTTGTATTGCCGATCGCGGAGTGGCTATTGCGGCGGAAGTGGGGGGGAGTGTGAGACGCTCCTTCCTGCGAACGATGTTGCTTATAGCTACGTGTGCTCTTACAGCGCAGATGCATGCTGCGTTGTATTACGTGACCGTAGCGGGGCTCGGGGGCGAACCAGATTATGAACAGCGCTTTACTGCGGCAGCGAAGGACCTGGATAAGACCTTCAGAGCCGCTGGTGATGTGGCTCACGTTTACACGCTGACAGGCGTGCAGGCTACTGCGTCGCAATTGAGGGAGACATTGAGTGTGGTCGCTCGGGAGTCCAAGGCCGACGATGACTTCGTACTCATTCTGATTGGCCACGGCTCCTTCGATGGCGCCGAATATAAGTTCAATCTTGTTGGGCCGGATGTAACTGCCAGCGAGATTGCTGCAATGTGCGATCGAATTCCAGCCCGACGGCAGTTGGTGGTCAATACGACCAGCGCCAGTGGGGGTGCGATACAGGCCTTCGAGAGACAGGGGAGGGCTGTGATTGCAGCAACGAAATCTGGCACGGAGAAAAATGCGACTGTCTTTGTGCGCTATTGGGTCGAGGCGCTACAGGACTCTGCAGCGGATACGGATAAGAGCGATTCCATCAGTGCTATGGAGGCTTTCACTTATGCCTCTAAGAAGACTGCGGCGTTTTACGATTCGCAGAAACGACTTGCCACCGAGCACGCCAGCTTCGACGATATTGGCCACGGAGAGCCCGTGCGCGAGGCAGGTGGTGGGCAGGGCGCACTTATGTCGAGTTTTACTTTGGTTCGTTTAGGTGCGAGTCAGCAAGCAGCCAACGATCCTGCGAAACGTGCGTTGCTCGCCCAAAAGGAGGATCTCGAGCAGAAGATTGACACATTGAAGTATCAGAAAGCTGCGATGGATCCTGCGGACTATAAAAGGCAGTTGACCGCCGCTCTTTTGGAATTGGCCAAGGTGCAGGAGGCGTTGGATAAATGAACTCTTTCACTGTACTTTCCGCCTGTCTTCTGCTCTGTATCTCGGCAGCTCATGCAATTGATCCGGGAAGTTGCTGGTCATTGCGCAAGTACGGCCGCCGCGCAGAGGCGCAGACCTGCTTCGATGGACTGATACGGAGCGGTGACGCTTATACGCGCGCCGAAGGCTTTTGGGGGCTCGAAGAGTGGGAGCAGGCCAACGAACAGTTTCGTTTGGCAACGCAGTCCGCAAATAGCAAGACTCTGTACAAAGTGCGTTGGGGCATGTTGCTCCATGAGCGCTTCAATAATGCAGAGGCTGCCGATCTCTTTCGAGAGGTTTTAGCGAAGGAGCCATCTAATGCAGACGCCTATCTTGGATTGGCGATAGTCTCTGCGGATGGTTTTGATGGCAAAGCCATGGAGTATGCGGCAAAGGCTATCGCACTCGATCCCGGCATGGTTAGAGTGCATGAATTGATGGCGAATTTGGCATTGGAAGATGATGATTCAGATGCTGCCGCAGCCGAGGCTGATAAAGCGATTGCCCTGGATAAGAGCGCTCTGGATGCGATGGCGATTCATGCCGCAATTGAGTTGATCTCCGATCGCTCGCCGAACATGTGGTTCGACAAGATTACTGCGATCAATCCTACCTATGGAGAGGCATATGCACGCGTTGCGCACCAATTGGAGTTGCATTATCGCTACGAGGACGCATTGACGTATTACCAAAGATCGGTTGAGGTTGATCCGCGTTTGTGGGCAGCACATTCGGCACTTGGTATCGATCTCATGCGGCTTGGCCAGGAAGACGAGCCGCGAAAAGAACTGGAGTTGAGCTACAACAATGGCTACCGCGACGCCGCGACCGTAAATAGTCTGCGTCTGTTAGATAGTTATAAAGATTTCGAGGTCTCTCGTGACAGCACGACAATTCTGAAGTTAAAGAAGACGGAGGCCAACCTCCTGCGACCTTATATGCGGGAGGAACTGCACACGATCTTGTCCACGTATGACAAGAAGTATCAGATGAAGTTGTCTGCTCCGGTACAGGTAGAGGTTTATACGAATCACGAAGATTTTGCAGTACGCACCACTGGAATGCCCGGCCTGGGGGCGTTGGGTGTCACCTTTGGTGAAGTAGTTGCGATGGATAGCCCCTCCGCTCGCAAACCGGGCGACTTTAACTGGGGCGAGACATTGTGGCACGAGATGAGCCACGTCTACATTCTTACGGCGACGAATCATCGCGTGCCGCGCTGGTTTACCGAAGGATTGGCGGTACACGAAGAGGGACAACATTCTTCGGAGTGGGGCAATCGGGCTACTCCTGAGGTGCTGCTCGCCATTCGCGATAAGAAGTTACTCCCTATCGCCAAGTTAGATCGTGGGTTTGTCTATCCGGAGTACCCCTCTCAAGTCGTCGTCTCCTATTTTCAAGCGGGGAGCATCTGCGATTTTGTGAAAGAGAAGTGGAACGAAGACAAGCTTCTGGAGATGGTTCACGCTTATGCTAAATCGCAAACCACGCCTCAGGTGTTGCGACAGGTTCTCGCATTGGAGCCGGAGGAGTTTGATAAGCAGTACTCCGCCTGGATCGATAAGAAGTATGGAGTGAAGGCCGCAAGTTTTGAAGAGTGGCGTGAGAAGTTGAAAACGCTTGTAGCTTTGGCGCAGCAGAAACAGTACGACACGGTACTGGCCCAGGGATCGAGAGTGGTGAGTATCTATCCCGAGTATGTTGGTGATGCAAACGCCTATGAGTTGATGGCTGAGGCGTATAGATCGAAGAAAGATACAAAGGCAGAAATCTCTGTGCTGACTGAATATATGCGACAGGGTGGGCAATCGCCTGAAGTGTTGAAGCGGCTAGCGATGCTCGAAGATGACGAGGGTCAGAAGGCCGAGGCGGCTGCGACACTGATGCGTATTAACTATATCTATCCGGTCAAAGATGAAGAATTACATCGCAAGTTAGGGGATTTGCTATACGCGCAAAAGCAGTACGATGGGGCCATTCGTGAGTACATTGCGGTTCTAGCATTGAGCCCCTTGGACAAGGCAGGAGCCCAGTTCCAATTGGCCCAAGCCTATCTCGCGGCGGGACAGAAAGATAAGGCCGAGGAGAGCGTGTTGGCTGCCCTCGAAGTTGCACCCGGTTACAAGCCCGCACAAAAGATGTTGTTGGAGCTAAACCAATCTGTGAAATGAACTGATAAGGATGGAGTGTCTATGGCTACTTTTGCCGACTTAAACCAGGATGCAGCGCAGCTCCAGCAGCGTGTCGAGCGATTCCATGAAGTTCGCGAAGGCATCATTCGACAGGTGCGAGAGGTAATCGTAGGACAGGATGAGGTCCTGGATCAGGTCCTGATTGCCCTTTTTGTAGGGGGCCACTGTTTGATGACCGGTATGCCTGGGACTGCAAAGACCTTGATGGTGAGGACGATCGCAGATGCGCTGGGTCTGGAGTTTCGGAGAATTCAGTTCACGCCGGACCTGATGCCGTCGGATATTACGGGTACCGACATTATTGAAGAAGATCTGACGACCGGCCATCGTAAGTGGACTTTTGTTAAAGGCCCAATCTTCGGGAACGTGCTGCTTGCCGATGAGATCAATCGCACTCCGCCAAAGACGCAGGCGGCATTGCTTGAGGCGATGCAGGAGCGTTCCTGTACTGTGCGAGGTCATGTGTATCAATTACCGGCACCATTTTTTGTACTAGCCACGCAGAATCCTATTGAGCTTGAAGGGACCTATCCTCTTCCCGAGGCACAACTGGATCGTTTCCTTTTCAATGCCATATTGGATTACCTCAACGAGGAAGATGAGCTGAAGGTTGTGGATCTGACCACAACGATACGTAACGTCGAAATAAAACCTGTGACGTCGGCAGAGGAACTGCTCGATTTCCAGCAGCTTGTCAGAATGGTTCCGATCGCCGATTCGCTGGCGCGGTATGTGGTCAGCCTGGTACGGGCAACACGGCGTAAGAGCGATAACGCGCCAGATTTTATAAAGAAGTATGTCAATTATGGTGGGAGCATTCGCGCTGCACAGTACATCGTGCTGGCTGCAAAAGCGAGAGCGCTTTCGCGCAGGCGTTACCACGTAACGTATGACGATATTACATCGCTGGCGATCCCTGTCCTTCGACATCGTATTCTGCTTAATTTTCACGCTGAGTCGGAGAGGATCGATGCAGATGAGATCTTGAAACGTCTGGTGGCTCATGTGCCTCGACCGAAGGAGGGATGATGCAGCGATTTCTCGATCCCGTGGTCCTGGCAGGAATCTCTTCGCTGGATTTGCTGGCAAAGACGGTTGTAGACGGCTTTGTCGCAGGTCTGCATCGATCGCCGGATTTTGGATTCAGTCAGGAGTTCGCAGAGTATCGTGCCTATACTCCGGGAGATGATCTGCGGCATGTGGATTGGAATCTATTCGCCCGCACGGAGCGCTGTTATCTGAAGCGATATAGAGGAGAGACAAATAGTCAGCTGGCCATCTTGCTCGATGCCAGCAACTCGATGTTGTACTCATCCAAAGCTCCATCAAAGATGGATTATGCGCGCTTTGCCGCCGCTGCACTCTTTTACTTAGCGATCCGTAATCAGCGCGATGCTGCCGGACTCATCGTCTTTGACGATGAGGTACGCGAGTATATAAGACCATCTACTCGGCAAGGTCAGCTTGCTCGCCTCTTCGCGGCTCTGGAGCAGGCTGAGCCACATGCGCGGACGGACTTTGGAAAACCGTTGCAGCATTTCCAACAGCTGCTTCATCGTCGGGGAATTGTGATCGTTATCTCCGATTTTTTTGAGGATCCCGAGTTGATCGTTCGCTCGATCGAACCTCTGCGATTTCATGGGAACGACGTTGTCCTGTTTCACGTTCTCGATCCAGAGGAGATACAGCCGGTTTTGAAGGAGCCCGCCGTTCTTGTCGATCTGGAAACGGAGCAGAGAATTGAGGTTATTCCTGATTATGTCAAGACGACTTATCGTGCTCGAATAGATGCTCACATTGAACAGTTACGTTCACGCACTCGTGCTGCGGGAATGGATTATCAATTATTGGTTACAGATCAGCCTCTTGATGCTGCGTTGCGCGAGTACCTTTCGTTACGACAGGCGGGGACCTGATGGGATTTCTGGCTCCATGGTTTCTGGGCGGTCTTGTTGCTTTAGGTGCGCCGATCTTTGTGCACCTGCTGCGCAAGCATGTTGTTACGCCTCGACCCATGAGTTCGTTGATGTTCTTTGAACGTGGAACGCAAAGTTCGACTCGGCATCACCGCTTGCGTTATCTGTTGCTCTTTGCCCTGCGTTTCGCGTTGGTGCTGTTAGTGGTGCTCGCATTTGCAGATCCGTTTATACGACGGCCAGTAGACGCAAGCGGGCGATTGCTCCTCATCGTCCTCGATAACTCCTTCAGCATGAGGGCAGGATCGCGTTTTGCCGACGCGAAACAGCAAGCATTGACCGTGCTGTCCGCAAAGCCACATTCGCAGAGAGCGCAGGTGATGGTGCTCAGCGGTCAGCTCGGAGTGCTGACTCAGCCTATTACAGACACGGCGCAGCTGCATTCGGCGCTTGAGAACATCCAACCTGAGGATGGATACGCCAATTTCGGGGAATTAGGGAGAGGGGTTCGTACATTATCCGAGACACAGCATGGACCGATCGATCTTCATCTCTTCAGCGATATGCAGCGCACAGCAATGCCCGCAACCTTTGCCGATATGGTATTGCCGGACAATGTTCAATTAGCGATCCATAGTGTCGCTTCGGGCAAGGCTCAGCCCAATTGGACAATCGAAAATGTAAGTGCACCGACAGAGCTTGTAGATCCGAAGGATCCCAAGCGATCGCGCGTGCAGGCTGTGGTTGCGGGTTTCGCTGCTCCAGCGGCAGAAAAAGCTGTATCGCTTGTCGTAAATGGAAAGGTTGTTGCGACTCATCGAGTAAACGTGCCGGCCAATGGACGAACTACAGTAGAGTTTGCGCCACTCGATGCGGGATATGGATTCAATCGTTGTGAAGTGCGCATTGACGGTGGTGATGCTCTTTCGGCAGACGACGCAAGCACCTTTGTCGTACGCCGGTCAGACCCGAAGCGAGTACTCTTCGTTCACGCCGCAAACGATACACGCTCACCGCTATATTTCGGCGCGGCGTTAGGAGCGACTGCATCAGGTTCATTCGTCTTGCAATCAGTGACAGCAGAACAGACGAGAGATCTCGACCCATCAAAATATGCTTTTGTCGTTTTATCCGATGTCGTAACTTTGCCTTCGATCTTTGAGCACACTCTCAATCAGTATGTTTCAAAGGGAGGGAACGTTCTGATTGCGCTCGGTACAGGGGCGGGCCGTCACGCGCATATCCCGCTATGGGGTGGTGAGGTTGCGGAAGTTCATACCTATGTCCGCACTGGAAATGCCATGACGGCAGGTCAGATCGATTTTACCCATCCTGCCCTTGAGCAGGCTCAGCCTGGACCCGACAACGGAAGCTGGTCCGGCGCTAAATTCTTCTATGCCGCTGTCGTGCAGCCGGGACAGGCACGTATCGCAGCACGCTTGAGTGATGGCACTCCACTTCTATTGGATAAACAGACTGGCGAAGGGCATGTCTTGCTGTTGGCATCCGGTCTGGAGAATCTTACAAACGATCTACCGCTTCATCCGGTCTTTGTAGCGTTTGTAGATAAGACTTCCCGTTATCTCTCTGGAAGCGAACGATTAAGCGGATCTCGGCTGGTGGATTCCTTTGTTCAGCTTCGTTCGGCTGCTGAACCGACTGGTCAGGCTTCGAGCGTAGAGGTTATCGATCCGGACGGACGCAGGCCACTTTCGTTGAGTGAAGCCCGCACTTCGCAGACGGTTCAATTGCGTCGTGCGGGGTTCTACCAGATTCGATTTGCTAACGGACGTGATGCAGTGATTGGAGTTAACCCTGACCGGCGTGAATCGGACCTGGAGCCGATGGCGAAAGATGTGCAGCAACTCTGGAGCGGCAGCAATCACTCCGCTGCGCCGGAGAGTTCATCTATTACCGCATCCGACGCGAAATATCGGCCCCAGAGCCTATGGTGGTACGTTATGCTGCTTGCATTGATTGTGGCGCTGGCTGAGTCTTTCCTGGCCAGTAGCTATATGGGGATGCAGCGGGAGGAAACATGAGCAGGCAGGATGAGCTCAACTCCTATATCTCGAAGCTGCAGCGAAGGCTGCAACTCGGAGCGTGGCTGCGTGGTGTGGCGATCTTCGTTGGGACGGCTCTCATTGTCACAATCACGCTGGTCTTGTTGCTTAATCACTATGCCTTTCCGGCAGTCGGGGTCAAAGGCGCACGTCTTGCGCTGCTGGTCGCGCTAGCTTTAGTAGCGGGGATCGGCATTGCGCTTCCTTTGCGTCGTCTTACACGCGCTCGCGCAGTGCGCGTTGCAGAGGCTACGCATACGGAGCTTGAGGAACGATTAACCACTTTTCATGAGCGTCAAATCAAGGGCAGCGATCCATTTCTGGAGCTGCTTGCAGCCGATACATTATCTCGAGCTCAGGAGGCGGCACCGTCTTCGCTGGTTCCGGATAATCGACTCTTCGCCCTCGGTGGAGCAGGTCTGGCGTGTCTCGGCATCCTGATATGGGTTGTCGCCGCAGGGCCCGGTTATCTCGGTTACGGAGCTTCGCTGTTATGGACGGGCGCGAAGAAGAATGCTGCTCCGCTTTATGCGATCACGGTAACGCCGGGCGATATAGCAGTGCGTCGAAATAGCGATCAACTTATTACGGCTCATGTAACTGGTATGCGGCCAGAGAAGGTTCAGATCTTTGCACGCTATCAAAGTGCTAATGCCTGGGAGCCTGTCGCGATGCAGGGACAGCCGGATTCTGGTGGCGCTGCGATGTATCAGTTCGTCTTCGCGGGTTTGCCGGAGAACGTTGAATACTATGTGGCGGCCGGACCCTTGGTTTCACCGCACTATAGAGTGCGTGTAGTAGACCTGCCTTCCGTGAAAGAGATTCGGGTCATCTACCGGTATCCGAAGTGGACTGGAATGAAGCCTGTTACGGAGGAACATACAGGCGATCTGCGCGCAATTGAGGGTACGGACGCTACTGTTCAGATCGAGACGGATCGCCCCTTGAAGGATGGACAGTTTGCCCTCGACGGAGACAAGATAATCCGCCTCGCGAGCGATCAGGCGAATAAGTATCAAGGCACCATTCACATGGAAAAGGATGGTGCCTATCACGTTGCTGCAATCGATCAAGGCGAGCCGGTTCGCCTTTCGGAGGATTACTTTATCGCCACCGATAAGGCGAAACCGCCGGAGATCGCGATCAACCGCCCGGGGGGAGATTATCGTGCGAGTCCGATCGAGGAGGTAATGGTTGGAATAAAGGCAGCTGACCAGTTTGGGTTGAATGATGTACGTCTACATTATTCGGTGAACGGTGGCTCGGAGCGGGATGTAAATATGCTCAAGTCATCCGGTGTAAGAGACGTCGATGGTGCGTATACATTACGGCTGGAAGATTTCAAGCTGGCACCCGGCGATCTGGTGAGCCTTTATGCGACTGCGAAGGATGGCCATTCCGAGGCGCGTACGGAGATCAGTTTCGTTCAGGTTGATCCTTTTGAGCGTGAGTTCTCTCAATCACAGCAGAGTGGTGGCGGGGGAGGAGGAGGTGGTGGTGGCGGACAGAACAACCAGATGGAGATATCGAAACGCGAAAAAGAACTGATCGCCGCCACGTGGAAACAACAGAATAATAAAGCCGCTACCGCTAAGGATGCTGCGGCTGCAGGTCAGTTTCTCTCTGATGCGCAGCAGAAGCTGCGAGATCAGGTGATGGCACTCTCTGCCCGCATGGAGAGCCGAGATCTCTCAGAGGCGAACGAAGAGTTTACTGACTTTGAGAAAGATATGCAGGCTGCTGCTGCTGCGATGGCTCCTTCGGCAGACAAATTAAAAGGAATGTCATGGAAAGAGGCTCTTCCACTTGAGCAGAAGGCACTCCAGGCACTATTGCGTGCTGAGGCCACCTTCCGTCAGATTCAAGTAGCCTTTGGGCAGCAACAAGGTGGAGGGGGAGGCGGCGGTGAGAGTGCGGGGCGTGACCTGGCAAGTCTCTTCGATCTTGAGTTGGATACGGAAAAGAATCAGTACGAGACAGCTAAGACCGCATCGCCTGCTGAACAGCATGAGAGAGAGATAGAAGATGCGCTGGCAAAGCTCGATGCTCTGGCAAAGAGGCAGCAAGAGCTGGCGAATCAACAACGGAACCCGCAGCAAAGTTTCCAGGAGCGCTGGCAGCAGGAGATGTTGCGCCGCGAGGCTGAACAGCTGCGACAGCAGATGGAGCAGCTTGCAAAGAATAATCAGGGACAGCAGGCAGGTGGGCAGCAGAGTTCGGGCGGAGCATCTTCTGGGCAGCAATCCGGTCAGCAACAGGCCTCGTCTTCGTCGCAGCGCGGTTCTCAAGATGCGCAACGAGCTGGCAGTCAGTCGTCGCCACAAAATTCGGATCAACGGATAGAGCAGGCATTGAGCCGTCTTCGCCAGGCAGGGGAGGCGATGAAGCGTAGTGGCAGTTCTCAGCAGCAGAGTGCCGATGCTGCACGGCAAGCGGCCGATCGGCTGCGGGAGGCAACCAATCTGCTGAGTGACACACAGCAACAGCTTGCGACCGGAAAATTAGGCTCACTGTCGCATGAAGCGGATCGGTTGACTCAGGAAGAACGTGCACAGGCAGATCGAATCAATAAGTTGGCTGGCCAGCAGAGCAGCCCAGGAGCTATGGATCGCGAAAGCATGATGGAGAGGCTCAAAGAACGGAATCGCCTCGCCGGAGAGAGGCAGCAGCTCTCCGATGATCTGTCGAAGCTGCAGAAGAGTCTTCGCGATACCGCACGTGAGATGGCATCGAACCAGCCCAATGTCTCAAAGAAGTTGCGAGATGCTCTGACCGGGATGGACGAATCCGATCTCGATAACCATGTACAGAGAACCGCAGATTGGCTTCGGGGTGGCATCAATCCGAACTCGAATGGTACCGAGAACGAGATCGCGCAGGGGTTGCAGAAGTTAAGTCAGCAGCTTCGGCAGGCACAACAGGGAATAGGACCGGGCAAAACCGGACAGCAGCAGGGCAAAGGGGCGGGAGATGAAGTGGCCACGCTGGACCAGGTTGAACGGCTTCGCAGTCAGCTTGAGACGATGACGGCATCTCGTCGTGGAAATGGTCAGAGACCAGGTTTGTCAGGTCAAAACGGCCAGTCCAACTCAAATGGCAGACAGGCTGCTAATGGTCAGCAGAGTGGCGGCAGCCAGATGAATCGGGGTGCTCAATCGGGGCAGCAGGGAGGCATCGGCCAGGCGGGCGGACGGATGGATCCGGGCGGCAATCAGAGTGGTGACGTGCGTTATGGCGGTGGAGGCGGAGCAGACGGTACGGTCTGGGGCAATATCAATACGGGCAATAACCGTTACGGTCAGGGACGGCAACAGCCAGTCCCTGAGGGTACTTCAGGAAATCCTGCCGATGTTGAACGGACATATCAACAGGGAGTCCGAGAGTTGAATCAACTGCGCCAGATGGTTCAGGGTGATCCTCAGGCGGCAAAAGCCGTGAACGATCTGGCGAGACAGATGCAACAACTGGATCCAAGCCGCTTCCCTGGAAACCCTGAGATCGTCGAGCAGATGCATCGCGAAGTACTTAGCTCGTTAGATCGTATTGAACTTCAACTGCAACGCGATGGTGCCTCCCCGGAGGTGCGTAACGCCAAATCCTCCTCCATCCCGGATGGATACCGAGATTTAACCGCCGAGTACTATAAGCGACTAAGCAAGAACCAGTAAAAAGCAGAGCAGAATAATTGTCCTTTTGTCTCAGGATAATTATTCAGGCTCTGCTCTCCATTAGGCCTCCTTGAAGACCGCTGGATCGCTTGTACTCGGTTTTCCATCTTCGAGATGGCCGGCGAAGCGGCGGATAAACCCGGGTGCCGCATCCTGTGTGACAGAAAGATCGAACCATCCTGCACTGGCAGCCAGGGGCCAGTGATCTTCCATGCTCTTGCCCGGAGCCAGAGTGTAGTGGCGAGGACCGCTTGGGTCGTAAGAGTTGTTGACTTGCAGGTTGCAGGGAGAAGATCCGGAGTTGTGCAGGGTGAGATGGACGATACCCTTAGGGGAGTCATAACGGAGCTTTGCTTCGGGGCTTGCATTTCCTTCTGAAAAGGAGCGCGGATCATTTGCAAACTCCGATAGAGAGCCGTTAGGACCGAAGACCGAAAACTTGCATCCGTTTTTAATCTCGGCAAGATCCCAGTAGTCGCTGAGTCGCTGCGAAGCGGAGACGGTATAGCGTCTCGGATTCTCCTGCGGTGATTTTGTGCTGTATATATAGAAGGCTGCACCAGCCTGGCCTTCATTTATCAGATCGATCCAGAATTTGTTCTCTGCGACGTCGACGCGGCATTCGGTATAGATTGTGTAAGGCAATGCGCGAGCAGGACGCGTCCCGTTTTCCTGTACTGGCATCGTCTGCACGGTCGGGACCTGCGGTGGCTCGTTCTTTGAAAGGATGGGGAGGGGCACGGCGAACTGGTATGGGGTCGGATCGGGAGTGCTTGAGAAATCGAAAGCTGAAGTCAGATCTCCGCAGACTGCACGACGCCATTTACTGATGTTTGGTTCTGCCACTCCGAAGCGGGCTTCGAGAAACTGCAGCACCGAGGTGTGGTCGAAGACCTGCGAACAGACCCATCCTCCCTTGCTCCAGGGCGAAACGACGAGCATCGGTAGACGCGGTCCCAGGCCGACTGGCTGCAAGCCACCGGGATCGGCGCCGGGAATCAGAGGATGTTTCTCATGCGGATATTTGTCTGTGTCAAGGAACTCGTCCTGAAGGCTTTCCAGCAGATCGTCTGAGACCAGGCCCTCTGCGTTCTGCTTTTGTGTTGCGGGAGGCATGGGAGGAATGACGTGGTCGAAGAAGACATCGTTTTCGTCGTAATTGATGATGAAGACGGTCTTACTCCAAACCTCAGGGCTGGAGGTCAACGCCTCAAGCACCGTATTGATGTAGTGGGCGCCTGCGCTTGGAGAAGCCTCGGGGTGTTCTGAATAGACATAAGGAGCTACGATCCAGGAGACCTGTGCGAGTTGGCCATTTACGACATCCTGACGAAACTGGGCGAGAGTGCGGTCGGTTACGCCTTTCTGAACCAGTGGCGAATCCGGAGAGGCTCCCTCGCCAACCTGGTACTGTGCGAAGAATTCAAGTGAATTGTCGGTGTAGTTGTCGGTTGGGGTTCCAGGTTCGCCGGTTCCTCCCTGATATAGCCTCCAGCTGATGTTGTTCTTCTCCAGGCGCTCAGGATAGGTCGTCCAGGTGAAGCCGTTTTTCTTATGGCGTTCGCCGAATCCCGGACCGTTTTGCCTTGTGCCGTAGGCGTTACGAGGATCGACCGTACCACTCCAGAGGACGATGCGGTTGGGAGCGGTGTTGGCGTGGACAGAGCAGAAGTAAGCATCGCATACCGTGAAAGCATCGGCGAGAGCGTAGTGATAGCTGACGTCCTGGCGCTTCAGATAGCCCATCGTGATGACGTCCTGCTTCTGATTCACCCACTGGTCGTATTTGCCGTGGTTCCAGGAGAGGTGTCCGCTGCTCCAGCCGTGATCGCCGCCGGTGGTGTGCTCTGTGGTGCGCTGCGGGTCGAGATAGAAGGGAAGCACATAGCTCGCATCTTCCCTCAGGCCACGGTTATGGTATCGCTCGGTTTTAGTGACGACTGGAGGCTGATACCAGACTGGTTTTCCGTTGGCCAGATGGACAGGACGGGGGTCACTGAAGCCGCGAACGCCGCGCATACTGCCAAAATAGTGATCGAAGGACCGATTCTCCTGCATAAGGATCACGACGTGCTGCACGTCTTTGATCGTTCCCGTTCTCCGGTCAGCCGGGATCGAAAGCGCCTTGGCAATAGCAGGCGGCATCATCGACATTCCGGCTGCCATGCCGGTTGAGGTCGCAGCCAGCCGGAGGAAGTCACGTCTACTTCTAAGGCGTTTCATAGATCTCCTTGCACCGTTCGCGATCTGGAACAGATACGACCCTAACGCTCTCTCGCCCGCTGCGAAAGGTTTGTAACTGTTCAATCTCGCGAATGATGCTCTAATGATTGGACTTACGGGGCGAAGATTAGTGTAGATGAAATGAAATCTTCACATGTGTCTCTTCAGTTCTGCGTTGCCAGGGATTTGGGAAGGGTATTTTCCCGGGGCGCATCGTTCCAATGCGGGGCAACGATGGCCGCCGCAATCATGAATGTGATGAGAAACAGATTGAAGATATTCTCCCAGCCGTATCGGTGCGCGAACCAGGTCACCAGAAGCGGGGCAAGCATCTGTCCGACAGAGCCTGCTCCGTTGACTGCGGCGATAGCGCGTGCCGAACAGGCCAATGGAACGGTCTCAAGCACGGCAATCGAAACCATCAGAGCATCCACAGCGTAGACCATCATCCCCATGATGCAGATACTGACGGCAGAGGCCCACCAGCCAATGTTTGCTATTAAAGGTTGCAGAAGAGAGAGGAAGCCCAGCCCGAAGAGCAACATGGTCGCTACAGGGTAGCGACGTGAATTGCAATATCTGGTCGAGATATGGACTGCGAAGAGAGCTCCGGAAAAGCCGAAGAGTTCGAAGAGTGTTCCGGCAGATGTCGCTCGATTGTTGGAAAGATGCGAGGTCTGGACCAGATAAAGCGGAAGCCAGAAGAGAAGCGCGTAGCGCGTCATCTTTAGGAAGAAGTACATTGCGGAGATGGTTCGGATATTTGAATTCGAAAGAACCATCCACCATCCGCGGGTTACACCGCTGGCCTCCAGTTCTTCAGTCAGGTCGGCTGTCCCCAGCGGTTCAAGGGAGACATCTTCCGGCTTGTCCCTTGTACTCAGGTAAAAGTAGATCGAAAGCAGTATAAGTAGCAGTGGAGGCAGCACAAAGCAGCGTCTCCACCCCCAGATGGATAAAAGATGTGGCGTGAGACACCACAGAGTGACGCTTGCCGCCAATCCTCCGCCAAGAGAGTAGCTTGCGCTCCACCACGCAAGTATGGGAGGCCGCTCTTTTCGTGTAAACCAGGTGGCCAGGAGTTTCGCGAGGGCAGGGAAGCCAAGTCCCTGGCCGAAGCCGTTTAGAAGTTGCAGAGTCAACAGGTTATGCAGGCTATGCGTAAAGATCATCGCGGTCGTGGCGGCGGCAGAGAGCAATCCACCGATGAGTGCGATATGACGAGGGCCACGAAGGTCGGCGATCGTCCCGGCGAAGATATGTCCAAAGACATAGGCCAAGGCAAAGGTAAAAAGAAGCTTAGCAAGAGAGTCCTGGCTTGCCGATGCGCTGGGAAGGCTGAGAACAGTGTTCAGGTTCTCCCGGCATAAATAATATCCGGCATAAAGAAGCCAGCTGGAGTTGAACGCGGCAGATCGCCAGTGTTTATAGCTATTGCTGGCTGCCGGCGTCATGGAGTCTCTCCTGAGAAGATCCGTGTCTGCCATTGACCGGAGATAGTGTGCAGCAGCAGGACTTGAAGCAGTTGGCGGTTGCCCATTTGATCGACGACCCCATCAGGGAAGTGTTTCTGCGATGTCAGATCTTCGAGGAGGTGCTCGATTGCCTCGCTGTCGGTTCCCTGAATATGAAGTGTAGCGGTGTCCTCGGGCAGGATCGTAAGAAGAGCTGCGGAGGAGACATCTGCCGTGGAGACCTGGCTGGTTCTGACTCTGTCCACGATGCTGCTCTCTCCCGGCTGCCCTGTCAGAATCCATCGAAGCCGCTTGTCGCTGGCAATAGAAGGTGGCGTCTCCAGGCTCTCCTGGACGGAGGCCAGTCTTTCAGGTTGATTTGTGGAGGGAGTGCTGTTCCCGAATGCGGTATCGACGCCGTATCTTCCTGCAATCCAGGCTATGGGATAGAGGCTCGGGGCCAATCTACCCTCTTCTTGCGGAGCGATCGAAAGCAACAGCACATTCCGCCCGCTTAGTACGTGATCCCAGAAGTGGAGATAGGGTTCTCTATCTTCCAATCGATGACGCATCAATAGAACACAGAGCAAAAGCGCCAATAGGGCGGGCCGCATCAGGGCCATGTTGCTGAATGGTGGAACCGTGGATGTATCCGTGAAAGGGCCGGGCTCCGCAGCTGCGGGTGAGTCTGATCCCACTTTTTCTGCAACCGGCTCATGGGGGATGAAGTTGGGGACGTAGGTGCCGAGAGGTAGATTGATTTGAATCGTTGAAGCTACATCGGCAGATGCATAGTACGAGGTGAGACGTTTGCGAACATCGTTGGCTCGGACGCGCACGATGGCATCTGAACTGGGATCGTAAGAGGTATCTCGTCCCAGCAAATCAATCCCAATAGCGCGCTCCTTTAAGGAGTCCATGCGTCCGTCGAGAGCCACTCGAACGATATAGCGCAGAAACTCACACGCTCGCTTGCTGGTGCGGAAGTGAGCTGTGGAGCAGATTCTCTCCAGCTCTCTCTCCACTTCTACATGAAGCAGCCGTGCATCCTCAAAACTCTTCGGCATTGGAGGCGCAGTTGCCATCAGACGTTCCTTGTTTTGCTCTCACTGGTTTCTGCGGAGGTGTTTTTACCTTAGTGGATTTGAGTTAACAAGACTTGAATAATGTCCGTCGCGGTGTGAAGAACCCAATTCGCATCATTAACACCGTGCGAATAAATTCCATCAGTTTCCTTGTTTTTCAAGGAAACTGCCCGAAGTTTAACAGTTAGCAACCTACCTCTCTTCCCAATCTCCTCTTTGAATAGCGATGAGGCAGAACACTTCCACCGCAGAGTCAATTCATGCCCTATTCGGGGCAGGGTGATCCGCGCCTCGCACGCTGTTTCAACCTTTGAGGAGCCAACCAAATGATGCACAGAGCGACCCGCATACCCTGTCCACCACGCCAGCGGTGGAATCTGGCTGTAGCCATCCTGTTCATGTTCGTCTTCGCCATCTCCTCCGGCCGGGCACAGTCCAATCAGGGAGCAATCCTGGGGACGATCAAGGACCCGAGCGGGGCCATTGTGTCGGGAGCGAAGATTACGCTTCTCAACATCGATGAGGGCATCTCGCGCGAGACGCAGAGCAGCCCCTCAGGAGTCTTCCAGTTCCTCGATGCCAAGGCTGCTCATTACACCATCACAGTTTCTGCCGACGGATTTGAAAAGTGGTCAGAAACGAATGTTGCCCTTACCCTGCGCCAGCAACTCCGATTCAACGTTGTCCTTGCGCTTGGCAGCGTCCAGCAGGAGGTCGTAGTCAGCGGCGACCAGGCCAGCGCTATCGAGACGGAAACCAGCTCCATCAGCGCCGTCTACACGCGCGAGGACGCTGAGAACCTCCCCGTGAACAATCGGGCGGGCTCGGGAGGGACCAGTGGTCTCAGCCTTATCTCCACGCTGCCTGGTGTCCAGACGGAATCAGGGGCTTACTCTCTGCAGGGGGGATCGCCCTTTGCAACTGAGGTTGCGGTCGATGGAATCACGGTCCAGAACGCCGGTGGAAGCGGTCCGATCGCTGATGCCTTTCCCTCGACAGAATCTATCTCCGAGCTTCGCACCGACGGCGTCGGCAATAATGCCGAGTTCGGACAGCCCGGAGAGGTCAGCTTTGTCACTAAAGGGGGCACGAACCAGTTTCATGGGTCGGCGTTCTGGTATCACCAGAATGCGGCCTTCGATTCGATTCCGTTCGGAGCCACTGTCAAGCCTCATAAGGTCGGTAATACCTTCGGTGTAGCGGTGGGTGGGCCGGTCGTGATTCCTCACCTCTACAACGGGCATGATCGCACCTTCTTCTTCGCTGACTACGAAGGCTATCGTTTTCCACAGCAGACTCCCAGCCAGCAGATCGTTCCCACTGCTGCCATGAAAAATGGAGATTTCAGTCACTACACCGCCAAGGGTTTTACTTCACTGGCCAACCCGTTTATGGGCGGCAGCTACGGTACCAGCCTTCCGTCTAACCTGATCAGTCCGATATCCAAGAAACTGCTTAGCCTCTTCCCCGATCCCAACCATGGCGATGTCAACTCTTATGTCGACGGCCAGAACCCGAACTATTACGTCAACCAGGACGCCAGCAAGCACAGTGACCAGTTCGATGTCCGCGGAGATCAGTATTTTGGCGCAAACCAGAAGCTCCTGATCTGGGGCCGATTCACGTGGAAGAACTATCCCTCTCTCAGTGCCCAGAAACTTCTTGTTCCTTCCTCGGTGAATGCCAATCAGTCCCGGGTGCTCAGCACGAACGTGACCTGGAGTATACGACCGAACCTGACTAATGAAACGCACTTTGGATATACCCGCTACACAACAGGTGCGACCAATCGTCTGGACGGTAAGAGCTTTACCGATGGGCTTGGCTTGGTTGGTCTCCAGAACCTCTTCTTCAATGGCCTTCCGGAGGTCGACTTCCAGAATATGCAGGGTTTGACGGCGGGTCGTCTCTCTTCCATCAACAAGTCGAATATTTTTGTCTACACCGATACGCTGAGCTGGACCCACGGAAACCATACCTTCAAGTTTGGTGGCGATATCCGTACCATTCAGTCCATCTCTCCGCTCGGCTTCTTCGGCGCGGATAACTATGGCACCTTCGGCTATTCCACCAGCGGCTCGGCTGTGGGCAATTACACGGGTGTCGATTTTGCCGACTTCCTGCTTGGAATTCCCAACACGACTGAGTACGACACTGTGCAGCAGGACAATGACGGCCGTACCATCCACTACCACTTCTTTGCGCAGGATCAGTGGAAGGTCTTCGACCGCTTGACCTTGTCCTACGGCATCCGCTACGAACTGCACCCGGGCTACACCGATGCCGGCGGCGACATTGGTAACTTTGATCCCAGCGTCCCCCTCTCGGGGCGTGTCATCTATCCAGACGGCAAGGCGAGCCTTCTGGCCCAGAACTACCTCGCCAGCGCCAATGCCTGCAATCCGAATGGGCTGAACAACTCCAACAACGCCGTCATCAACGGTGCGCCTTGCATGCCGGTCGAAACAGCAAGCCAGGCGGGCTTTCCCGGTGGTTTGAAGCATTACCCCAAGCTGCGATTTATGCCTCGCTTCGGTTTCGCGTATCGCCCCTTCAACAACGATAAGACGGCGATTCGCGGTGGCTATGGCATCTACAACATCACTCTGCTGGGTTCGAACTTCTATTCACTGACGGGAACACTGCAGGCGGCTACGACCGCATACATCAATACCTACGATCCCGTATCGCATGCGATCGGCTATCAGTGGCCATCCATCTTTGCTGGGTCAGCTGCCGGCAGCAGCAACAAAAACTATGGTCAAAACGACTTCGGAACTGCGAACAGCACCAACTGGAAAGATCCTTATACGCAGCAGTGGTCTCTCAGTGTGGACCATGACTTTGGAAAAGGCTATGGCGGACGCATCTCCTATATAGGTTCTATTACCCGTCAGCTTGTGTGGGCTCCCGACGAAAACACACTTCCTTTCTCATCGACTGTTTCGGCGTTCAATCAACCCTTCAGCGCACGCCTCTTCCCCAATTGGGGAACCATCAACACGCGCGCCACGGGGGCGAATGCTACCTACAACTCCCTTCAGATGGAGATAAGCCATCGCTTTCAGCATGGTCTGAGCTTCAACTCCGCATGGACTTATGCCAAGGCGCTCTCCGATAACCAGGGGCCCAATAACACCAGTTTTGCCGGTGAGAGCGGTGGAAAACGCTCGACCTCGATTCTGGATCGTCACGCAGACTTCGGTAATGTCGAAGGTACTCGTCGTCACCGGTGGAACACGACGATGGTCTATGATCTCCCCTTCGGACGCGGTCGCCGATATGGCTCGTCGATGTCGCGCTTCACCGATGCAGTGGTCGGAGGCTGGCGCGTCAGCTCCATCTTTGTGTGGCAGACGGGAGCCTTCCTGACCCCGTACTTCCCGGGCGGACAGGGAGACACCTCTGGTACTGGCTCCGGTCTTAATTCGTCGGCTGCTGGCTGGGTTCCTCCCGGACGGCCACAGCATGCGGATAATGTCGCGGGTGCCAACTGGAAACCATCCAACCAGAACCGCAACCAATGGGTGAACGGCGCGGCCTTTACCTGTCCCGGTTACCCCGGCTGGAAGCTCGGCATGAAGTGCACCACAGGCAGTGGTTCAGGGCCAGTGCCGCTTCCGATCGGCCGCTTCGGAAACTCTCAGGTGGGCTCTGTTGTTGGTCCCGGATTAGTCAACTTCTCTTCTGGTGTCAGCAAGACCTTCGCAATCGCTGAAGGTGTGCGCCTGAAGGCAGAGGGAACCTTCACCAATGTGCTGAATCACGCGAATCTCGATAATCCGAACCTGGATCTCAGTAACGCGAGCGCCTTTGGAACCATTACGAAGGCTACAACAAATGAAAATGGAGGCAATCGGACAGGACAGGTGTCTGTTCGGGTCGAATTCTGATTCGTGCTCGAAACAAGGAGTAGAAAGCCTCGGACAATGTCCGAGGCTTTCTACTATTCAGTTTAAGACCGCTCGGAAGAGCCTTCAGAAACTGTGCTTCAGCATGTTCAGAGGCGGTAAAACGGGCTATTCTTTTGTGGAAAATGGCTCGGTCTGCTGTAAGAAGTTGATCAGACGTTGGCGCACATGGCCTATGTGCTCTCGCATAGCCAAAATGGCTTTCTCTCTGTCTGCTTCTTCGAATGCCTTAAGAATTGCCATGTGAGCTTGAGGTGCAGAGCTGGAGGAGAGATCATAAGTTTGGCATCTGAATAGCCATATCTGATTCTGTACATTCTCCAGGACACGGCAGAGTTCCATGTTGTCCGTTGCTCTCGCAATCGTACCGTGGAACTGGGTATCTTCTTCGATATGGCGGATCCTGTCGTCTGCTTTCAGGAATTGCCCTGTGCGCTCGATGCTGGAACGCAATTCTTCTATCAGCTGAGGACTGATCTTTGCTACTGAGACCGCGTAGGACTCGAGCGCCTCGCGCAGGTTGTAGAGATCCTGAACTTCCTTGATGGAAAAACGACGAAGATAGGCACCGCGCCGTGGCTCGATGCGAATTAACCCTTCATTTTGAAGTCCATTAAGCGCTTCCCGAACAGGGGATTTACTGATTCCAAGCTGCTTGGATAACGATTCTTCGGTCAGCCGGACGTCGTACCCCAATTTGCCTTCGAGAATATGTCTCTTAATGCTTTTATAGGCTAAAGTGGTCAAATTTTGTGCCGCTGGTAGCCTCTGCATCTCCTCAATACCCGCTCTTTCCACCAAGTGGCACCTTTACGATATTTGCTACCGTCATCGACAGTATAGGCTGGGATTCTTTCTCCCAAAAGCAAACTTAGCGGACCACCTGACAAGCCCCGCCGTAACCTTGTCTAGTTCTCATCACGATGTAGATCGTCTTCCGCCTCAGGCGTTTTCCTCCAGGAGCTGTCCGGGGCCATTAGCGAGCGGACACAGGATTCGATTCTCCGCCTTGTCTGCTCTTCGTCGAGACCTATGGGATCGAAATAGTGATTGAGCGCGATGCCATCGATGGCCGATCCGAATTGAGCGGTGCGAGATCGTATCTCCTCTGGGTCGTTGCTGTGCAACTCGGGCAGAAAATCCAGCTTGGCTGCAGTGCCGCGAGTGCACATCAGAAGGTGCAGCTCTGCGAGCCGCTTGCGCTTGTGAGGATGGCGGATAGCGTACATCTTGAATTCAAGGTAGAGAAGGGCGCGGTCTCTGTCGCAGATGATGGCTTCCAGGTTTTTGATGAGTATGGCGATGCGCTCTTCGTAAGTTGAGTATTTATTGAGTTGCTGGAGGTAGGTCTGCTGATCTCGAGCGATGTCCTGCTCGAAGATGGCGAAGAAGACGTCTTCTTTATTCTGAAAATGTGCGTAAAACGCGCCACGGGTCTTACCGGCAGCCGCGGCGATGTCCTGCAGGCGGGCGACCTCGAAACCATCGCGGGCAAAAATACGGCGGGCGGCATCAATGAGTTCTCGCCGCGTTACGAGGGAGCGTTCCTGCTTCTCTCCCCGTGAAGTTTGAGTGATCGATCGTGATGGTGTCGTCTGTTTTCTTGAATCCACGATGCCTCCTTCCGCATCGCATAAATACATGCGTGTATGTTTTTACCATGAGACTTGTAATCCTGGTATCCGTAGCAGCAGGAGGAATTGAATGACTTCGCGAAAGCGCGTAATGAGCCAACGAGGCCAGAGTAAAGTGATTGGGCTTGCCGCCCTGCTGGGAACCATCCTGATTGTAGGGTGCAAGAAAGACGGAGCCGCGCCCCCCGCGAACGGCTCACTGCCCGTTTCCGTCATCAGTGTGCATGCGAGCGATGTTCCCCTGTCGAACGAGTGGGTAGGAACCATGGACGGATATGTTAACGCACAGATCCAACCACAGGTCTCTGGGTATCTCGTGCGGCAGTTGTATCGCGAAGGCTCCGTGGTCCAGAAGGGGCAGGTTCTGTTCGAGATCGATCCGAGGCCATTTCAGGCACTTCTGGATCAGGCGCAGGCTCAAGTAGGGCAGGCGCAGGGTTCTCTTGGACAGGCTCAAGCCCAGCTTGAGCTGGCAAAGATAAACGTAGCGCGCGATACGCCGCTTGCAGCGCAACGCGCTATAGCGCAGAGCACTCTTGACAACGAAAGGCAACAGGAGATTCAGCAGGAAGCTGCCGTGAAAGCTGCTCAGGCGTCGATCGCAGCAGCTCAGGCAGCCGTAGAGACAGCCAAACTGAATCTCGGATTCACGCAGGTGCGTTCTCTGATAACGGGTGTTGCCGGGCAGGCCACAACTCAGGTGGGAAATCTTGTAAGCCCTCAATCAGTGCTGACGGCGGTCTCTCAGATGGACCCGATCAAGGTCTATTTTTCAATCTCGGATGCTGAATATCTGGCACTGACCAGGCGACTGAAGAATGGCGGCAGCGATCTGCTGAAGGGTGCATCTAACGTGCCGTTGACGCTGCATCTGGCCGATGGAAGTACGTATCCCCATCAAGGAAAGATTGTCTTCGTCGATCGACAGATGAACCAGCAGACGGGAGCCATCCGGATTGCAGCGTCCTTCCCGAATGTGGGCAATGTCCTCCGTCCGGGGCAGTTTGGGCGAATCTCTGCAAATACAGAGGTACGTCAGAACGCCATCCTGGTTCCTCAAGCAGTCGTGTCAGATCTGCAAGGTCAGAAGCAGGTGTTCACCGTGAGCGCGGATAACAAAGTGCGCGTGACGAATATAACGGTCGGGCCAGAGGTCGGGACGAATGTAGTGGTTCTGAGTGGTCTTCAACCTGGAGCCGCGATCATCACTGACAATCTGCAGAAGCTTCGCGAAGGGGTACCGGTAGCGCCGCACACTTCTGTGGCGTCTGTACCTGGCGATGCGACCGGAGGAAAGTAATGTCAAAGTTTTTTATCCGCCGGCCCATTGTGGCGATTGTAATCGCGATTCTTACGGTCATTCTGGGCACTGTGTCGATGTTGACGTTGCCCACAGCGCAGTTTCCCGACATTGCTCCGCCAGAAATTTCAGTGACTGCCAATTATGCCGGCGCTGATGCGAAGACATTGTTGCAATCTGTCTCCACTCCGCTTGAGCAGCAGATTACCGGCGTGGACAACATGTTGTACATGTATTCGGTCAACGCAAATAATGGCCAGTCGCAGATCTTTACGGACTTCGATGTAAAGACGAATCCCGATACGGATCAGATTCTCACTCAGTTGCGTGTTTCGCAGGCACAGGCACAGCTTCCGGCACAGGCCACTGTAGGCGGAATTACTGTGCAGAAGTCGCTGACGTCGCCTCTGATGATTGTGGCGTTGTCTTCTCCGGAGGGCAAATATGATGCACAGTTCCTGACAAACTACGCGATCATTAAGCTTCAGGACGAGATCACTCGTGTTCCCGGTGTGGCACGCGTTCAGGTCTTCGGCGGTCAGTACGCTCTGCGCGTCTGGGTCAAGCCGGATCAGCTGGCCAAACTCGGGGTTACCGCGCCAGACATCATCGCTGCGCTGCAAACACAGAACAATGTGAATCCGGCTGGTCAGATCGGTGGTGAGCCTTCGCCTAACGGTCAGCAATTTACCTACACCGTTCGTACGGAAGGACGTCTTGTTACTCCTGAGGAGTTTTCGAAGATCGTCATCCGCGCAAACCCTGATGGATCCGTATTGCACCTTGGCGATGTCGCTCGTATTGAGCTCGGTGCACAGTACTACACCTTGAACGGACGCTTTAATAAAGCTCCTGCAGGTGTCTTCGGTGTTTACCAGTTGCCGGGTTCCAACGCCGTAGAGGTCGCGAGACTTGTCAATCAGCGTATGAAGGAGCTCTCGGCGAATTTTCCGTCGGGTCTGAAGTATGATGTTCCGCTCGATACGACCAAGGCTGTAACGGCCGGCCTTCACGAGATCATCATCACGCTGGTAGAGGCACTCATCCTTGTTGTCATCGTGGTGTTTATCTTCCTGCAGGGATGGCGTGCAACACTGATTCCGCTGCTGGCTGTGCCGGTATCACTGATTGGCACGTTCATCATCTTTCCTCTGCTGGGCTTCTCCATCAATACTCTGTCGCTGTTCGGCCTTGTGCTGGCCATCGGCCTTGTGGTGGACGACGCAATCATCGTGGTGGAGGCTGTGGAACACCACATTGAGCAAGGAATGTCGCCGGTAGATGCGACCTATAAGGCGATGGAAGAGGTCTCCGGCCCCGTCGTCGCTATCGCGCTCATCCTTGCTGCTGTGTTCATTCCAACAGCGGCAATCCCGGGTATTACCGGACGCCTGTACCAGCAGTTCGCTATCACGATCGCAATCTCTGTCGTTATCTCGGCGTTCAACGCTCTTTCCCTGAGTCCGGCGCTGGCTTCACTGCTGCTCAAGCCCAAGAAGAAGCTGGAGGATAGCGGACCACTTGGTCGGTTCTACGCATGGTTCAATCGTTTCTTCGGACGCACAACCGACCGCTACGTATCCACGTCGAGTGTTCTCCTGCACAAATCGGGATTCTCGATGCTGATACTCGTCGCGATCGGATTTGTCGCTGTGCTATCCGGCGGCAGGTTGCCTACCGGCTTCATCCCGACCGAAGATCAGGGCTATGCCTTTGTGGCATTACAGCTCCCGGATGCTGCATCGTTGCAGCGAACTGATGAGGCTGCCTTGCGGGTATCGGAGGCACTCTTAAAAACACCCGGAGTTAACAGTGTCATTCAGGTAAATGGCTTCAGCCTCCTGACGCAGACGCAAAGCACCAACACCGCATTCTTCTTCGTTTCGCTGAAAGATTGGGACCTGCGAAAGTCTAAAGAAGAACAGTTCGCTGCAATCCAGGGAAACCTGGCGCAACAACTCGCCGGCAATCCGGATGGTATTGCCTTCAGCTTCCCGCCGCCTTCTATTCCTGGTGTTGGAACATCGGGTGGTGTAACTTTTGTGCTGCAGGACCGTTCCGGTAACGACGATCCAGACTTCCTGACGAAGAATCTGGGCGCGTTTCTTGGAGGGCTCAAGAGCCGTCCGGAGATAGCCGTCGCTATTCCTTCATACCTGCCGGCGGTGCCGCAACTTTACGCAGCTGTCGATAAGGACAAAGTCGTACAGCAGCAGGTACAGCTCTCTGATGTCTACGCCACAATGCAGACATTCATGGGAGGCTATTTGACGAATTACTTCAACCGATTCGGCCGCCAATGGCAGACTTACGTCGAAGCGGAGGCTGATACCCGAAGCAAGATCGAAAATATCAACCAGTTTTATGTCCGTAGCGCGAACGGAAGTCAGGTCCCGCTGGCTTCGCTGGTCAACGTTAAAAAGATTAACGGACCGGAGTTTATCTATCGCTTCAACGAATACAACGCTGTAACGATCAATATCGTGGGAACGCCGGGATATAGTTCCGGTCAGATCATGAAGGCACTGGAAGATACATTCCATAAGACAATGCCTGATGGAATGGGCTTCGATTACTCGGGTATGTCCTTCCAGGAGCACAAGGCTGCGCAGGGGCTTCCAGCATGGGTAGTCTTTGCTCTTTCGATCGTCTTCGTGTTCCTGATCCTTGCTGCTCTCTATGAAAGCTGGACGCTGCCCTTCAGTGTGTTGCTGAGTACACCAGTCGCAATTCTGGGGGCATATCTGGCGCTGAATGTACGTTCGCTCGAGAACGATGTCTTCGCAACTATCGGTCTCGTCATGTTGATCGGCCTTTCAGCCAAGAACGCCATTCTGATTGTCGAATTTGCAAAGATCAACTATGAGAGCGGACAAAGCATTGCAGATGCCGCATTGAATGCTGCTCGCCTGCGTTTCAGGCCCATCATCATGACGGCGCTTGCCTTTATCTTCGGTTGCCTGCCTCTGCTGGTAGCTGAAGGTGCGGGTTCTGTTTCGAGACGGATCCTTGGCACCGTTGTTGTCGGTGGCATGACTCTGTCCAGCCTGATTGGCATTCTGTTTATTCCGGTAACGTTCTCGTTCGTAGAATATGTCTCCCATCGCTATACAAGGGGTGGTAAGGGAACCACGATGGACTCCAAGCCTAATTTCGATCCGGTAGCTGCCGGCAAGGCCGCTGGTCTGCAGCAGATGAACGCTTCAAACGATCAGACTCCTGGAGGTCATGCATGAGACAGTTCCCGAATCTGCCTATCAGAGTAGTTTGCTTCGCGGGCTTGCTTGTACTTGCTGGGTGCAAGGTTGGGCCGAAGTACGTTCGTCCTCAGGTTCCAGATCCTCCTGCTTTTCGGGGACCTGATGATGCGGCAACGTCTAGTGCTGCCAAAGACTCTCTTGGAGATCAGCAGTGGTCGCAGGTATTCAAGGAACCTGAACTGCAGGCCTTGATTACCCAGGCCCTGGCTAACAACTATGACCTCCGCATTGCAGCCCAGAGAGTTCTTGAGCAGCAGGCGCAGGTAAAGATCACCCGTGCCCAGCAGTTTCCAACGCTGAGCGCCGGTGGTTCGGGAGCTGGCGCCGATATTCCGTCAATCGGATCTCTCGGTGGCAACAATATCTCTAACCCCATAGTGTTCGGTGGATTTAATCTTTCTGCCGCATGGACACCGGACTTCTGGGGACTCTACAGAAGACAGACTGAGGCAGCTCGCAACACGCTTCTGGCGCAGCAGTGGGCTCAAAAAGCGGTTCGGCTCACTCTCGTAGAGCAGGTAGCGAGCACGTATTTCTCGTTGCGCGCTCTGGACGCTCAACTTGCGATCGCGGAGCAGACTGTAAAGTCTCGGCAGGACTCCGTCGATCTGACACGCCGGTTGGCGGACGGCGGTTCTGCTCCGCTCTCCGATCTTCGCCAGGCGGAACAGCTGCTCTATACCGCTACCTCGCAGATTCCGCAGCTGAAGCAGCAGATTCAACAGGACGAGAACGCACTTAAGTTGCTCGTAGGTGACGTACCAGGGGCGGTGACGCACGCTGACCCGACAGCTCTCGTTCCTCCGCCAACGGCTTTGCCAGTCGGTTTGCCTTCCCAGTTGCTGGAGCGTCGTCCCGACATTCAGCAGGCCGAGGCTCAATTGATGGCTGCAAACGCCAACATCGGTGTCGCCCGCGCGCAGTTCTTCCCGCAACTTTCGATCAGCGGTTCTGGTGGTGTGGGTGGGGACAGCTTCCCGGATATGTTCAAGTCTGGTGCGGAGACGGTCTACGGTATCGGCTCGCTGACACAGCCGATCTTTGCCGGAGGCAAGCTCCGTGGCCAACTGCAGCTATCCGAAGAGACGAAGAAAGAAATGGTCCTCAATTATCAGAAGACCATCATCACTGCTTTTCGCGATGTATCGAATGCTCTGATTGCAGCTGATAAACAGCGAGCTTATCGTGAGCAGCAGGAAAAACTGGTGGCAGCTGCCGAAGATGCCACCAGGCTTGCTCGCATACGTTATCAGGGCGGGGCTACAGCCTATCTTGAAGTGTTAACAACAGACACCAACCTGTTCACTGCACAATTGAACCTTGCAATTGCGCAGCAAAACGAGGCTCTTGCTCTGGTACAGCTGTATGCGGCTCTTGGCGGTGGTTGGCAGTAAAACAATCGTGCAAGATGCTGAATGAATAAGGCTATTCACTATCTTTCTGCGCCGAAGCTCATCCGAGGACTTCGGCGCAGAAAGTTTTGGAGGCATTATCCCAGCGCAACAGGGTAGTTCCTATGTTCTTTGGATGGTATGTGAGCTTCTTGCTTATGGGAACTGTGACGTAAAGTCAGTACAGGGCAGGGGGATGCGGCAAAAAGTCTGTATGCCGTGTTATCGACAGAGGTCCAGAATCGGATCTCTCCATCGACTCCCAGAACCATCCAGTCCGCATTGGTTTCCTCGGCTACCGTGAGTATCTCTTTTACGGTATCTCCAACCACAGTCAGGGTATGAACGGAAGCAAGAGATTCGTCGTCAGGGACAAGTGCTTTCAGCGCATTATTGGCCCACACAAATGTGCGCTTGGCATTGACCTCGTCTCTCACTTCTTTATCCAGCACGTGCAGAAGAATGAGTTCTGCCTGATATCTTCGGGCGATATCGAGGGCCAGACGAGCGCTTTCTTCGTAGTTGCCGGTAAGCGAAACAGGGTGGAGAATCGTGCGCGGCGTAGTGTATGCAGTCGCCTCTTTTCCTCCCGGACCGACGACAAATACCGGTATGTCGACCTCCCGTATCAACTCTCGAGCCACTGAGCCCAGCACGAACTGCCCTAGCTTGTTCCGCCCGTGCGTGCCTAGAATAAGTCGAGATGCTTTTTGTCGGAGAATCTCCTGTTGAATGATGTCGACAGGAAACCCATGTTTTACGACAGTATTGCACTGAATCCCCTGAGCCTCGATCTGTTCCGCGACTCCTCGGAGTGCGAGCAAGGCATCGTGGTCTATCCTTGCCTGTTCAGGAGCGGATGGTACGCCGGAACTTGCGAATATGACGTTGGCAGGAAAGAGGGTATGAACCAGTGTGACGCGAGCTCCACTAGCCTTCGCCTGTGCAACGATATGCGGTAGCAAATAACCCGCATCCGAAAGATCGGTTGCGACCACGATATCGATAGGTGACATGAAGCTGTGATCTTGTAATCGGATTTCGTTGGTGTTTGGCATAGCTCCCTCCTCTTTGAAAAGAGTTTGCGCTACTCTCAATCTTTTTTATGTAGTGCGGAGCACACTAGCCGGTGATACCGATCACATGGCGGGGGCGGGAGCAGACGCAATCACCATTACGCCGCCCTGCCATTTTTGATGGCCCCGCGTATTCCAGTTGGAGGCATGGCCGAGAGCCGGTCGTTGGTCTCGGCATTTTTTGAGGGGAATCGAAAGACTAGACGAAAATCTCGCTCGATGTTCGGTAGCTGTGCGTGCATCGTCTCTGATTTAGGCACTGCAAAGACACCGTGGTCAGCATCAAAACGTACTGTATATTGAGAGGCGCACGCAGGGCATAGCCAAAAGAATTCCGTTTTGGTGGATCTTCCTTCCAGGACGTAGACCTCGCCTGAGTAAAAGCAGTTCCAGATCTCTCCGCATCTCTGATTGAGGCATCGATCTACCATATAGCTCTCTCTTTCGAGGCGGTCAAGGTACTGCCAACAATTTAATGGCTTCCTGGAGAGACTGCTGTGACGGCTATCACTATGCACTAAGTAGTGTCAGATGTACTCAGCAAACAGTTAAAACGGGACACTTGGCTTTTGTCAGGAGGGCGGGTGTTAGCCCTTCTTCAACATATGTGAGCCAGAAAGAGCTCTTCCTGGAGCCAAGAACGATAAGATCGGCATTAACTTTGTCCGCAAGGGCGAGAATGGTTTCAGCGGTATTACCATACTCGACCACGCACTTTGGGTTGCACCAGTCATAGGCAGATTCCGGGATGAGCTGCTTCAGCTGGGTCATAAACATCTTCTCTTGCCGCGAACGTTCTTCGAGTCCCATCTTTTGTTCAAGGATGTGGCAGAGAATAAGGTTGGCTCCGCTGTCCTGGGCGAAGGAGAGTCCGTAGACAGCGGCCTTCGCTGCCTGAGGTGAGAAGTCGGTAGCGTAGATGATGTTTTGGAAGCCAAGTGGGTCTCCGGAGGGCGCTTCCGCATTCGGTCCTACCGTGAGCACAGGGCATCCAGCTCCGCGAATAACGGATTCAGCCGTCGATCCGAGCACGAACTTTTTAAGGCCATGCTTCGAGGTGGTCCCCATCACAATCAGGTCAGTGTCGAGAGATCTGGCTACCGCAAGAATGGAAGAGGAGGGAGAGAAAGCTTCCAGTTTCTCCACTCTGGTTTCAATTCCCAATAATTTTCTCTGCAGATGCCCCAGGTTCTCGCCGCTCACGCGTCGCATTTCATTGATGGACCAGTCGATCGGCGTGTTATCGGAATAGGTGGTTACCGAAAGGTCGATCACGTGAGTCAAGGTGACGGTCGAACCGAATCGGTGGGCCAACGCCTTCGCGTAGGCTGTGGCCTTCTCGGAAGCCGGGCCGAAGTCCGTTGCCAGAAGAATTGACTGGATAGTAATGCTGACGGGTTCACCAATGATCGGCATGTCGCTCCCCCGGAGATGCGAAATTAGGGTTCCTACCGATTCAAGGTAGCGCGCATGCTCTGGTTTTGAACGTGACGGACTGCACATTCTGATGTGATGGCCATCACATCGATATCTCCCTTAACGCAGTATTTTCAACAAAAGGCTACTACGGATGTCTCTGTAGGCCGGTACCTCCCTGAGGGTAGTAAGGTTCCGCTACAGGTTTGGCGATCCCAGTAGCTTGAGAGCTAAGAAGATATAGTTTTGGCCAAAAGTGAGAGGTCATGATGTCTTTGTGCCCCATGCCTGTCCATGGAAATTGTTTGTCCTGCAAGACCAAGAGGGCCGGTTGGTTTTGCGACCTATCGCCGCAGGCTATGGCTGAATACGATGCGATAAGCACGCATGTTCTTCTGCCCATTGGGAGCGTATTGTTCGCAGAAGGTCAGATGCCGCGTAACGTATCCGTGGTTTGCGACGGCAGGATCAAGCTCACAAAGTCATCTCAGAACGGCAAGACCTTGCTGGTAAGAATTGCAAAACCTGGAGACGTCCTTGGCCTGAGTGCTGTTCTCTCGAAAGGGACTTATGAGGTTACTGCCCAGGCGATCGAGTATGTCCAACTAAAAACTTTTCAGCAAAAAGATTTCCTCCACTTTATTCAGAGGCACATCGAAGGAAGTTTGCATGCTGCGGAAAGTCTCGGTAAAGAGTATCGTTCGGCACTTACTGATGCTTATCGTTTGGCACTGTCCAGCTCCATTGCGGGAAGGTTAGCTCATCTCTTGCTTGAGTTCACAAGTGAGAGCGAGGTAAAGAGGGATGGTCAGCCGGAGATTCACATGGCGCTCAAGCATGAAGATCTTGCCTCGATGCTTGGCATCTCGAGAGAGTCGGTAACAAGGATATTGAACAATCTCAGGCGAAAAGGGATTATTTCGATTAAAGGCACAAAAGTAACCATCCTTCGAAAAGACGCCCTTGAACGCATGCTTTAAGGCATTACTTTCGCTGGTGCCGGGGCAGGCCGCAGGTGTGTCGCAAAGAGATGTGTCAAAGATCACACGGAAATTAAAACTCATCCATTAAAATTTCCCCCTCGTGGAGGAGCACCCTGATGTCGTCCTATCCGGCTACTATCCGTATAGTGCCGTCGCGCATGTTGCTTGCGACTGATTTAACGGAGTTGAAACAAACTCTGCCTATAGCAATTGGATATGCCAAAAGGTGCAAGGCACAATTAAAGCTCCTCCACGTATTTCCTGAAAGTGACGATCCGAATAGAGGTGCTCGTTCTACGCGCCGCGCCAACCGTGCCGTTTTAGAGCAGAAAGCACAGGAACTTCTCGAAGAGGCTGCAAATAAGTCGAAGCGAGCTGGCGTGAAATGTACGTGGGATCTGCGCATCGGCCAGATCAACCATGTAATTCGCCAGGTGTTAGATGAATGGCAGCCTGACCGCATTATCGTTGGTTCGTCCGCGGGATCAAAGACTCGGCGAAAGCTTCTGGGATCAGTTGCGGAGTTTATATTTCGCGAGGCCGAAGTCCCAATATTTGCGGTTGGTCCAGGTGCCCAGGGTAGTGGGCTACCTCCTGTCAAGAGAGCACGCGTGCTCTTTGCTACTTCTTTAAATCGAGAGGCATGGGCTACCACTGAGTCTGTTCTGGAGTTTGCCAGGATGCATCATTCCAGATTGACTATGTTGCATGTAATTCCTGGTATCGCGAAGACGCATCCTTCCGGATCACGTGTACGAGCCTATGCAGAACAGAGATTCCGCGAGATTATTGCCGGATGCGCAAGTGGAACAGTGCGGCCCACTTGCATGATTGAGAAAGGAAGAATTGTTGAGACGATTCTTCGTGTTGCAAAGGAAGGACAATTCGACCTTATTCTTCTGGGGGCTGTCTCGAGTTCTTCATTCCGCAGAGACATCCTGCCCGGGACAGCCTACGGAGTGATCTGTGGTGCACCTTGTCCGGTGCTCTTTCTGAAAGAGGAGAGCGATCCTCGTATGTCTGCGACCACATCGGAATCACGAGTTTCAACGAACCCAGGACGATAAAGGGGAAGATGATGTATCCGCCTTCATCGTCCTGGAGTGGTTGTCATCGAGTTACAGGGGAGAGGTGAAGTGAATCTCTTCCAGATTTCCTCGTTCGATTTGACAGGGGTGATGACGAAGCGTAAGCACAGGGCAGTTCACCATCGTCAACACCTTATATGCGAGAGTTTCCTGAAGGGACAGAGATCGTGGGCTTGCATTAGCTCCCAGAACAATCCAGTCAGCACCGATCTGAGAGGAGATTCTGTTAATCTCGTCCGCCAGGTCGCCCGTAGTGACACATATGTGAACAGGCGGAATGAGATATTCCGCATTGGGGATCAGCTTGCTGAGTGCTTCTTCGGCCCACTTTCGAGTTCGTTCGGGATTGATGGTGTCGTCAAGATCTGCATCTAGAACATGCAGAAGTGTAAGTTCAGCACGAGACGTCTGTGCAATATCGAGTGCCAGACGAACGCTGTCCCGATAGTCTCCAAGAAAGGAGACAGGATGAAGAACTCTGTGTGGAGTTGTATGTTTAGCATTTCGTGCATTGGGGCCGACGGCGAAGATGGGAATATCGAGCTTGTCCAGTAGCTGATGGACGACCGATCCCAGTACGAGCTGTCCCAGTTTGCCGCGTCCGTGAGTACCTGCGATGACTCGCGTTGCACCTGTGCGATCCACTTCTTCAGCGATGACTTCCAGTGGATTGCCCCGATGCACAACTGCGGTGCATTCGATTCCCTGTGCCTTGATCGTCTGGGCGATGCCCATCAATGTTAAGCGAGTATCTCGAAGAATCTTAACCTGATCGATACTCGTGATTGTATCGGGGGTCATGGGGACTAGATCCAGTGGACGGAGAGCGTGAACCAGCGTAACCTGCGATCCGCTGGCTTTGGCTTGCGCTACAGCATGAGGCAAGAGCCACTCGGTATCCGTGAGATCGGTCGCTACCAGAATCCTGTCTGGAGCGGCAAGGGTGCACTTCTGGAAGCGTTCTTTAATCAGGTTTTGCATAAGTTCGTTCCTCTCCTGCGGTGAGTGTCTCGCCGTTCCTACTCGCGGGATGTGCGGTAAAACACAGCGTTGTGTGACAGGCATCACTAGCTCGCAAACTGATGCCTGATTCACGAACGAAGCATCGAGTTCATTTGTATCTCGTATGTCAGGGCACTCGATGTGATGTCCATCACATACGGGAGCCTCCCCGGAAAGCTATTCTCACGGGAACTTGCAGTTTCTGCAGAGACAAACCAGAGAAATCAGCCTCCGTGAAGGAGAAGGGATCAAATGGCGCGAGTAGTTATCGATCCTGTGACACGTATTGAGGGGCATCTTCGCATTGAAGCGGAGGTGGATGGTCATCAAGTCACGGATGCCTGGAGCTCGGGCACCATGTTTCGTGGAATTGAGCTGATTTTGCGTGGGCGCGATCCCCGAGAAGCCTGGATCTGGGCGCAGCGCATCTGCGGTGTCTGTACTACCGTTCACGCTCTGGCTTCAGTACGAGCCGTGGAGGATGCCCTCGGCATTGAAATCCCGGAAAATGCTCGTCTGGTGCGCAATATTATCGCTGGCACGCAGAACGTCCACGATCACATCATCCACTTCTATCACTTGCATGCGCTGGACTGGGTAGACGTAACCCTGGCGTTGAAGGCCGATCCTGCAAAGACCTCGCAACTGGCGCAATCGATCTCTGACTGGCCAAAATCGAGCACAAGTTACTTCAAGGGAATTCAGGATCGTGTTAAGGCACTGGTGGCGAGCCGCCAACTGAGTCTCTTTAGCAGCGGAGACTGGGGGCACCCGGCTTATCAGCTACCTCCGGAGGTCAATCTGCTGGCGGTCGCCCACTATATAGAGGCGCTGGAGCTGCAAAGAGAGTTCATTCGCATTCAAGCCGTTGTGGGAGGAAAGAATCCCCACCCACAGACGTATCTTGTTGGTGGAATGGCCACCGCGATCGATGAGAATGAGCCGGGCGCGGTAATCAATCCGGAACGCATTACTTTGCTTAACCAGCTGGCCGATAACGCGAAGACTTTCGTGCAACAAGTTTACGTTCCGGATGTGCTGGCTATCGCCGGTTTCTATAAGGACTGGTTTAATCACGGCGAAGGGCTAGGTAACTTTATGGCCTATGGTGATTATTCGAGCGGCAGCGTGAAGGATGTGGCGAGCTTTTCCTTCCCCCGTGGCATCGTGTTGGGGCGTGACCTTTCCACGGTTCATCCACTGGATACTAAGAACGTTACCGAATACGTGACACACTCCTGGTATGAATATTCCGGCGGAGATCACGTAGGGAAACACCCTTCGCAGGGAGAAACAAATCCAAAGTACTCTGGACCGAAGCCGCCGTATGAGTTTCTGAAGACGGATGAGAAGTATTCGTGGCTGAAATCTCCGCGTTACAACGATAAGCCAATGGAGGTCGGTCCTCTGGCTCGAACTCTGGTAGCCTATGCCTCCGGCCAGCAGCAAGCGAAACAGGTGGTGGACAGCACTCTGGCGAAGTTGAATCTTCCACCTTCCGCGTTATTTTCCACGATGGGCCGGATTGCCGCCCGTGCACTTGAGTCGGATATTATGATCAGCCGTCTTTCAGGCTGGGTTGATCAGCTGGCCAACAATATGGCTCGTGGTGATGTGCGGATTCACAACGGGGAAAAATGGAATCCCGACACATGGCCGAAATCCTGTCAGGGTTTCGGATTTCACGAGGCGCCGCGCGGTTCGCTCGGACACTGGATCGAGATCGAGAACAAGAAGATCGTCAACTACCAGGCAGTTGTCCCTTCCACGTGGAACGCTGGTCCCCGCGATCCAAACGGACAGCGCGGTGCTTATGAAGCAGCCCTCCGGGGGACGCCGATCATCGATCCGGAGAGGCCTCTGGAGATTCTCCGCACAGTTCATTCGTTCGATCCATGTCTGGCTTGTGCGGTCCATGTCGTGCAGGCGACCGGCCGCCCATATGGCCGGAAGGCTCTGGCACTCTGAGCTGTTGTCGGGAGGCAAGATGAGTCAGGATTCTTCATGCCGGATCGCGTTGCTTGGTCTGGGTAATCTGATGCGCACGGACGATGCTCTCGGGATGCTGGCCTTACAGCGGCTAAGAGAAACTGAGCGTACTCCGCGAGGGGTTCAGTTTATCGAAGGTGGGACGCTGGGTCTCGATCTTCTTCACGAACTCAGCGGAGTCACTCATCTCTTGGCTCTCGACGCAGTGGATACGGGAGCGTCCGCAGGGACGTTAATGCGGTTTGCCGGGTCGGAGTTAGAAGGGCTTCCTGTGTCGAAGAGTGTCCATCTCCTTGGCTTCTCCGATCTGCTCGGTGTCTTGCACTTGATGGATGCAGCACCAAGAGAGGTTGTTCTTCTTGGAGTACAACCCGAATCGACTGATTGGGGAACATCTCTTACGGCGCGTGTCGAAGCAGCACAAGATGAACTTATCGAGGCGGTGCTTGTTCAGTTGGAGAATTGGTTAGGTACAGTCTCCGGTTCCGTCGATATGGTATCTTCGCTGGTTGCTAGTTGAAAAGGAAGTGTCCTATGTGCCTTGCGATTCCCGGAAAAGTGATCTCCATCTCGACGGAGAACCAGATTCGTATCGGTCGGGTTCAGTTTAGTGGTGTTATTCAGCCAGTGTCGTTAGATTTCGTTCCTGAGGTGCTCGAGGGAGATTATGTGATGGTTCATGTCGGGTTTGCCATCAGTCGAGTAAATGCAGAAGAAGCGGAGGCGACTTACCGCGCACTGAAAGAGATGGGAATGCTCGAAGATGAGTTGCCACCTGGAGAAGAAGTACAGGAGCAGCTGGCATGAAGTATTTGGATGAGTATCGCGATGGCCATCTTGCGCAACAATTGCTCAGGAGAATTGAGAGCAAGGTTACGCGTCCCTGGGTGCTGATGGAGATCTGTGGAGGGCAGACTCACACAATCATGCGTTACGGATTGGACGAGCTGCTTCCCGCAAATGTGGAGCTCGTCCATGGTCCCGGCTGTCCAGTGTGCGTTACTCCTGCTGGAATTCTCGATCGAGCGATTGAGTTGGCGCAGCGCAAGGATGTAATTCTCGTGTCTTACGGAGATATGCTGCGTGTGCCGGGAACGAAGATGGACCTGTTATCGGCGAAGACGCGGGGTGCGGATGTTCGCATGGTCTACTCACCGCTGGATGCCCTGAGGATTGCCCGGAAAAATCCAGATCGCAAGGTAGTGTTTCTGGCGGTGGGTTTTGAAACTACGGCTCCGGCTAATGCAATGTCGGTTTATCAGGCATACCGCGAGGGACTGGACAACTTCTTCCTTCTGGCATCGCACGTGCTTGTTCCTCCGGCCATTCGTGCTCTCGCGGCAGCTCCGGATAATCGCGTACAGGGCTTCATCGCTCCCGGGCATGTCTGCACAATCGTAGGTTGCTCCGATTATGAGGAGTTGGCTCGCTCCTTCAATGTGCCGATTGTGGTGGGGGGATTCGAGCCGGTAGATCTGTTGCATGCCATTCTCATGTTGGTAACGATGTTGGAAGAGGGGCAGGCCGCATTCGCAAACGGCTATGTACGTTCGGTGAGTTATGAGGGAAACCTCGAAGCACAGAGGATTCTGGAAGAGGTCTTCGAAGTTAGCGATCAATCCTGGCGTGGCCTTGGACAGATACCACAAAGCGGCCTACGCCTGCGTTCGAAGTTTGCTGCATGGGATGCGGATAGAGTATTTGATACCAGTACGGTACAGGTGGAAGCTCCGTCCGCTTGCATCAGTGCTGAGATCCTAAAAGGTTTGAAGAAGCCGACAGACTGTACTGCATTCGGAGCAACCTGTACTCCTGAGAGCCCTGTGGGGGCACCGATGGTCTCTTCTGAAGGAGCGTGTTCCGCCTATTATCGCTATCGTCGACACGATCTGGTGGCTATCCAATGAATCGACTCGCTTGTCCTCTTCCTCTTCTCGATACGGAGACAATTCTGCTGGGACACGGCAGCGGCGGAAAACTATCTGCCGATCTTCTCCATCGCGTCATCCTGCCGGTGTTCGACAACCCCATCTTGAGCCGTACGAATGATCAAGCGGTGTTCGATGTCGGTGGTGCGAAACTTGCATTCACCACGGATTCCTTCGTAATTAAGCCAATATTCTTTCGAGGCGGAGACATCGGATCTCTTGCCGTCCACGGCACAGTAAATGATCTGGCAGTTGGTGGGGCGACGCCGCTTTTTCTCAGTGCGGCCTTTATTCTCGAGGAGGGCTTTCCCCTTGAGGATTTGCGCAGGATTATCGCTTCGATGAAAGAGGCTGCCGATTGTGCAGGTGTACAGATCGTCACCGGAGATACGAAAGTTGTCGAGCGAGGGAGCTGCGACGGAATCTTCATCAATACGGCGGGAGTTGGCGTTGTACAAACGGGCCTGACACTTTCGGCAGATCAGGCGCAGCCCGATGATGTAATTCTTCTTAGCGGCCCCATCGGCGATCACGGTATTGCAATTCTTGCGGAGCGCGAAGGTCTCTCGTTTGAGTCGGAGATTATCAGTGATAGTGCGCCACTGCATTCACTCGTCGCAGATCTGATGGCTACGGGTGCGGCGATCCGCTGCATGCGCGATCCAACTCGAGGAGGAGTTGCCAGCGCGCTCAACGAGATTGCTCAAGCGTCGAAGGTGGGTATTCAGTTAGAGGAGCAGGCAGTCCCTGTGCGCCAGGAGGTACGCGGTGCTTGCGAACTGCTGGGGCTTGATCCTCTATATATAGCTAACGAGGGGAAGCTACTGGTGGTTTGCTCTTCAGCGGATGCCGATCTCGCACTATCGGCGATGCAGCGACACCCACAGGGAGAAGGCTCCAGTGCTATAGGCAGAGTGACCAGAAAGAACTCCGGCTTAGTCACGATACGCACATCCCTTGGGGCAGTCAGGATCGTAGACATGCTGTCCAACGACCAGTTGCCCAGGATTTGTTAAGGTATGCACGAAATCGGTATAGCCAGCGAGGTTATCCGTGCCGGACAGGTGGAGGCCAGTCGCAGGATTGGCGCCAGAATTGTTCGTATCGGCATTCGCATCGGTGTACTCTCCGGAGTAGATCGGGATGCATTAGATTTTGCCTTTACGGCTCTTACACAGGGTACCGAACTGAGCGAAGTCGATTTCGAGATTCAAAGCTGTCCTCGACGAGATCGCTGTCTCGCTTGTAAGCATGAGTTTGAATCTGCGCTTTATAGCGAACCTTGTCCGAAGTGTGGATCTGTCGAGACGATACTTGCCGGTGGAGATGAACTAGATCTCTCGTATGTCGAAGTGGAGGAGCCATGACCGTTATTCCGGTTGAGAAAAAAGTGCTTGGAGAGAATCAGAGAATAGCCGAGTCGCTTCGCGAGTGCTTTCAGGAACACGGCATATTCTGCCTGAACATCATCAGTTCACCGGGCTCCGGTAAAACCACGTTACTGGAACGCACGCTCCAGGGCTTCGGTCCTCAGGAAAAAGTTGCTGTGCTTACAGGTGATCTTCAGACCGAGAATGATGCCAGGCGCCTGGCCCGTTTCGGATTTCCAGTGCAGCAGATCATTACGGGAGGTGTATGTCATCTGGATGGGCGAATGATCGAGCGCGCTCTCGAACGTTGGTCTCTTGACGATATCGACTTGCTCATCATCGAGAACGTTGGCAATCTGGTCTGTCCGTCGAGCTACGATCTGGGAGAAGATGCAAAGATCGTTCTGCTCAGTGTTACCGAGGGCGAAGACAAGCCGCTTAAGTATCCGTCGATCTTCGCGAAATCGGAGCTTTTGCTTCTGACCAAGACGGATCTGTCGCCCTACGTCTCTTTTAAGATTGAAGATGCCAAAGCGAATGCCAATCTTGTTCATCCCGGCATCGAGATTCTAGAGCTCTCCTGCACGACGGGCGAAGGCCTGGATAACTGGTTTAGATGGCTGTCTCGCCGACGTGAGAACATGCTGCAGCGTCTCTGCGCAACGCATTCCTAGGTGCTTTATGCAGACGCGCAAGCGCATCTCGGTTACCGGTATCGTTCAGGGAGTGGGCTATCGCCCCCATGTTTTTCGTCTGGCACAGCGTCACAGACTGAGCGGGACCGTGAGGAACACTCTTTCAGGAGTTGAGATCGAGGTGCAAGGCGCCGATAGCGCGCTGGAGAGATTTCAGATGGAATTGGAGGCCGAAGCCCCTCCTCTGGCAAAGGTCATATCGTTTTCGACCGAGGATATCCCATGTTTATCGGAGAGCGGATTTACAATCCTAACCAGTGAGTCGGGGAAGCCTGCCAATACACTCGTTTCGCCGGATATTGCTACCTGCCCGGATTGTCTGCATGAGTTATTGGATACTTCCAATCGACGCTTCGGCTATCCGTTTATCAACTGCACCAACTGCGGCCCGCGGTTTACCATTCTTCGACAGATACCCTATGAACGTGTAAATACGTCCATGCACGTCTTTCAGATGTGCCCTGCCTGCCAAATGGAGTATGACGATCCACTGAATCGCCGCTTTCACGCTCAGCCAAACGCGTGCTGGGAGTGTGGCCCCCAATTTACGCTGCTTGATGAAAGAGGAGACATCGTAGAGGGAGACCCCGTCGCTTCAGTAATAAAAGCTCTCAAAGATGGTTGCATCGTTGCAATTAAAGGTCTTGGAGGATTTCATCTCTCTGTAGACGCGATGAATGAGAAGGCGGTCATCAAGTTGCGGCAGCGCAAGCACCGTTGGGAAAAACCTTTAGCGGTGATGACGGCAGACATGTCTGGAGTGCAAGATCTTTGCATCGTGCGCGATGGAGACCATGAACTTCTCGAATCACCGCAAAGACCTATTGTTCTTATGTGCAAGCGGACCGATACATGTCTTCCTGACGCAATTGCGCCAGGTAACCCCGAGCTTGGGGTTTTTCTTCCTTATACTCCGCTACAACATTTGTTATTCGCCAGAGGGGATTTTGCCGCTCTGGTGATGACGAGTGCAAATCTGACCGAAGAGCCCATCTGTATCGACAACGATGAAGCCCTCCAACGATTGCAGGGAATCGCTGACTTCTTCCTCGTCCATAATCGCGATATCCTCCTGCGCTGTGACGACTCCGTGCAACGCAGTATTGATGGGCTGGCTGTCGTATTGCGGCGGTCGCGTGGATTTGTGCCCGTTCCTGTATCGCTTGGGTGCGAGCTTCCGGCTGTACTCGCAGTTGGAGGAGAACTCAAAAATGCTGTCTGCATCACAAAGGGAGAGCATGCCTTTCTCGGACAGCATATTGGTGATATCCAGAATTTGTCTTCTTACAACTTCTTCGAGGAATCGATCGCCAGTCTGGAGGCGATTCTTGAGTGGAAGCCTCAACTGATCGCGCACGATCTTCATCCCGCATACCTCTCCACGCAGTGGGCTCTAAAGCAGGAGGGTGTCCAGACAATCGGGGTCCAGCACCACCATGCTCATATTGCCAGTTGTATGGCGGAGAACCGGCTTGAACAGCCAGTCATTGGTGTAGCCCTTGATGGTACTGGCTATGGTGTGGATGGTCATATCTGGGGAGGAGAGGTAATTGTTGCGGATTTCCACAGCTTTAGCAGGGTTGGACATCTCGAATATGTACCGATGCCAGGAGGAGAGCAGGCAATTCGGGAACCGTGGCGCATGGCGCTCGCCCATCTTGTTCAGGCCGGCAGCAGTTGTATGTCAGATGGACTCAAATATCTCAACTCTGTTCCACGCACTCATCTTGAGTTGATACAAAAAATGACTCTACAGCGAACCTGCAGTCCACTGACATCGAGTTGTGGGCGTTTATTTGATGGGGTGACGGCGCTTATTGGCTTACGCAGCAGAGTGAGCTTCGAAGCCCAGGCCGCAATCGAATTGGAGGCACTCTGCGGCGACAGGGAGTATGACGCCTATGAAGTTCCCATACGCAAAGGGGACACTTTCGAGATTCAAACCGGTCCTTTATTTGAGCAGATTGTTCAGGACCTGAAGCGCGGAGTCTCGCAAGAGGTCATTAGTGGTCGTTTTCATCAAGGGGTAATAGCAGCTTTTGCTGAGATCGTTCAACAGACCGCCATCGCGACTGGTATTCAAGATATTTGTCTGAGCGGAGGCTGCTTTCTTAATTCACATCTCACGCGAGGTCTTAGCAGATTGCTAAGGTCACAAGGTCTGCGGGTTCATATTCAAACGCAGGTGCCATGTGGCGATGGTGGTTTGAGTCTCGGGCAGGCTGTAATCGCAGCTCACTCCGGGATGAAAGAGGCTTTTCAGGACAGCAATCTGACCTTCTGTGACAGCCGTCACATAGAAAAGGTAGCGACTCATCTTATGCTCGAGTCGATCTAAGAAAGTGCTCAACATGCTGACTGGCCGTTAGAAGCGGCCAGTTGGGTCAAATTTTGGGGCGACGACCTGGATGAGACGCTTACTCCTATGCATTGCGTTGGTATTACTGCCCGCATTCTGGGGTTCCGCTAAGGCCTATGCCGCGGACCAGAAGAAGCCGCAGCGACCAGGACTTGCCAGTGCGTCCGATTTTGTAGGCGCTGACACGTGCGAAGCCTGTCACGGTGAAGTCACCAAGAAGTTCGCCACAAACCCTCATTCACGACTTGCGCTAATGCATAACGGCAAGGGTGTGACCTGCGAGAGCTGTCACGGATCTGGTAAGGCGCATGTCGAGGGAGGGGGGGATATCACCAAGATCTTCCGCTACGGCAAAGCCTCCGCCAAACAGATTGACGAGTCATGCCTTGGCTGCCACGCAGGAGCTCACCCCAACTTCGAACGATCGGCTCACGGTAAGGCCGGAGTGAGTTGCACGAGTTGCCACAGCGTACACGCCTTCGAAAATGAGTCGAACCTGCTCAAGGCCTCGCAGACGAAGCTCTGCTACTCCTGCCATACGGATATCAAACCGGCCTTTGCGCAGCCCTTTCACCACAAAGTGGATGAAGGTCTGATGACCTGCAGCGACTGCCATGATCCGCACGGGTCGTTTCAAGCCAAGCAGTTGAAGACGACGGCAGATCAGAATGCTGTCTGCACCAAATGCCACACAGAGACGGCTGGTCCATTTCTCTTCGAGCATCCGGTGATCAAGACAGAGGGGTGCGTAACGTGCCACTCTCCCCATGGATCGCCGAATGCACGTCTGTTGAACGTCGGCAACATCAACACTCTTTGTTTACAGTGCCACTCTGGAACGAACATGGCAGCATTCCCGAGCGCAGTTTCTCCATCGGGACCTGCTCATAATCAGGCGACTCAGTATGTGGCATGCACCAATTGCCATACTCAGATTCACGGTTCGAACGCGAGCAACGTTTTCTTCAAATGACGGGTAAGCCATGACACGTATTTGTTCTGATCGAATAGTGGACAAGTTGTTTTCGCGCCATGCGGCTTTGCGTCTCAGTGGCGGAATCGGGCTTATCGTCCTGTTCCTCGCAGCGATGGATGCCGCCGCGCAAGATCCCAACGGTACGGTCAAAGGTGGTTATGCTATTCACCAATCGTTCGATCTGGGTGGCCATATCGCGGATTATTCGGGAAATACCTCCGTATACAACACGTTGGTGAATATTCAGAGCGGCCCTCGCATCCTGAGTCATACGCTCAACATGCACGCCATTGGGAAGACTAAGTATCCTGTTTTCGATACTCTGACGACTGCCAGCACCGGATACGGTGGAGATCCCAACAACTTCACCATGTTTCGAATGTCGAAGGGGAAGTTCTACGATTTCCAGGGAGTCTTCCGCCGCAATCGGCAATACTTCGACTACAACCTCTTTGATAATCCGTTGATTCCTGCGGGAGTAGTCTCGAACGGCTACACTTTTCCGCAGATCTTGAATTCGCCTCATCTCTTCAATACGGTGAGGCGCATGACCGATCTGAATCTGACAATATTGCCCCTCTCGAAGATCAGCTTCAGAGTTGGATACTCGCAGAACATCAATCAGGGGCCGACCTATAGCTCGATCCATCAGGGAGCCGATGCCCTCTTGTATCAAGGATGGCGCAATAGCACGGATACGTGGTTAGGGGCGGTGGATTGGAGACCATTCCATCAGACGACCTTAACGTATGAGCAGCATGTTACTCATTACAAGGGCAATACGTACTGGCAGCTTACCGGGGCGAATCTTCAGCTCTCTAATGGCACACCCGTTACGCTGGGCTTTGATAATGTGTCCGCTCCGGCTTCCGTTACTGCTGCTCCGAACGGTTGCACTCCGGCTGCTGGACGACCGGCAATTCTGAACTCCACAACTAATCCTCCTACCGCCAATCCTTGCGTAAACGGATATCTGCAGTACTCCCGCTATCAACCTACTCGTACACTATTCCCCACGGAAGAGTTTCGGTTTCAGAGCAGCGCCATCAAGAATGTTCAGATGAACGGTCGCGTCCTTTATACGGGTGCTAACATGAGCCTACCCGCATACAACGAATACTTCAATGGTCTCGAAAGCAGGGTCACGACGCCGGTACCGAGAGGTGCCACCTCCTGGTGTACGACTACGGCAGGCACACATTATTATTGCCACCAGACATCGGCGATCACAGGATTTGTAAAGGCGCAACGGATTAATGTTTCGGCTGGCTATGGAGTCGTGTGGAATATCAATGAGAAGCTCAGCCTCTCTGACCAGTATGACTTTCAGAGCTTCCGTCAACCCGCGATCTCTTCTTTTAGCGAAGTAGATCAGTATGGAGTGTCCATGCTGACTGCGCCGATTCTGACAGGAGCTCCTGAGGTCACCACCGGAAATACATTTCTGGGACAGAAGACAAACACGAATACAGCGACAGCGACCTTGCATATTTCGACTAAGGCCAGCGTCTCACTCGGATATAAATATCGGGGCCGCACTATTGACTACTCTCTGTCTCAGGTTACCGATGCCGTTGAAGAGGGAACTGCATATGTGCTCAAAATCCATGAGAATGGTGGGATTCTCGGAGTCGATCTGAGGCCGACTAGCCAATGGAAGATTAATGGTAGTGTCGAAGCTTCCTATTCGAATAGGGCTTATACCCAGATCAGTCCACGTGCATTACAGCACTATCAGATTCACACCAGTTTCAAACCCAGGAGCTGGGCGACGATCTCTGGAGCCTTCAACGATCTGGAGAGACGGAATAACGTTCTTCTCGTGAACCATTTGGATCACAGCCGAAGTGTTACTGTAGGAGCATCACTCGTCCCTAATGAGCATTACGGGTTGGATCTGAGTTATGGCTATACCGATGTCTTTTCGCGATCCACCCTGTGCTATACGGCGACACCTGCCCCTAGTGGGGCAGTGAATGTGCCTGCCGGGACAGGATGTGGAACCAATATATATCTTGGAAGTGGCTACTATAGTGCCCCGACGCAGTACGGTTCTATCGGTATCACCTTCGCTCCAGTCAAGAAATTCCATTCTGCCCTGGGTTATCGTATGAGCGCAGTGAACGGAACGACAGAATTCCTTAATCCGAGACAGGTACCGGGTTCGTTGCAGTCTCAGTATCAGTCTCCTTATGCGAACGCTGCCTGGACCATGGCTCCCGGATGGATATTCAAAGCGGACTGGAACTACTACGGATACGGAGAGGGCGGTCCGATTGGACCGACTTTGCCACGCAGCTTCCGTGGAAATGTATATACCCTGGCAATGCATTACGAGTTTTAGATAGACCCGACGATAACAAAGGAACCGCGACTCTTAGAGGAGATGAAATAAATGAACAATAAGATTAGATCGATAGTCTTCACGGCGATGGTATCCGTTGCTGCGACAGCCTTTGCTCAGGGTTCGGCGGAGGCCAACTATAAGGCAAAGTGCCTCATGTGCCATGCGGCCGATGGGAGCGGAAGCACCCCCGCCGGCAAGTCCATGAAGACCCCATCATTTAGTTCGCCGGAAGTTGCGAAGAAGTCGGATGCAGATCTGTTCTCTGCAACCAAGAACGGAGTGGGCAAGATGCCTGCCTACGCCGGCAAGCTCTCCGACGGAGATATCAAGGATCTGGTCGCCTATATCCACACTTTGCAGAAGAAGTAAGCCCGGGAAAGAAAAGTGAGCCATGAGTCTGCCTAATAATCTTCGTGAAAACTGGCTCCGGCCCTTCTTCTTCTTTGGGAATAACCCGTTAAGTCTTATTGGCGGAGCTCTTACAACGGCGTCCGCTATTGTGCTGGTCGGCTTCTGGGTTGTTGATATCTTCGGCCATGGCGGCTCTACAAATCCCTACTTGGGCATCATCTTCGATCTCTGCCTGCCGGGACTGTTTGTTCTAGGCCTGATCCTGATACCGATTGGAATTTGGATCAGGCGGAGCCGCCTTAAAGCTGCCGGACAGCTACCCTCGGTTTACCCTGAGGTCGATTTTAAAGATCCTGTATTCCGGCATGGCATTGATGTCGTGCTTATCGCTACCTTCATTAATTTTGTCATCGTAGGAACAGCAAGCTATCGGGGCGTCGCCTACATGGATACGCCGAATTTTTGCGGGCAGGCATGTCATGTCATGGCTCCTGAATGGAATGCCTATCATGTAGCGTCTCATTCCGGGGTTGCATGCACTCAGTGCCACATTGCTTCGGGCATTCCAGGGTTTGTGCACGCAAAGATCAACGGGACCAAGCAGCTCTTTGAGGTTGCGCTCAACTCTTATCCACGTCCTATTTTGGCCGGCGACAAACTTCCTCCCGCCAGAACGACATGTCTCAACTGCCACAATCCAGATAAGTTTGTCGGGGACAAGCTTATAGTGAAAACCTCATACGGTGACGACGAGAAGAATTCCGTTACCCATTCGCTTCTCCTGCTCCATGTTGGAGGAAAGGATGCCTTCGGCCGTCTCAGCGGAATTCACGGTGCTCACCTCGGACACATTGAGTACATCTCTTCGGACTCCTCCCATCAGACAATCCCGTGGGTAAGCAAGACGAATGACGATGGTTCTGTCACTGAGTTTGTGGCTTCTGATGCGAAGGGCCCCATCTCGGGGCAAAAACATGTGATGGATTGTATCGATTGTCATAATCGTGCAGCCCATTCGTTTTATACCCCTGAGGAAGCGCTGGATAAGGGGATGTCCCGCGGTGTTCCTAGCGTCTCTTTGCCCTTTGTCCACAAACAGGGAATCGCTCTGCTCAAAGCCAGCTATGGATCTCAGGAAGATGCTGCCACGAAGATCACGGCTGGCCTGGAGAACTTCTATCGTTCCCAGTATCCGGACGTGTGGAACAGTCAGCGCAGTCAGATTGATCAGGCTGCGAAGACCCTCGTCTCTCTCTATAGTCAAAACGTTTTTCCCTCGATGAACGTTAAGTGGGGAACGCATCCTAACAATATTGATCACAATACCTATCCAGGATGCTTCCGCTGCCATGATGGAGGCCACAATGCCAAGGGTGGAAAGACGATCAATAATGACTGTTCCGTCTGTCACAACCTCATAGATGCTGACGAACTTAATCCCAAGCAACTGGCCGCTATTGGTGTGCAATAGCTCCCCGGGTGCACTCTTTCTCTTGGGGAATAGGAAGGCTTCTGGATGCTCAGCTTCGAAAAAGGCAGGCTTCACGGCTTGTCTAAAATCGCTATTTCCGCCTTGGGGTTGCTCCTGTCTGTTCCATGCTATGGAGCCACGCTCACAGGCAGAGTGATTAACAAAACTACCAATAAACCGGATGCTGGCGAAGAGGTTGTTCTAATTGCGTTGACGCGTAGCATGCAGGAAGTTGCGCGTACCCGGATTGATGCCAAAGGACGCTATAGTTTCGTATTGCCGCAGGATGGAATGCATTTAGTACGTGTGGACCATCAAAAAGCTTCTTATTTCGCCCTTGTTGCGCCGGGAAGCTCAGATGCGGATGTGAATGTTTATGACGTGGCGCAGAAAATAGATGGCGTGACAACAGAAGCCGAGACGATCAGGTTAGAAACCGACCATCAGGGTTTGCACGTTATGGAAAGTTATTTTGTAAAAAATGCATCGTCTCCGCCTCGCACTCAATTTGGCTCTGAAGCATATGAAATTTATCTTCCTGAAGATGTTCCCCTGGAGACTTCTATTGCGATGGCACCCGGCGGGCTCCCCGTTTCGGCAGTTCCGACACCTATGGGGGACAAAGGCCACTACTCATTCGTCTTCCCCGTACGTCCGGGCGAGACTCGTTTCCAGGTCAGCTATCATCTTCCTTATAGCGGAACCTATCTCTTCCAGCCTCGGATCTCCCTTTTTACCGCCAACCTTGCCATAGTATTGCCGATGGGGATGAACCTCGCTGCTCAGCCGGGTATATCTTTCGAATCGATGAAGGGCAGTGCTGATCTGCAGACGTGGATTGCGAAAAATATACGACCTTCTCAATCTCTCGCGTTCACCGTTTCAGGCAGTGGGGTGTTCCCGGATGGGAGCCGTCATCCAATACTCCACGCTTCCCCTTCTTCGGCCAATATCGATAAACCGATCCCTGCAGCTCATCCGCTGGACAAGTACAAATGGCGGTTTGTAAGCGCCACTGGCCTGATATTGATTGGAATATCACTGTACCTGCTGTGTTCAGGATATATTCAGACTTCTGATGCTCCTGTCTTTCTGAAGTCAGCAGTGGTCGATCGCGGTGCTCTATTATCTGTTCTTAAAGAGGAGCTATTCGCTCTCGAATCCGAGCATCTTGAAGAGAAGTTGAGCGAGGATGATTATCGAGAGCAGAAAGTGGCTCTCGAAATTATTTTGAAACGGGCACTGGCTCGTTATCCACAAAACTCATATAAGGCAGAGGCACTCACCGAGCAAGTTTCTGCGATGGCGACCTCTTCGTTGTGATCAATTTGCGGAAGGTCTTGCGGGAGCCTTATAGCCATCGGTTAAAGTCTTCAGGAAGGCAACCAGCGCGTCCTCTTCCTTATCTGTAAGGCCAAGATTGCCCAGTTGTCTCTTGTTGATGTTTACGGGGTTCTCTGGAGCGGGCCAGCATGTTACTTTCTCCCCTGTTTGACCGGGCTTGCAAACGGGAAGAACGTCACGAGTATTGTAGAAGTGCACAACCTCTTTCAGGCTTTTGAAGTAGCCATTGTGCATGTAGGCCTTTACAAAGTCAGGACTTGGCCGCATGTCTACATTCCGCAACGTAGGGACCTGAAACTTTCCGTCAAACTTTGGTGCAAGAGGAGTCCATGCCGAATCGGGATTCAGTTGACCACTTAAGCTTTTAGACTTGCGCAAAAATCCACCGACACCGGGATCGATATAACCGGGACCGTCGGGATTAGGACTATAGCCCTGCGCATCTGCACTAGCTTCGTAATAGATCTGAAGCGCTGAATTTTTCGGTACACCAAGATTGCTCGCCGTGAAATCCGTGAACAGCGGCTCTTCGCCCGGCCCGCCATCTCGATGACATTGGTTGCATTTGGCTTTGCCGCGAAAGAGACTATAGCCGAGCTCCTCTTCCGGGGTGAACTGATCCTGGCCAGTTTCTACGTAGTCGTACTTTGCACTGAAGGGGCTGACTTCAGGGGAGAGTTCATACGCCGAAATTGCCAACGCAAAACCGTCGTATACGTGGTCTGCACGCGCCCGGTCCTGAGCCGAGAGATGAACTGGGTATTGATCATTCGCCGGTGGAGGTGCAGGAGTGGAGCAAACGCGTTCCACGTTCGCAGGCCATTTGATTGCAAATGAGTCCGCACCCCATACTGTTTCGAAGAGCTTTCGATACTTAGCCTGCGAGAGACGGTAGGCAACGCAGGCGGAATCGGGCAAACCCATCTCGACTGGATTTGTCGGTGGCCCTTGAGCCTGCTCAGCACTGGGGCTTTGAAGACGGTAGCCACTTGCTCTCATGTCCCAAAAATTTCCGCCCACAAAATCACCTTGCAATTTGTCATAGTGAAGCACTGGCGCAAATGGGGCGTACATATAACTTTGTGGCTTTCGGTTGCTGAAGCGGCTTCTTACAGATCCCGGATAGGACACAGTGCCCGCATTCAGTGATTGAATCGGGCCAGTGAAGCCGGTCTCTGGTGTGTGGCAGAAACTACAAGCCTCATTTTTATGTACCGAAAGATTCTTATCGAACAGCAGCAGTTTGCCCAAAGTGCGTATCTGGCCCTGTCGGTCGAGAGCAGAAGATGACATTTGATCGAGCGTGCTGCTCTCAATATCGTCGAGTTCCGCAACGACTCGTTTTACCTCGTTGTCGAAGTCGGGCGGCATACGGTTTACGGGCTTTTCCGCTTGTTGAGCTGGAGTATGACCTATAGATTGAGGTGCAGCCGGATGACTTTTCGCTGCGGTCAGCCCTAGTCCAGTAAGCACGATAATGACAACAACTGTTATCTTTTGCATCTTGTCGAACGCTCGCTCTCGCTTATGAGCTGTTCCGTAAGGCTTAAAGCTATGAGGGACTTACCATGTCGTCGCAGCCAGATAGTGACGTAAGCCACCTTGGAGATTCAAACGCATTGTGCGCCAGGCCAACTCAGCTTGAACTCATCCTAATGAGTCGACAAGAAATTTCCAATTATATGTTTGTATAGGTCTTTCAATAAGAAAACGCATTAGCGCTCCAGAGATGGCGTACTTTGGGTCGGTACGCTTCTTCGTGATTTCGGCTGCCGGTATTTGACAGCAATCTCCAGCCTTGAAAATCCTTCTTTGAATCCCGAGCTGCGACTCTCATGAAATCTGTGTTAAAAGGCGTGGAACTATCAATAGTTTGCTGGATGCCTCATGAATTCGCTGTAACATCTCGCCTTTTCTAAGGTTCATCTAAGATCCTCCCCTTTCAATCTATCCATAGCAATCACTAAAAACTTGGGTGACTAGGACAAAGTTCCGAACCAATAACCCTTGTGGATTTCATTTACATGGGTAATGGCTCAAGCGAGCCCCGTCCCAGGTAGCTTCCACGATCGCCCTAAAGAAAGAAGAAGAGTGATGAAGAAGTTGTTAGTTCTATTTCTTGTATCGGCTTTGCCTCTGATAGCGCAAACCGATCGCGCTACAATCACCGGCACTGTCACAGATCCGTCTGGGCGCAGAGTTGTCGGAGCAGATTTCGAGATTATCTCGAATAATACAGGCCTTGTGCGCAGGACAAAGACGAATGAGGCGGGCATTTACACGCTTACCTCTTTGAACACCGGTGTGTATAAGGTGGTTATTGAGGCACCAGGGTTCTCTTCATTCCGTACGGATAATCTCACTCTTGATGTGGGACAAACCAGGACGCTCGATGCAAAACTATCGATCGAAGGCGGTTCTACTCAGGTCGACGTCACCGATTCAGGTTTATCGAAGGCCTCAGCGGAGATCGGCGGTGTCGTTCATGGCAAGCAGGCTCAGGGCCTCTCTCTTAACGGGCGAAGCTTTGTAGGACTGGTCTCTCTCGTTCCGGGGGCGATCGACTCGGGAACCGGTACGCAACAGGATGTTCGCTTTGCCGGGTTGTCGGATGAGGACAATAGCTGGCATCTCGATGGTGTCGACAACTCCGGTATCAATCACCAATATCAAAAGGTCGATCTTCACCTTCAGGTTTCGACGGAAGCCATCGCGGAGTTCCGTGCGAATGGAGTCGCTTACAGCGCAGATCAAGGTGGATCAGTTGGTGGCCAGATCGAGGTTGTATCGAAGACTGGCGGTTCCGAGTTCCATGGAGCAGCATGGGAGTTCATTCGCAATAACTACTTCGATGCTACTCCCTGGGGTGCGAGAGGATTTCTGCCCGCGCTGCGAAGGAATAATTTTGGTGCAAACCTGGGTGGTCCCATTCTGAAGAGGAAGCTTTTCTTCTTCGCGAACTATGAGGCCGTCAAAGAGATTCTTAACAAGCCAATTACAGGCACGGTGCCCAGCCCGGCCTATCGCGCTCAAGTGGCGGCGCAACAGCCGGCGCTAGTTCCTTTGATCAATGCATATCCACTTGGGCAGATTACGATCAGTCCGACAAGCATGACCTTCAACGGGACCGGCAAACAGAATACACGCGAGGACTCCGGACTTATTCGTGCGGACTATCGCATCAACGATAGGATGAGTGCCTTCGTTCGATTCAATACCGACCATTACACTCAGACTGCTCCAAACAATCTCCCCCCTGCCACCGGGTTCAACAACCTCAATACACCTAATGCCACGATCGGTATCCAAAACACATTCACGCCAAGATTCTTCAATGACTTCAGGTACGGTTTCAACCGAGCTGAGTTTCTGCAAGGGCAAACGACTCCATTCTCCTTCGCTCTGCAGATCTCTCCGTTTACCAATATTGGCAATCCGAGCGGATCGATTCGGAACGACAACTCTTTCACCATCGTTGACGACGCGACCTTTCTTATCGGCAAACATACGCTGAAGGCTGGTGTAACAGTACGTTGGGTCGAAGAGAATAAGGCATCACCGAACAGCCCCGACGAAACAATTGCGTATACCAACACCAACAGTTTTTTGCAGAATCAGATCGATTCGGATACGTACAACGGTACCGTACCTCTCACCGGTCAACGTATGACCGAATATTTCGGCTACATCATGGACCAATACAAGGTCGGTCAGACCCTGAATCTTAATCTCGGTCTACGTTATGAATATTTCGGTGTTGATCATGAGGTGCTTGGCCGCGGAATCAGCGTCGATCCTCTTCACTGTCCCAATGTGATCTGTCCCAGCAACATTGGCTGGTATAGCCCCAATCTGCTGGATCTGTCTCCTCGCCTCAGTGCTACTTGGTCTCCCGAAGTCTTACAGGGAAAAACAGTATTCCGTCTCGGCTACGGTATCTACTATGGTTTCGGGCAGTTTGGTGGATTGAGCGCTCCAATCTCAAATCTCACATCGGCGAAGTACACATTGACTCAAGCCCAGATACCGGGTCTCAGCTATCCAGTCTCTCCAATTCAGGCTGCGGCCAGTGGTAGCTCAAGCCCTTCAGGGGCACCGATCAATCGCAGAGATACTGCCGTGAATGAATGGACACTCTCTATTCAACAAGAGATCGCAAAACAAACCATCTTTCAGATCTCCTATTTCGGCACCAGCGCAGCACATACGTTTTCGGATGTCACCTTAAACGGAATCAATCCTGCTACAGGTAAGCGTTCCTATTCAGGATTCTCTACGATCGATTATCGAGGAACCTTCAACCACGCCAGTACAAATGCATTCCAGACGAGCCTGCATCGCAATGTCTCGCAGGATCTTTCTTTTTCAGCTAATTATCAATGGTCTCATTCCATCGATGACGGTGGTATAGGCGGCGGCGAAGCGGACGCACCGCAGAATGTAGCCTGTAAACGTTGCGAACGAGCAGTCAGCGATCAGGATATGCGTTCTTACTTCTCCTCCAGTGCAATATGGCAACTCCCTATTGGCAGGGGACGCAAATATCTTGGTGGCATCTCTCGACTTGCAGATACCTTCGTTGGAGGCTGGCAACTAACAGGGATAGCGCTGGTCCGGGGCGGCCTGCCGCTAAACGTAACTCTCAGCCGGAGTGCCAACTCGTTACCGGATCAACTGAACAAGAATCAGCGCCCAAATCTCCTTCCGGGAGCCAATCTCTATCCTGCACACAAGACACCTCAGAACTGGCTCAATTACGCTGCCTTCACTGTTCCAGCAAATGGTACATGGGGCAATCTCGGCAGAAATGCAGTGCGTGGGCCGGGGCACTGGCAGATAGATCCCGCTCTGAGTAAGCGTTTCCTTCTTACAGAAAGAGTAGGAGCGACATTTCGAGCCGAGGCATTCAACATCTTCAACCATGCTCAATATGGCAAGCCCGGAAC